>BNJU01001828.1_pt1 | contig 89518 bp, 92 predicted proteins | sample 8539281 | NCBI WGS metagenome assembly BNJU01 (sample SAMD00202456, study PRJDB9452) | human saliva metagenome | isolation source: human saliva | place: Japan
TCTACTGTTTCTGGGTTGCTAGTAGCATCCTTGGCCACTAACTTCAGGCTTATGACGAATGCGCGCATTGAAGCTCTCCCCACCGCAAGCTCGGCTTCTGCCCTAGATTCACTTTTAAGTGAGTACCGCACTCTGGCAACCAGTGAACGTGAAAAGGGCGCTATGTTTGAGGAGCTCACGCGCCAGTTTTTGCGTAACGATGCGCGCTTTGCTCGCCAGTTCAAAGTCGCCGTGGATAGCACGAGCGAGGTCGTCGGCTATGCAATGACGGGGCGGTCCCGCGCAGCGATGGCCGGCTTCCTCCCAGCTGGACAGGCAGGATGAGATGAACGCACAGTCGCAGAACCTTGGAGTCGATGACGCGCATCTCGTAGCTGGGCTTAGCGACTCTGTTGACAGGATGCGCTACACCTACAAGACCCATGAAAAAGCGGCGGACAGGTACGAATCATGGGAGACATGGCGTAGGTGGGCGCTCATCGTTTGCACGGTGCTCGCGACTGGCACGTTTGTTGCAGCTTTGTTCGACGCTTTCGGTTTCACATCTGTCGGGCAGGTAGTGACGTGCGCGTTGGCCGCACTGTCTGCCTTGGCATCGATGCTTGGCGACTTTCTTGATTTCGGTAACCAAGCCAGAGAGCACTCGGCTGCAGGGAAGAAGGTGCGTTCACTGTTCATCGCCTACGAGAACCTTCTTGGAGATTACTTAGACGGGGCTATCGCGCTGGATGCCGCACGTGTCCGTCGCGACGAACTAGCTGCCCAAGAGGACCAGATCCTGGATGGTCTTCCACGTACCACCAGGAAAGACTACGAGGCAGCCGACAAGGCGCTAACAATCGATGAGAGGACGTCTTCTCACCAAGATCAACTAACCGAACCAGTACACGACGGAGGGACTATTGCCTGATGTAAGCGAGGTCTTCGAATGCCTTCTAGCGAACCTGAAGGTAGTGGATGCTGACCAGATCAAAGGTCGCCGCGACGAGATCACCAAGTCGCTGAACAAATACTTCCGAGGCACAGACTCCGTCTCGGCTAACAGACTGATGGTTGGCTCTTGGGGCAGGCACACAGCGATCAACGGCGTGTCTGATCTAGACATGATCTACATCCTCCCGGCCTCAATGAAAGAAGACCTCCACAAGGAGGGTGGCACAAGCAAGGCGCTATGCCAAACGAAAGACGCGATTGCCGCCCACTATTCTCAAACAGACATCAGAGTGGACCGTCTGGTCGTGGTCGTCCAGTTCCGGAACTATAAGTTCGAAGTACAGCCGTGTTTCGAGCGTTCAGATGGCTCCTTCGAATATCCGGACACTTACAGCGATACCTGGAAGCGTACAGACCCTCGCGCCGAGATCGAAGCCATCAGCAACCTCAACGAAAACACCGGAGGCAAAGCGCGCAACCTCTGCCGCCTAGCAAGGGCGTGGAAACGTAAACACAACGTGGACATGGGTGGTCTTCTGATCGATACCCTGGTTTGGCGATTCTTCACCAGCACATCGAACACTAACGGGCTCACCACCCACTATAACCGCCTGGTCTTAGATTTCTTCCGGTTCTTGGCTGAATTGCCAAAGCAACAGACGTGGAACGCGCTCGGCAGTAACCAGAAGGTCAAGGTCAAAAAGAACTTCCAAGCCAAAGCGCGAAAAGCCTTCAACCTGTGCGAGGAGGCCATCGCAGGTGAAGGTACGGCATCCATGCCCGCCAAGTGGCGAAAAGTCTTCGGACGTTTCATTCCCACAACCTTTGCCACCAACAGTATCGAGGAAACAGAGCCCTACAACGACACCGAAGAGTTCATCGAGGACCTTTACCCGATCAACCTCCAGTACCACCTTCGGATCGATTGCACCGTAACCCAAGACGGCTGGCGACCAACACTGCTATCCACCCTCCTCTTGCAGAAGAGCTGGTTACTACCGTCAAAGAAACTGCGCTTCCACATCACCTCGACTGATACGCCTCAGCCATACGAGGTCCGTTGGAAAGTCCTCAACCGAGGCGACGAAGCTGAGCGTCGGAACATGATTCGAGGACAAATCGTCGAATCGAATACCGCCAACCCATCCGAGCACACAGAGAACACCCAATTTCGTGGAAACCACTATGTAGAGTGCTACCTCATCCGCAACGGCGAAGTTGTCGCCCGCGCAGGGATCGAAGTTCCCATCACCACCACATGAAAATGCTGTATGAGGTTGATCTCTGAAGGCTCATGCCGACTCTGTTAGTCAAACCTCGGAACACGAACCGAACCCCGGAACGCGAGCCGCACGGGTGGTCACCAACTGGGTCGCTCGTGAGCAAGCCGCAAGGGGTGATTGAGGATCTGCGCTCTCAACAAGCTAGGCTCAACGCTCCTGGGAGTGTGGATGCTTCCAGGTTTTCGCCCGATATAAAGCGAAAACTCACCTCAATGGGTGGGCAAACTGGGCGATTTCCTTGTATCCATTCTGAGCAATAAGCATCGCAGATGGTCAGGTTGAAATCGCGACACTCACCGGCCGCGATCTCCTGTGCGCGGTGAATGACCTCAATCGACTGATACGTCGCGAAGACGACCTGCAGGCCCTCCACCGCGTTATTCGCGTTCAGGGAGTCCGCGAGGCGCTGGCCGTCCGTCGTCGCCGGAATCGGCAGGTACACCGCCGATTCCTCGGCCGTGTCGTTACGCGCCGACGAGGACATCTTCGTATCCGAACACACCGCCCACGTCGTGAACGCGCCGTCGGCCTCGGCCGCGTCGGCCCGTGCGGCTCTGGCGATCGTCATCGACAACGTTGTGCGCCTGCTGGCCTCCTACCTGCCGTAAGTGACGGAAGAGGTGTGGAGCTGGTACCGCGAGGGCTCCGTGCACACCGCCCCGTGGCCGGTCGTGGCGGACCTGGCTGGCGTCGAAGGTGATCCCTCGGTGCTTGAGGCCGCGTCCTCTGCTCTGATCGCGCTGCGCCGCGTGAAGTCCGAGGCGAAGGTGTCGCCGCGTACGCCGTTCCTGGCGGTGACCGTGCGCGCCCCGCAGACTCAGGTCGAGGCTCTGGAGTCCGTGAAGGGCGACCTCGAGGCCGCATCCAAGGCCGTGGGCGCCCTGACCGTGGCCGCCTCCGACGACGCTGAGGCCACCGAGTCCTCTATCGAGTCCTTCGAGCTGGGCGAGGCTCCTGCGAAGCGCAAGGGCTGAGCGTTAGGCTGCTGGGGAGCCGCCCGTGTTGTTCCACGGGCGGCTCCCTTCTTTTGTGAAACGTTTGTAACAAATCGGCAAAATCGAAAACACAAACAGCAGACACCGCATCAAGAGCATAGAAACAGATGTACGCCGCGAACAATCCGACAAGACTAACAAGGAACTGCACCGATAACCGCGTGTGCACGCAAACTACGCTGCGACCTGATATCCTAAACACAGCTCGACAAACCTCACATGGATTGAAGGAACACAGTGGACACCTACGATTTCAAAGAGCTCGAGGGACAACTAAAAGATAAGCGCGCCAAAGTCGACGTCGACAGAATAAACTTTTCGGTACGCGAAATCGTGCGCATGTACGCAGATAACGAGCTGATCATTGCACCTTCCTATCAACGGAAATACAGATGGCCAAAAAGTGTTGCTTCACGTTTTATCGAATCTATTTTTCTAGGCCTCCCAATCCCGCCAATATTCGTCGCAACAAACGATAACTTTTCATGGGAAGTAGTAGACGGACTTCAACGGATTTCAACCCTAATCCTGTACATGGCTGACGACGAAAACGTGCGCAACAGCGTCTCCTCTCCGCACGCACTAAAATTGCAAGATTTGGAAATTCTTACTAAACTTAACGGATTGGGATATGACGACTTACCCCAGCCACTAAAGCTCTACCTTGCAAGACAAGCACTGCAAGTTATCGCACTGACAGACAAGAGCGACAAATCCGTCAGGTTCGATCTGTTTGAGCGACTTAATACAGGATCCATCTCCCTATCACCTCAGGAAGTTAGGACGGCTGTCTACGGAGGCCGATTCCTCACATTCATTGAAGAACTTTCTGCAGACCAACACTTCGCCTCACTACTGAAGCTTCAGGCAAAAAACAAAAACGACGGCACAAAAACGGAGCAAGTATTAAAATTCTTCGCCTACAAAAATCATTCCGACTCCTTCAATGGTGCGGTAACGAAGTTTCTAAACAACTATGCCGAAGCCATGGAACAAGATACTTCTAGGTTCGACTACGTTAATGAAGAACGCATTTTCCGCACAACGATGGAATACTTAGCTAACCTTATGGGAGGTGAACCATTTTTACGAAGCGGCACAAACGTCACACCTCTCGTTCAATTTGAGGCAGCAGCAGTCGGGGCGGGAACATTAATTCAAAATGGTATCGAACTCAAGACACCCAAGATTGACTGGCTCAATGATGAAGCATTAGTTAAGGCAAGCACCCGCGGCTCTAACACACGCTCAATGCTCGACAGAAGAATTCATCGTGCTATGCAAATCTTCTCTGGACAGGATGATGTACGCCGCTGACCCCAACATTCGAGCCAAAGACGCCCGCGTTCGCATAGAAACCTGGCACACTTTCTTGAGCAATATCTTAAATTCCGATTCTCATTTTTCAAACAAAGTCGTGTGTGAGCTACTCGGAAGTGCATCAGTCATTGCCATGGCTGAAGTTGAGAGCTTTATGCGAGATCTTGTAGAGTCAATCATATACACAATCAATAACTCTAACCACCCCATCAACTCGCTTCAACCACAGCTACATGCGCTGCACGCACACCAAAAGTTTGATTCAATACGAAAGATAGAGACTAAAAATGAGTCATTTTGGCGATATCGCCTTGACGTCACACAATATCACCTAAGTCAAGAAATTGCCAAATTGCCAGAACGTTCAGACAAGCACCCTCAGCCACCACTTAAAGGAAATACAATTAGACCTCGCGACATTCAAGAGGTCGGAGAAATTTTATGCTTTCCACACAACCCGAGCTCCATCATTGAATTGAATCAACGTACCGCATTAACAAAGCTGGCACTGTACCGAAATCAATTCGCGCATGCTGTCGATACACCAACGGAAATCTTTCCAAACGCCGAGCGCGAAGTTAGCAATATCATGATGTATCTCACCGCGATCGCCGACATGTTGGATATTCTCGCTGCAGAATGGCAAGAAGTAATAGATAAAGAAACATTTTTGATCTAACATCCCAGAACGAATCCGTACTTCATTTCATGTTCTAGATACATATTTTCAGTGCTCATACATTTTGTTGGCGCTTCCACTAAGCCGAGTTTCGTGTGGGTGGCCGGGTGTTGGGGGTAGGGGTCGAGGTCCTTGATGATGAGCGGACTTCTACCCCGCTGTCGTCAAGGACCTCGACAATGTGGCTCTTCGCATTTGAGGGTGTAGGTGTTGTTGGCGGGGTTGGGCGTGTCGCGGCCGGGTAGGGGTCGAGGTCTTCCGATGATGGGGGTTCCTACACCGTCCATCTGAAAGACCTCGACATGCCCAATACTATCTTTGATCGCCCTGATCTGAGCGCGTTCACGCGCCTGGATGGCTAGGGGTTGGAAGTGACGGGGCAGCGCATTGAGCCAGACCATGCAGTGTTGGCGTACCGTATTGTTGGTGAGGACCGGTGGTGTCGACGCTGCAGATGCCAGGGCATTTCTCGTGGCACGGTGGTCAGGCACTTGGCGCACGAGCCCTGTGGGCGGCGCTCCACGATTGTGCATGTGAGCGTACACCGCTACCGGTGCCCAGAGTGTGCTCACGTGTGGCGTCAAGACATGGCCACGCGGGCAGAAAACATTTTTGCCGCAGGCGCTAGGCACGAGACATAGCCACTCAAAGCTTCAAAAAGATCCAGCCCACCTCCGGGCTGCGGGGCTGATCAGGTATTAGACTGCACATTAGGCATAATCTCTAGATAGAAAGAAGGCTCCCATGCCTACCCCTGCAAGTGTGGTAACTGATAAGCGCGTTGCCGTGATGGTGGCCGATGGGCTTGAAGAGGTCGAGTGCCTGGCGGTGGTTGATGTGCTGTTCCGCGCCGGTATTGCCGCTGACCTGCTGTCCATCTCTGATTCGCTTGAAGTTACCTCCTCTCATGGCATTCACTTTCACTGTGATGCCCTAGCCAGCCAGGTTAACCTCGCCAGCTACGCCCTAATGTTCCTACCCGGCGGTATGCCGGGCACGCTGAACCTGGGTGCCAGCGCCCTGGTCACTGACGAGGTGCGCCGTCGTAGCGCCGCAGGTCAGCCCCTAGCCGCTATCTGCGCCGCCCCTTCTATCCTGGCTGAGCATGGCGCTCTGCAGGCCCGCCACGCTACCGCCAACCCCGGCTTCATGGACGCTATTGCCGCAGGTGGGGCGCTTATGAGTGAGGCTGCGGTGGTGCGTGACGCTAACTTTGATCACTTCACGTGGCATGGGCACCGCCACTGAGCTGGGTTTTGAGATTATTCGCTTGCTTTTGGGCGACGACGCCGAGCAGGTGGTGGCCAGCGTCAAGCAGGGCATCGTCTACCAGCGCTAACGCCTGTTCGCATCAGTACGCATAGCTAGCGTCACCGTGCGCGCCCCCTGATCGTCACCACGGGCGCAGCTCAGCGTCACCGTGCGCACAGTGCCAGCCTCACCATCTGATCGTCACCACGGGCGCAGCTCAGCGTCACCACGGGCATAGCCCTGACAAACTCAGGTTTTTACCTGGGCGCCAAGAATGCTAGGCTTACCGCGTGCAGAACGTATCCATGACCCGCGCTTGGTGGTGGCTACCTTAACGGGTGAGCCACTTTCGTGATGCGTTTTAAGTTTTAAGGCTCGCCCTCGCGGCGAGCCTTTTACATTCCGGCTCGCCGCAGGCAAGAAGGAATGTTATGGCTAATACCCCAACGGTTTTCACCCGCCCGGTTAAATACCATGCCGACGGCGGCGCGCTACTGGCCCACCTAGCCCAGCTAGGTTTAGTTGACACTGTCCAGGACGGCTCTCGCCCCACTAACACGGTGCTGCTTGAAAGCGCTGATATTGCCTCTAAACAGCACCTGACCACTATCGCGGTGTTGGCTGCCAGCGCCCAGATCACCTGCACTGGCGACACCGTCACCCTTAAAGCCCTGGATACTACCGATGGCCCGCAGGCGCTTAAGGCCGTGGCCCAGAAGCTCAGCTCTGCCGTCACCCATCAAAGCGACAGCGAGCTGGTTTTGCACCTGCCTAGCGTGGCTGAAGATAGCGCTGAGGAGCACGCCCGCCTGCGTGAGCGCTCCACCATGGAGCCGCTGCGGATCCTGACTGACCAGGTGGTGGCGCACCCGCACCTGCCACTGGTGGCCGGGGCGGTGGCTTTTGATTATCTGGGCACTTACGAGTCCCTGCCGTCGGTTGCCGACGGCGCCAACACCTGCCCCGATTACCTGTTCTTTAACGCCCGCATCATTTTGGTGGTGGATCACCCCACCGGCTCCTGCCAGCTAGTTGGTGCCTCGCTCGACGCCGCCCAGTTAAGTGCCCAGATGGATGCGCTGGAGGCGGCCATTAATGAGCTGCCCGCCCAGGCTGCGTCGGCCCCAGCAGAGCAAGCCGCACCGGCCACACCAGCCCAGGCCGCACCGGCCCAGCAAACCACCCTGGCGGCGTCGGCCCACCAGCAGGCAGCGTCCCCCGAAGCCCAGGCCACTCCGGCGCCGTCGGCCCAGCAGGCAGCTGAGGACACCATTACCGCCTACCCCACCATGAGCGACGCGGACTTTTGCGAGCTGGTGGCCAAAATGCAGCAGCATATCGCCATTGGTGACGCCTACCAGGTGGTGCCCAGCCGTGGCTTTGTGATCGACTGCCCCCAGCCCCTGCAAACCTACCGTTACCTGCACGACGCTGACCCCAGCCCCTACATGTTCTATATCGCCACCGACGATTTTGAACTCTTTGGGGCCTCCCCCGAGTCTTCACTGCTACACAGCGCCAAAACCGGCCAGGTGGCTATCCGCCCCATCGCCGGCACCCGCCCACGCGGCTTCGCCCCCGATGGCAGCATTGACCACGAGCTAGACATCCGCCTGGAGCTGGAGCTACGCAGCGACGCCAAGGAAGTAGCCGAGCACGTGATGCTGGTAGACCTGGCCCGCAACGACGTGGCCCGCATCAGCGCCCCGGGCACGCGCAAAGTCACCCAGCTGCTGCGTGTAGACCGCTACTCGCGAGTAATGCACCTGGTCAGCGAGGTTACCGGGCAGCTGGCCAGTGACCTGCACCCGCTGGATGCTTTCCGTGCCTCCATGACCATGGGCACGCTCACCGGCGCCCCCAAGCTGCGTGCAGCCGAGTTGATCCGCCAATATGAGGGCACCCGGCGCGGCTCTTATGGCGGCGCGGTGGGTTATCTGCGTGGCGACGGCGAGCTCGACACTGCATTGTGATCCGCTCTGCCTTCGCGCGCGGCGGCAAGGCAATTGTGCAGGCCGGCGCGGGCGTGGTCAGCGATTCCGTGCCTCAGCGTGAAGCTGACGAGACCGCCCACAAGGCCTCTAACGTGCTGCGTGCAATTGCCGCCGCCCAAGGCAAAACCCTACGTATTGAACGCAGCCTAGTTAGCAAGGAGGCCTGAGCCATGCGCGTAGTTTTCCTAGATAACCGCGATTCATTCGTCTACAACCTGGTGGATCTGTGTACTTCACGCGGAGCCCAGGTGGATGTTTACCGCAACACCACTCCCCTGTCTGTGCTCACCGCCGCCCTGGAGCCCACCGAGGCTGAGAAAGCCGCTGGTCAGCGTCCGCTGCTGATCACCTCCCCCGGCCCGGGCCACCCGCGTGAAGCCGGGTGCCTAATGGAGCTAACCGCCTACGCTCTTGAGCAGCGTATCCCTACCCTGGGGATTTGCTTGGGTTACCAGGCTTTGGTGGAGGCTTGCGGCGGGCAGGTGGCGCCGGTGGGCCCAACCCATGGGCGCACCGACCGGGTGCTGGTGACTAAAGCTGGCGCTGAGTTTGCCCCGCTGGCCCCCTGCGTGATTGCGCCCCGCAGCGGCGAGCAGGCCCCTTTACGGCTGGATTGATGTGGCCCGCTACCACTCTTTGGGCTCGCGCAAGCTCCCCGCGCAGCTGGTTTCTTTGGCTCACTCGCGCGACGACGTGGTTATGGCCCTGCGTCACGCCAGCGCCCCCGCCGTGGGTTTGCAGTTCCACCCTGAATCTATCCTCACCCCCGCCGGGCCCACACTAATTGGTGCCCTGTTCACGTTCTTAACCCAAGAGGCGTAAGCGGCAACCCGCTAAACGCCGGCCGCTTAAGCCGGGTGCTCAAGCACCCAGGCTTGAGCGGCCGCCCAAAAAGCTGAATACCAATTTTTTAAGGAGTAACCATGAGCCAAGCCGCCGCCACCCTACGTGAGGCGCTAAACGGCGTCGTCCTAAGCCAAAGCCAAGCCGTGGAAGTATTTGCGGCCATCACCAACGGCGAGTTTAACGAGATCGAAATTGCGGCCTTCCTAGGCGCCCTGCACGTACGCGGCGAAGACCCGGCGGAAATTGCCGCCGCCGCCCAGGCTTTCCGCGCCGCCGCCGTGAACTTCCCCTACCCCAAGGGCCAGGGCGGCCTAGTGGATGTGGTGGGCACCGGCGGTGACCGCGCGGGCACAATCAACATCTCCACCGCCAGTGCGCTGGTGGCCGCCAGCCTGGGGGTGAAGGTAGCTAAGCACGGCAACCGCGCCGTCTCCTCCCGCTCGGGCGCCGCCGACCTGGTAGAAACCTAGGCATTCCGCTGGATCTGTCCCCCCAGGCCAGTGTGCAGCTGTTGGAAAGCACCGGGTTCTGCTTCCTGTTCGCCCAGAAATACCACCCGGCTATGCGCTATGTGGCGCCTGTGCGCGCGGCCCTGAAAAACCCCACCGTTTTCAACCTGATCGGCCCGCTAGTTAACCCCGCCCCGCTCAGCGCCCAGGTGCTTGGGGTGGGTAACCCGGCCCTGCTAGACGACATGACTAGCGCCCTGGCCAGCGCCAATCTAGACCACGCCCTGGTGGTGCACGGCTCGGGCCTAGACGAGATCGCCCTGCACGGCCCCACCCAGGTGCGTGAGTTACGCGGAGCGGAAATCACCGCCTATGAGCTCACCCCCGCCCAGCTGGGCCTGGGCACCTACACGGTGGCTGACCTGGTTGGTGGCGACGCTAGCGTTAACGCCCAGCTAATTCGCGCCGTGTTCGACGGCGCAGGTCAAGCCGCTCACCGCGACGCCATCGCCGCCAGCGCCGCAGCCGTACTGTACGTAACCGGCAAGGCAGACACCCTCGCCCAGGGTGTACAAACCGCGCTGGAAGCCATCGCCAACGGCACGGTAGCCAGCCACCTAGATAAGATCGTCACGCAGGCACGTGAGCTAAGCGCCTAAGCGCCTGGGCCGTATTTAAAGAGAGGTAAATCGATGAGTCAGCGTCAAGTACGCACACCTATTGCCGACCGTCTACGGCAAACCGGCACCGTTCTAGACTCGCTGGTAGAGGCCCGCAAAGCCCGCCTACCTGAGCTTTATGAGCGCTATGGGCATCTAGAGGCCGCTACCATGGAGCGTTCGCAGCGTTCTTTTGAGGCCGCCCTGCGCACCCGCACTTTAGGTGAGGACGGCCAGCTGCACCCGCGCGCCGGCGGCCCAGCCCTGATCATGGAATGTAAGGCCGCCAGCCCCACCCTGGGCACAATCGTCTCTGATGGTTACAGCCCTGCCGCCTTGGCCCAGGCTTATGCGCCCGTGGCCGCCGCCATCAGCGTACTGACCGAGCCCGACCGTTTTAACGGCGACCTGGCTGATGTGACCGCCGTGTCTAAGGCTGTGCGCCAACCGGTGCTGGATAAAGACTTCATCATTGACCCTATCCAGGTGCTTGCTGCCCGCCACCACGGCGCCGACGCCATCTTGCTGATGCTCTCAGTGCTAGATGACCAGGCCTACACCCAGCTAGCGGCCCTGGCCGCCCAGCTGGGTTTGGATGTGCTCACTGAGGTTGATGAGGCTGAGCAGATGGAGCGCGCCGCTGCCCTGGGCGCCCGCATTATCGGCATTAACAACCGTGACCTGCGCACCTTGGAAACTGACCTGCACCGCACTGCCGCCTTGGCGCCCCTGGCCCCGCGTGGCGTGGTGCTGGTGGGTGAGTCTGGGGTGCATGAGCGCGCCGACGTCGAACTGCTGGCCCCCTACGTGGATGCGGTGCTGGTGGGATCGGCTCTTTCTGGCGCTGATGACCCGGCCGCCGCCGCCCAGGAGCTTTCCGCTGGCCAGCCCACTACTGGCGCGGCTGGTTTAGATGCCCACGCCCAGTCCATTGACTGGCACCCCTACTCTTCCAAACGTCTTGGCGCGGGCACCCTGGACGCGGATGCGCACACCCGCATCAGCCCCTACTTTGGCGAGTTCGGTGGCCAATATGTGCCTGAGCTGCTGATTCCTGCCCTAGACCAGCTTGAGCAGGCTTTCCTTGAGGCGGTAGATGACCCGAGCTTCATCGCTGAGATCAACGATCTTTTGCACAACTACCTGGGCCGTCCCACCCCGGTTACGCAGCTGCGTAACCTGCCACTAGGCGGCGGCGCACGCATCCTGCTTAAGCGTGAAGACCTGGTGCACGGCGGCGCTCACAAGGGTAACCAGGTTCTGGGCCAGGCCCTGCTGGCTAAGCGCATGGGTAAAACCCGCATCATTGCTGAAACCGGCGCCGGCCAGCATGGCACCGCCACCGCCATGGTGTGTGCGTTGCTGGGGCTCGAATGCACCATTTACATGGGCGCCACCGACGTGGTACGCCAGGCCCCCAATGTGGAGCGTATGGAGCTGATGGGGGCTAAGGTTGTTCCCGTAACCGCTGGTAGCGGCACCCTTAAGGACGCCGTCAACGAGGCTCTACGTGACTGGACTGCCACTTTCGCCACTAGCCACTACCTGCTGGGTACGGCTGCCGGCCCGCACCCCTTCCCCACCATGGTGCGCGAATTCCACCGTATTATTTCCACCGAGGCACGCGCCCAGACTTTGGCGCGCCTGGGCCGCCTACCTGACGCGGTGGTGGCTTGCGTGGGCGGTGGCTCTAACGCAATCGGCATGTTTGCTGACTTTATCGATGACGAAGCAGTGGCCCTTTACGGCGTCGAACCTGCCGGTGAGGGCCTAAACACCAACCACCACGGCGCCCCCATCAATGAGGGCAAGGTTGGGGTGCTACACGGGGCGCGTTCATTCCTGATGCGCACCGATGACGGCCAGGTGGAAGAGTCCTACTCGGTTTCAGCCGGCCTGGACTACCCCGGCGTTGGCCCCCAGCACGCCTACCTGGCTCAAAGCGGCCGCGCCAAGTATGTGGGTATCACCGATGAGGAAGCTATTGAGGCTTTCTTGCTGCTTAGCCGTCATGAGGGCATTATTCCCGCCATGGAGTCCTCCCATGCCCTGGCTTACGCCCTGAAACTAGCTGAGCAAAACCGCCGTGAAGGTGGGGACCCGCAAAAAACCATTTTGGTGTGCCTGTCCGGACGCGGGGATAAGGACCTGGACCAGATTCGTGAGCGTCTAGGTGGCTCTTTCTCCGCCGACGGCGCCGTCTCGCGGGCCGCTGACCTGGTTGCTAACGGCCAGGCGGGCACCGGCACCCACCGCACCCACCAGCAAGACGCCGCGTTCGCTGCTAAGGGCAAGGAGTAAATCAATGAGCCGTTATGAAAGCATGTTTGCCGCCTGTAAGCAGCAAAACCGGGGCGCCATGGTGCCCTTCGTGATGCTGGGTGACCCCACTTTGGAGGCCAGCGAACGCATTATTGATGAGCTGATCGCTGCCGGCGCTAGCGCTTTGGAGCTGGGTTTGCCTTTCTCTGACCCGGTTGCTGACGGCGTAGCCATTCAGGAAGCCCACCTGCGCGTGTTTGCCCGTGGGATCAACATTGCCGACTGTTTTGACCTAATCGGCCGCCTGCGCGCCAAGCACCCGCAGGTACCCATGGGCCTGCTGATTTACAGCAACATCCCGATCGCTATGGGCTTGGAGGCCTTCTATGAGCGCTGCGCCAGCGCCGGGGTTGATTCGGTACTGATCCCGGATGTGCCCATCCGTGAGGGCCGTCCTTTCTCTGCCGCCTCTAGGGCCGTGGGCGTTGACAGTGTCTACATTGCCCCGCCTTCAGCCAGTGAGGAGACTTTGGCGCAGGTAGCTGAGGCTGCACGCGGCTATGTTTACGCCGTTTCGCGCGTGGGGGTTACCGGCGTGGAAAATGAGGCCCAAACTCAGGGGCTCAATAATGCTGTGCCCACCTTGCGCGAGCACAACTCCACCCCGGTGCTGCTAGGTTTTGGTATTTCCAAGCCCAAGCATGTGCGCGCCGCGATTGTGGCCGGCGCCGATGGGGCCATTACTGGCTCGGCGATTGTACGCATGATTGCTGCCCGCACTGAGGAGATTGTGGCCGCCCAGGAGCGCTCAGGTGCCCCGGCTTTGCAGGCCACCGCCCCGGGAGTTAACCAGCCCCTAGATGAGCTGTGCGCTCAGCTGCGTGAGTTTTTCACCTCCATGTGCGCGGCCACTACCAAGGCCTAGCCGTGGCTGTAGGTCCGCTTAGGCTGCTGCCTGCTGTCGACGTCGCCAATGGCCTAGCCGTCACCCACCGCACTAGCGCTGGGGGCGACGCCGGCGCGGGCATCTCTGCCCTGGACGCTTGCCTGCGCTGGGTGGAGGCGGGCGCCGACTGGATTCACCTGGTTGACTTGGACGCGGCCTTTGGGCGCGGCTCTAACGCGGCGCTTTTGGCGCAGGTTATCGCCGATTTGGCGCGGCTGCACCCGGGCGTAAGCGTGCAGTGGTCCGGGGGCGTCAGTAGCGCCGACGACGTGGAGCGGGCTTTAGCCGCCGGCGCCAAGCGGGTAAATCTGGGGGCCGGGGCGCTTAAAGATTTAGCTGCCACCACGGCTTTAGTGGGCCGCTTTGGTAGGCACCTCAACGTATGCCTGGACGTGTCAGCTGCGAGCGCCGCGCCCAGCCCAGCAACGCCAGGTGCGACCCAACCAGGCGCCCAGCCGGGCGCGGCTCAGCGTGGCGCCCATCCCCAGCCCAGTGCGGATTTGGCTGCTTATGTGGTGCATCCGCGCGGCCAGGGCGGGCCAGTGGGGCCGCTAGAGCCAATTTTGGCGGCGCTTAATGAGGCCGGCACTGGCGCATATGTGGTTACTGACCGGGTGCGCGACGGCGCCCTATCGGGGCCCAACCTGCCACTGCTGGGGGCGCTTAGCGGCGCCACTAGTGCGCAGGTTATCGCCTCAGGTGGGGTCAGCTGCGCGGGCGATATTGCGGCTCTACAGGATTTGGCTGCTAGCCACCCCAATTTGTGCGGGGTGATCCTAGGTAAAGCCCTTTACACCGGGCAGATCGACCTCAAAGCCGTGCTGCGCCCCTAAAGCACCCGGCGCTTCAGGCGTTACCGCCCAGCGCCTGGCGCGGCGCCGCGAGCTTACCAGGAGGGGCCGCGATTGGTTAGGCTCCAGGCGTCCTCAGAGTCTTCAGAGTCTGAGTCGTCATCCCAAGATTCACTCTCAGGCAGGTCGGAGCTACCTACCGGGTCTGTGGCGTAACGGTTAGGTGCAAACGCCCCGGTAGCCCCATAGGAGCTGACGCTGGCAGCGCTAACCGCACCGGCGGCCGCAAACCCATCCCCGCGATCCTCGGGACTACCCGGGGCGGGGGCGTCGTCGTCGCTGGGGGCGTCACCTTCCCCCTTAATCCAAGCCAGGGTTTCCTCCAGGCGCTCGGGCGGCACCAGCACCTCGCGGGCTTTAGAGCCGGTGGAGGGGCCCACCACTTCACGCGATTCGAGCAGGTCCATTAGGCGCCCGGCCTTAGCGAAACCTACCCGCAGCTTGCGTTGCAGCATTGAGGTGGAGCCAAACTGGCTGGTGATAATCAGTTCGGCGGCCTGCAACAGCAGGTCCATGTCGTCGCCGATTTCTTCCTCAATGCGTTTCTTAGTTTCGGGGACAATCACATCCTCGCGGTAGCTGGGCTGGAGCTGGTCCTTAACATGCTCAACTACGGTGCGGATTTCCTTCTCAGTAACCCAGCTGCCCTGCACACGGATCGGTGAGGAGGCGCCCGGGCCCAGGTAGAGGGCGTCACCTTGGCCGGTGAGCGACTCGGCCCCGTTTTGGTCCAAAATTACGCGCGAGTCCAGCTGTGAGGCGGTGGCGAAAGCTAGACGTGAGGGCACGTTGGACTTGATCAAACCGGTAACTACCTGCGCCACTGGACGCTGGGTGGCCAGCACCAGGTGAATACCGGCCGCACGCGCCAGCTGGGTGATGCGCTGAATCGAGGCTTCCACGTCTTTAGGCGCGGTCATCATCAAGTCAGCCAACTCATCTACCACTACTAGCAGGTAGGGGTAGGCGCAATCTGACGCTGGGAGCCGGGAGGGGCCTGGACCTCGCCGGCGCGCACTGCCCGGTTGAAGTCATCAATGTGCTTATACCCAAAGGAGGCCAGGTCGTCGTAGCGGGCGTCCATTTCCTTAACCACCCATTCCAGGGCTTCAGCAGCCTTCTTGGGGCTGGTGATAATGGGGGTGATCAGGTGGGGAATGCCTTCATAAATGGTTAGCTCCACGCGTTTGGGGTCAACCAGCACCATGCGCACTTCCTCGGGGGTGGCACGCATCATGATGGAGGTGATCATGGAGTTAACAAACGAGGATTTACCTGAACCGGTTTGCCCAGCTACCAGCATGTGCGGGGTTTTAGCCAGGTTGGTGACCACATAGTTACCCTCAACGTCCTTACCCAGGCCCACGGTTAGCGGGTGGGTGGAGTTTTGGGCCACCGAGCTGCGTAGCACGTCGCCCAGGGTCACCATTTCGCGGTCTGCGTTGGGGATTTCAATACCGATGGCGCTCTTGCCGGGGATGGGGGTGAGCACCCGGATTTCGTCGCTGGCCACCGCGTAGGCAATGTTTTTTTCTAGGCCCGTGATACGTGAAACATTAACGCCGTGACCACGGTGAATCTCGTAGCGGGTTACCTGCGGGCCGCGCGTGTAGCCGGTTACCTTGGCGTCCACGTTGAATTCGGTGAATACGTCTTGCAGGGCTTGGACTACCGCGTCGTTGGCGGGGGTGCGTGTGGCGTGTTCGCGCCCGGCCACCAGGTCGCTCATGTCGGGTAGGTGGTAGGTGCCCCCGTCGGGTAGCTGCATGGAGAATTCGGGTTCACTGCCCACGCTGGCGGCGGTGGAAACTACCGGTGCGGTGGCTGCGGTGGGGGCGGTGGCCGCCGAGGTTTGCCGCGCCGCCTGCGAGTACAGGCCCATATCGCCCAGTTCAGCGGTTTGGGCGGTGTTCATGGGCACAGTGGCCTGGGTGGGGGCGTCCTCAGAGGGCGCGTCAATGTCGCGTGGGCTGGTTACATCCGGTTCTTGACTGCGACGGCGCCCGGGACGGCTTTGGCGGGCTTTGGCCGCCACGCTGGGGCGGCGTGGGGTTTTGGGTTCGTCTAGGGTGTCGATAACCGCCGTGTTTTGTAGGTCTTCCTTGTCAATGGCACTGCGGAAGGCCTCATCGGCGTCGTAGGTGTCCATGACGGTGGTTTGCTGGGGGTCTTGGGCGTTGTCGCGACCAAAAACGGAACGCATCCGCTCTAGGGCCCGGCTGGCGACGTCGTCGTGAGGGGCGCCAGAGCCACCATCTAAGCCCTGGCCACGCACCATCTCCCACACGTCAAAAGCGGTGCGCCCTGAGGCCACCAACAGGCAGAAGGCCACCAGCAGCAACACCACTACCGCGCCTACGGCAGAAAATAATTTAGCTAGCGGGTAGCCCAGTAGCCAGCCGAACACTCCCCGGTTTGTTCCAGGGTGTCGATGTCAAAGGGCTGGTTGCCGTTAAAAAAATCTGGATTAGGGCGCCAATAGCAAAAAGCGATAGCTAACGCGGCTAAAAGCAATACGGCTGGTGGTTGGGCTCAGCGGTTTGCCGCGTATAAGCATGATCCCGCCCCAAATCACCATGGGGGCTGCCAGTAGAGACAGTGCCCCAAAGGGGAAAGCCACCAGGTGGTGTAGTAGGGAGCCGGCGCTGCCAGAAATCCCTAGCCATTCACGCAAAGTAAGCAGGGCACCTAGCGCAATCAGCGCAAATCCCCCGCCTAGGCGGCGGTAAGGCGAAGCGTCACTGGGCGCATTTTGACGCGACGCACCGCCCCGTGAACGCGAGGCGGCAGGGGTAGCAGCAGAGGGAGAGTTTCGCTTAGCCATGATAGTTAGACGTTAATAGACGCGAGCTCAGGCGTGGTTACAGGCACGCCGAAAGCTAAATGCAAGGGGTAAAACACACACCCCAGTATTAAAAACTAGATTTTTTTAAATAGCCGCTAAAGATTCAGCGTCCCCTGCTTCACGCAGTAATTGGTCAATATCTTCTGCGCTAGGGGCGTGGTTATCTTCGCGTTGGCTGATCATTAGGGCGGCAGCCGCATTGGCGCGGCGGGCGCTTTGCAGTACCGAGTAGCCCTTTAACAGGCTGGCAATTAGTACCCCGGTGTGGGTGTCGCCGGCGCCAGTGGTATCTGTAACAGACATGGGGTAACCGCTCACCAGCGTGGGTTGGCCGTGATCGGGTAGCAGCAGTTCACAGCCAGCGCTGCCGATGCGGCGCACAAACATTGCGTTAGGGGCGGCCCGGTACATTAGCTCCACTCCCCCCAGGCGGGCGCGCAGCTGGTCAATTTCTCGGCGGTTGCCGGTAATAATGTCGGCGCGGGCCATTATTTTTAACAAAATCCGGTCCAAAATATCTACCACTGCCGGCCCAAAATCCACCACCAGCTGCACCCCGGCAGGCAGGGTAGAGAGCCACTGACTTATACCTTCACGTGTACGCTGGTGAACCAAGTCATAGCCGGCGGCGTGTACGTAATCTCCCGGCACCAGCTTAAGATTTTCTAGATCCTCAAGCTGGGGCTCGCTTTCAACCCCTTCAGTGGTGATGAAGGTGCGTTGGCCTCCGGGTTCGATCAGGGTGGTGCAGGTGCCGATGTCACCTACCAGCTCCTGAACTACATTCTCGACGCCGTCGCGCAGCATGGAGGCACGCACTAGTGCAGAGTTGGGGCCGGTACCCAGGGTTGAAGCCAGGGCCACGGGAACCTGCTGGCTGGCAGTAGCGCGGGCGATGGTGTAGCCACCACCCACCTTGGTGCCATTTGAGAGTGCAGTAACCGCACTACCGGCCTTGGGAAAGCGAGCAACTTTCAAAGGTAGGTCAATCAGAATTGATCCGGTAGATACCAGGCAGTTAGGGCGCTGGGGAAGTGCGGTTTGGCTCATAGTCTCTCTTCAACACTTAGGGCAGGGGCAAATTGATTGTAAAACCCTAAACCTCGCAATTTTAGGGGCTTGACAACTTTTAGCGTGGGCGGGCGTAGGGGAAAGCGATAACGTCACGGATAGACGTCGCACCGGTGATCAACATCACTGCACGATCTACTCCCAGGCCCAAGCCGCCGGTGGGAACAAGACCCAATTCCAAGGTGCGCAGGAAGTCTTCATCTAGGCTCATCGCTTCCGGGTCGCCGGCGGCGGCGCGCAAAGATTGGGCGGTGAAACGCTTACGCTGTTCACCGGGGTCAGTTAGCTCAGTGTAAGCCGTTCCCAGCTCCATCCCCCAAGCCACCAGGTCCCAGCGCTCAGCTAGGCGCGGGTCGCGGCGGTTTTGGCGGGTTAGCGGGCTGGTTTCCACCGGGAAATCAATGTAGAAGGTGGGTTTGGTGGTGGTGGCTTCAACTAGTTCATCATAGAGCGCGCCAATCACGTCACCGCTGCCAGCTGCCACGGGCACCTCAATGTCGTTAGCTTCAGCTAGTTCCAGTAGCTTTTCTAGCGGGGTGTCTACAGTTACTTCCTGGCCCAGGGCCTTGGAAATAGCTTCATGCACACTCACCACCGGCCAGTCACCGGAAATATCCACGGCCACATAATCAACCCCTGAGCGGGTTGAATGCACCGGCAGCCCTTCAGTTCCGGGCGTGCCCACCGCGCGCAGCACCACCGGGGCGCCGTGCACCTTAATGGCGGCTTCCTGGAAGATACGCTGAGTTAGCAGGCGCATGGTGTGGTAGTCGCCGTGAGCCACATAAGCCTCAAGTGAGGTGAACTCAGGGTTGTGGGTGGCGTCCACCCCCTCGTTACGGAAGGAGCGGCCAATTTCGAAAATAGCCCCCATGCCGGCCACAGCCAGACGCTTGAGGAACAGCTCCGGGGCGATACGCAGATAAACATCGGTGGAGTAGGCGTTCATGCGGGTGATGAACGGGCGGGCGTTAGCCCCACCATGCACCGGCTGCAAGATTGGGGTTTCTACCTCCACATAGCCCTGCTCACCCAAGGTGTGGCGGATAGAAGTAACAATGGCTGAGCGCTGGGCGATCAGCTCAATGGCGTTAGCGTCAGCCAGCAGCTGCTGGGTACGGGTGGCGTTAGCCCCCAGTGGGATGGTGATCTTGCCATGTCCCCCCGCGCCGGGCGCGCGGCAAGGCGGTGAGGGCTTTAGCTAGCAGCTGCCAGCCCTGCACCAAAATTGAGGGTTCACCGGTGCGTGTACGCATAGCCAGGCCGGAAACCACCACAATGTCGCCACGGTTAATCAGTGAACGCCACATTTCCAGCTTGGCACCGGTTTCTGAGGCATCAAAGAGCAGCTGAATGTGCTTGTAGCCCTCTACCAGGTCAACGAAGATAAGCCCACCGTGGTCACGCTCTAGGCCCACGCGACCCTCAACGCGCAGCTGCACAATAGATTCTTCACCTGCCGCCAACTGGCGGAACACCGGCTGCACTAGGGCATGGGCCGGGGGCATACCGTGCTTAACCCCAGTGGGATAGGGGTCAATTTTGGCGTCCAGGGTGCGCTCCAGAGCCACCGCGCGTTCACGATCCTCAGCCGACAGACGCCGGGTAGGGATTTGCGCTTGAATGTGGCGTTCAACCTGCTGGGCCACCAGGGCTGCATAGTCGCTACCCATAATGGCGCTGTTATCCACGTGGGCGCGGCCAAAGCGCTCAAAGTTAGGGATGAAACCTTCTAGGCGGCCAGCTGCCAGTAGCACGCGGGCGGCTTGGGTGCCGTCGGCGTAGCACATGTAACGCGGGTACCAGCTGGGGTTGTATTTGGCGTTAGATTCATACAGCTGCTCCAGCTGCCAAAAGTGCGAGGCAAAACGCATGATCCGAGCCATGGTTTTAGCCGCCAGGGAGGCGTCCACTGCCATACCGTCCACAAATACGGAACGGAACATAGCAAAGTTCAGCGAAACCCGGTCAACCCCGTAGCGTTCGCCGTCGGTTAGCAGGGCTGCCACCATAGCCTCATTTACCCCGTTGGGGGCCTTGGGGCTACGGCGCATCACGTCCAGGGACACCCCGCGCTTACCCCAGGGGCAAAACGCCAGTAGCGCCACGGTCTTGTCATCTTGATCCTGTACCGTAACCACCAGCTCACGCTCGTCGACGTCGTCGAGAGTGCGATCTAAAGCCATAGAGAAGCCGCGCTCTTCCCCGTTACGCCACGCATTAGCCAAATCGCGCAGCTGACGGCGCTCCTCGTGGGGAATGTCGCCTAGGCGCCTAATTTCCACGCGGGCGCCACTGGCACGTACTCGCCGCACCGCTTTAGCCACCTGCGGCAGGCCCCGCAGCGAGAAACTGGCGGCCTCAATAATGGACTCATCCCCCATGCGACGCACGGTGAAACCAAAGTTTTTGTAGGCACGCGCGCCCTTCTCACCAGCGGAGATAACTGCCGGCACCCAACCGTAGTCGCCACATTCATCCAGCCAGGCACTAATGGCGTCATCCCAACTGGCCGGGTCACCTAGCGGATCACCGGCAGCCATGGCCACACCGGTAGACAGGCCAAAGGAAACCGCAGCCTTACCGTCGGGAGAAAACACGGTCAGACGGTCACGGCGGGTAGCGAAGTAGCCCAGGGAGTCTTCCTCCCAATCCAGCAGCAAACCACGCACACGCAGGTCATCACCGGCGCGCGGGGTGCGCTTAGCTGAACGCAAAAACACGGTCAGGCTAATTAGCACCACCAGGGCAGCCAGCAGGTAAAGCAAAGTACCCAGCCACACCGGCCCCTGATAGGCGGGAACGCCCCCAATGCCACCAATTTCTGGGCCTAGGGTGCGCCAAGCTACCCAGCGCATACGGTGGCGGATAGCCCATTCGTTACCGTCTGGGCTGTGCGCGGGCACCACCAGGAGCGTGCCCAGGGCAATCACGGAGGCCATACCAACCACTAGGGTCAGCAGCGCCCGCCACCATGAGCCGCGCACAATACGGCCGGGGAAAGCTGGGCGGGAAGCCAACAAAATCGCGATAACCGGGATGCACACCAGCACCCAGGCCAGCATGAGCCAGTCTGGGCCGTGCTGGGTGACAGTTACATGGGTGCGCTCTTCCAGGTCATCTGGGAACTGCTGGTATACCAGCGTCAGTGAGCCCACCGTTAAGAACAGGAACTGCAAGGTCAGGGCCAGGTTAAGCGCCAGTCGTTTGCGCCTACTGGCCGCCCCAGCCCAAATCAGTAGCAGCACCGCCCCCAGGAAGGAGGCACCCACCGGGATACCAATAAAGTAGAAAGGCTCAACAACCAGCTTATATAGATCCCAGCGCCTTAGCCCCAGTCCCCCAAGTAGCGATAACACCGCAGCTATCTGCAACAGCCGCGCCATGATGGTCGGCATAGAGTCGATCCATCGGCGGGTATCTGCGCCTACTCTGCGCCGCAGCGGAGATATCAGCTTAGCCGGGGCGGTGGTGCTCTTGGGTTCAGTCACTAGTGAATTTCCTATTTACGCTTTAATTACTACAGGCACGATCATAGGTCGGCGGCGTAGCTTACGAGCTACCCAACGTCCCAAAGCGCGCCGCATAACTTGCTGTAGGCCGTGAGTGTCGCTAACGCCACTGTCTAGGCGTCACCTAGCGCGTTGGTGACGTCAGGAAGAACTTCCTCAAATACAGAGTCGTCTTCTGCCACGCCTCGGGCCTGAATGTGCGGTCCAGCCAGAATAGTACCGGTTGTGGTCTCTACGACCGCAAAAACTGAGACAAAGCCTTCTTCTGCCAGTACGCGGCGCCCAGCTAGCTCGTCTTCATCAATTTCACCTACGCTGGAGCCATCTACGTACACGTAGTCGCATGGGTAGGAGCCCACCACCTGGGCTTTTCCTTCATATAGGTCGACGACGTCGCCGTCCTCGCACAGCATTACGTTGCTGGCTGGTACCCCGGTCTTTACCGCGAGCGCACCGTTGGCCACGATGTGGCGGATTTCGCCGTGGATAGGCATTACGTTGCGGGGCTGGACGATGTTGTATACGTGCAGCAGTTCCTCGCTGGAGGCGTGGCCGGAGACGTGTACGCGGGCGTTGGCCTGGTGTACTACGCGCGCACCTAGGCGCATGATCTGGTTGATTACGCGGAAAACAGAGTTTTCGTTGCCCGGGATTAGTGAGGAGGCGAAGATAACCGTGTCTTCGGGGTCTAGGGTGATCCAGCGGTGTTCGCGGTGGGCCATGCGGCTAAGGGCGGCCATGGGTTCACCCTGGGAGCCGGTGGCCATTAGTACGCGCTGGCTGGGTAGGTAGTTGTTGATTTCGCGCTGGTCTACGATTACGCCTTCGGGCACGTTTAGGTAGCCGCGTTCGGCGGCGATTTTCATGTTGCGCACCATGGAGCGGCCAATGAGGGCGACTTTGCGGTCATGTAAGGCGGCGGCGTCGAGCACCTGCTGGACACGGTGGACGTGGGAGGAGAAGGAGGCCACCACGATTTGTCCTTGGGATTCGTCAAAGACTCGGTTTAGTACCGGGCCGATTTCACGTTCGTGGGCCACCATGCCGGGTACTTCAGCGTTGGTGGAGTCTACGCAGAATAGGTCTACGCCTTCTTCACCAAAGCGGGCGAAGGAGCGCAGGTCGGTGATGCGCCCGTCGATGGGCAGGGAGTCCATTTTGAAGTCGCCGGTGATTAGGGCGGTGCCGGCTTTGGTGCGGATGAAGGCGGCCATGGCGTCGGGGATGGAGTGGTTTACGGCCACAAATTCCATGTCGAAGGCGCCGTAGCGTACGCGTTCGTGTTCGGATACTACGCGCAGCTTGGGGTTGATACGGAATTCTTTTAGTTTGGCTTCTACGAAGGCCAGGGTTAGTTCGCTGCCCACTAGTTCAATGTCGGGGCGTAGCTTTAGTAGGTAGGGTACGGCCCCGATGTGGTCTTCGTGGCCATGGGTGAGCACTAGGGCCTGGACGTCGTCGAGACGGTCGGCGATAGGGCCAAAGTCGGGCAGAATCAGGTCCACACCGGGCTGATCTTCTTCAGGGAAGAGCACGCCGCAGTCAACGATTAAAAGCTGCCCCTGGGTTTCAAAGACAGTCATGTTACGGCCAACCTCACCTAGACCACCTAGGGGGTAAACGCGTAGGGCTGCGGGATTGGCGGGGGCGGGGGGCTTTAGCGCTTCAAAAGTGGTCACGTAAACCATCCTAAACTTTAGGAACCGGCGTTAGTAGACGCCGCTTAACTACAAAAAAACCCGGGCAAAACCCGGGCTCGTGGTACCCCCAACCGGATTTGAACCGGTGTTACCGCCGTGAGAGGGCGATGTCCTAGGCCGCTAGACGATGGGGGCCTTTTGTTCCTTGCGGAACGGTGTCTACGCTTTTGTGTAGCGTATCCGTACCCCCAACCGGATTTGAACCGGTGTTACCGCCGTGAGAGGGCGATGTCCTAGGCCGCTAGACGATGGGGGCCTTATTCACTTTTGGTTTAACTATAAGTGGCTGGGGTACCAGGACTCGAACCTAGAATGGCTGAACCAGAATCAGCTGTGTTGCCAATTACACCATACCCCAAGGGGATCACGCTGCGGCTGCAAGCTTTTTGGGCTTGCCCCGGCGGCGCAACGGGTAAGAATCTATCGGATCTTTGCCCCGCTTGCCAAATTTTTTCAGCGTGACCCTAAGCACATTTGGGTTTTACTTTGAAATTGCAGCCAAAAGTGCTTCAATTCGGGCCATGGTTAGCTCCTTACCCAGGATTTCCATGGACTCAAATAGCGGCAGGGGAGACCTGACGGCCGGTTACGGCTACGCGCAGCGCCCCGAAAGGCCACGCGCGGCTTGAGCCCCAGGCCCTCAACTGAGAGCCTGACGCAGCGCCTGCTGTAGAGCGTCGTGGTTCCACTGCTCCAGGGAACGCAGCGCCTGGTCGGCGGCCTGCAGTACCTGCTGGTTGGCGGCTACAGTCTCAGGGTTCTTTACCAGCTTGGCGAAAGACTTTTCGTCGTAGTCCAGGGCGGCGGCGTCGGTAAAGAAGAAGCCCAACATGCCGCGAGCCTCACTAGTAGCTGCACGCGGGTCTGGATCAGCGGCGCGGCGGCGGTTAGAATCTCCTGCTCACGGGCGGTTAGCTGGTCAAATTCGGGGGCGCTAACCAGGGCTTGGGCTTCCTCGGCCGGGGCGTAGAGGTCGTAGAGGTAGGGCACCAGGCGGTTGCGGAAGTCCTCCCCCTCCAGGCGGCGCACGTGCTCGGCGTTAATAGCCACACACTTCTTGGGGTCAAAGCGGGCCGGGTTGGGGTTGACGTCGTGAATGTCGAAGGCGGCCACCAGCTGCTCGGGGGTGAAGATGTCCTCATCCTTGCTCAGCGACCAACCCAGTAGGGCCAGGTAGTTGAGCAGACCCTCAGGGATCATGCCGTTTCGACGGTGTAGCAGCAGGTTAGAGGAAGGGTCACGCTTGGATAGCTTCTTGTTGCCCTCACCCATTACGTAGGGTAGGTGCCCAAAGGCGGGGATGAACTGGGCTCGGCCAATGGCGATTAGGGCCTGGTAGAGCACAATCTGGCGGGGGGTGGAGGATAGTAGGTCCTCGCCGCGCAGCACGTGGGTGATCCCCATTTCGGCGTCGTCAACCGGGTTCACCAGGGTGTATAGCGGGTCACCGTTGGCGCGCACTACTACATAGTCGGGCACGGAGCCGGCTTTGAAGGTGATCTCGCCGCGCACCAGGTCAGTGAAGGTGATGTCTTCATCAGGCATACGCACACGCAGCACCGGCTGGCGCCCTTCGGCGCGGTAGGCCTCAATCTGCTCGGCGCTGAGGTTGCGGTCAAAGCCGTCATAGCCCAGCTTGGGGTCTTCACCCTTGGCACGGTGGCGGGCTTCAACCTCTTCAGGGGTGGAGTAGGACTCGTATAGGTAGCCGGCTTCTAGCAGCTCCTTGGCCACCTGCTTGTACAAGTCCATGCGCTGGGACTGGCGGTAGGCTCGTGTGGGCCACCCTTGCCAACGCCCTCATCCCAGTCCAGGTGCAGCCAGCGCAGCGAGTCTAGGATGGCGTCAAAGGATTCTTCAGAGTCACGGGCGGCGTCGGTGTCTTCGATACGGAAAACGAAGGTGCCACCTACGTGACGGGCATAAGCCCAGTTAAACAGACAGGTACGCACCATACCGACGTGGGGAGTACCGGTGGGAGAAGGACAAAAACGTACGCGAATATCACTGCCGGTGGGCAGGGCGTGGGCGGCTGATGCCTGGGTTAGCTCACTCATAATGTCTTAAGCCTACCGCCGCCGGCCTTGCCCCACTTAGGTTGGGGCGTACAGTTAGCTTATGAGCACTATTACACAGGCTTGGGATTCGTTAACCGCGCAGCAAATGCGTGAGCGCGGCTCTTTGAAATGGACGCGCTGGCCCGGGACCATTGGTGCCTGGGTGGCCGAAATGGATTTAGGTATTGCCCCCTGAAGTGGCCGAGGCCATTAAGCAGGCTGTTGATGTAGGCGAGCTGGGTTACATGCCAGATGGCCTGCTGACTGAATGCGAGCGGGCTTTGGCCGCCTATTCGCGCCGTAACTATGGCTGGGATTTGGATCCGGACAAGATTTTTGTGGTCCATGACGTGATCATGGCGCTGCGCCGGATTTTGACTGATTTCTGCGACAAATCTAAGCCGGTTATTGTGCCCACCCCGGCCTACATGACCTTCCTTAAAACCATTCCGGCCTGCGGTTTTCAGGCCGTGCAGGTGCCTAGCATTTATGCCGACAACACCTGGCAGCTAGATTTTGAGGGTATTGAAGCGGCCATGTCGCGTGGGACCAGCCTGTTTATTTTGTGCAACCCCTGGAACCCGGTGGGGCGTGTGCTTACTGAGGCTGAGCTAGATAAGGTAGCGGAGCTTTCCGCTAAGTACGGCGTGCCCGTCTTTAATGACGAGATTCACGCTCCCCTACTGCTCTCCCCCGAGGCTAAGCACCACCCCTACCCGCTGCGGGCGGCGGCTGACCCGGATCTGACCTGGACCGCCACTTCAGCCTCTAAAGGCTGGAATGTGCCGGCTTTGGGTGCGGCGCAGCTGATTTTTTTGGATGGCAAGGTGCGTCAGGCTTGGCGCCCTATTGCCGACGACGTCGCCCACCACGCTGGTCCTTTGGGTGTGCGTGCGGCTACGGCGGCTTTCACCCAGGCACAGTATTGGGTGCGCGAAGTTTCTAGCTACGTGCATGAAAATGCGCAGCTAGTTAGCCAGGAGCTGGCCAAGGTGGGGCTACACATGGATGTTCCACAGGGAACCTACCTGGGCTGGGTGGATTGCTCTAGCCTGCTAGAGCGCGGCGTTAAGGGCTCACCCACCACTTGGCTGCGCGAAAACGCCGGCGTGGCCCTGACCGACGGGGCTGACTGTGGTCATGGCTACGAGCATTTTGCCCGCCTGAACATGGCCACTGGCCACGCCATTGAGCGCCAAACCGTGGAGCAAATCAGCACCGCAGTGAACAAGTTGAACTAAAAGCGACTACCGGATAGAGGTAGGCCGCCCTAGGGTTAAGGGGCAACTTAGGCGGCCTACATTTTTTGCGCCCCTAAATTTTTTAGGAGCGCTAAGCGTGCTTAGCGCACTACGCTAGCGATTCTACCCAGTCCATCGATCTGCGCCGCAACACCCACGCCGACAGGAACATCTTTTGCATAGGCAGCTGCGCCAGTTAGGATCACATCTCCAGGCAGTAACGTAAACATGCGTGAGACACTGGCCACAATATTTTCGATGCTGACATTCAGGTTGGCGGTGTTGCCCTCCCCCACTACCTCGCCGTCAATGCGTAGGGTTACGCGGGCGTTAGCCGGGTTGAATTCGTCGTCGGCTTCGGGCACATAAATCCACGGACCTAGCGGGCAGGCGGTGTCAAAAGACTTAGAACGCACAATATTGTCGCTGGGAGCGGCCACATCATTAGCTACCGTGTAACCCAGCACGTGGTGGGCGGCGTCGGCAGGGTCCACATCCTTACACAGGTCTTTAATAATGATGGCCAGCTCCGCCTCATGCACCAAAGTCTGTGACCAGTCGGGCTTAATAATTGGGGTGTCGGTGCCTATCACGGCGGTGTTGGGCTTGAGGAAAACGAAAGGCGGCTCGGTTAGTGAGCCCGCTTCGCCGTCGTAGGTGGAACCTAGTCCCACCACTTTAGAGCGGGGAATAACCGGCGAGAGCAGACGCACCTCGTTTAGCGCGATAACTTCACCGGTAGCCTCAGGGGCGCCAAATAGCGGGTCACCTTTGAGAACCACTAGTCGCGCAGTGTCGGGGAAATCTAAATCGCAGCGTTCGGTGTAATCCAAGCCCTGCACAATGCCGTAGCGGGGTTCATCACCGCTAGTAAAGCGAGCCAAAATCATGGCTTCAGTCTAACGCCGACGTCGGCCCTTAACGGCTAAAACCAGCCAGAGCCGACGTCGACATTTAAACCAGCGCTAAGCAGCCACACCCCTTAGGGCCACAATCAGATGCCACAAAGGGCCAAGGGTGCGTTTAGCCGCTTAGCGCCAGCACAATCACGCAGGCCTTAAGCCTCAGCACGATCATTTACGTGCACGCCAGCGTTTTCGCTAGACCACACGTCGCCGGGGAGCTTGCCAGGCAAGAACTTGTTGTCGCTAGAGACGAACCGGATCTCATCAATCTTGCCAGCCTTGAGCTGGGCGTACTGGCTTTCCCAGTCACGCAAAGCCCCAAAGGCCCAGCGGCCCATGATGGTGATAGCGAAGATGTTGATGGTGGCCATGATGCCCATAACCACGTCGGCCAGGTTCCACACGAAGTCCAGGGAGGCTACCGCACCCACATAGGTGGCAACCAGGATCATTACCCGCAACCAAGTGTGGTTGAGCTTCTTGGTGGCCCCGCGCAGGAAGGAGTCGTTGATTTCCGCGTAGGTGTAGTTACCCAGCAGCGAGGAGTAGGCGAACACGAAAATCATGGCGGCCATCAGGTACTGGGCCCAGCCACCTAGCTGTGAGGTTACCGAGATTGAGGTGAGCGTGCCGGCGCTGAACTGGCCGGTGCGGGCGGCGGCCGGGTTGTAAACCCCAGACAGCAGCACAATCAGGGCGGTGGCGGTACACACCATCAAGGTGTCCACAAATACACCCATGGACTGGATGAAACCCTGGTTAACCGGGTGGGCGGTGGTGGCAGCGGCAGCAGCGTTAGCACCGAGCCCTCACCAGCCTCGTTGGAGAACAAACCACGCTTAATACCGTTTAGGGCGGCGGCTGTGAACCCACCAGCCATACCGGCCAGCGCCTGGTCCAGCCCAAAGGCGCCCTTGATAATCTCCATCAACGCGCCAGGAATAGCGGTGATGTTGAGCAGCAAAATAACTACGGCCAGCAACACGTAGCCCAGCGCCATAATCGGGGCGATCCACTCAGAGACCTTAGCTACCTGACGCATACCACCAAAAATAATGGGGGCGGTGATCACTAGCAGACCCACGCCGGTAGCCCAGGTGGGCACGTTAAAAGTGTGCTCCATAATGCCCGAAATGGCGTTAGCCTGGGTGGCCTCATAGGCGAAACCGAATACGAAAATAATTACCACTGCGAAAGCCACAGCCAGCGGCTTCATTTTTAGTCCGCGCGTAATGTAGTAGGCCGGCCCCCCCACGGAAGCTACCGTCAGGGTTAGCTACCTTATACATCTGTGCCAAGGTGGCCTCCACGAAAGCGGTAGCCATACCCACCAGGGCCACTATCCACATCCAGAACACGGCGCCCGGGCCACCCATGATGATGGCCAGCGCCACCCCAATGATGTTACCGGTACCCACACGTGAAGCCAGGCCAATGGTGAAAGCCTGGAAGGAGGAGATACCCCCACCTTGCCCATCACGCGAGTTGGTTAGTGAGGCAACCATGTGCCTAAAGAGGCGGAACTGGATGCCATACATGCGCACCGTGAAGTACAGCCCCACGCCAATCAGCAAGAAGGCCAGAAAATAGCCGTAGAAATAGGTGGAAAAATCCCCTAGAGCAGCGGTTGGCGTAGCCAACCAATCATCGGTTTTGGCGATGGCCAACATCGGCACTTCCTTTCGCAGAGATAAAAATTAGCTACTGCGAGCCTAAGTGCTTTATGTTTCAGGGTTATGACGCCGGCGTTTCCCACACGTTCGTTTTTACATCTGCAGGCAAATTGGGGTTGTTTTTACCCACAAAAACGGGGGTTTTGACGCCGTCGCGACGCTGAGACTCCCAGTCACGCAGGGCGCCAGAGACCCACTTGGCCAACCAAATCAGGGCCAGCAGGTTGGTGGCGGTCATGATGGCCATCATTACATCCACCGAGTTCCACACCAGTTCCAGCGTGGCCAGGGCGCCCAGCACGGTGCTAACTACCGACAATACGCGCACAAAAATGCGTCCGCCCTTTTTGGGGCTGATGAAGTTAACGGCCACCTCAGAGTAGGAGGCGGCGGCCAGCACTGAAGAGAAAGCCAGCACGGTAATGATTAGGGCCATGGGAATCTCAGCCCAGCCGCCCAGGGCGGAAACCACAGCTTTTTGGGTCAGGCTCGCGGCCTGGCTGGGGTCTAGCACGCCGGGGGTGTAAACCGAACTACCCGCACTCAAAATCACGATGGCGGTCATGGTGCACACAATGATGGTGTCCACAAACACGCCCAGGGACTGCACCAGGCCCTGCTGGATGGGGTGAGCCACGGTGGCAGTGGCCGCCGCGTTAGGGGCGGTACCCTGACCGGCTTCGTTAGAGAACAGGCCACGCTTAGTGCCGTTGATTAGCGCCGCCATAATGCCGCCGGTAACGCCGCCGGCAAACTGGGCCGGGCCAAAGGCAGATTCCACAATGATTTCCAGGGCAGGCAGCACCCGGTCGTAGTTAACTGCCAGCGCCCCCAGGCCCAAACCCAGGTAAACCACGCTCATAATGGGGGCCATCCACTCGGTAACTCGGGCCACAGAGCGGATACCACCCAAAATCACCGGGGCCGCCAAAACAAACAGCAGCGCCGCCGTCACTTCCTTGGAGGCATTAACGCTAGAGCCGGGTCCAATAATGCCGCTAATGGCGTTGGACTGCACCATGATGATGGAAAAACCGCAGGTGGCAATGGTTAGCACGGAGAAGAGCACACCCAGTTTGCGCGAGCCCATACCCAGCCACATGTAGGTGGCCGGGCCGCCGCGGAAAGTTCCGTCGTCGGCGCGTACCTTGAAAATCTGGGCCAAGGTGGCTTCAGCAAAAGCGGTAGCCATACCCACCAGGGCAATTACCCACATCCAGAACACCGCGCCGGGCCCGCCCAGGATCAGGGCTGCGGCCACACCAAACACGTTACCGATACCCACGCGCGCGGCTAGGGAAATAGTGAAGGCCTGGAAGGAGGAGATACCCCCGCTGGCACCCGAACGTGAGGAGAGGATGGAACGCACCATCGCGGGCAGCAGCCTGAACTGAACCCCGCGTAGCCTGATAGTTAGATAAAGGCCGGTGCCGACCAAAATCCACATGGTCAGATGCAGGGTGAGCCAATCGCCTAAATTCTGTAAGGCTTGGGCTAATGCTTGCATTTGATATTCCTCGCAGCCGTGTCTTTGTGCGGTGTCAGCATATACGAACATGAGAAAATAGCCAGTGTGGACCATGCCCCTGCTTTGAATCGCGTACTTGATGCTTTAATACCGGCAAGTAACCCGGACTATGTTCCCACCAGTGATGAGCTTTATGATGCCTTCACGCAGTGGGCTGACAGTACCGGCCGCCCGCTGTATCCCCATCAAGAGGAGTCTTTGCTGGCCATTGTGGAGGGCGAGCATGTAGTTGCCGCCACGCCCACGGGCTCAGGCAAGTCAATGATTGCTTTGGCGGCGCACTTTACTTCTTTGGCACGCGGGGAGCGTTCTTACTACACGGCGCCGCTTAAGGCTTTGGTTAGTGAGAAGTTTTTTGAGCTGATCCGCCTATTTGGCGCCCAGAATGTGGGAATGGTCACGGGTGATTCTTCGATTAACCCTGACGCTCCCATTATTTGCTGCACCGCCGAGATTTTAGCTAACCAGTCGCTGCGTCAGGGGCGGGCGCTGGATGTGGATACGGTGGTGATGGATGAGTTCCATTACTACGCCGATCCGCAGCGTGGCTGGGCTTGGCAGGTGCCGCTGTTGGAGCTACCCCAGGCGCAGATGGTGCTGCTGAGCGCCACTTTGGGTGATGTTTCGTGGCTGGTTAAGGATTTGCGTGAGCGCACCGGGCGCTCTGTGGCCGTGGTTGACGACGCCGTACGCCCAGTCCCCCTCGATTTTGAGTATTCCGTGGAGGCAATTGGGCCTTTGCTGGAGCGCCTGATTGGGCAAAATAAGGCCCCGGTTTATGTGGTGCATTTTTCTCAGCGTGAGGCTATTGAGCGGGCTAGTGCGCTGCTGAGCACTAAGTTAATTGACCGCGCCCAGCGTGATGAGATCAGCCAGGCCATTGCCGGCGAACGCTTTGGGGTGGGTTTTGGGGCCACGCTTTCTAAGCTGCTGCGCGCCGGTATTGGGGTGCACCATGCGGGTATGTTGCCGCGTTACCGGCGCCTGGTGGAGCGTTTAGCGCAGCAGGGTTTACTGCCGGTTATTTGCGGCACAGACACGCTGGGGGTGGGTATTAATGTGCCTATCCGCTGCGTGGTGTTTACGTCTTTGGTTAAGTTCGACGGCGCCAAGGAGCGGCATTTAACGGCCCGCGAGTTCCACCAGATTGCTGGGCGGGCCGGGCGCGCGGGCTTTGACACGCACGGCTATGTGGTGGTGCAGGCCCCCGAGCATGTGATTGAAAACGCGGCGGCGCTAGCTAAGGCCGGCGACGATGAGCGCAAGAAACGCAAAATTACCCGCAAGAAGGCCCCCGAAGGCCGCGTGAACTGGACTGATAAAACTTTTGAGCGCCTGGTGGCGGCCCCGCCTGAGACTTTAACTAGTCAGTTCCGTGTCACTACCACCATGGTTTTGAACCTGATGGAGCGGCCTAACCCGGTGGCGGCCATGTGGAATTTGCTGCAGGCGGTGCATGAAGGTGAGGCGGCCACCCACCAGCATTTAAAGCGGGCGCTAGAGATTTACCGTTCGCTGCGCACAGCCGGGGTGCTGGAGCATGTTTCTTCCGCCCAGGCCGCAGCTGATGGTTTGCCACGTCTGCGCCTGGCGGTTGATTTGCCCGATGATTTTGCCCTCAACGCGCCTTTGGCGCCTTTTGCCCTGGCCACAATGGATTTGTTGGGCCTGGACAGCCCTGAGCACACCCTGGATGTGGTCTCGGTGGTGGAGTCCACTTTGGATGATCCACGCCCGCTGCTTTACGCCCAGCAGCGCGCCGCTAGGGGTGAGGCAGTGGCCGCTATGAAGGCTGAGGGCCTAGATTATGACGAGCGTATGGAGGCTTTGGAGGCTATTACTTGGCCCCAACCTTTAGCTGAGCTGCTGGCCGGCGCCTATGGGGTTTACGCCCAGGCCAACCCTTGGGTTAGGGAGTATGAGCTGGCCCCTAAGTCGGTGGTGCGTGAAATGGTTGAGAAGGCCATGACTTTCTCTGACCTGATTTCGGTGTACCAGTTGGCCCGTAGTGAGGGTGTGCTGCTGCGTTATTTAACTGACGCCTACCGGGCTTTGCGCCAGGTGGTGCCCGAAGAGCACCGCACCGATGAGGTGGTGGAGCTAATTGACTGGCTGGGCGAGTTAGTGCGCAGCGTGGACTCGTCCCTACTTGATGAGTGGGAGGCCCTAGGTCAGCTGCAAGCGGGCTCTAATGTGGAGCTGGTACGCAATGACACTGCCCCAGCGGAGCGCGCTTTTGGTGCCGACGCCGACGGTCACGTACCCCTTAGCCGCAATAAGCACCGCCTGCGTACCTTGGTGCGTCAGGGCATGTGGGCTTATGTGGAGGCGATTGCCGCTGAGGATGTGGATCGCCTGGTGAGCCTGGCTAACTCTAAAGCCTGGGATAGTGAGCGTTTTAACAATCTGCTCGATGATTACTATGACGCCTACGAGTGGCTGGCTATCGACTCTGAGGCTCACTCTAAGCAGTATGCGTTAATTGATGAAGATCCCGACGACGCCGCTTTGGCTTTGGCTGGGGTGGGCGAAAAGCTGCGTGAGGCCCTTGTTGGTAGCGGCCGGGCCTGGCTGGCCACGCAGATCCTAAACGACCCTGACGATAACCATGACTGGCGCCTGGTTTTCCTGGTGGATGTGGCCCAGTGCGATCGTGAAGATAAAGCAATTTTGCATCTTTTGAAAGTTGGCGAAGCCTGATGGCTAAAAAATCTAAGCACTCTGAGGCCGGTACCGGCGCGATTTTAGCTTTACAAAAAGCCGGTATCACCCCGGTGATTCACACCTATGAGCATGATGAACGCGCCCAAGCTTGGGGCCTGGAAGCAGCCCAGGCACTGGGGATAGACCCGGCGCGAGTGTTTAAAACTCTGCTAGTTTCACATGAAAAAGCCCTGGCGGTGGTGGTTATCCCGGTGGCGAGCCGCCTGGATTTGAAGGCTATCGCCAAACAGTTGGGCTGGAAGAAAGCGCAGCTGGCTGATCCAGACCTGGCCCAGCGCACCACCGGCTATGTGGTGGGTGGTATTTCGCCGCTGGGCCAGAAAAAGGCTCTACCTACGCTGATAGACGCCAGCGCCGCCACGCATGAGACAGTGTTTGTCTCCGGCGGGCGGCGCGGACTGGATCTGGAGTTAGACCCCAAGGTTTTAGCGCAGCTAACAAAAGCTAGTTTCGCTGAGGTAGCTAAGTAGCGCTGCAATAGCTAAGTAGCACCGGCACTATTTGAGCTTGACTCGGCTAGTCGAACTTGAGCCTAGGGCGCTCGCGGCATTGCTGTGAGCGCCACCTGGCTGCTTTGTGACCCCTAACTGCCGCGTGGCGGCTAGTCAGTAGCGGTAGTGAACCTGGTCAGAGGAGACAATCTGCTTGCCGAAGGGGAAGCAGGTCACCGGGATCATCTTGATGTTGGCAATTGCCAGCGGGATACCGATGATGGTGATGGCCTGGGCCAGGGCAGTGGTGACGTGGCCAATAGCCAGCCACACTCCAGCTACCAGGAACCAAATGACATTGGAGATGCCGCTCATAGCGCCAGCTCCAGGCGCCGGCACTACTTCGCGGCCAAAGGGCCACAGTACATAGTTGGCGATCCTGAAGCAGGCCACGCCGGCCGGCAGGGTTACTACCAAGATGCAGGCGATAATGCCGAAGAAAATGTAGCCCAGGGCCAGCCAAATGCCACCAAAAATGAACCAAATGATGTTTAGTAACGTTTTCACGGCCTCAATTTTAGGCACGTCAGGGGCATTTTAGGGACCCTAAAGTCCCCTGATTTATCCCTGATCTGGTTTATCCCTGATCTGGCCCTGGCCTAAGTTGAGAGGCAGCTAGGCACGTCGCGGCGTCGGCGCACCACGCAGGCATGTCAGCTGGCGCTTACCAGAAGACGCGCTGGGCGATAGCGTCGGCGAAGTTTTCTAGGGCTCCCTCAGCGGCATTTAGGTACAGCGGGGCGTCCACCAAAGATACTTCCATCAGGTAGAAGCCACCGGCGCCGTCGCTAACTACGTCTACGCGGTTAAAGAGCACCTGAATGTCACGCCCGGCGCGCTCCTTAATCTGGGCGTGTAGGGCGCGGCGTACTCGCTCACCCCACAGCCATTCCATTTCGCTGGGTTCGCGGGCCTCAACGATTTCCTCGTGGACTTCATCTACCGCCTTAAAGCGCGGGTGCAGCATGGGCTTTTTCTGTACCGCGTGGGAGAGCACACCGTTGAAGTACACCAGGGACAGCTCACCGGTTTGGTCTACGGACTCTAGGTAGCGCTGCATCATTACGGTGCGGCCCCGCGCCAGGTGGTGCATGGTGTCGTTAATAGCTGCCGAACGTGAGGTGGCGCTGGTGGCCGTGTAGCGGCCGGTGCCGCGACCACCTGAGGAGATGGCCGGCTTGATTACGAAGTCGCCGTGGGCAGGGAAACGGGTGTGTACCTGGTGCTTAGACAGGTTTGCGGAGGGCTCTAGCCAGGTGGTGGGGATAATCGGCACGCCTCGGGCGGCCAGGTCTTTGAGGTAGTGCTTGTCTCCAAACCAGTCAACTATCTCGGCGTGATTTAGAGGACGTTCAAGGCTGCGAGCCCAGCGTAGGAAGTTGGCGTAGTTGCGTTTACGGGCATAGTCACGCACCGAGCGCATCACCACTACCCCAGCTTTAGACCAGTTAACGCCAGGGTCGTTCCATACAGCAATGCGCGGCTCGATACCGCGCTCATAAAGGGCTTGGGGTAGGCCGCGGTCATCTTCGTCAAGGTTAGGGAAATCGGCGCAAGTCGCCAAAGTTACGATCGGCTTAGACACGTCCTAACCGTACCTCACGCATAAGCCACTAAGTACTTATGCACGCACCAATAAGCACCACACAAACGTGAGTTAGCTTACAAACTGTGATTTTGGGCTTTCTCGACTGGACAAGCCCCCTACCAAGCACATAAAGTTTCTCTCCGTTGCGAAGTTAAACGCGCAGCAAAAATGCACCGCTAGCTCAACTGGCAGAGCAGCTGACTCTTAATCAGCGGGTTCAGGGTTCGAGTCCCTGGCGGTGTACGAAGCTCAACCATACGGTTGCTTCCTTGCACCGCTAGCTCAACTGGCAGAGCAGCTGACTCTTAATCAGCGGGTTCAGGGTTCGAGTCCCTGGCGGTGTACCACCGGTTCATGTACCATTGCGGTAACGCTGATCACTCACCGCGCGAGTGACAGTTTTAAACCAAACAGTTAGCTCTTGTTAGCTGCTGCATTCCCACAAGGTTTAGCCGGTGTGGAATATATTCAACCCTCATGGCGGTTACATACCCGTACCCGTCAGACTGTTGGATGCTGAAGAAGAAAAGGAGTGAAGACAATATGCGTAACTTAGAACTCGAACTACAGGCGGCCCAGAGCGAGCTGGAGTCCCTGACCGAGTCGGCCTCCCCCTCCCGTCTAGAACGCGCCCTAGCTCGTCTCGCTGCCGCTCGTGCAGCACTCGAACTAGTCGCCTGAAAAAATCTAGACAGGAAGAAATAAATGACCACTCTTGAAGTTGGCGCCCTAGCCCCGGCCTTCAATCTCCCTAACGCAGACGGAGAGCTGGTGTCGCTAAGCCAGCTGCTAGACAAGGCCCCCAAGGGGGTTGTGGTCTATTTCTACCCCAAGGCAGCCACTCCTGGCTGCACTAAAGAGGCCTGCGATTTTCGCGATTCCTCAGCTGCCTGGGCTGAGGCCGGCTACAGCGTAGTTGGTATCAGCCCAGACAAGGTTGAGGCCCTAAAACGCTTTGCCACCAAGCAGGAGCTACCTTTCCCGCTGCTTTCAGACGCAGATCACCAGGTAATGGAAGCTTGGGGAGTGTGGGGCGAGAAAAAGAACTACGGCCGCGTCAGCGTGGGCGTACGTCGCTCTACCTTTGTTATCAACCCTGACGCCACCGTGGCCCTGGCTAAATACAACGTTAAAGCCACTGGTCACGTGGAGCGTCTGCGCAAAGAACTTAAAGTGAGCTAGACCCCATTAAAATAATTTGTGTCTGAGGCCGGAAATGTTTTAAGCTAATCCGGCACGCGCGAGTGGCGGAATTGGTAGACGCGCTAGATTTAGTTCTAGTGCCCTAGGCGTGGGGGTTCGAGTCCCCCCTCGCGCACCGCTGAACCGAGTCAGTTTTTAACTGGCTCGGTTTTTTGTCTACGGTAGGCTTAGTTTATGAGCGATTTTGTACGCAAAGATGGACGCGCCACCAACCAGCTGCGCGAGGTTACGATCACCCGCAACTGGCTAGAGCACGGCGAAGGTAATGTGCTGGTTAGCTTTGGCCGCACCCGAGTGTTGTGTGTGGCTTCTTTTACTGCGGGCGTGCCGCGCTGGAAGAAGGATTCTGGTGAGGGCTGGGTTACCGCTGAATACGCCATGCTGCCCCGGGCTGGCTCGGAGCGCTCTGCCCGCGAGTCTGTGCGCGGCAAGGTGGGCGGACGCACCCACGAGATTTCTCGACTAATTGGTCGCTCGCTACGCGGCATCATTGATATTAGTGCGCTGGGTGAAAACACTATCGCCCTGGACTGTGACGTGCTACAGGCTGATGGGGGTACCCGCACCGCCGCAATTACCGGCGCCTATGTGGCTTTGGCTGACGCGGTAGCTTGGGGAACTGAGCGCGGTTTGATTAAAGCCAAGGCTAAGCGCCCGGTGCTGGCAGACTCCCTATCGGCTATTTCTGTGGGTGTTATTGATGGCGTGCCCTGCCTGGATCTGCCCTATGAGGAGGATGTGCGCGCCGACACCGACATGAACGTGGTTATGACCGGCTCCGGTAAGTTCATTGAAATTCAGGGCACCGCTGAGCACGCCCCCCTTTGACCGCGCTGAGCTAGATAGCCTGCTGGAGTTAGCGGCCCAGGGTAACGCCACTTTGGCACGTTTGCAGCAGGCCGCCCTGGCTGCCGACGACGGCGTGGCTCGCCTTAGCGATTTGGGTCTGTGACATGGTTGTAGCTGTACCCCAGGGGGCAAAACTGGTGCTGGCCACCCACAATAAGGGTAAGCTGGCGGAGTTTCGCGAGATTTTAGCGCAGGCGATAGCTGATTTTGACCCTGCCAGTGTTATTAGCGCCGCTGATTTGCAGGTGCCCGAACCGGTTGAGGATGGTATTTCTTTTGCCGCCAACGCCACCATTAAAGCTAATGCGTTAGCCCAGGCTACCGGCTTGCCGGCGGTGGCCGACGATTCAGGGCTATGCGTGGATGTTTTAGGTGGGGCGCCGGGGATTTTCTCGGCCCGCTGGTGCGGTCATCACGGCGACGACGCAGCTAACTTGCAGCTGCTGCTCGATCAGCTCTCGGACGTAAAAGACCCACACCGGGGCGCTAACTTTACCTGCGCAGCAGTGCTGGTGGTGCCCGAAAGCGCGGACCAAAAAGGACGCGTAGTGGTTGAAGAACACCGCATGTATGGGCGCCTGCTATACCAAAGCATTGGTGAGGGTGGCTTTGGCTATGACCCGATTTTTGTGCCCAACCAGGAGGATGAGCCCGGTGGCCAGGGGCGCACCAGCGCCCAAATGAGCGCCGCTGAGAAGAACGCTATCTCTCACCGAGGCCAGGCCCTGCGGGCCCTAGCCCCGCAGCTAGCTGAGCTGTTCTAAACCAAGGCTAAACCAGAGCTAAACCAGGGTTAAAGCGCGGCGATTTGGCCTTAAATACGTGCCCAAAGCGTGGTGCGCTGATACATAGCTAAAGCGCGGTGCTAATGTATACCGGAAAAACTAGGCGCTGGGGCGGCAACCGCCCCAGCGCCTACGTTTATTTGCCCGTCTATAGGCTCCAGCTGCGTCCAGGCTGGGCATCGTAAACCGGGCCAGTGAAGGACTGGCGCGCTTCAGCTAGAGGCACATCATGGCAGGTCCAAGGCTGGATGTGGGTCAACACCAGCTGCCCGGCGTTAGCCTCGCTAGCCAGCTGGCCGGCGCGGTAGCCGGTTAGGTGCATACCGCGTAGCACGTCGCGTCCCTCCACGAAGGCCGCCTCAGCTAGTAGCAGGTCCACTCCCCCACTAACCATTTGGCTCATGCCTTCACACAGGTCAGTGTCGCCGGTGAAAGCTAAAGTCACCTGCTTGGTGGGGTCATCCTCGCTGGGGCCTTGCACCAGGTAACCGTAGGCCTCAACCGGGTGTAGAGCCGCAAACGGCGTCACCGTGAAGGGGCCAATTTGGGTGGAGCGGCCAGGTACGGCGGTGACAAAGGAGAACTCTGTGCGGTAATCCTCGTAGCTAGCGGCGCCGTCGACCCCACGCAGACGCTCACAGGTGGTGCTGGGGCCAATACACAGCACCGGCCCTAGCGCGCCCTCAGGGCGCCAGCGGCGATAAACATGCATCCCCACCAGATCCACCATGTGGTCGGCGTGGCAGTGCGAAATACAGATTGCATCCAGATCTGCTGGGTCTAGGTAGTTAAGCAGCTGGCCCATAGAGCCCGGCCCAAAATCAAGTACTAAAGACCACAGTCGCTGGTCATTGCCCGCATCAGGCTGTGCGTTCGTGACCTCGGGGGCCACAGCACAATTTATGGCTGCTAAATCATCGTCAACCACTAACCGCATTTTTTCGGTACCTGGCAATTGCAACTTGGTGTTAGGCCCCCATGCCTGCACCAGGTAGCTTGATGCGCTGGACTTACGTCCAGACATCGAGCCTGAGCAACCTACAATCGTGAGCTTCACTCGCGAATCTCCCTATCTAAATTCTTCACGCCCGTGCCACCGGCGGCATGAGCTTGACGTACCTGACCCACCACTGGTCCTAAGAAACGCTTGGCAAGCACCTGGAAAGCTACCGGATCGCCGGTAGCCCTAAACTCGTGCCCACTGGCCACCTCACTGCTAGATGCCCTGCCGCTGGCCACGCCAGAGCCGCCCGCAGCCGCAGCACCCGCAACGCCTTGAGCAGCGCCGTCGGCCCCAAAAGCAGCAGAGCCTGCCACACCCGTGCCAGCCGCGCCGTCGTCGTCACCAGAGCCCACCGCAGCCTGAGTGTCAGAATGCAGCAAATCGCGGGCAGCTAGCTCACGATAAACATCCTTCGCAGTCTCCTCGCTAGAAGAAACCAAAGCCACATTACGCCCCATAACGTAACTAATCGGCCCCGCCAGCAACGGATAATGCGTACAGCCCAACACCAAAGTGTCCACCGCCGCCGCCTGCAATGGCTCCAGATACTCCTTAGCCACATCCAGCACCTGCGGGCCGGTAGTAATACCAGCCTCCGCTAACTCCACGAAACGCGGACAAGCCTGCTGAGTTAAGTTCAAGCCCGGGATCCCCTGCAAAGCCCGCGCGTAGGCTCCAGAGTTAACCGTTCCTGCCGTGGCAATCACACCCACACGCCCTGAACGAGTCAAAGCTGCCGCTGTGCGCGCCGCCGGAGAAATCACCTCAATAACCGGAATGCCCATCCCTTTGGTGTACCGCTCACGCGCCTCATACAAAGCTGCCGCCGTGGCGGTATTACAGGCAATAACCAGCATTTTGACGCCCGAGTCAACCAGCTCATCCATCACGTTCAAAGCCATAGAACGCACTTGTTCCAAAGGCTTAGGCCCATACGGGCTGTTCGCGGTGTCACCGATATAAAGCAGACGCTCACCAGGCAGCTGATCGAGGATTGCACGCGCTACCGTCAGTCCTCCAACTCCTGAATCAAATACCAATCGGTGCGTCATTCACGTCATTAGACCCTAGTCGATTCTGGCTTTAATAAGCACTTTTCTTACCAGTGATAACAGACACCGCCCGGCGGGTTAAAACCTGAACAAAGGACTGCGCTAACATAGCTAAACCTTACTAACGCCGCCAAAAACGCTGTGAGCTTGTACTTTACCCAGCCACACAAAGCACTTTAGGGAATCGGGAGTTATCCCCAAGACACTGCAAAACCTTCAAGGTGTGGCTAAAGTTAAGCCATGAGTACGGCACTTCTGACCGACATGTATGAATTGACCATGCTGCAAGCTGCGCTGGCAGATGGTACCGCCAAACGCCGCAGTGTGTTTGAGATCTTTGGACGCTCGATGCCCCCTTCACGTCGCTTTGGCGTGGTTGCCGGCACCGGGCGTTTTCTTGAAGCTCTGGAAAACTTCCATTTTGAGCCAGACCAGCTACGTTTCCTATCCGATCAGCGCATTGTTGACAAGGCCACGATCAACTACCTGGAAAACTTCCACTTTGACGGCAACATTTACGGCTACGGCGAGGGTGAATGCTACTTCCCGGGTTCTCCCCTGCTAACCGTTGAATCTGACTTCGCTCAGGCCTGCATCATTGAGACCATGGCGCTGAGCATTTTCAACCACGACTGCGCCGTGGCCTCCGCCGCCTCACGTATGACTATCGCCGCCCACGGACGCCCCTGCATGGACTTTGGAGCCCGACGTACTCACGAAGACGCCGCCGTTTCCGCCGCCCGCGCCGCCGTGGTTTCCGGCTTCACCTCCACCAGTGACCTGGAAGCTGGGATGCGTTACGGCATCCGTTGCGTAGGTACTTCCGCCCACGCTTTCACGCTGCTGCACGACGACGAACGCACCGCTTTGACTCCCAGATCGCCTCCCTGGGCGTGGGCACCACCATCCTGGTTGACACCTACGACATTGCGCGCGGCGTGCAGCGCGCTGTTGACGCCGCCAAGGCCGCTGGGGGCACTTTAGGTGCCGTGCGCCTAGACTCTGGTGACCTGGTGGCCGAGGCCTTCAAGGTACGCGCCCAGCTAGACTCCCTAGGCTGCCCCGACACCAAGATTGTGGTCACCTCTGACCTGGATGAATACGCTATCGCTGCGCTGGGTGCGGCCCCGGTAGACATCTACGGTGTGGGTACCAAGCTGGTTACCGGCTCGGGCGTGCCCACGGCTGCGCTGGTGTACAAGATGGTTGAGCGCGAAAACAGCGCCGGCGAGATGGAAAAGGTAGCTAAGAAGTCTAGTGGCGGTAAGTCAAGTGTGGGTGGCCGCAAGACCGCTGGCCGCGTGATCATTGACGGTTCCGCCACCGAAGAGCTACTGATCAGCGCCCTTGACCCCGAGGCCGCTGAGGCTGAGCTGGAACGCAACCAGGCCCGCCCGCTGCAGCTGCAGTTGGTGGAAAAGGGTCACATCCTGCCTGAGCACTACGACGACGGCGCCCTCACCCGCGCTGCTGAGCGTCACCGTGCCGCCCGCGCCCAGCTGCCCTACCAGGCCTGGCGCCTGAGCGAAGGTGAAATCGCTATTCCTACCCGTCGCATGGATCTTGATTCACGTGAAACTAAGCAGGGCTGAGCAAAGCCAGCACCCCGGGGCTGACCTGGGCTAAGGCCAATGCTGAGCAAAACCATGGGTAGGGCTGAGCACTAAAGCTGAGCTCCCGCATAAATAGTGGCGGTGGATGCAAATCCACCGCCACTTGCTGTTTTAGGCGCTCGCGGCGCAGCCGCCACAGCCGGCGCGGCCAGGTGTTTGCGCCCCCAAAGCGCGCCACAAGCGCGTATCTGGCGTAGCCCACGCGACCTGGCTGCGCGTGGTTTTAGCGTCGGCCCACAAACCACTTACGCAAGGTATCGACCCGGGTGCGGATCTGCGTCGTCGTCGCCTGCGCCACCTCCGGGCCCCCGCAGACTCTACGCAGCTCAGCGTGCACCGCCCCATGGCTTTGGCCTGAGCGGCGCGCCCAGCTAGAAACCAGCTGGCTGAGCTCTTTACGGGCCGCGTCACGCTGGCGGGCATCCTCAATGCCGGCGTTGGCTGCCCTCTGGGCGGCGGCGGCCTGTGAACGTTTTTGGGTTTTAACCTGCTCAGCCTGGCGGGCCTTTAAAATCTGGCTCACCTGGTCGGCGTCGAGCAAACCTGGGATGCCTAAAAATTCTTGCTCCTCCACGCTACCGACCATGGCGCCAGTACCAAACTCGCCGCCGTCGAAAAGTACCCGGTCAAATTCAGCGGTGGAATCCATGGCCTCAAAGCCGGGAAGTAGCGCGTCAGAGGCTTTTTCTTCCCGGTTAGCGGCGGCAATTAGCCTATCTTCAGGATTAGCGAACAGGTCTTGTACGTCATCTTCTTTAGCGGGCCGATCTAGGGCGTGGTCGCGCTCAGTTTCCAGCTCTGCCGCGAGCGCCAGCAGCGGGGTGACTGAAGGCAGGAACACGCTGGCGGTTTCTCCAGGCCGGCGCGCACGCACGAAACGCCCAATGGCCTGGGCGAAGAACAGTGGGGTTGAGGTGGAGGTGGCGTACACCCCTACCGCTAGGCGCGGCACGTCCACGCCTTCGGAAACCATGCGTACGGCCACCATCCAGCGCTGGTTGCTGGCGGAGAACTGCTCGATTTTTTCTGAGGCGCCATTGTCGTCACTGAGCACCACCGTGGGTTTTTCGCCGGTGATGGCGGCTAGTTGGCGTGCGTAGGCGCGAGCTTTTTCACGGTCGGTGGCGATCACTAGGCCGCCGGCGTCAGGAATTTGCCGGCGAATTTCGCTAAGGCGCTGTTCAGCTGCGGCCAGGACGGCGGGGATCCACTCCCCAGCGGGGTCTAGGGCGGTGCGCCAGGCTTGGGATTCTAGGTCTTTGGTTAGCGGCTCGCCTAGGCGGGCTGAGACCTCGTCGCCGGCTTTGGTGCGCCAACGCATTTGGCCTGAGTAGGACATGAAAATAACTGGGCGCACCACGTTTTCGGCTAGCGCGTCAGCGTAGCCGTAGGTGTAGTCGGCTTGTGAGCGCCTGATGCCGTTGGCATCGGGGGCGTAGGTGACGAAGGGGATGGCGGCGGTGTCGCTGCGGAAGGGGGTACCGGTTAGGCTCAGGCGACGGCGGGCCCCGCTGAATGCTTCATAGATTGCGTCTCCCCAGCTCAGCGCGTCTCCGGCGTGGTGCACCTCGTCTAGGATCACCAGGGTGCGGCTGGCGCTGGTGCGGGCGCGGTGCAGGTTGGGGTTGGAGGCTACCTGTGCGTAGGTTAGGGCGACGCCGTCGAAGTTGCTGCCTGCTCCCCCACCAGAGTTGGAGTAGGTGGGGTCGATGCGTAGCCCCCAGCGGGCGGCTGAGGCGGCCCACTGGTATTTGAGGTGCTCGGTGGGGGCCACGATGGTTAGTTTGTGTACCTCACCGGTGCGTATGAGCTCGCTAGCCAGGGTTAGCGCGAAAGTGGTTTTACCTGCGCCGGGGGTGGCTACCGCCAGGAAGTCTTGGGGCTGGCTAGACATGTATGTGGCGAAAGCTTCACGCTGCCAACGGCGCAATTGAACCAATTTTTACCGATCCCTCTCATAAATCAAGCCACATAAATGAATTAAGCCAATAAATTAGCCACGCTTAGCGCGGTTGGGGCCTGCACAAGGCTACCCCCAACCGGGGTGAGGCTAATGGTTTTGCTTTTTTCGGCGCGTCTGCGCCCTGATTTTGGGCCCAAAAATCTAACGCCCGGGGCTGGGCCCCGGCGCGCAGATTTACAGTTTTGAGACAGTCGCAGCTTCTAGTTGAAGGCGCTTTTAGCCCAGGCTTCCAGGCCCGGGTTTTAGCTCCAAGCCTCAGTCTCGGCTTTCAGCCCCGGCCGCCGAACGGGAAACGCGGGCGCCTGGGGCCGTTACCTTTTGGGGACTGGCTCATCTGCTCGTAGATTGACTTGCAGGTGGGGCACACCGGGTAGGCGGCAGGGTCACGCTGAGGGCGCCACACCTTGCCGCACAGGGCCACTACGGGACGCCCGGATGCGGCGGCAGCAGCGATTTTGTCTTTACGTACATAGTGGGCGAAGCGGTCTGCGTCGCCGTCGTCAGTGGAGCGGAGCTCTTCGCGCTCCAAAACTGCGGTCCCAGCTGACTGGTTGGGGCTACCGCCGGGTTCCATGGGGTCCAAAGGCTCACTCATAGCTGTAATTTTATGTCTCCTTGAGGGCTTTAACCTTTGTCATCACGCTCTCAGCGGTGTAGGCGTCATTACAGGGGCCCTGACTTAAGGGGTGGTTAAGCTGTTTTTAGGGCTGGCTGTCCCCCGAAAACCGCCAGATTTCCTGGGGTCTAGCCCGCCTTAACCTCACCAGTGGCTTTGCCCACTTACGACGTCGCCCCTGGCACAACGCTCAAACGCACCGCCCCGCTCCCCTGGCACAACACTCAAACCCACCGCCCCGCTCATGGCATTGCCACAACTGCTTGCCAAGCTGATCGCAGATCCTGGCGCCACCTAGCCCAATAACGCCGCAGCCGCTGCCAACAAATGCGGGCAGCGGCTGTTTGGGACTGGGGGAACGACATCTGAAGCGGGCTGTGCCGCCCCTCAGTGGCTTGTGGCGGCGTTACTTGCTCAGCTTGGAGGCGGCAGCGGCATCTAGCAGCACCAGGGCGTCGGGGTGACGCTGCATTACCGTGGCCGGCCATTGCTCGCTTACTTCACCCTCAACTAGGTGCTTAATAGCCTCAGCCTTGTTCTCACCGGTGGCGATCAGCACCAGTTTGCGGGCTTCCATGATGGTGGCCAGGCCCTGGGTGATGCACATGGTGGGCACCTTGTTAATGTCGTTATCGAAGAAACGCGAGTTGTCGCGGCGAGTCTGCTCGGTGAGCTTATCGAGGTGGGTGCGCGAGTCTAGCGGGCTGCCAGGCTCATTGAAGCCAATGTGACCATCAGAGCCGATACCTAGAATCTGCACGTCGGCGTAACCAGCCTCAGCCAGGGCGCGCTCATAGTCGTCGCAAGCGGCCTGCGGGTCAGGGTTTAGGGCGTCAGGGCCGTGTAGGGCGCCGGGAGCCATGTCGGTGCGCGAGCGCAGGTTGCGTTCCATGAAGTTGGCGTAGCGCTCGTAATGGTCAACGGGCAGGCCTACATATTCGTCCAGCATGTAGCCGGTGACGTCCTTGAAAGATAGCTTGCCTGCTTGGTTGCGGCGCACTAGCTCGTCATAGAGCGGTAGCGGGCTAGAACCAGTGGCCGTACCCAAAACCGCGTTGGGCTTAGCCACTAGGACGGCTTCGATGGCGTCTGCGGCGCGCTCAGCGATAGCTTGGGCGTCAGGTAGAACAACAACTTCCATGTCCATCTCCAATGATGTAACGAATGAAATCAGATGATTAACTTCGATTAAATTATAGCCCAATCGATCAACTTCTATCATTAAAGTGAATAGGGTCATATAAATGCGGGCTGTGAGCCTTCGCTCACAGCCCGCATTAGCCAGCGCCGTCGTCAAACCCTAGCTTTGGGTATGACCAGGCCACTGCGAAATGGTGAACAACAGTCGCGCCCAGCGCCCATCTAGCAGCTTGCCGCCCATACGTACACCTACAACCATCACAACCAGCGCATTAACCACTCCCAGAACCACGCAAAGCCAGGCCAACTGGAAGTTTCGCTAACGCCGCAGTAAACGCTCAGGGCAATGGTGGGGGTTACCAAAAGCATAGAAGCCAGCATTGAACCCATCTGAGCTAGTGAAGCCAGCAGCGCGTCAGCTCCACTGCCTTTGGCATTAAACGGGCTAGCTTCAGGCGGGTTGGTTTGGTAGGGGAAAACCACTGCCAGAACTTGGGCCACGCCTACCACTACTCCCCACACGGCCAGGTTTAGCCCCAGCAAAATGGGTAAGTGTTTGGCCTGATTGGAAAGCAGCGGCATGATCAGACTAACCACCAATACCAGCGGCAGCTGCCAGATCGCCGTTGCCGCCAGGCGCCCTAGGCGCTCATGCAGGCCGCTAATACCGCTTAGTAGGGAGGTATGAATGGCGGTGGAGTCAGTAGCTAAATCATCTGCCACAGATAAACCCATAACTATGGATATCATCAGTGAGGCAAAATAGACCATAATTGCGCTGCCAGAGCGCTGTGCTTGACCAATAAACACCACCATAAACAGCACGATCATAAATATGCAGGCTATAAATGATATTCGCAGCCTAAAATCACGCACTAAATAGCGCAGGCTGCGCGCGCAAACCGTGGCCGCCGGGGAGGGCATGAATTTAGTAAAGAATTCTTGCGCAGCAAACACTTTACTAAGTTCGCTGTTTTTACCTGCGCCCTTATCATTAGTGGTCACATTAGCGGTCATGGCTTTATTAAGCGCGCGCTGCCAGAGCCAGTACAGGCCCCCTACCAGCAGCACACTAGACACTGTAAAGGCACTTGCTAGCAGGTAGTTTCCGCTAGCTGCCTGAGCTGGCGCAGCGCCCGCCCAGGCGGTAGGTAGGTATTGGCTGTAGCGTGCCAACTTCAGCCAGCCGCTAAGGCTGCTATCCAAATGCAGACTAAATTAGGTTGGGTAGCTGCGCTAAACCAATAATCAGCAATATGCCAAAGCTGGTAACCAGTTCCCGGCTGCGGCGTCGATAGCCAAGCGCTGCCGCAGTAACTACCCACCTAGAGCCGATCACTGCAGTTAGCCAGGCCAGCACCATATTGACTAGCGCAAATGCCGCTGCTGCTACGCTACCGTGTAGCAGCCAGGTAATAACCGTGGTTAGTAGCACCAGGCCGGTAATAATTCCTGGCCCACCAGCCCCGGCGGCCACAATTAACCCGGCCGCTAATTTACGTGAAGGTACTATCCAGAGGCGTAATTGGCGCGGCTCTAAAGAGTTATCTGCACCGGTTATTAGTAGCGGGAAAATAAGCCAGCCGGTAACACTTAGGGTTACTAGTACACTTAAAACCTGCGGGGTGTAGCGCCAGCCCAGCATCCCTAAAGCAATTAGGCCGCCAATAGCAAAAGCTAAAAATGCAAATAGGTTTAGAAATAGCCAGGCTTCAAGCAGGATTTTCCACCAGACGCCGCGCAGGCTATTAATGGTTAGGCGCCACCTTAGTTTGACGAGGGTTGCAACCATGTCATCTCCTCGTGTTGCATGGGTCCGCCCACTAGCTGCACGAAACGCTCATTGAGGTCCATGCCGTCAGCCACCTGCGCCACTGTTCCGCAGGCCACTACTTGCCCGGCATTGATTACGGCCACATGTGTGCACAGCTTGGCCACCGTATCCATCACGTGGCTGGAGAGCACCACGGTGCCCCCGCGCGAGACAAACTCGTGCAGGATCTGGATAATGGCTTGGGCTGAAACCGGGTCTACCGCCTCGAAAGGCTCATCTAGCACCAGCACGCTGGGGGCGTGGATGAGGGCGCAGGCTAGGTTAATTTTTTTGCGCATGCCCGCGCTGTAGTCGGCCACCAGCTTGTTGCCGGTGTCGGCTAGGCCCAGGGCCAATAGAAGCTGCTGGGTGCGTTTGAGTACCTGTTCACGCTCCATGCCGCGCAGTAGGCCGCAGTAGATGAGTAGCTCTGCGCCGCTGAGGCGGTCAAAAGTGCGTAGCCCGTCTGGCAGTACCCCTAGCAGCTGCTTGGCCCGGCGGGGTTGCGCCCACACATCTACGCCTAAAACGTAGGCTTTGCCGTGATCTGGGGTTAGTAGGCCCGTGGTCATTGACAAGGTGGTGGTTTTGCCCGCCCCGTTAGGGCCGACGACGCCGTAAATAGACCCGGCAGGGATTGATAAGTAAAGGTTATCGACCGCTACCTTGGATCCAAAAACTTTAACCAAACCCACCATATCCAGGGCGTTTGGGCTCTGGGTGGGGTTGCTAGGAGGGGTGGCTGTGCTCATAAGGCAATTTTGAACACGTTTAGGCTGCTGGGACCTCATTCGCTGGGATGAATTTAGTCCTCTATAGGCCTTTTAAGGCTCCCTGGAGGGCATTTGCCGGGCCAAAAGCCTGGGTAGGCAGCGGGGCTTTAACCGGGTGCTAACACATGACTAAGGCGGCGTTAGCGCGCGTCATGGGGGCTGACAAAGAAAGCAAAACAGGACAGCACCGCGCGAGTGCTGCCCTGTGTTAACTGCGCCTGGGCGCAATCAGTTGTTGGCTACAGCCTTCTTCAAGGTGGAGCCGACGGTTAGCTTAACGCCGTAACCAGCGGGAATCTGGATTTCCTCACCGGTACGGGGGTTACGGCCGGTGCGGGCCGCACGCTCAACGCGCTCGATACCCATTAGGCCGGTAATCTTCACGGCTTCACCCTTAGCAACGTTCTCAACCAAGACATCCTGGAAAGCAGACAGGAAAGCCTCGGCCTCGGTCTTGGTCAGGTTAGCGCGCTCGGCAATTGCAGCAATCAGCTCAGTGCGGTTGACGGACATAGTGTTCTCCATCCGGAATGGTAGGGATTCGCCGGCGGCGTCTCGTATGACAAACGGTACGCATATTGCGCTAATCTGTCACCTTCTACACGCCATGCGATTGAGAATATACGCTTATATGTCCTTATTAGAACACGATCGCAGGCTTATTGCACGTTTTTTACAGCACCTACAAACCATGAAGTGATGCTGGTGGGGTGGGTAATGGCGGTTCCAACCACCACTGCGTGGACCCCCATTTGGATCGCCTGGGCGGCGTGAGCGGGAGTGTGAATGCGTCCTTCGGCGATAACAGGCACCTGCGCAATGTTTAGCACCTGCTCAATCACCTCCCAGTCGGGCCCTTCAGTCTTGGGCCGCTCACCGGTGTAACCCGCTAGGGTAGTGCCCACTAGGTCCGCTCCCCCATCCTGGGAGGCCTTAGCGTCATCGACGCTACCGCAGTCAGCCATCACCAGCACCTGCGGAAAAGCAGCCTTTAGTTCGCTTACCGTCTGGGCAAAGCTGCGCCCATCGGGACGCGGGCGGCGGGTGCCGTCAATAGCCACAATCTGGCTGCCGGTGGCGGCCACAGCCACAGCGTGAGTGAGCGTGGGGGTGATAAAGACGCCGTCGTGACCGTCTTTCCACAAACCAATCACGGGCACATCCACGTGCTGGTTGATAAGGGCCAGGTCAGCTAGCCCCTGGGCGCGGATAGCCACGGCCCCACCCAGTACGCAAGCCTGGGCGATCTGGTCCATAGTGCGCGGGTCACGCATAGGCTCACCCGGGTAAGCCTGCGCCGAGGCGATCAAACCGCCTTTGAGCTGCTCAATTACGTTAGTCACAATTTTCTCCTAGTTAATTAACTGCCAAGCTCCGCGCGCGGCTCCCACAATGGGGGCGGTGGAGCCCAGCTGGGCGCTTACGAGTTCTAGATTTTCCAGTGGCCCACTGAGCTGGGCCTTAAAGGTTTCCTGCAGCGGGCCCCACCAGCATTTGCCGGCGTTAGCGAGGCCGCCCGAAATAATGATGCAGTCAGGGTCAAGCGTATAAGCCAGCCCCACCAGCACGTTTGCTAGCGCCTGGGCTGAGTCGCGGTAAACCTGCGCGGCTAGTTCATCGCCGGCTTCAGCCCGAGTTTCTAGCTCACGGGTGCCGCTTACCTGCGCGTCTCCCCCCAGGGCCAGGTAGCGCCGGTAAATTTGGGGGCCGGCGCTGACGGCTTCGAGGTGACCAAAGCGCCCGCAGGTACACGGCTCGCCTTGCGCGCCAACGGCTGGGAAGTGGCCCAGGTCCCCGGCTAGGTGGTGGGTGCCGCGCCAGGTTTGCCCGTCAATTACGACGGCGCCGCCTACGCCCGTGCCCACGGCCACCACAATGGCGCAGCGGGCCCCGCGTCCAGCTCCCAGCCAAGCTTCCCCGCCGGCGTGAGCGTCCACATCGTTTTCAACGTGAATGGGCACGTTATAGCCAGCTTCTTTAAGGCGCTGACCTACCCCTTCACGCACCTGGGTGCCGGCCCATTCACTGATGGCGTCGGTGGAGGCCACGATAGAGCCGCTGGTTACATCCACTACCCCAGCCGTGCCGATCCCCACCCCGGCAATGGTCCATTCACCGGTGTTGGTGGTGCCCGCAGCAATAACTTTGCCCGCCAGCTCAGCAATAGCGTCAAGCATGGCCGCGCGCCCGTCATGGGCGGGGGTAGGTACTTTAAGGATGGGGCCAACTAGGTTGCCCTCACTATCAACCAGGGCACCAGCCATTTTGGTACCGCCTAAGTCAATTCCCACAACAAGTTTGCATGATTTTCCTTCTATCCGGCGCAGCTACCGGCAGTTACGCAAATGGCCGGACCCAAATAAATCAGGTCCGGCCATACGCAGGCCTTAACTAGGCCAGACCCACGGCGTGCACAATGTCGATCACGCGCTGACGGTTTTCGCCTTCTAGCGCCTTAACCGGCGGAGCCATGTAGGCATTGTCTAGTACACCTACAGCCTCCATGGCGGTCTTGAACGCGGGGATACCGGTGCCGTCAGCACCCTGGCCCTTAACCGCGAACACGATCTCGAAGCCTGCGCAGATACGGTCCTGAATCTCGCGGGCCTTATCCCACTCGTGGGCACGCGCGGCTTCAAGCAGCTGCGCGTAGGAATGGGGGTCTACGTTGCCGTAGCCGGGCACGGCGCCGTCGGCACCTAGCAGCAACATGCCGTCAACCACGCACTCGTGGCCGGTTAGCAGGCTTAGAGGGTGACCGGCGGCCTCGTTGGCAGCCACCAGGCGACGGAAGCTGACGTCGTCGCCAGAGGAGTCCTTAACACCTACGATTACGCCTTCCTTACCCAGCTCAACCAGCATGTCGCGGCCAAGCTTTAGGCCACCTAGACGCACGGGCACGTCGTAGGCGAACAGGGGCAGGTCGATGGCGGCGTGGATGGCGCGGAAGTGGTCGGCTACTTCAGCGGCGCTGGGCAGGGCGTAGAAGGGGCCGGCGGCCACAATAGCGTCGGCGCCTAGCTCCTGGGCGCGCAGGGCGCGGTCAATGACGCGCTTGGCGGTGGTTTCAATGGCACCCACCAGCACCGGCACGCGGCCGGCAGCGGTGGCTACGGTGCGAGCAGTGACGGCGTCGCGCTGGGCGTCGTTTAGGTAGGCCACCTCACCTGAAGAGCCGAGGATGAACAGGCCGTTCATGCCTCCCTCGACCAGGTGCTCAATGACGCGGTCTAGGGCTTCTAGGTCAACTTCACCCTCAGCGGTGAAGGGGGTTACGACCGGCGGAATCATACCGGTGAAACGCTTATCCATGATTGTTCCTGCAATTCTTTTTAGTGGAAATTATCTGATCTTTTAGCTGTGCTTAGGCCGCCGGGGACGCCTTAGGCCCCGCGTCGTTCAAAGCGAAGGCACAGCTGAAAGCAGCTTGCGGGTGTAGGCATCTTTGGGGTGAGCAAAGATTTCCTTGGTGGTGTTTTCTTCAATGATCTTGCCGTAGTACATAACTGCAATACGGTCAGATACATAGCGCACCGTGTTGATGTCGTGGGAGATGAAAACCAGGCCCAAACCCAGCGAGGCTTTTAGATCCTGTAGTAGGTTGAGCACCTGGGCGCGCACCGACACGTCCAAAGCACTGGTGGGCTCATCGGCCACGATAATGTCGGGGTCCAAAGCCAGCGCACGGGCGATAGCCACACGCTGACGCTGACCGCCGGAGATTTGGCGCGGCAACACATCCAGGGCACTTAGCGGCAAACCAACCAGTTCCAGCAGCTCACGTACGCGCGCCTCGCGGTCCTTGGGTGAACCAATGCCGTGTACGTTAAGCGGGTCAATTAGGGTGTCGTGCACGATCATGCGCGGGTTCAAGGCGGTGGCCGGGTCCTGGAACACTACCGAAATGGAGCGGCCCAGATCGCGCCGGTCAGCCTTGGAGTGGGTGAGCTTGCGGCCCTTGAACAGCACCTCACCACTGGTGATGGGCTGCAAACCCACCATTACGCGGGCGGTGGTGGATTTACCACAACCAGATTCACCCACGATTCCCAGGGTTTGGCCACGGCTGATGGTTAGCGAAACATCGTTAACCGCGTGCACCGTGTCAGGGTGGAAAAGCCCACCGGTACGTGACTTGTGGATGACGTTGACGTTGCGTAGTTCAACTACCGGATCTTTGGGGTCCCATTCCTGGCTCATCACTTTGCCTCTTTCTTCAGCAGCGCCTCAAGCTCAGGGGTGATAGCAAACACGTGGTTGGGGTCGCCATCAACCGGCTTGAGTACAGGGCGGGTGTGTAGCCCAACCTCGGGGTAGCTAGAGCGCGGGGCGAAACGGTCGCCGTCGACAAACTCACGCGGCGAGGGCACGGTGCCGCGCACCTGGTGCAGACGGTTGGAGCCAGCCTCAATGGAGAGCACCGCACCGAGCAGGCCACGGGTGTATTCGTGGGTGGGGTTGGTTAGCAGCTCCATGGTTTCAGCCTGCTCAACCACCTGGCCGGCGTACATAACCGTGATGCGGTGAGCCAGCTTGGCCACCAGCGCCAGGTCGTGAGAGACGAAGACCATCGCGAAGCCGAGCTCTTCACGCAGCTTGTTGAGCAGGTCAACCACCTGCTTTTGCACGGTCACGTCCAGGGCGGTGGTGGGCTCGTCAGCGATCACCAGCGCCGGGTCGCGGGTCAGGCCATAGCGATCAGTACGCGCTGACGCTGACCGCCGGAGAGCTCGTGCGGGTAGCTTTGCAGGGTACGCACCGGGTCTAGACCCACCAGTTCCAGCAGTTCCTCAGCGCTGCGGGTGCCCCCGCGTCGAGTTAGCTGCTTCATCTGGGCCTTGATCAGCATGGAGGGGTTAAGCGAGCTGAGCGCGTCCTGGTAGATCATGCTCATTTCGTGACCGCGCAGGTCATTGTGCTGCTGCGGGGTCATCTCCAAGATGTTCTTGCCCTTGAACAGGATTTCACCGCTGATGCGGGCGCTAGGCGGGAGCAGGCCCATAACCGCCATGGAGGAGATGGACTTACCGCAACCGGATTCACCCACCAGACCCATGGTTTCACCCGGGCGCACTGAGAAGGACACGTTGTCAACAATGTTGACGTCACCGTGCTGGGCCGGGAAGGCAATGGATAGGTTTTTAACCTCCAGCACCGGTTCCTGTTCAGGGGTGGCGTAAACCAGGCGGTCGCGGCGCTTGAGTTCAGAGTCGCGCAGCTGGTTTAGGCGCTCGCTTAGAGATACGTTCTCTTGCACCTCAGGACGGCGAATCTCGGGGTAGGAGGACTCAAAGATGCTCTTTTCGGTCACCAGCTCGCCATCCTTGCCGTGGCCTTCACCAGCGGCTTCTTCCAGGGCGGCTTCGTCAGCTTCGACGTCGGCGCGCGAACGGATACGCGGCGAGGCCATAGCGTCAGTTAGGCCCTCAGACAAAACGTTCAGGCACAAGGTGGTGATCAAGATGAACAGACCGGGGAAGAAAGTCACCCACCAGTGACCACTTAGCAACAGGGCCTTACCTTCAGAGAGCATGTTGCCCCAGGTAGGTGTGTTGGTGGCCTTGATGCCTGCGCCCACGAAGCTTAGTGAGGCCTCAAATACGATCGCGTCTGCCACCAAAACCGTGGCGAAAACCATGATCGGGGCGATGCAGTTGCGAGCTACGTGCTTGAACAAGATCCAGGGCACCGAGGCACCCATTACCTTGGAGGCAGCCACATAGTCTTCTCCGAACTGGGAGATGATATTGGCTCGCACCACACGGGTTAACTGTGGCACATACAAAACCGCAATGGAGACCACCACCACTGGCAGCGTAGGTAGCGTGGCGCTCAGCGCCAGCACCAGCACAGCCGCGAGCGCAATACCGGGGAAGGACATGATTACGTCCAGGGTGCGCATCAAGGCTTCGGCGATCCATTTGCGGCCGGTGGCGGCGATAGCGCCGAGCACTACAGCCGCAGCCAGGGCCAGGGCGGTAGCGGAGATACCTACTACCAGTGATACTCGCGCACCGTAGATGATGCGGGAGAGCACGTCACGACCTGAGCCGTCGGTTCCGAAGATGAAGTCGCCTCCAGGCGGGGCAGCCTGGCTGGTGATGTTGGTTTCGGTGCCGTCGTCGAGGGTTACTACTTCCTCTACGCTGGCCAGGCCGCTTTGGCCGGGTTTGAAGGGAGCAAGTTCGGGGGCGAGTATGGCCATAAGCGCGAGCGCTACCAGAACCACTACTGCGATTTGCTTCCCAGCGGCATGGCTTTCCATCCTTGGAAGCGCGCCGCAGGGGGCAGTTACCTTGTCTAGTTTCTTTTGGTGGCGCATCACTCACACGCTCCTAATGCGCGGGTTGACCAGTACGTAAAGCATGTCAACGATGATGTTGATGATGATGAAGGCGGCGGCCACGGTGATGGACACGCCCTGAACGATGTTTACGTCGTTACGGGTGATGCCCTGGAAGATCAACTGGCCCATACCTTGAATGTTGAAGATCATTTCGATAACCACGGCTCCACCCATGGCGTAGCCGATGCGCAGGCCCAGCACGGTGAGCGGGGTGATTAGAGCGTTACGTAGCACGTTGCGGGCTACCACAATGCTCTTGGGGATGCCGGCACCAATGGCGGTGCGTACGTAGTCTTTATCGAGTTCTTCAACCATGGCGGTACGCACTACACGGGTTAGTGACCCGGAGTTGGGTAGGGCGACGGCGATGGCGGGTAGGGTGATTTGGCGTAGGTAGCCTTCGTCTCCGAAGGGGATCCACTCAGTGATTACTGAGGGGGAAGGTGCCGGTGCCTCCGGGCACGTCCGACCACCACTGGATCATGAGCAGTGCCAGCCAGAAGGAGGGGGTGGCCAGGGAGGCGATAGAGATGACGCGGATGACCTGGTCGGGCCAGCGGTCACGGTAAAGGGCGGCGATGATACCCAGCACCAGGGCGATGATTACCGCCAGGAACATACCGATGAAGGTTAGCTGCAAGGTGATGGGGAAAGCGTTTTTAACTAGGTCGGTAATGTCGTTACCGGTGAATGATTGGCCTAGGTCACCTTGGCAGAGGTTAACTAGGTAATCCCAGAATCGTTGAAATAGGGGGTCATCTAGGTGATGAGCGGTGCGATACTGCGCTAGCGCTTCTGGACTGGCTGATTCTCCCAGGGCCAGAACGGCCGGGTCTGCGGGAGAAAGCGACATTACCAAGAACACCAGCAAGGTCACACCAACCACCATGAATGGCAGCGCGATTAGGCGCCGGCCAATTAGGCGGATCAGGTTAGACACGAGTTTGCTCCTTTGCTTTTGCGTTCACGTCTTCTATGACACGTGTGCGCCCGGCAGGTTTGTGGTCCGCCGTTGTGTCTATTGTCGGACATCTGATGTCTAATAGCAAGTGCTATTGATTGTTTGCCTACAGTGGCAAAGACTACTAAGAGATTTACTGGCTTTGAGTCTGCTGGCTTGTGGCCTGCCGGTTTGGACTGGCTTCGGACTAGCGGGTTTGGGGCCAGCCAGCCTTTAAGCCAGCTTTGCGCGCGGGGCCGACGACGCCGTCGTCCCCCTCCCCAGCCCAGCAACGTCCCAGCCGGGCCACCAGCTGCACCACGCAGGAACCACCTGACAGGGCCACCAGCTGCACCACGCAGAAACCACACAGGAAACCAAGCAAACCACCTGGCCGGGCCGCAAATCCCCTAGCGGGCGCGGCCAGGGCGCAACTTAATGGCGATGCCTACTTAAGCGCTACCCTGGCCGCTAAAACTTACTAGCTAAGCCAGCGTGGCTAACTTAGCTAGTAAAGCTTTTACTTGGTGGAACCTACGTTCTCGAAGGACAGACCGGTGATCGCGATCGGACGGAAGTTAACCAGGGACTCGCCGTTGTAAGCGGTAGGAGTCTTGCGGTGGAAGATCGGGTACAGCGGCACCTGCTCGCTGAGCAGGTCGAAGATCTCGCCCCAAGCCTTCTTCTGGTCGTTGCCGGTGAGCTTAAGAGCGGCGTCAAGCTTTTCCTGAACCTGGGTGCAGCTTTCAGAGCCCTTCCAGTGCATACGCTTGTCGGTCCACACGTCGGTGGAGTACCACCAACGCATGAGCAGGTCAGCGTCGTTACCAAAGACCGAGGGGTCACCGGGGGCGATCAGTACGTCGTAGGCGTTGGGGTCACCGTCGATGGTGCTGTAGACGTCAGAGGACTTCTTCTCGTCGTAGCTGATCTTTACACCCAGAGCCTCGAAGTTTTCCTTGAGGATGGCGCGCACGGAGGAGAACCAGTCGTGGTTGGAGGCCAGCACCTTGATCTCGGTTACGCCAGCTTCAGATAGCAGGCTCTTGGCCTTGGCGGCGTCATACTTGTAGACCACCTTGGCCTGCTTGTAGTCGGCGTGGGCCTTGTGCACGAAGCAGGTGGCCGGGGTGGCGAGCTTGGCCATGCCGTTGTCGCAGATCTTGTTGTAGTCCATGGCGTACATGATGGCCTGGCGGGCCTTGACGTCCTTGAACTTGCCGTTCTGGTTGAACATGGCAAACAGCAGACCAAAGCCTGCACGGTGGAGACCTTGTTGGGGGCCTTGAGGTTAGCCAGGTCAGCTGCGGGCACAGAGTCGATAGCCTGTACAGTGGCCGAGGTCAGGGCGTTGGTGCGGGTAGCCGGGTCGGGCAGAATCTGCCAGGTCATGGTCTTGGCCAGGGCCGGGCGCGGGCCGTTGTAGTTTTCGTTGCGCTCGAAGACAACCTTCTGGCTGGCGGAGCCGTTGTCGGTCATCTTGTAGGGGCCAGAACCGATGGGGTTGAGGTCGAAGGTCTTGGCGTCCTTCTCGACGGCGGCCTTGGGAACAATCTTGACGATGCTTAGGCGCTCGGGAACTAGGGAGAAAGCCTGCTTTAGCTTGAAGGTGACGGTCTTGTCATCCTTCTTCTCTACCTTGTCGATGAAGCCGATCATCGAACGGTACAGGCTCTTAAGCTCGGGGTCGAGTACGCGAGTGTAGGAGAAGATAACGTCTTCAACGGTCACCGCAGCGCCGTCGGAGAACTTGGCGCCATCACGCAGGGTGACCTCCCAGGTGGTGTCATCTACCTTCTTAGGGGTTTCCTTAGCTAGGGCGTTGTAGACGGTGCGGTCAGCCGGGTCTAGCTCGGTTAGGCCCTCTAGGGTGTGCCAGTTGGCAGCAATGGTTAGGGCCGAGCTGGTGGTGGCCGGGTCGTAACCGTTGGTGCCTAGCTCATAAGAGATACCTGCAATAATGGCGCCATCTTTGTTAGCCTTACTGGTGTCAGCAGTGGCGCCACCGGCCTTCTTCTTCTTAGTGGTGCCACCACCACAAGCTGCTAGGGAAGCAGCAATACCGGCGGCGAGGCTTAGGGTACCGGTGACTTTGAGGAAGTCACGGCGGCTGGTTGAGCGAATGGGATTCGACATTGAAGATCCTCCTGGATGCCTGACGTCTTATGTCTGACGTTGGTGAAATGAACTGTACCATGAAGTTGTGTTTTGAGTGTACGGTTAAAGGACACAATTCAATGACGAACCATTCGCGGAGGGGCACGTGTCTAATAACTCCACACCTTTTGGGCAAACACCTATAGATCTTTCTAGCACGTCAGGCGGCGTTTCACGCGGTAGTGCCAGCCTGGGTCAGGCGCGCGTGGCCATTGAAGCTATTAAGCATCACATCATTAGCCACAACTTGCAGCGTGGCGATCCGCTCCCCACTGAGACGCAAATGTGCAGCGACTTAAATGTTTCGCGCTCATCTGTGCGCGAGGCGGTGCGTACTTTGTCAGCTTTGGACATTGTTGAAGTACGCCATGGGCGCGGAATGTTTGTGGGTTCTGTTTCTATGCGCCCCATGGTGGAACTACTGGCTTTTAGGGGCCTGCTAAACCCGGGCGACGATTGGCGCGCGCTAAAGGATATTGTGCAGGTGCGCCAGGCTTTGGATTTGGCTTTAGCGCAGCCGGTTATTGATGCTTGGCAGGATAAGCCTTCAGCGCTTATGGAACAGATTTGTTGGAAATGGAGCAGCTGTCTAAGGCCGGCCAGCTTTTCCCCCAGCAAGACCGCACTTTCCACAATGCTTTGCTGGCGCCGCTTAACAACCACCTGTTCCAGCAGCTAACGGATGCTTTTTGGGAGGTGCACATGATTACTTCACCGTCTTTGGGTGTGCCCACGCCGGAGGATATTCATGTAACCGCCCAGGCTCACCGTTTCATGTATGAGGCGGCAGTAGCTGGCGACGCCGATGCCTACTGCGAGGCTGTGGTTACCCACTATCAACCTCTCCTTGGCGTCCTAGACTCCAAGTAAACAAAAATACCCAAAATCATCCCTTCCCTATAAAAAATTCATGGGGTTTTATAGGGAAGGGATGAAATGTCAGTATTTGTGCGCGCCAGCCTGTAAGGCCCACCCAAAACCAGTCCTGGACATGTGGCCCTACACCATATGCCTGGCCTACATGAATTTGCAGAGCCCGCCGCACCGCAAAGGCCCAACGCCGCTAGGGCTCAAGCCTCTGATGCCACTCCCCCAGGCCCAACATTTCCGCTGGTCTCACTTCTAATCCCAACGCCGCTAGAGCCCAAGCCCGCGCCGCTAGGCCTGCCTGGCCAGGCGCGCCTCATGCTCTAGCAGGTCAACTTTGACCTGCTGATTCCAGCCGAATTTACCAATCGACCCATCGGCCCGAATCACCCTATGGCAAGGAATAAACAGCCCCACACTATTAACCGCGCAGGTGGTTGCGGCAGCCCTGGTAGCACCCGGAAAACCAGATGCGTCAGCTAGCTGACTGTAACTTAGACGCTGTCCAGCCTTAGTTTGGCGCAAAGTAGACCAAACCTGGTGGCGAAACGGAGTGCCTTGCTGCCAAATTGGGAAGCTAGCAACTGGCTCAAAATTTCCTTCAAAGTACTGCTTGACGGCGTCTACTGCCTGCTCAAGTAGCTGGTTGGCGCCGGGGCGGATTTCCCAACCCACGTCGTCGGGAAGAGCCCGGATGGAAGCCATAACCCGAGCCAAATCCCCAGTAAAACCAGCCCCGTACAGGCGCGAGTTATCACCCAGCATGGTGAACTCGCCCGCCGGGGTGTTAATGGTAACGGTGTGCAGCACCCTCCTATTTACACTCAAAATCATCCCTTCCCTATAAAAATTCCATGGGGTTTTATAGGGAAGGGATGAAATGTCAGTGTTGCGCGCCCTAGCGCGAGCTATCAGGCGGCGGAGTAGGTCAGGCAGGTGGCCTGGCCGTCGCGCTCACCCATGCGCACGGAAGCGGCAGTGCACTCCAGGTGGCTGTTGTGAGCGCAGTCCGCGCTCTGGCAAGCACCCACGGAGGTGACGACGCGGTCCAGACCGCCGCGCTCGTTGAGGGAGATGAAGGTGGAGCAGCCGGCACCCTTGACGTTCACGGCCAGGGCGTGGCAGCCGTCGTGGTTGTAAGAGCAGGAGCTGACCGAGCAGTCGGTTACATGTGCAGTTTCCATTTTGATTCCTTTGCGCCGGGGCGCCGCAGGAAGCAGCGCTTGTTAAATTAATGCTCAGCCCGACGCAAGCGAAATTCAATCATTGCCACTTTCCCTGAAATTCCAACGGTGCGCTGCTTTAGTTAGGGCATACAAATACGCAAGAGGTTAGCACCGCTTTTGTACGACTAAAGATTGTTAACCCTAATTTAGGTAATCCTTTACATGGCCCCAAAAGGCGCGGTTTTCTAGCAGCTTTCTGCAAGATCAGTGGGTTTAGGGTTGCGCTCACTTTTAGGGTTGCGCTCACTTTAAGCCAGGGATGCAGCGCAGCTCTGGGCCCGGCAGTCCCTTAAGACTTGTGGTTCTCTGCTTTTAAGGCCCCTGGTTTTAGCGTCGACGACGGCGCAGCAAGCCAGGTGGTTAGGTGCAGGTAGGAGGGAGCATGTCTGAAGTTGATAACTAGTAACTAGACAGCTGAGAATGATCCAGCACCACAAAGAGAGCGGACTGTTTTAGGAGGATGACTTCCTTGCCAATTCCTGCATTATCTATCATCTCTTCTAAATCAAATATCCAAACAGTACATGGCATTAAATTTAAACACTTCGAATCTAGAAGATGATCGAGAATCAATCGCCTCTCCCCCTGATATACTTCACGGATCGCTACTACAACTTAGGAACTGTTGGGAATAGAGCACCCCTTCCCCTGATATACTTGAAGGAGGATAGCAAGCATAGCAAAGTTGGGAATAGAGCACCTCTCCCTTTGATAGACTTAATGCTTAGTTGTGTGTCAACGCCAGACCGTTGGGAATAGAGCACCTCTCCCTTTGATAGACTTACCTCAGCACTGGCGAACCACTTCATGAAGTTGGGAATAGAGCACCTCTCCCTTTGATAGACTTACAAGCGGCCCAAATCAGTCACATGCAAGGTTGGGAATAGAGCACCTCTCCCTTTGATAGACTTAGGGTCTTCGCTGGCAAAACCGTTTTCGTGTTGGGAATAGAGCACCTCTCCCTTTGATAGACTTACAGCAGGTTTTAACCCGCTACTACCGCAGTTGGGAATAGAGCACCTCTCCCTTTGATAGACTTAATCCCAGAAACACTTCTAGCGCCCCAGTGTTGGGAATAGAGCACCTCTCCCTTTGATAGACTTAAGAGGGAGAGGTTTTCCTTGCAATCGCTGTGCTTTCTAGAAATTTTTGGCTAGAAAATCATCAACTGTTCAGGTGCAGACTTGCTCTTTTGAGGCTTTGCGTTACGAAAATGGAGCCCGCTAGCCCACTGTTTGTCACTCACACCAATCACACGCACCTGCCCACCCTCTGGAAGATGCGTTTTGATAGCGCGAAGCACAGCGTGGTCCTGCCCACCGGTAGGCCAGTATTTCGCATAGACACTGAACTGTACCATTATGAATCCCCAATCCAGTAAATCATGGCGAAACCTGGTTGCTTCGCGGCGTTGCTCCTTTGTCTCCACAGGAAGATCAAACATTACTAGACACCACATTGCGTCATCCGCCATCGTTTTCACCACCGAAATCAACCAAAGTTGGCCCCGCCCAAGCAGTAACCTGTAGTCGATCTTCAACGCCTTCCGCGTAGCGACCAAAAGTTTGGGCTAGAGCCTCAGCTACAGCTGGGATTCCATGGCCATCGGCACTAAATTTCTGTGCAGCAGCTGCAACCAATACCTTTTTCACTTCCCTATCAGTTGGGCTAGCTGCCTTAGGGAGCTGAAAAACTACCTCGTCTATTGCGGGCCGAAACGGCTCAATCAGATCATCGGCAAGAGCAAAAGCATTTCCCCTATCATGATGGAAAATACCTAGTGCAGGAGCCAAGCCAGCAGCAAGTACAGCTCGCATAACATGACCACGCAGCACTGAATAGCCGTAGTCTAAGCAAGAATTAGAGCCTATGCGTTCACCTGATCCAGGTATACGCCTGGTCTCTAAAGTTTTAGACCAATACAACCTAGCTGCTTGGGCTTCTACATTTCCTGGATCGCCAGAACGCACTTTATCCACCAAAGCCAATAGCTGGCCGCTACCAGGAATTTTAAGATTCTCTAGCACTGCCGCTTGACCAGTAATTTTGGCGCGCACTAGACGTGCCCATGCGTTCTTTTTACGTGGCAATGTCATAGCAGCTTGAGCTCTATGCCTGGCTGCCACTCGGCCATGTTCAGACCAGCTATAAGCACCACCTTCAGGGATACCCCGCCAATCACAGAACAGTAGTGCTACATCCGCTGCACATAACCGGCTCTTCATAATTGAGGGTGTAGTTGGGGTCTGAATCCTCCTGTTTCGAGGAGTGCTCGGGTGATGTAGTTGGTGAGGTTTCGGAACCCGAGGGCGGATCCACGTAGGTGTTCGAGGCGGCCGTTGATCGCTTCGGTAGGGCCATTGCTGGTGTGGGGGTGGTCGAAGTAGGCCAGGATGTCCCCGGCTCGGCGTTTGAGTGTCCTGCCCAGCGTGATGATCTCGCTCAGACCCCTCGGTACACGCGTGGAGGTCAGTGTGTTGATCTCGGCTTCCATCATGGCCTTACCCACGCGTGTGTCGGGTGCGCGGTAGGCGTCGATGATGTTCTGGTAGGCGCTCCAAGTGACCTCGAGCGCGACGTGCTCCTCACCGGAAAACAGGTTGAGTAGTTGGTGCTGCTGGCGTGGCGTGAGCAGGCAAGATCTGGTGTGTAACATCCTGCGAGCCTTGTACAGGGGATCCGTGGCACGCCCGCGCCGATGGTGAAGTTCTTGCTGAATGCGCCTGCGGCACTCATCCAAGGCGTTGCCAGCCAGGTGCACGACGTGGAAGGGATCCATGACCGCCCTTGCATCGGGGAGTTCTTCAGCGGCGGCGCTCTTAAACCCGGTGAATCCATCCATCGCGACGATCTCAATGTTCTCGCGCCAGGTGTCGGGCTGGGAGGCCAGCCAGGTTTTGAAGACCCGCTTGGATCGGCCCGGGACCATATCTAGGAGCCGGGAGGGGCCGCGACGGTCGCGGATGGGTGTCAAGTCCAAAATGACGGTGACGTATTTGTCTCCGTAGGGGGTGTGGCGCCACACGTGTTCATCCACGCCAATGACACGCACCCCCTCGAAACGATCGGGATCATTGATCAGCAGGCGCGCCCCTTCGGCCAGGACAGCGGTGTTGGCGGTATTCCAGGACACGCCCAGGGCCTGGGCGACGCGTGCCACCGTCAGATGGTGGACCACCAGGCCCGTCAGCGCCCAGCGCACCGCTGCACGTGAGAGCTTGGCGCGCGGATCGGCCGCTTGGCTCATGTCTTGACGCCACACGTGAGCACACTGCTGGCACCGGTAGCGGCGCACGCTCACGTGCAAGATCGTGGGGCGCCACCCGCAGGGTACGTGCGCCAAGCGCCTGATCACCGTGTCACGAGAAATGCCCTGGCATCCGCAGCGTCGACACCACCGGTCCTCACCAGTAATACGGCACGCCAATACTGCATGGTCGGGCTCAATGCACTGGCCCGTCACCTCCAACCCCAGGCCATCAAGGCCCGTGAACGTGGTCAGGTCAGGGCGATCAAAGGTAGTATTGGGCATGTCGAGGTCTTTCAGATGGACGGTGTCGGAACCCCCATCATCGGAAGACCTCGACCCCTACCCAGCCACGACACGCCCAACCCCGCCCACAACACCTACACCCTCAAATGCGAAGAGCCACATAACCGATGCATAACTGACGCGCTTAGCTTAGTACCCATACCAACTAGAACAATTGCCAAATCAGCAACTGGTACATGCACTGTTTCACCAGATTCTGGGTGAACAGTAATACCACCACGATCTGATTCAAGTGTTCCTTCAAAACCACTCAAATCAAGAACTCGCCATGCACCATCCATGGTTAGCTCAAATCCACTGATACAGGAAGATGAGCCCGCGATACCCAGCGTTCCTCACCAAGAGTATTACGACGTATAACGGTAACCATTCCCTTTTCCAACAAAGTATTAATTTCCACTATCCAGCCAGGATGATCTATTATTTTTCTGCCAGCTTCTAGCGTATCGGCGTCAAAATATTTTTCGTTAAGACCTTCCTTAGATATTAGGTTAGGCTTAAGCCTAACCTTTGACGGAGTCGGAAAACCGCAAACCCTCCAGGATGAAGCTTCTGGATATTTCTTAAGTAGCTTACCTATAGTAAATGAAGTGTAACGATCCGTCTTGATACGTATTTCATCACCTTCAATCAACCAGCCAATTTGTGTAGCAGTTCCATTTACAACTACTTTGCGAATATCCTCGTCAGCAGTTCGCATTGAGATAGTTGATGGTTTGAGAGGTTCGGTGAACAAATCTTTATGCTTCATACGACGCAAATCTGTTTGGAACACGCGAACCATAGCGTAGGTAGTTTTCTTACCATCGATTCGATAAATACGTGCGTGATGAATAGTGTTACCAATACCAGCGAAGCCGCCACGCACCTTAATTGCAGGGGCGTCGCTAGTAAAGAAGTTTACTTCATCGGTTGGGCCAAAATGTTTACCGTTTACAGTAATGTGTCGAGTTGGATCTGCAGGTAGCCCATTTTTAATATCAAAATCAGGTTGCTTGGTAAGAGCTGTCCATAGTGCCGGTGTCTCAGCCCTATCGATTAGTTCAACAGAAAAGGCTTCGCCTAACGCGTAACTACATAGTGACTTGATAGTATCATCATGTGCTTTAGCTAAACTAATACCAAGACGCTTGTTTTCACTGAAATGTACTTCATCTTTTTCTAAAGCATTATTGAATAGCTCTACGGCAATTCGCATTGCTTTAGTCCAAGCCTCCCAATTACGATTGCCATCACGGTCAGACCCGTGGAATTCTTTCCAAGTTTCTGGCTTCCCAGAGATTCGTTGTGAGTCACGCAGCTGCCTGCGCCACGACAATGTCTGAGATACGGACTGGTTCATCAATGCAATAACCAGGGCATCCATAGCGTGATGCCTACGATCTAGGCGAGTCTTACCTTTCCTACCGAGCAGCTCCACTCGATCCTCAAACTCCGAAGCTTTCCTAGCCTCAGCGATTATATCACCACGATAAACCCCTACTTGAGGAACCTTTTGACCAGTATCTTTCAAAAGGCTTTCGTAATATCCCACGATACGCCCGCGCAGCTCAACGGCCATCCAAGCCACAGATTCTAGCGAGCGTCCGTCAAATTCCTCCTCCGGCTTTTTAGATTCCAGGCGAGCAATAATCTCTTTTCTGAATTTTTTACTTTCGTTCTTCGAATAAAATTCGATGAGAGAATCATCGTCATAATCTTCTGACAAATCAGCTTTTTCGAGAATCATTGAATTTACACGCCCTTTAACTTCCTCCCAGGAGACCTTAGATCCAGCCTTACCAGATGACAGCCAAGCAGCAAAGGGAGTATTGCTCTTACTCGAATTACAGTCTTTACAAACCGCAGCTAAGTTTGTGCGTCTATTGTTAGACCCACCATTTGTTCGCGGAACAATATGGTCCATTTCCGCTTCCCCAAATTCAAGCCTAGCACCACAGTAAAGGCATTGAGAATTTTGGCGCTGTATTGCAAACTGTTTTTTAATGAGATTATCTTTTGCGCACCCAGATAACCTTAGCTGTTCAGCGAGCTTTTCACCAGCTTCATCCTTCTTCTCTTTGCGAGCCTGGTTTTCCCTAATAATCTTTTTAGCTACCTTGTCGGAACTTAGTCCTCCACGGACATGTTCAATATTCACAGATACTGGAATACCCCAACGTTCTGTGGCCATATCAATCCAGCGTGCCGCTTGTTTCAATACACGATCTACAGCAGGGTTTCCCACAGGCGAATTAATAGGTTCAGGAGTAGGTTTCCAGTCATCACCTATGTTAAATAGTCTCTTGCGCGCTTCGTGAAGATCAATACCTTCTTCTAGCATCAGCTGAGTGAGCTTAGTTAAGCTGTTAACCGAGTATGCTGCACGCCCAGCTGGCAAGGAGATCTTCTCTAATTCTTCCAAATCTTTTTCATTAAAGTTTTGTATCAACTTAGTTAAAGCATCTAGTTCATCATCCGTTTGGGGAGTATCCGAGCCACCTGAATTAGACAGATAATCAATCAGTTGCCCACGTTGGTCCTCGGGAGCCTGTTTCCACCAGTTCTTAAGAGCCTTAACTTTACTCTTATTTATACTTACAGAAGTTAAATCCCTTGGAGGATACTTCAAAGCCGCTTGACCGTCGTATGAGGCACGCGCAGTTCCCTGCAGATCAGAGCGATCAATATTCAGTTTTTCAGCTACATCAAACCAGGTAACTTCATTTTTAGGACCGACATTACTCAGGTAATTTGTCAGCGTTTGCAGCTCTTTGGAACTCAGTCTGCGTTTACTACCTGCTTCATTAATACGTAGGTTAGTAAGGGTAGCTACAATGTTAAACTTTTGGAAAGATGGATGAGCTCTCTCTGCACGAATATATTTTTCCTGGCCAGGCAGTTCATCGTGACCTACTAGTTTGTATGCTGCACCTACCTCGCGCGGATTCTTTGCTTTAAAGACAGCTTCAATTAGGCGCTGAACTTGCTCTTGTGAAATTTTCTGAGTAGCACAAATACGGCGGATCTCTTCCGCATTATCGCTTTGGTGAAGCTTGCCGCCGATAACACCTTTATCGCCACGCACTCTACTTAAGACTATATCGCGCGGCTTATTCTTATTACTACTATCCTTTTCAGACTCCTCTAACACCTGCAGAACAGGGGTTGTAGCTAAGCTCAAAGAGGCCAAAATAAACGCATCTACTAGCTGACCTTGGGTAGCTTCTGAAGCAAATTCTCGCCCGATCGCACGAGAAGTATCTTCATTTAATTTAGTAATAAACTCAGAAGGATACGGCAAACTAGCAAGCGAAGCAGGCTTCATATAAGGATTACGCCAACCTCGGTGCCGTGCAATATGCCGCATAGCAATAGACAGCATTTCTTTGCGCTTGACATCATCAGCAATATAACCCTCAAGAAGCCAAGCGCGCGCGTGCCAAGGCTCGTGCGGATCTGGATAACCCTCAAGGTTAGGCAGGGGCCAGCCAAGCTCTTCTGACAGTAAGCGATCAAGTGCTACTAGGCGTTTTTTTGTTTCACGATTCGCCCGCCGGTTACGACGCGCCACTCCGGAAATCTTCTTGCGGGTCAGTGAACTTTTTTGAGCAGATGGGTCAACTCCAGCATCATGGCGAAATACTAGGGAGTTGAGTAACCTGATGGGCTGATCGTCATCATCGACTTCGACAGCGCAAAAACCAATAGAGTTAAGGCCAACATCAATACCGACCTTATAGCGAACATCATCTTTGGGAAGCGTAACGGCCATAACTCATTATGGCACGTCACAGGGGTAATGGGAGGCAAAAAATTACCGGGACTTTTTGAAAACGAATCCAAAAAGTCCCGGTGGAGCATTCCAAAGGCCGCTAACGAGTCGACCTCTTATTGAGAATAGAGCTCTTGAATAGTACCATTTAGAGCCCGCTTGCAACCACTAGATCAGCCAAAAGCCAGATTCTACCTAGCTAAGTCAGCGGGTCCCATAGCCACTACCTCACGGATCGCTGCTACAAAACTTTGCTATGCGTCCACGGGGGCCGTGACCTTGAGGTTGACGATTACACCTATAAAGACCCACAAAATCCCGCCAATAAACAGGCAAGCAACCGGCTGCGTAGACAGGTGCAGCCAGTAACCAATCTGCAAGCCAAGAATCGTCCCAAGCGCCCCAAACGAATACGACCAGCTCATGATCCGCACAAAACGCGTGCCTTTAAACTCTGCCTGGCGAAACGTCTCAAGAACAACCATCCGCGCCCGGTTAAGAATGGTTATGGCAAGCACGAACCCCAAAGCCAAAATAAACGAGCTACCCACAGTCAACTCAAATAAGCCAAACAGCAGCAAAATAGCGCCCGACACCAGCGCGGAAGCCAGAAGCACCGTTTTAGCCGAGCCAATACTTCGCAGCCAGCGCCCCGCCGTCGGCCCAAGCATGGCGCCCACACCAAAGACCGCCAACACAAGCCCCATTCCCGTAAAAGCACCCAGGTGAGAGGCCCGTTCAGCAGACACCCCTGCCACCCAGAGCAAGAACAGCTCACCAGTCATCGCACTAGCGATTCGTATCATCAGCGATAACAGCGGAGACGCCGGCCCCGAGGCAAAAAGATCCTTGAAAAACTCTTTTACCGGCAAGCGGCTACCAGTCACCGCGTATTCGTCATCGTCAACGTCAAGGATTGGCTCAGCCGCAAACGTGGTCCGCGCAAATAGTCGCAAACCCGCCCCGCACAGCGACAAAACCAGGTTTGTCAGCAATAAGGCCTCAATGGAAACCGAAGCGAAGAAAGAGCCAAGCGGCCCGCCAACCACAAAGCCGATAAATGCGAGCCAAGAATAGAGCGTGGCGTTAAAAGCTAAGGCTGCTTTTTCGTCCACATTAGCGATAGCGGCCCCGTAGAACTCATCGGCAAGATCGCTGACCGGAGCGATCAGCGCGTCGATAAGCACGTAGGCAAAAAGGCAGCCAATCGCCAGCTGGGGCTGCAAGAACGTGACGGCTAGAGCGATGGCGCTCATTGCCGCTTCACACAGGTCTACAGTAATTAGTGCCTTGTCCGGGCTGATTTTGCCAACGATGCGCGCGTAAAACGGGAAGGTGAAAACAATGATTTGCTCGATCGTTTTTAAAGCAACAAGAGCAGAAACCGCGATAGTCCCAGATGCCGCAAAGGCACTGAAGCCAGCATTGACAACATAGTTACCGAACACCGAAGCGATAAGCCCGATGATCATTAAACGGCGCGCTTTAAGCAGTTTAGCTTGCGCTTTACCTGACAGAGTCATTTACCGCTCCCTCCCCTACCTGTCATTATCTTTCGGCATCGCTAACCGCAGCAGCTAAGCCATTATGGATGCCGGTGAGCGCGTGTGGGCCCCGGCGGCGTCGGTCCTGGTGGTGCCACACGTGCTTATCGATCCCCAGCACCCGCAACCCCCGACCAACATCCACTCACCCACACTCAACTCGGAAGAGCCATTAATGGTACCCGAGTTCCAGAAACGCTTGAGGTGACTGCAAGGCATCTGTCAGAAGCCCCGCCCGGGCAAGACCCACCACTTTAGCCACAGTCCTTGCCTGACAGTTGACCGACCGCTCCGGATTATGCTCAATATCGGTGAATGCATCGAACATCATAACCTGCTCAACGAGCTTTTCATCACGACAGAGCGCAGACGCGTACAACCAGTCGTAAAAATAAGTTTTCGGCTCTAACGGGAATTCATCTGCAAAATACTTGAATCCAACAAGCTCTCCACTTTTCCTCAATCGCCGATCTGTTTTTGCTGCACGACTCGAGGCGTTGAGAAGATCAACAAACGGACCCCCATGCCGAAAGACTTTTGAAGCCTGGAAAGCACATTCAACACTGTAACTTCCACATCCTGGATGCTCAATCATCAAATTGAACGCGCTTAACTGAACTCCAATGTCCCTTTTACTCCTGGACGACACCTCCAGAACACGCGTCGAAGGAAACTTAGCCACATATGCCGCATGCAAACTTGCAACCGAACGCTGCTTCTGCTGAATAGAAGATCCGGGAAAATACTCAAATCCAGAGATAGTTCCGAAACGTACGGTTTGTCAGACTCAGGTACAAAGACAGGCCTACGAGCCATAACGAGACCCTTTCTCGCTAAACACAGTACCCCAATGATCAAGGAAAGCAAAAACACTCAAGCTCTTTAGAACTTTCACTGCCCACAAAACTTCCACACTTATTCAGACTGCACAACCTTGCGCACTCATGTTACGAATGTATCCCTCGCAGCTGTGAAGGCCTCGAAAAGGGCGCGAATAACCCAGCATCGCGGTGCTCGCGACGCTGACAGTGGGCTGCAGGCTAGCTGCAGAAACTACCGAAGAAGCCACTCTTCTTCTTAGCGTTGGCATACTCCTCGTCGGTATGGTTCTTATCGCACCACTGATCCGGGGGCACTTGTTCCTTCACCGAGTCGATGTGCTTGCCGCAGCCCTTCCAGGTGGTCTTTCCGCATACCTCGCAGGTAGTGGGTCGACACATGATCGTCTCCTTCGTTTGTCGCGCCTCGATCCCCTCGTTGGACCCGCTGCTTGGTGTTGCGAGCTTCCGCTCTCGGGTTGGGGCTCCTCTTCATTGATTGTCTTGATGATACCTGGGATATCTGAAAAATGAGGTCTCCGTATGCCTACCCATCGCTTCTAGGCTCAGAAAACCCCGGGTTTCCAACGGAAGCCCGGAGCTCCAGGTTCTAACGGGGGGTGCCGCCTCAGCGTAGAGCAGACGCACGCGCTTCTTCGAGGCTGAGTCGGTACTGTTCCGCTTCTGGTTCTTCGGTGAATTCGAGGAGGTTTCCGGCGATGTCTTTGAGGGCTTCTCGAACCTCTGCGGGGGTAGCGTAGAAGAATTCGCGTCGCCTGTTGATACGGTTGACGCGTTTATCTGCGAAGCGGTGGTGCAGCTCAGTTTCGACGCTTACAGCGTCATCGGAGAAGAACAAGGCATGGACATCAAACTTGAATGGCACGGACGCATCTCCGAGTTCACGAACGCGATCCATGGGGTCGAGGCGGCGTGTCATGCCGATCTTGACCATGCGTTCGCCGAAGGACCCGATGTTTGAGATGACGTAGACATATCCGGCGCGGCTGTTGGCCTCCCGTTTGACGACGTCATTGATGCCTTCTTCGATCTTGGCGAGCTGCTGGCGCAGCTTCTCCGCTTCGGTACTGTCGCCTGCCTCCTCAACGGCTTTAAGGACATTGAGGTAGTGCTGGCGCTCTTTTTCAAGACGTTCGCGTTCGGCCCGAAGTTCCTTCTCAGCGCGCGCTTGTTCGCGCAGTCGCGCGCGCTTTTCACGCTCGGCTTCTTTCTCAGCTTTCTTAGCGTTCTGGTACTGGAGCGTGAGCTCAAGTTCCTTAATGCGCAGCTGGTGGTAGTGGGAGGTGATCTGAAGGTCGATGAGTGCGCCAAGTTTAACTATTTGATCCCTGGCTCTTTCAAGTCGGTTGCGGGCGACATTCCCATTACCCGCCTTAACGGTGAGGACGCAGTTCTCCGCCTCGGCGTTGTAGGCACGGAGCATCATTTTCGCCATGTCGCGCACGAACTTGCGGCCCTTCGTCTCGGAGTTGTTGAAAACGAAGTTTTTACTCGCATCGACTGCGGCACCTGTACGGATCATTTCTTTGATCTTGGCTCGAACCTCATCAAGCTGTTCTTTCAGTGCGACCGACGAGGCAGCGGGACTATCGTAGTCGGTCCACCCGGCATCAAGCATCTTAATGCCCTCGTCGTAGCGGATCCCGAGGGCGCGCAGCTCCTCCTTCTGCTGCACGGTCTTCTCTTTGACACCCGCGAGTGTCGCCTCGCTCTTATCAACTTCCTTGTTGATATCGCGAAGACGTTTCTCTGCGGCTGCCTCGCTCCTTTTGACTTCCTTGTTGATATCACGAAGGCGCTTCTCTGCGGCTGCCTGCTCCTGAGCGAGTTGCGCCTGGCTCCTTTTGACTTCCTTGTTGATATCGCGAAGGCGCTTCTCTGCGGCTGCCTGCTCCTGAGCGAGTTGCGTGGCATACTGCGCGTGCTCCTGGCTGAGAGACGCGATAGCGGTTTCCTGCTCTTGAGCAAGTTGCGCGGCACGCTGCTCGTGCTGCTGGCGGAGAGACGCGATAGCGGCTTCCTGCTCTTGGCGTGTCTGCTCGACGACGGCGCGCATCCTCGTGATCTCACCGCCACCTGCCCGCTCAATGAGGCTCGATAGCTCAGCGATGGTGCGTTGCGCGTCGTTATACTGCTGTTCCACAATCGCAAGTTTCTGCTGTAGTTCTGCGATTTGTTTGCCTCCGAAGATGGGCATGGCGTCTTTGCCTCCTCATAAGTTGTATGACGTGATGCACCGTATCAGTGAAGGTTCTATGGAACAAGCAGATTCTTACACTAAGCATGAACATCGCTTCGTCACACCCACCGCAGGTCGCACAGCTCCGCACTGAGGGGAGTCGGGTCGGGCCTGCGGTATCGCGACACAAGAGAACTCTCAGCGCTTCCACAAACTAGCCACAAGCGAGTACAGCATCGCAGATACGACGCTTGTTCGTCATACATCCCGAAGCAAACGATCATGCCTCAACCGCAGATCCACAGACACGAAAAACCTCCCATTCCCTGGACTTCAATTTCGATGTCCAAGAAACGGGAGGCAGTTCACCCTGGCAACTGGGAAGGGGACCTCATCATCGGAAAAGATGGGGCCAGTGCGTGCGCGACCCTGGTCGAGCGCACCACCCGCTACTTGATCATCGTGGCCCTGTCTATCGGATGCAGGGCCGACCAGGTCTGTGACGCTCACACGCCGCATCCAAGGCCTACCCGAAGGAGCGATGCAAACACTGACATGGGAACCCTCATCACCAGCCACCAACCCTACCTCGACGCCATCGCCTACGAGCCGGGCAACTGCCCCAGAGTAACCCTCGGCTACCGCACCCCCACAGAAGCATTCAACCAACTCATTGCTACCACCCATTGACACCGCCGCGGATGAGCCAAACACACTGACGCAAGTACTTCAATCCCAGCAGATCTCACAGATCAACCTTTGACTGGCGGATACATATATCAGTAGACTGCTGCTACTACGTCAGATGCCCAGGGGTTCTGCTCCAGGGTATCGGGGGGTCGGATCTCAGATTCGGCCCCCTCATAATTTTCGGTACAGCGAGGTCCGCATGAAGCAGTGCATCACCGTCGATGAGCAGATTGCCCTACTGAAGAATCACGGAGTCTCCTTCGACCTCATGTCTGAGGCAGAGGCCCGAGCGTTCTTATATTCGCGCTCCTATTTCTTCAAAATCAAGTCCTACGAACGCAACTACACCCGCATCGAAACAGATCGTTCTTACACCTACTCTGGACTCGACTTCGGCCACCTCGTCGAGCTGTCATATCTCGATTTTACCCTGAGCCGCATCTGCCTCTCACTGGCGCTGAGTACCGAGCACTTTCTCAAAGTTCGACTCAATCAGCTCATTATGAACGATCCTAAACCGGACCTGTCAGAGGTACTCGTGCGCCGCATTCTCAACGGCGACACATCCTCCATCCGCTCCAACCCCTACACCGAGGACATGTGGATGGCGTGCGATGGCAATCCTTCCATCTGGCACCTGTGGGAATTGCTCCCATTGAACGAACATATCCGCCTCTACTCGTCTTACTTCGATTACAGAGGAGAGAGCGCTCCCTTCGCTCACCTGTTACTGATCGTACGTAAGCTCCGAAACGCTGTTTCCCATGGCAACTGCCTGCTCGCCGATGTCTCACGCCCTTCGGAACAACGTCGTCAATCTGGGGGGCAGAAATACGACAAGGAGGTGACGCTCGCGGCCCTTCGTATGTGCGAAGTCAGTCCGCGCCGTCATTCCGGCAAGAAAAAGGCCCTCAACGATGCACTGGATCGGCTCGTTGTCAACAACTTCGCTGCTGCCCTTCTCTGCCATCTCGAGTTCGCTGATTCGCACAAAGCTCTGAACCATATGGCGGCTGATCTCAAGCATTTTAGTGAGCGAATCGAACGGCATCGTCCGCTGTTCTTCGGGGACTTGCACGTCGAAACCCCACGCAATCAGCTCGTCAATTCAACACTGAGCGCCATTCAACGTCTGATCGTCGGATATTGTCGACAGGCAGAAAGAAAACTCACGAAACTGACACCCATCGACTACTCAGCGGCTGTGACCAGACCTGTACACCCCGACTCACTCACGGGCGCCGACGGGGATCACCCGGACCTGAGTGGCCTTGACGCTGGCCCAGAGCGAATCACCGACAGTGAGGCCCAGGTCGACCCACGCGGACGCGGTCACGCGGGCGGTCACGACAACATCCTCCGCGAGCACAACGCGCACGCTGACGAGGGAGCCCGCGACATCGACCCCGCCGACGGTGCCGGGCAGGACTGAGCGCGGCGAGGCGTGGGATTCTTTGCGGGATAGGGCCACGGCCTCGGGCGGGAAGGTCAGGGCGACGCGCGCGGGCTCTTCCTCGGGAGCGACGCCATCGGGTGCCGCCCACAGCTCGCCCTCGCCGACGCGCACGCCGACGAGGCCCGGGCGGGAAACAGCGGGCCCGGTGACGATGTTGAGTCCGGCCAGGCGCGCGGCGAACACGGACGACGGGGAGGCCAGCACGCGGACGGGCGCCCCCTCCTCGACGACGCGCCCCTCCCCCATGACAATCATGCGGGAGGCGAGGGCCAGGACCTCAGCGATGTCGTGGGAGACGAGCAAGGTCGTGATTCCCGCACCATTGAGGCGTGCGCGCAGAACGGCGGAGACCTGGGCGGTGGCCTCGACGTCGAGGGCGGCGGTGGGCTCATCGAGGATCAGGACGTCGGGACGGAAAACGAGCGCGCGGGGCTGGCTGATTCTCCCTGCGCGATCACCGACATGACCGCCGTGCCCGCCGTGTCGCACACCAGGCCCAGGTAGAAGAAGACGAGGTGGCTCGCCGTGAGCGTGCCGGAGTGGCGCTCCGCGAACACGCCGATCGTGTAGAACACCAGCGCGAGCGTGATCGCCACCGAAGCGATCGACGCACTCATCGCCCGCAACGCCCGCGTCGCCCAAGACCAAACCGAATACCAGCGCCGCTTCGACAAACTCAACACCGAGCATGTCCGGCTACTCGTCGACTACGACAAACTCCCGGTTCAGATCAGTGACCTGGAGAACCGGCAAGCCGCCTACCGCTACTACAAGGAACAACTCGCCACCCTCGACTCGGTTAGCATCGAGTTCACCCCATACCTATGGCACACCCTCCTCGACCACGCCGAAGTGGGCACCGACGGCGCAATCATGTTCACGTTCAGGGATGGCAGCTCCCGTCAGCAGCTGATCGGCAAGTAGCGCCCGACTAGAGTTGCCACTCCTTGACCAGCAGGCCCACCAGCTCCTCTTGGCGGCGCTCAACGACCTCGGGAGTCCACACTGGTTCCGCCAGTACTTGAGTCGTCAGCGCAAACACAGCCACGCCTTTGCCTGAGGTGAAGTACTTGTCCTTCTTCACGTCGAAGTCGAAGTTCTGCGCCCGAGAGTTCGCCCGGCGATTCAACAGCAGCAGGTTACCCAGCCTATGCGTCCACGTCGCTGCTTCATCTTTGGTGAAGTCACGCACCCACTGGCTGTCTTGAGCCGGGCTTTGCGGCAGAACGTGCTCAACGGTGATGATGCGGTGGTCATAGGACGCGCCCGGGTCCTTAGCCAGGATCGAATCCAGCCGTAGCAGCACATAGCGACGCACACGAGTAGCGAGGTAGATCTCCCCGTCAATGCGGTCTCGCGTCTCGGCTCGTTCGCTCTCGGTCAGCTCGAAGGCCGGAGCCTCGAGTCCCGAGCCATCAGCGAGCTGCTTGAGTAGCTCCATATATCGCAACTGGCGAGGCGTCGCGTAGACCCGGCGAACCAACATGCTCGCTGCCAAGCGCTCCAACTTGGTAAAGAAATCGACGAGAAACTCTGGGTCCTCACCATGTTCGGTCAAAGCCCACAATGCAGGTGGACGCCAGTCATCGTTGTCGAGCTGGTCGAGTCGTTTGAGCCAGTGGTTCACCTGTTCCCAGTGTGGGTCCTCGCCCTGGAAATCCTGCGCCAGCAAGCGGATGTCGGCGCGAGCATACGGTTCGAGTAACTCTCGAATGAAGCCACTTCCGTTTTCTGGGAGGTAGGTATTGAGAACCTGCTCTGGGAACTCTTGCAGGAGGCTCTTCACGCCACGGGTGCGAGCCTTAATTGCTCGGATATACAGAAAGAGATCACCGAACTCATCCCGACCCAGGCTTTCCTCCAAGTGCTCCCAGCGATCCGCATAGTGTTGCTTTCGTGCTCGTCGATCGCACCAATCACCTGGGACTTGAAAATGTCCTGCGGAAAAAGTGGCAGACCCCGAGCATTCATCACCGAGAAGATCCGGTAGGCACTGTTCAAATCTGGTGTCGAAACCGTCACCAGGAAGGCCCGCCCGGCGATGAGCAGGAACAAATCCTTCAACTGCTCTGCACTGAGCTGCACCAACTCATCGTGAAGTACCTTCGCGTTGTCTCGTAGACCCCACTGCGAGTCAGTCTCGGGAATGTTGTCGCTGAGCTCGATTAGCTTTGCGGTGTTGCCCACGGTCTGCACGTAGTCGTAGAAGAACTGGTTGTCGCGCGGACGAAGCTTCAAACGTGGCCGTGCGGGCTGCTTATTCCACACCACCGCAGGCTTCTCGATCAAATCGTGAATGGAACGGCGCAGCTCCTCGTTGGCGACGAGGTCTCGAAGCAGCGACAGCAACAACGTCAATGTCGTGATGCGCTGCTGTCCGTCGATGACCTCGGATCGAGCTACGTTTGGAGACTTCACGAGAACAATCGACCCGAGGAAATACGGCTCATCGGTGTCCCGCTCCAGCGCGCCGAGCAGATCCGATAGCAGCTGGAGCGATTCCTCAGCTCCCCACGCATACGGACGCTGATACTCCGGAATGACGAACTCGAAGTCGTCACTGGTCAGCAGTCTCCCGACGCTGATCTCCGCAGCCTCTAGCCTTCTTGTTTCTCCTGCCACCAAGTGTCCCTTCATCGATTATGTCTTGTACTTGGGTTGAACCACTGACCCCGCTTTGAACCACTCACGCCGCCAATGCGACTGTGCCGCCATTTTATATCCAAGTAGGGTTGAAAGCTTCTGTTACCACCTCGGTTTTGATACAAAGGGGTAAGCGCTGGGTAGGTGTCAAAACCGCTGAAACTCAAGGGAAAACCGGCAAATCACAGGGCTGAATTGAGCCCGCGATCAAGGGGGTAGATGCGCTGATAGCCGACTCCGGAACAGGAATGTCCCCAAGTCGGCTATCAGCGACGCACCCGTTAGCGGTGTGTTAGCGCCTATCGGTCGCTCAGCGCTGCTCCTCCAAGGTGATGACGGTGTCGTAGAGGCCGATGCGCTTTTGCTCCGGGTGGGATCGAATGCCGGTGTAGTGCAGGGAGGCATCCTCATAGCGGCGGAATGCGAAGACCGCCTGGTTCATATGGATGGAGTTGAAGACTCCGAGGTTCACAAGCAGGTTGAAGTCAGCCACCGACAGGCCGGTGACCTTCTTGAACAAGTCCGGCTCAATCTTGGTGATCACGTCATGCAGCGTGTTTTCACGGAAGTCGGTGAGGTACATGAATGCGGGGATCCGGGTAGCGAACTTGATGAGCTTCTCCTGGATCTGCTTGCGTTTGGACTTGTACTCCTTCTCTTCCTCGGTGAGTTCTTTCCTCTCCTTCTTGGTGAGGTCGCCGTCCTTCTCCTTCTTGGTGGCCGAGACCTTTTCGCTCTTGTTGACAACCGTCTCGAAGATGTCCGAGCCCAGCGCACGGAAACCCTCGATGTTCATGATGGCGTTCATGGCATCGGGGTTGCCCATGATCTTACGTAGCGTCATGTTGTCGACGTTGACCAGAATTGCCGACTCCCACTTCTTGGCAAGCAAGGTGGCCGAGGTGCCCGACATAGCGATGTCGAGGATCTCGCCGGCGTTGATCTCCTTCATGTTCGCCCCATCGTAGGCGAGCACCGGGAGGAATTTCACCAGGTCCGCCACAGCCCGCTCGGGGCTGTCCGCAGTGGGGTTCAGGCCACTGGCATAGTCGGCCATCTGCCGCAGGGCGCGGGTGGGGGCGAAGTCGAAAACGAAGGCGACCGGTTTGAGGACTTCTTCCTCATGCGGGTTATCGCCATTGGGGTTGGTGATCGCCCACGGGGACTGCACACGGAACGCAGCCTGGAAGTAGGTCTCCGGGCTGGTGAGGTTACGCAGCATGAGGATCGACGACCACTGCTTGACCGTCACACCCGTGGTGAGCTTGCCGCACGAGAGCGTGATCGTCTTCGTGTCGTAGCCGTCGTCGATTGCTTCACGCACGGGCGGCAGCGCTTTTACACCGATCCCGGCCTTTGCTCCCGCGGCGACAATGACGTCGTAGGAGTGCCAGTAGGTGTTGTGGCGGGCGCGCAGCATGTTCGCCATCGCGAAGCACGATGCGACCGAGGGAAGAAACCAGAACGAGTGCTGCATGTAGGGCAGCAAGCGAGCATCCGCATACGGGAAGGGCGGCCTGCCACCAGCCTTGAGCGAGTCGAGCTGCGTGGGTGCGTGCTCACCGCGGATGAGGTCAAGCCACTTCTGCACATCCGACTCGTGGACGAAACGAGCAGCGTCCCCCTCCCCAGTGGCTTCAAAGAAGGTGTTGAGGTCAAACTCGTCGAACTCACCCTGTACTGCCACTGAGAGGATATCGTCGGGCATTTGGTAGGTCAGCAGTCGCATTTCCGGGAGCGCCCCATAGGGGTTGCGTTCCCCCGGGTGCTCGAGATCCCAGCGGGCCTTGGCTTCTTGCTCGTCGGTGTACGTCCAGTTGAAGATCTGCTCCTCAATGAACTCACCCGTCGCCAAAGCCTTGAAGGGCGTGCCAGACAAGTAGAGGTAGGCGCGAGTGGTGATGGGAAGAAAGTCATCCTCATCGCTACCAAGCTCGTCAAGCTCCTCATCGAAGGCGGCCAGGCCCTCGTGGTACTCGGCTTTGAGTTCCTTGGCCGCTTCCTTCTCATCCTCGCCCTCGAAGAGTGCCTTGGCTGATTCGCGCCATGCACCGAAGTGGTACTCGTCGAAGATGACCAGGTCCCAGTTGATGGTGTGTACCCATTCGTTCTTCGACTTGATGAGCCCAGTCTTATTATCGCGCCCCAGAAGGTCTTGGAATGAGCCGAAGTACACGAGCGGCTTGTCCGGGTCGCCGGGACCATGCTTAGCCATGAGATCGGTGTTGCGGTACTGCCAGCCGTCAAAGTCCACATGGCTAGCGAGGTCCTCGTGCCACGCGTCCTGCACTGCAGGCTTGAACGTCACCACGAGGACACGCTTGGCCCCCATGCGCTTGGCGAGCTGGTAGGCCGTGAAGGTCTTGCCGAAACGCATCTTGGCGTTCCACAAGAAGCGCGGCACAGCGTCGGGGTCTTCTGCCCAGATCGACTCGTAATAGTCGATGGTCTGCTCCACCGCTCGCGCCTGCTCTGGACGCATTGGAAAGGTCTGGTAGTGGCGACCAGAGAAGACCCTACCTTCACGCAGTTCCGCAATCGCCGAAAGAACGTCGCACGGCTTGCACCGTACCCACTCTGACGCCGATCCAAAGTGCGGATTATCAAACCCATTGGCCTTGAGCCGTTCGATGACGTCCTTGTCGCGGAAGAGTGACCCATCGTAACGTTGGGCAATCTCGTCGACATACAGCGTGAACTCCTGCTGAACCTGGCCCTGGGACTCGCGGATCCGCTCGCGCACGTCCTCACGAGTGGTCTGGCCAACCTTAATCAGTCCCTGATACTCCGGTGCTGGGCTCTTCGGTGACCAAGCGTAAATCCGCAGACGAGCAGACGAACGAGGAGGAAGCAAATCCTCCGCCGAGCGAGCCATCACTCATCCTCCATCGGGCGCACGATCGACTCAATGAAGGCGATCTCCTCATCCGTCAGCCCGTACTTCGAGTACAACTCCTCATCCGTCCAGGTACGGTCCCATGACTGCTGGGGCATAAACGCATAGACACGGCGCGGCGCATCTTGAGTGGACTTGCGAAGTGAAACGAGGAACCGGGCGAATCGAGTCCGAATATACGATGCGACGGATTGAGCCTCGCTCTCAGAGCTGAACGCGCCGGCAATGACATATGTTTCAGTGCAGGCCGTTCCAGGCCCGGCAATAATCGGTTTTGACAAGAACTTCGTTTCTACGGCAGCACTGGTGCCCTGCACCCGTGTCATCAACACTTTCCAAGTGTCAACAAGTTCGATATTGAGTGAAAGATCGTCACGCTCGATCCACGACACCTTTTGAGATCCGAACAACTGAATCGGGTCAGTTTGGCCCGTTGGGGATTTCGCACCGTGAACGAAGGTTCGCAGCCCGAAGGGCTTGTTTGCCGAGACCATTTGGTCCATCGTGGGCTCGGAGAGTGACTGGACTTTTCGCAGGATGGATACGGCTTCATTCTGGCGAACCAGAACGTCAAACTCATCAAGGTATCGCTCAGCCTCAGGCCCGAGTGGTTTGCCGTCCCACATAGTTTGTACCGAGCATGGGCCATCGTGGTTTCGATCCCATAGGAAGTATGAGACGCCGCCGCGGATCTTCACGCCGGGAAATGCTTCGTAGAGCTTCGGATAGTCGACCAAGCGCCGCAGTCGATGATCGTGAAGCATCTGGTCACGGTAATCGTCCAGTCCCTTACCGCCCGCGAACCATCGAGAGGGGGTGACCATGGTGACGTAGCTGGGATCGAGGTCGAACGCTTTTTGCACAAAGAGCTGGTAGATCGGACTTGCCGAGGCGTTGTGCCCGCCGTCGCTCAGTTGGTATGGCGGGTTACCGATCACGATGTCGAAGTGCATAGTGGCTCCAAAGATTTCGTCGATACGTTGCTTGATGTCGTCGGTATGGATGAACGCGTAGGCGTGGGTTTCGAGGTCGTCGCCTCGCCCGTAGTCGTTCTCTCTCGCGCCGCAGTAGGAGCATTTGCGCCCCGTGTAGATGAAGATCTTGTCCCCGGTTCGGCTCTTGCGAGTGCCACCTGTCCAGGTGTGTTCGGTGCGCTCGAACCAGATGTTCCCGTCAGAGGTGTCAAAGGCAGTGCAGATCGAGTGCTCGCCATTCGCACGCTTGGAGCAGTACACGCTCCGCCGAGCCATGAGCGCAGTGAGCTCAGTGATCGCGATCCCGTAAACCTGCTTGGTCAGAACATGGTTAACCCGCTCCTGCAGGTCCGGAATCTGTGCCTCGAGCCCCTCTACAAGGCGGCGAGCGATCTCCCGTAGGAATACACCGGTTTTGGTGAATGGGTCGAGGAAAGTGACGTCCGGGTTTGACCACAGATCCTCGCCGCCGTGGTCGGCTGCCCACGCGTCGGCAACCATGTCGAGCATCGCGCTGGCCATCTCCGGCGGTGTGAAGACCTCATCGTTGGAGAGGTTTGCGATACAGGTGAGCACATCCGGGTTGTGCGTGCGCCCGAGCAGTCCCTCCATGGTCACGCCTCCAGTGCAGCGATATCAGCCACGCTCATCACGGGAAACGACGTGGTGGGTGTGAAGATGTCAGCGATTTCCATGTTCCCGAACAGGGTGTCCTCACCGAAGGCGGACCGCTTAGCCAGATCTCCGTACAGGAAGTCACGGCGCTGGAAACGCCCCTTACCGAGGTACCCCCACTCGGCGAAGGTAATCGGCTCGCCGCTCGGCAGCTTCATCGTGAGTGCGTCCGCTTGGACGATGTTGGTCTCGAGGATTACCCGGGCTGCCTGTGCCCACTCGGGTTCTGCGTCTGGGCCGAGGAAGTCCACGAAGATCGCATGCAGGTTGTCTCGGCAGATCTGGGCATTGTCCTCGAGCAGTTCAATGCCGTAGGTACACATGAGGCCAAGCAGTCCGTAGTGGCGGCGTTCGAACTCGTTCTTCCCATAGCGGACCTGACAGGTGGCGAGTTTGCGGCGCAGCACCTCTTGCAAGAAAGCGCCTTCACCGCAGGCAGGCTCGAGGACGCGAGCATCGATGCGTTCGGACTCGTCTTTGACGAGGTCGAGCATGTCGTTGACCATCCAGGAGGGAGTGAATACTTCGCCATGGTCGGCAACTCGTTGTTTGGACTTGACCAGGTTTTCCTCGGTTCTCACGCCCACCCTCCTGCTCCCGGCGCTGTGAGCACGCGGGCTGTTGTCCACTACTCGTATCTATTGGCATTAATCGCGCCGCAAGCAGCTGCGACGTGGCTACCTTTCCAAGGTATCACTGGGGATTGTGAGGGTCGCTGACGACAGGCCGCGGGAAGCGGTGAATTCATCAATCCATCGGGAATAGCTCGGTCTGGTTGTGGTCGACCTTGGTCTTCCTCTTCGCTGGTGGTGGCTTCGGCAGGTCATCGGCGTTGAAGCCGAACGTAAGGCAGCAGCCGCGAACGCTGCCGCGCCTAGCCCGACGCCGGAGCCTGAGCTCGCCCCGCCACCATCCCAGGACGTCCTCGACATCGTCCTCGAACAGACTTGCCGGCTTGACGAACTTGCGGCTAAGAAGACCAAAGCAATCCAGTGCCTAGGGCAGGCGGCTTCCCGGCTCGAACAGGCAGGAGCGCACGTGCACCGCCATGCCAACCGCGAGGACGAGATCCGCGCCCTTGAGGCGCTCGAAGAGGACTACCGCCGAGCCCAACAGACCGTTGAACAGCTCGCCAAGACATCCATCAGGCCACCGGACGCAAAGCCCAGATCGAGCTGTTCTACGAGCATCGCCGTCAGCACCCCGAACCTGAGTACAGCCCGCACGCCTGGACCACGCTCGTTGACCACGCCACCGTTCACGCAGACGGCCGCATCACGATCACCTTCAGAGACGCCGCCATCGCATTGCCGTGACGACTCTGCGGCAAGCAGCGACCCTCACCTCTGAGCGCGGAGGTGAGGGCTTTTCATTGCAATTCTTGCACAAACCCCACATGCACCCACCCGGCACGCAAATGAACCTGGCGTCGCTTTGTATCCGTTTAGCTCTCCCTTGGTCCGCTAGCGGCTCCGTGCGGGCCGCTTTTTGTTATATTTGGAAGGCACAGTGAATGGGGGTCCTCATGAAGGCTGACTAGATGATGAACAGCTTTGGAAGGCTGTCGTCGACGCTGTGCTCGAGCTTCCCGCAAGCGAACTTTATCCCTTTAACGAGGGGTGGGATGCCGCGCGAGTATGCGGTAAATGGTTCATGATCTCAACCGTCCACGGGAAGCGGATGGTCAATCTTAAGGCAGATCCGCAGGACGCTCGTGCGCTCTGTGAGAGCTTTGAATCAATCACTCCGGGTTACCACATGAATAAGAAACACTGGATCACCGTCATGCCGGGCCCGGGGATTAACGAGGAACTCATTCGCGAGCTTGTCATGGAGTCATACCTGCTGGTAGTTGACGGGCTGCCGAAGTATCAACGGCCCGTCGACCCCGCAAGCTATGGACGCCACGAAGACTGAGGTCTTTCGCATGATAGAAAAAGGCCTCTGTCGATTCAGTCGCTCTTACTCTGCGTCTTCGTGCCAGATCTGACGGAGCTGAACGCCCATAGGGTATGTTTCCACCGTTCCGTCTGCGAAGTTCACTTCAACGCGTTCTTCATCGTCCTCGTCGTCGGGATCGCCCGCCCAGTCGACCCATTCGATCATCAGAGACAGCTCACCGTTTTCCCCGACAATTCGATAGCCCTCGCCAAGCAGATCAGACATGACGTCTTCGATCTTATCTTCATTCATGGCATCCATCCGTGATGGTCAGAATGATTGAGTGTGTGGAGCGTACCCATAGATTAGCAGCAAACTTTCTGCATACTCCCTGCCTATTAGGTAAATGCTCATGGAGGAGAAGCAATGACCCCGGCGCGCCTTGCCGCGAGTATTTCAGGTACACCCTCAAAGGGACGCATCTATCCGCTTCATGGGGTAACCGACAACGCTGCATCCCTCAGTGATATCTCCGCTCGATGGTCCAGCGACTATGAAGTCGTCTTGATCGACGCCCTCGGGCATGGCTGTTCCCCGCGCTTTACTCCCACGCAGCTCGAGGACCCCTTCGAAGCACTCGTCAGCAGCGCGGCCTCGTTCATCAGCACAATCGAAGAAGCCTCACCCGCACCCGACACCAGGTGGTGATCGTTCGACCGCAAGGCGCTCCGGCGCTCGTGACCCCAGTGGGCGTGCCCATGTCAACACGATAAGATATCCTGTCTCAACAGTTGGTCTCCAGTCATCGGCGACACTCCGAAAGTAAAATTACACACACAATATACTGACTATGTGCTACTCTGGAGGGCATGATTTTAGAAGATGATGCACTGGAGAGCCTGGATCGTTCCGGGCTGCTTAAGGTGCTCAAGTGGGCTGCGTTCGTGGCGTTCACTCGAACGGGGCAGGACTATGACGAAGATGCCGGCCATAATCAGATGATCATTGGCTCCCTTAACTTCGTGTACCTCTGCGACCTTCTCGACCGTGCGACCGCCAATGAGCGCTATACCCTCCCCGACGGAGCTAACAATCTCGGCGAAGATATCCTCGGGCGCGGCATTACGCCAGAAGCATTGCGGGCAATGCCGCAACTTCCCCCGGGTCGTGTCAGTCGAAGCGACTACAAGCAGTCGCCAGGATGGGCGGCTGACGGTTATCGCGTACTGCTGCAGTCGTTCAAGTATGGTGAGATCGATCATATTAAGTGGGGAAAACGGAGTGAAGCGAAACGGTGTGCGGCATCACAATCCTTCATTACACAGGACACGCTTTTCACGGATGAGGACTTCGGCTTGCAGGCAGTCGTCGGAATTCCTGGCGACGATGATTTCGAAGGAGTGACGCTCGTTGCTGCACACTCCTACGAACCGTTGACCGGGAGGTTTGAACTTTACATCGGTCAGAGTAAGAACCCCGAGTTCCGGGGAGATTCATGCTGGCACTGGCGTCGTCTTTTGCTTGACGCCGGTACGGCTCCTGGACTGACAAGAGGGGGCCTTTTCCCTGTGCTTCCGGGTAGCGCTCCTTCGACACAGGTTGAAGAGATCGCTGTTCGTATCAAGAAGCCACAGGCAGGCGACGGTACGGCCACTTCGAATGGCTAGCGCGGGACACACTACTCAAGCGCTCGCTAACGCCACGTCGTTCTTCAACGGACAGCGGTTGACGATGGCGCGCCAGCTCGCCGGTCTTCGAAAAGCTCGTCTCGCGGAGCTGATCGGGATGTCGCCAGCATCGGTTACGGGCTGGGAGAGCGGGGCTAAGCGACCCAATCGCGCCACAGTAGCCAAACTGGCATTGGCGCTGAGGGTTGAGCCACAGTTCTTTGCTGGGGGAACCCCTCCCCACATTGAGAAGCCACACTTCCGTTCGCTGCGTTCAACCCCGCAGGTCGCTCAGGACGAGGCGGAGGCTTACGGCCAATTCGTCACGGAGGTCACCGGACTCCTCGAGAAGGTCGTTGAACTTCCAGAGGCGTCGCTGCCCGATCTCCCCGTGGCTCCAGATGAAGCTGATGCCTCACCGGAGGAAGTGGCGCGTGAAGCCCGGGACTTCTTCGGTGTCGCACCAGGGCCGATCCAACACGTTGTCCGGCTGGCGGAGCGTGCTGGTGTGGTCGTCGTGTTTAGCGAGCCTGGCGTCGCGGCAATCGACGCCTATTCCTTACACACCGGCACGCGCCCGATTATCGTGCTCAATCCTGTGAAAAAGGACTACTACCGACAACGCTTCGATGTCGCCCACGAGATCGGGCACCTGATTATGCACCACGATGCCGAACCTGGTGGGAAGATTGCGGAGGAGCAAGCCAACCGCTTCGCCGCAGAGTTTCTGATGCCAGCTGAGGAGATCGCGCTGCATCTGCCTGCAACGACTGCGTCTCGTGGCTGGGGCAAACTTGCTGAGCTAAAGGAACACTGGGGCGTCAGCCTTGCTGCGCTTCTCTATCGCGCTCGTACGCTCGGCGTCATGAGAGACGTGACTTATAGGAACGCCATGATTCGTATGTCGCAGAATGGTTGGCGACGTGCTGAGCCCGGTAGAATCTCGTCCCTTGAGGCTCCATCGATGCTCGCTCGGGCTCGTGAGGTGATCAACGAGGCGGGAATCGATGACCAGCAGTTCCTCTCCGGTACCGGTCTCCCGCTTGATCTATTTGCGATCGCAACGGCACGCTCACCGTTCGCTTACATCAGCCCGTCGTGACTCTAATCGGGAGTGAGCATACAGCACCTAAACCGGCTCTTTAGAGTTGAGTGTGGGTGACCGGGTGTTGGTCGGGGGTTACGGGTAGAGGTCGAGGTCCTTGATGATGAGCGGACTTCAACCCCCGCTGTCTTCAAGGACATTGGGCGGTGTCTCACCCTACCTGATGCTCTGTGTCGCTTGATCGTTGTGATCGGTGTGATCTGCTCGTCGACTTGGAGGGCTTCCATCTGATGAGCGTGGCTCGCACCCCCAGATACTCTGGTGCTCGATGTTGAGTCGTGCAATTAGCTGGTTGGGGGCCTGGGTTGTGGAGTGACTTGCTCAAGGTCACGGGCGCGTGGTGGTGGAGGTGATCAACGCGCCCTTGGGCCCAGGTCCCGGCAAGGATCCGGTGGCACAATACGACGCTGGATATGCCGCGAAACCACCTGCCAGACGGTGACGTTCCTGGAACATGACGAGCGGGTGTGCGCACCCCGGGCGCATCTGAACCTCGCCCGTTTCGCAGGCGTGCGGGTACCCAGAGTCGATGAGAGGCGTGTGGCACCACCAAGCCACACCCGCCCAAGGCTGACGACTGGCCGCTCATCTCGTTGAGCGCCTACCAACGTGTCCCATCACCGAATGCTCCTCATCGCAGGAGGCCTAGATGCCTCCACCCACACTCAACTCTGAAGAGCCAGAAAAGGGCATTGACGTTATGTGCGCCCTCGCGTTCGTTAGGCTCGCCCGATCAGGCAGCTACGACGTCGTTACCCTCGCCTCGCGGGATACCGACCTCGCCCCTGCCCTTGGTGAAGCACACAAACTACAGGCCGCAAAGATTGAAGCGGCAAAGTGGTACGACCCCTCCGACAGTCGAACGTTCGGAAATATAAAAACCAAAGCACGACTCTGGACGACCTCCATGAACCGATATCATTTCATGGGTTCGCTAGCCCCTCTAAACTACGAGTAGGTCCGTTCCCACCACAAGGACACCGCACGAGGATATCGCATGAAAATGCATGCCTACGGGGACTCTGGGGATGACTCCCCCACCGTCCTCCTTATTCACCCGATGCTGTCGTCTGCATCGCGCATGAAGGCCGCAGTCGCCGACCACATGGGCGACGGGCTGCATTTCCTCATACCGGACCTGTCCGCCCACGGGGACGAGGCCTCGGCACCCTATTCGTCAGCCATCGAGGAAGCGGAGGCCATCCACTCCTGGCTGGTGGACCACAGGATCCGCCGTCTGGCTCTGGGATTTGGGGCGTCGCTCGGCGGCGTCGTATTTTTCGAGCTACTGCGCTTTCCCGATCTGTCGTTCGACCGCCTCTTCATCGAAGGCGTGAGCTTCTACTCGGGAGGGCCGATCTCGAGGGCGGGCGGCGCAATCCTGAGCCGCATCATGGTCGCGAAGCACCGCAAGGCCGTGCGCGACCCCGAGGCCGGGGTTCGCAAGCTCGCGCGGCTTTTTGGAGAGGAGGTCGCCCGCCCCATGGCCGAAAGCCTTGCTGCGATGAGCGAGGAGAGCATTCGGGCGATCGTGCGCGACTGCTCGCGGGTCGCACTGCCGCACCTGTCCCCCGACGTTCAGCGCCGCTGCACGTTCGCGTACGGGGAGAAAGACTCGGACCTACGGCTCGCGCGACGCACGGCTCCGCGCCTCTATCCCGGCACGGAGCTGGTCGTGTGGCCGGGGTGGGGCCACTGCGAGCGCATGAGCCGCGACTCGGTCGCCTACGGGTCGATGCTGCGGAACGTCGCCCTGGGCTCAGCACCTACTGATCGTTCGTAAAGGAGGCGATCATGCAGGGAATTCGACCTCGCACGACGCGGTAGGTGACGCCCACGCAGCCCATGCGCTCAAAGAACGCCCGGTAGGACGCCGGGTCGAAGTGCTCCTGGAAGTGCACGCCGAATCGGGAGATCACCCTCAGGAACATGGTGTGCGCGCGCTTCTTGGGAATCACGTAGGTAGGAACAATGATCGTACCGCCCGGGCGCACGACCCGCTTGAGCTCTTGAGCGCGTCGCCCGGTTCAGGCAGCAAGTGGATGACGTTACCCGCCACGACGGCGTCGAACGAGTCATCCGCGTAGTGCAAGTCGGTGATATCCGCCTGCTCGACGACCACGTGCGGGAACCGTGCGAGCTTCTTGCGTGCCTGCTTGAGCATCCCCTCGGAGAAGTCGGTCGCAACCACGCGCGCGCATGCGGGGGCGATGGCTGAGGCGATCGCGCCCGTGCCGCACGCACATTCGAGCACGGTGTCACCGGGGCGAATCAACCGGGCAACGACGGCGCCCGTCCCGTCGTACACCCTCCTGTTGAGCGCGCTGACCGCAAGGTCGTAGAGCGGGGCAACTCGATCCCAGATCATATTGTTCCTCCACTGTCACACAAAGTGACAGATCAACGAAAACCTATTAATACCCAAGTTCCAGAAACGCTCGAGGCGACTGCATAGCATCCTCCAGAAGCCCCACCCGGGCAAGACCCACCACTTTAGCCACAGTCCTTGCCTGGCAGTTGATCGACCGCTCAGGATTATGCTCGATATCGGTGAATGCATCGAACATCATTACCTGCTCAACGAGCTTGTCATCACGACAAAGAGCCGAGGCGTACAACCAGTCATAGAAATAAGTCTTCGGCTCTAGTGGGAATTCATGTGCAAAATACTTGAAACCGACGAGCTTTCCACTTTCCCTCAATCGCCGATCTGTTTTTGCCGCACGACTCGAGACATCGAAAAGATCAACAAACGGGCCACCGTGCTCAAACACTTTTGAAGCCTGGAAAGCACATTCAACACTGTAACTTCCACGTCCCGGATGCTCAATCATCAAATTGAACGCGCTTAACCGAACCCCAAGGCCTTTTTCACTCTTGGATGACACCTCCAGAACGCGCGACGAAGGAAACTTAGCCGCATACGACGCATGCAAACTCGCAATTGAACGCTGCTTCTGCTGAATAGAAGATCCAGAATGCTGCTCAAAATCCAGAGACAATTCCGAAACATACGGCCTGGCAGAGTCAGGCACAAACACCAGCCTACGAGCCATGACGAGCCACCTTCTCACTCAACACGCTATCCAAACAATCAAGGAAAGCAAAAATACTCAAACTATCAAGAATTTTCACTGTCCCCTGACCACAAATACTTTCATACTTATTCAGACGCTCTTCTCAGCGGCGGCATACTCCTCGTCAGTATGGTTCTTGTCGCACCACTGATCCGGGGGCACCTGTTCCTTCACCGAGTCGATGTGTTTGCCGCAGCCCTTCCACGTGGTCTTTCCGCATACCTCGCAGGTGGTGGGTCGACACATGATTGTCTCCTTCGTTGTCGCGCCTCGAGCTCCTCGTTGGACCCGCTGCATGGTGTTGCGAGCTTCCGCTCTCGGGTTGGGGCTCCTCTTCATTGATTGTTTTGATGATACCCCTGGGATATCTGAAAAATGAGGTCTCCGTATGCCTACCCATCGCTTCTAGGCACAGAAAACCCCGGGTTTCCAACGA
>BNJU01003285.1_pt1 | contig 89508 bp, 121 predicted proteins | sample 8539281 | NCBI WGS metagenome assembly BNJU01 (sample SAMD00202456, study PRJDB9452) | human saliva metagenome | isolation source: human saliva | place: Japan
TGAGACAGGATTCAAAAATATGCTATAATTCCCGTATTGGTTATTGTGTTTAAGGGAGGGCTTTTCATGGATTTTTGAGGCACTGGTGAAAGCGAAGTTTGACGAGGCTTATGCGGCGACGGAGCATCGAAGAAATTCTTCCTCACGGAGAACGGTCGTGGTGTTGTCGACGGCGGTGATATGTATAACGCTCTGCTCCACGATGTGCTCGATGTCGTTCAGCGTGCTGTTGTGGGTATCCTGAAGGACAGCCATCACAATCACTAAGAACCGAAAGAATGTGGCCGCCGCACGGTTTAGTGCGGCGGTTTTTTCTATTGTCATTCCCGCAAATTATAAATTCTCCCCCTTTTCATCTGCTTCCAATTGTGGTACAATACCCGAAAATAGGCGATTTTTCCTATTCATACAGAGGATGAATGGAAAAGGACGCATTTTCGTTATAGTTATCAAACTATTATAAATACACGTTATTCTTTCGTGTTTCAGGGGAGGATGTACTATGTTTTTTTCATCACGCAAGGATGCAGAGGGGCAAATTTCCACCTCTTCACCCGGGCATGGCGACGCCAAGGCGCTGGAAAAAGTACCTGCATGATCTGATCGACGGCGGACTGACCACCCCGCCCCGACCATCCGCAGTCCGGAGCTGCAGAACATCACGCGGCTCATCGCGCAGTTCGCCCAAAAGCAGCGGGAGACGCTGACGGAGCTCTCCCTCGACATCAACAAGTCGGTCGCCGAGACGGTACATGCCTCTGTCCAGCTCAACGAGCTGGCGCGCGAAAACTCGCGTGGTCGAGACGAACGTCAAGGAGCTGGTCGACGTCGTATCCTCGATGGCAAATGACATCGTACATCTCGCGGAGGTCGTCTCCGAAACGGCAGATCAGACAGGTGTGGGCAAGGAATCAATGGATCTCACGCAGACACGCATCCATGAGGGTCGCCAAGGAGACGGATGCGGCACAGAGTGGGCTCACGGAGATGACACAGGATGTAGAGTCGCTCCATGAGCGCACAGCGAGCATTGACAACCTCGTCGTCACGGTCAACAGCATCGCGGAACAGACGAAATCTGCTCGCACTCAATCGCCTCCATCGAGGCGGCACGTGCCGGAGAGCATGGACGTGGCTTTGCTGTCGTCGCTGATGAGTGCGCAAGCTCGCCGAACAGTCCAAGAACTCCGTCGACGAGATCCGCGATCAGCTGACAAAGATCCGCACGGGGGTCGAGCAGATCACGGGTGCATTCCAGCACATGGACAACTCCTTCCGTGCAAACGTCGATGCCGTTGAACAGGGCATCCGACGAGACAGGGAAAAACTCACCTCCGTCTTTGACTCCATCAACCACACGATCGACGACCTCGCACCGCTCGCCCAGCGGCAGTCAGCGTCATTCCAAGAGATGAACGCGACACTGCAGTCCACCGTCGGCGACGTGGTAAAGATGACCGAGGGCTCACGCACCTGCAACTACAGCATCTACGACTCGACACGCAAGGTCAACGACGTACGCATGAAGATCGGCGGTCTGAAGCTCGGCTTTGGACCGAAGAGATGATCGATTTTGCCAAGACCGACCACATGGTCTGGGGCATGAAGATCCATCAGCTCATCTGGGGCAATATCGACCTCAAGGCGGCTGACGTAGAGAACCATGCAATCTGCCGCCTCGGAAAGTGGTACTTCTCCGAAGGGAAGGAGAAATACGGTCACATGCCCGAGTTTCGAAACTCGGCGTCGCGCATGAGAAGTTCCACAAGCTCTGCGCTGCAACGATTACGGCGTATTACAATCACAAGACGGCTGAGGTGGATCAGAACCTGCCCGAGATCCAGCGCATCTCCGACGAGGTGATCGGCTATCTCGACGCGATCAAGAAAAAAATATAAGTTTGTACGAAAAAGAGCAGTAATGCGAAGATAGAATCCTCGCATTGCTGCTCTCTTTTTGTATTGTCAGCCCTGCTCGTAGTGGAATGGCTCAAGCTCCCAGAGAACGCCCGTCATCTGCTCCACATCCACATCGGAGAAGACACGCAGCGTCGGACGCACATCCTCCTCAGGGAAGATTGCAACGGTCGCAGCCTCCTCGCCGTACTGGAAGAATGCCTCGACGGCACTGTGGTCAACGTAGATGCGCAAGGAAAGAGTACGATCGACGTAGAGCTTAAAGCTGCGCGTACCGCGTCCCCCCTGCCGCATTTTCGTGCGGTCGATGGTCATGACCTGCTCCAGACGGTTGTAGCGGAAACACCAATTTCTCCGCCCCCATAGACCAGTTCGAGCGCAACGGTGAGGCCTCCCCCACCTCGATGTCGAGCAGCAGCTCTGTGAGGTCAAAGAGCTCTGTCTCGAAATGGCTCGTTTGCCCCGCCTCCAGTGTGCGCTCTGTCTCGCGGTGGCGCAGTGCCTTCAGCTCATGTACCGGCTCGGAGAAGATATGCCCCTGACGCAGTGTCAGCACGCGCGGCAGCGTGAGGCTGTGCATCCAGCCCTCCGCGCGCGTCGGGTAGTCGTCCTCACGGTCGGGCATCCCCATCCAGCCGATGAGAATATGCCGCCCCTCATGCGTCACGACCTGCGGTGCATAGAAGTCAAACCCGTGGTCGAGCTCCTTGAACCGCCCGTGCATGAGCATCTCCATCGCGTCCATGGACGCATGCCCTGCGATATAGCCGGACTGATAGAGATTCTGGCGGTCGTAAGCACGCGCGGGCACCCCCTGCGGACAGAAGAGCAGGACGTCATAATCCCCGAAGGAGAGGAGGTTCGGACACTCCCACATATAGCCAAAATCCTTCAGCTGTGTCTTCAGCTCGCCGCGGTAGACCCAGCCATCCGCCGTCTCGCGGTAGATGAGGACACAGCCACGCTCCTCCTCCGTCTGCGCCCCGATGATGAGATAGCGTACGCCGTCGCGCTCAAACAGGTAGGGATCGCGAAAATGCGCCGTAAAGCCGGGCGGCGGCCCATCGATGATGATCTCCTCTTTTTTCACCATCCCCGTCGCCTTCGTATACGTGCCGAAGCGCTGTACGGAACTGCGATTGCCCTCCGCATCCTTCGCGTTGCAGGTGTAGAGGACGCGCAGCCGCCCGTCCTCCTCCGCAGCGCACCCGAGTAACATCCGTCCTTATCATGTGCGTCGCTCGGCCACAGGGCGAGCTGGGGCACTGCTGGCAGTACAGAAGTCGCGTGTCTTCGTGTGCCCACGATTTATTTTTTTATGCGCACAGCCGAAGGGATTCCACTGATAGAAAATATGCCAGCCATTGTGGTAGGCGAGCCCGTTCGGATCGTTGATCGGTCCGAATGGCATTTTCGAGATGAAAGCGATTGTGACGGCGATCGGTGAAGGGAAAGCCCTCCGCCAACCGTGCGTCGATGTCCCGCTTGTCAAAAATTCTCCACAGCACTCACTCCTCCGGGCGAAAGACGACAAAGGTCAGACCAAAGGCGACGGCAAAAGCCGATCACGTTGACGAGGATGTGAGGCGGGCAGATGGTCAAGATAGAGCAGCGTCCCGGGCAGAACGGTGATGCCATGCCCGTCCCCGCGAGATGCAGGGAAGCCCGCCACTGCTCCCGCGCACGCCCCGCCGACCAGACCGCAGATAAACGGGCGCATAAAGCGCAGGTTAATGCCGAAGATCGCAGGCTCTGTGATGCCGAGGAAGGCAGGAACAGCCGAGGAAATATAGAGCACGCTTTTTTGCATCACGGGTACGCGCTGCGACCGCAACAGCGGCACCGCCCTGTGCCACAATCGCACCGGTAATGATGGCGTTGAACGGGTCAACGCCTGTCGATGCGAGAAGCTGCACCTCAAGCGCGTTGAACACGCGATGCACGCCGACACGACGATCACCTGATGCAGACCGCCGACGACAAAGCCACCGATGCCGTACGGCAGCTCAAAAAGGCACGTACCGCGCCAAAGACACCGATCTCAAGCGTGTGCATGATCGGTCCGATGATGAGGGCCCGAGCAGCATCGAGACGAATAGCGTGAGGAACGGCGTGACAATGAGGTCAATGATGTCGGGCACGAAGGTCTTGAACCATTTCTGCAAACGCGCCGCAAAGATACCAAGCACGAGGGCGGGCAGAACCGAGCCCTGATAGCCGACCACGGGAATCGGAATCCCGAAGATCTCCATCGTGAGAGGGACGGCATCCCCCGCCGCAATCGCGTAGGCGTTCGGCAGCTGCGGAGCGACGAGCATCAGACCGAGCACAATGCCGATGACGGGCGTTCCGCCGAAGCGGTTCATCGTCGACCAGCAGACGAGTGCGGGCAGGAAGGCAAATGCCGTATCCGTCAGGATCTGACTCATGCGCAGGAGATTTTCGTTCATCTCGATGCCGAGACTCTGTGCCATCCCGCGCAGCCCCATGAAGAGTCCTGTCGCCACGAGCACGGGAATGACGGGGACAAAGACGTCGCCGAGGGTGCGTGAGACCTTCTGCAGCGGCGACATCTGCTCGTACTGCCTCCCTGCTTTCCGCTGCCCGCAGTCGAGCCGAGATTCGTCCCGCGACGAAGGCGTCATAGACCTTGTCGACAAATCCCGTCCCGAGGATGATCTGATACTGGGCGGCGGCAAAGAACTGTCCCTTCACGCCGTCGATGTTCTCGATCGCCTTCTCGTCGATGCGCGTCTTGTCGTTGACGATCAGGCGCAGACGCGTCGCACGAGTGCTCAGCACTGCGAACATTCCCCGTTCCGCCGACATACTTCCAGATCAGCTTGGCGACGCGCTCTTCCTTTGGCAGATTCGGGTCAATGTCGTCCTCTGCCGCCTCCTCTGCCGCAGCCGGTGCCTCCGCCGTGGCTTCTGCATTGTGAGAGGAAATTTCTGCCCCATCCGACGCCAGCGTGATCGTCCCATAGTCTGCCGCATTGGTCACAAGGATGGGCGTCGTCGTCTCATAGCCGGCCGCGCGGATGGCGGCGGGATCGAACTCGATCAGCAGCTGCCCCTTCTTCACCGTATCGCCCTGCGCCACATGCGCAGTAAAATGCATCCCCCGAGCTTCACCGTATCCACGCCGACGTGGATGAGGATATCCCGCCATCTGCCCCGTGAATCCCAATGGCGTGCTTCGTCTCAAAGAGCACAGTTACCTCGCCGTCCACGGGAGAGACCACACGGCCCTCCGGGTCGGCTACCGCCGCACCACGCCCCATTGCCCCGCTTGCAAGGCGGGATCCGACACCTCCGACAGAGGGATCAATCGTCCCCTGCAGAGGACTGTCCAAACGAATGTCCTTCATATAATTTCCCCCTTATGGAAACGCCAATATATTCGGCACTTCCTTAGACCCCCGCGCCCCATGCGCATATCCTTCTAAAATTTTACTAATTTTCCTTTTCATTGTCAACGGAGATCGCCTAATCTCAGCATAATCAGCAAAATTATTTTTACAACCCAGAGGCCATGTGATAGAATAACTATGGAAAGTTTTATTGTATACCATGGGGAGGGCATAAGAGATGGCTGTAAAGTATGAAGTCAGTGTGACTGCCATCGGCAAACTGGCGCGCAAATTCCTCGAGACCAACAGCAGCATTATCCTGCTGGACGAGGGAGCACACCCCAATCTCGCCGAGATGGTCATTGAGCACACATCAGGCGATCTGAATCGCGACATCATCGTCGGAGATACGCTGACGCTCGGGAAGCAGAAATATAAGGTCACACGCGTCGGTGAGAACGCGAATGACACGATCCGCGACAGCAGACACTGCACGCTGCTCTTTAACACAACAGGCTCTATGCCGGGGCAGATCGAGCTGGAGGGCGGTCCCGTACCTCCGATCTCAGTTGGGACTGAAGTTTTCCTTCTCCGGGAAATAAAACCAAAGAAACTGTGAGAGCCAGATCAACCGTGATGCACTCTGGCTCTTTTCTGTACGCATAATGAAGGAGAATATCCATGAAAAAAATACTCGCCGTATTGCTTGCCGCGCTGCTTCTTCTCACGCTCGGCTGCGGGAGTAAAAATACGGCAGCCGACGACGCAGAGGAAGAGCATGCTGCCCTCGACCTCTCTCAGCCGCTGAAGCCCCCTGCTTCCTTTGAAGGAAAACGCGTGCTCGTCGCATTCTTCTCGCGCGCAGGGGAAAACCACGAAGTTGGCTACGTCGAAAAGGGAAACACGGCGCTCCTTGCTGAGCAGCTTGCAGAGCTTATCCATGCGGATGCCACGTTCGAGATACAGACTGTCATCCCCTACCCCTATCGACCTCAAGGAGATGACAGAGGTGGCAAAAGCAGGAGCAAGCCAAACAGGCACGTCCTCTGCTCGCATCAAGGTCGATGATATGGCGCAGTACGACATCATCTACCTCGGCTATCCGACTTGGTATCAGGATCTTCCAATGCCGATCTACACCTTCCTCGAGAGCTATGACTTCGCAGAGAAGGTCATCATCCCATTCTCCACCGGATCGGGAAATGCGATGAGCGGCAAAGAGGCGGATATCCCGAACTATGCCAAGGGCGCGGCGACGTACTCCCGGGGATGTGCATCCGCGGCAAGACGGTGCGTGATGATGCGACAGAGACAAAGAAGCGCCTTGCCGTCTGGCTGGAGGGATTGAGGGTACCACAACTGATGCGGCCTCTGCTCTTCGTTCTCATCACGCTCCTCATGTTCTTTTCTGCCAAACCGTCTACTGACGACTGAGCCCGTGCATGAGTATCTGGGCTGTGCCCTCCTCATCCTCGGCGGCATCCACCTGTGGCTCGAGCGTACCTATCTTCGCGCGCTCTTTTGGCGGCGCCTGCCAATGACGGCACTCAATACGGTAAACATCATCATGCTCCCTGCTCCTTGCCGTGACCTTGGTATCGGGCATACTCATCTCCCTCTACGCTCTCCCCATTGTGCGTCTGCGCGGACTCGCATCCATCTACGTCCACGCAGTTCACCTCTCTGCCGGTGTGCTGTTCTTTCTCGTCGTTGGTGTCCACGTCGGTCTGCATGCCCGCATGCTGTGGCGGGCTCTGCTGCGCCGTATCCCGCTGCGTATCCCACAGACGATGCCGCGAATCCTATATGTCGTCGGCATCCTTCTGACTGCGGCAGGCATTCACCGCTTTATCACGACGCGCATCTACGACAAGATCCTCTTTGAACACCTCTCATTTGGCGGACTCGCGGGAACATGGGCATACCAGTGCGATCTGCTCCTCATGTTCCTTGCCTGTGCATGCCTCGCCATCTTCTATCAGTCATGGCGCATGCGGAAATAAAAATAAGAAGACGCTTTTCACCAATACGTGAGAAGCGTCTTTTTTAATAAGAACCGCGTTTATCTCGCCACCGTCACATCATCGCATCCATCGCGTCAAAGATCGGCAGGAGAAAGGAGAGCACGGCAAAGAAGATGAGCCCCGCAACAATGACGATCATGATCGGCTCGGCGAGTGCCGCCACACGCTGTCCGATAATCTCCGCCCGGCGTGCACAGTACTCTGCCGCCTGCGGAAGAATGCGTTCCAATTCCCCGCCTCCTCGCCTGCGGCTAGCATACCGCGCACGAGAGACGGCAGATAGGGTCATCTGCCATGATCTGTGTGAGGCTGCGTCCCTCGATAAGTCGCTGCTCTATGCTGCTCAGCTGACGGCGGAGCGCACGATTTCCCGTTGCCGTGCATGCCAGTGCAATGGCGCGGTCGAGGCGAATCCCACTGCGCAGGGAGAACGGCGAGAACGCATAGGATCATCTGCCACGCACGACAGCGGATGAATACGCCCACAACAGGCAGGTGCAGGATGCAGCGGTCACAGAAAAAGCGCACCGATGGGATGTGCAGGAGCAGTCCAATACTGAGGGGCACGGCGAGAAGGACAAATACCGTCGCCGCAGGCTCATCGGCGATCTGTGCCGACGCCGTGAGGAGCAGCTGTGTCGGCAGCGGAAGATCGGCATGCAGATCTGCCAGGAGTGCCGCGAAGATGGGCAGAATAAAGACGGTCATGAGGGCGATGGAGAGCACGACTGCCACCAGCAAAAAGAGGATAGAGGAGCGCGCTCCACGGTGCCTCGCGCATACGGTGCTCCTCCGTGAGAAACGATGCCGCCGCTCCGAGCACAACATCGAGCGAGCCGCTCTCCTCCCCCGCGCGTACCATGCCGACGAGGACAGGGGAAAAGATCTGCTGCTTCGTCTCCATCGCCCGCGAAAAGCGGCATCCCCTGCACGACCGCATGATGTAGGTCATGAAGCAGACGTCCCGACGGCGACGCTTCTCCCACGCCGTCGCGCAGGCGTTCCAGTGCGCGGTGCATAGGAAGTCCCACGGCGAGGAGGGCAGACAGCTCCTGAAAGAAGGCGATCCGCTCCTCGTCCGTCACGCCACCGCGGCGCGACAGCCACTGCCGTGTCTCCTGCGGCAGGCGCAGGGCGCGCCGCTCCTCGATGCGCACGGCCGTCTCACCGCGCTCCATGAGCATCCGTGCCGCTGCCGGCGCGCTCTCGGCTTCAATGATGCCGTGTATCTTTCGCCCCTCTGCCGTGCACGCCGTATAAGAAAATACCGTCATGCGAGGACGCCCCGTGCGCGGAGTGCGTCCTCTGCCATCTCCGCCGTCTGCATCCCCTGCGCGGCACCGCTCATCATGAGCGTCTCGAGCTGATCATAGCGTCCCTGCCGCAGGACATTTCGCACGGCGGGGGTACCAACCAGCGTCTCAAATACGGCAATACGTCCACCGCCCCGCCGCGGCAGAAGCCGCTGGGCAAAGATGCCGCGTACAACATCAGCAAACTGGGCGCGCACCGCATCCCGCGCATCCGCCGGGAAGAAAGCTCTCCACGCGGCGCGCCGCCTGCGCTGCCGTCCCCGCGTGGATTGTCCCCACGACGAGCACGCCCGTCGCCGCCGCAGGAGTGTCGCCTCCAGTGTCGCGCGGTCACGGATCTCACCCACGAGCAGGAGATCGGGATCCTCACGCAGCGCGCTGCGCACCGCGTCGGGAAAGGAAGCAAAATCCCGCCCCTCTTCCCGCTGACTGAAAAAGGCACGATCTGCGGTAAAAACATATTCGACGGGATCCTCAAGCGTGATGATATGGAGGGAGCGCGTATGGTTGACCGCATCGATGAGTGCGGCAAGCGTCGTCGTCTTTCCTGCTCCCGTCGCTCCGCAGAGCAGCACGAGTCCATCCCGCATCTCCAGCGCCGTGCGCACGGCAAACGGCATGCCGATCTCGTCGGGCGTCATGATGCGCTCAGGCAGGAGACGCAGGGAAAGAGCCATCCCCTCCTGCGTCCGATAAAAGTTTCCTCGAAACCGCCGTCCCTCCCAGTTCCACGCGGCATCGACATCCTGCACAGAAAGAAGAGCGCGCTGCGCATCCGAGAGCATTTGACAGGCACAAGCCTCCATCAGTGCCGCTGTGGGGATGAGATCCTCCGCCATCAGCACGCCGTCACGGCGCATCTGTATCTGCTGATGCGGTGCCGCATGGAGATCCGAGGCATTCACTGTCATCATGCGGCGCAGCAGTTCCTGCCACGCGTCCGTTTCATCCATAGAGTGCACGCTCCACCTCCTCTAACGTCGTCTCCCCTTCGATCGCCTTTGCCGCGCCGTCCTGCCAGAGAGAGCGCATCCCCTCCGCCTCTGCCGTGCGCCGCAGATCATCCCGCGATCTCGCTCCGAGGATCGCCGTGCGGATATGCTCGGAGATGGGCAGCATCTCATGTATCGCCATGCGTCCATGATAACCGCTCCCGTGACAGTGCGGGCAGCCGCGTCCGCGCACGAGCATCATCCCTTCGTGATAGAGCGATCCGAGGCGGAGTGCCTCATCTGATCCCGCAGCGACGGTGTACGTCTCACGACAATGCACGCAGACACGGCGCACAAGCCGCTGGGCTACGACCCCCGAGAGCGTCGCCGCAAGCAGATAGGGCGGTGTCCCCATCTCGATCATACGAAAAATCGCAGCGACACAGTCCTCCGTGTGGAGCGTCGAGAAACAGCGCGTGTCCCCGTGAGGGCAATACGCACCGCCATCTCCGCCGTCTCACGGTCGCGGATCTCGCCCAAGAGGATCTTTCTGGACATCCTGCCGCAGTGCTGCCCGCAGTCCTGCGACAAAGGTCAGCCCCGCCTCCGGACATACGGCAAACTGACTGATTCCGTCAATACGTCGCTCCACGGGATCTTCGAGCGTCATGATGTGACAGTTTTGGGTCATTGAGCTCGGCGAGTGCTGCATAGAGCGTCGTCGTCTTGCCCGAGTTCATCGGTCCACAGACGAGGAGGAGCCCCGTCGGCCGATGGATGAGTCGTTCAAAAATCGCTTCGTTTTCCGGCGTGAACCCGAGCTCCCTGCAGTGAAGGAATCGCTCCGTCCCATCCATAATGCGCACAACCATGCGCTCACCGCCCACGACGGGAAGAACCGCCACGCGCATATCGACGCTGCGCTCCCCGTGTGGATAGCGAATCTGCCCATCCTGCGGACGGTTGCGCTTTGCCGTGTCGATGCCCGCCATCACCTTTAGACGTGCGATAACGACCGGGGCGATCGCCGCCGGCAGCAGGATCGGATAAGCGCGCAGCAGCCCATCGACGCGGACGCGGATGCGCAGTCCTTCCTCCATCGGCTCGAGATGAATGTCCGTCGCCTCTTCATCCAGTGCTGCATCGAGAACGGCGTCCACGAGCGTCAGTACATGACTGCCGCGTCCCTCCGGACGAGACGGCAAGCGCATTTCACGTACGGCATTTGTCACAAGACGCTGCAGCATTTCCTGCTCCATCGGTATTGCTCCTTTCCGATGTGCCGTCATAATCCACCGCGAGGAGATACAGCCCGCCGGCCGGAGCCGTGGGCGGCGCGAGCCGACGATCCCGTGCCGCAAAGATCTCCGCAAAGCGATCCTGGGAGATACGCCCCGTACCGACCGCCACAGCCGTACTGACGATATTGCGCACCATGTGATAGAGAAAGCCCGTGCCGTGGATATAGAGCGAGAGACGTCCCTCCCCCTCCGCCGTCAGACGGATCGTATCGAGCGTACGGACGGGCGACATCGCGCACCACCCGCCGCACGAAATGAGGTGTAGTCATGTGTCCCCTCAAGGAGACGCAGCACCGCCCGCATCGCATCGTGATCGAGCGGCTGAAAAATCTGCCATGCATAGCTGCGCGTGAAGGGATTCGGCACGCGGCACTCCTCCATGCGATAGACGTATGCCTTGCCCGTCGCACTGTGACGTGCACTGAAATCCCGCGCTGCCTCCCACGCCTCCGACACGACAATATCCGGCGGCAGGAGGCCGTTCACCGCACGCGGCAGACGCTCTGTTGGGATGCGGCCGTCCGTGAAGAAATTCACCACCTGACCATAGGCATGAACCCCCGTATCCGTGCGCCCCGCCGCCGCAAGCTCCACCATCTCACCGCAAACCTTGGCGAGAGCCGCCTCGAGGACATTCTGCACGGCACGGATGGGCGGCGTCTGCCGCTGAAAGCCATGATAGTTCGTCCCATCGTAGGCGACCTTCAACGCGATATTCCGCGCACGCGCCTTCATCGTCGCCACATGCTCAGGGCGCAAAGCTCAGCCCTCCCGCACTCACGGCACAGATGCCCGCCGCACCGAGAACAAAGACGGCGACAGCCGCATAGTCGACACGCCCGATGTGCAGCTCCTTCATCTGCGTACGTCCTTCGACGCCACGGTAGCAGCGCGCCTCCATCGCCATCGCGAGCTCATCGGCACGGCGGAACGCAGAGAGAAAGAGCGGCACGAGCACGGGTACGATGGCTCGCATCCGCCGCACGATACTGCCGTGCTCAAAATCCGCCCCGCGTGCCTTCTGCGCCTTCATGATGCGATCCAGTTCCTCCAGCAGCGTCGGAATAAAGCGCAGGGCAATCGTCATCATCATCGACAGCTCATGCACGGGAACGCCCACACGGCGCAGCGGAGAGGAGCGCCTCCAGCCCGTCGGTCAGGCGCAGCGGGCTCGTCGTCAGTGTCAGCAGCGTACTGAGCAGAATGAGCAGAATGAGGCGCAGCCCGATATACACACGCGCGTCAGCCCCTCCCACGTCGCTGACAGGGGGCCGACGGCAAACAGTTCCGTCCCCGGCGTCATAAAGAGATGCACACCGAATGTAAAGAGCACGATCCAGAGAATCGGCCGAATCGAGCGCAGCTGCATCCCGAGCGGAACCTGCGAAACGATCGCGAGCAGCGCAATGCTGATGCCGAGCGCAGAAAAGCCTGCCGCATTCTCGACAAAGAAAAACGAGCAGCAGGTAGAAGAACAGGAGAACAATCTTGACGCGTGGATCCATGCGGTGCAGGAAAGGAATCTCCGGGCATATAGCGTCCGATTTGTATGTCATTCAGCAAATTACCACATCCATTTTTTCATTTTTCCTATTATATCATCTGACCTACCTTTTTTCATTTATTTTTCGAGAAAGCTATGATATAATTTCATAAAATCTCGATATAGTATGTATACTAGAATAATGATTTACTATGCCCGTATACGATATGAAAGATGAAAAAGGTTCCCTTATGGAAGATGCATTCATCGGGCGTCAGGCGATCCTGGATCTGCAAAAGAGTGTCTACGCATACGAGATTCTTTTTCGCAGCGGTCTAAAAAACGCCTTTGACCCAAACCTCGACGGAAATGTGGCAACACAGAGCGTCATGGTCAACGCCATGCTCAATTTCGGCATGAAAAAACTTGTCTCCAACCGCAAGGCTTTCATCAACTTCACAGAGAAGAATCTCCTGTCACGTGCACCAAAGCTCCTGCCTCCTAACAGCATTGTCGTGGAGGTACTTGAGACGGTGCAGCCGACCCCCGAGATTCTCGAGGCCGTACGTGACCTGAAGGACGCGGGCTACAAGATCGCGCTCGACGACTTTCGTCCTGCTCCCGGGCTACGAGCCGCTCATCAACATGGCGGACATCATCAAGGTGGACTTTCCGCATGACGACAGACCCCGAGGAGCGAGCCCAACCTGCGCAAAGTGCTGCCCCCACAGGTGCGGCTCCTCGCTGAGAAGATCGAGACGGAGGACGAGTTCCGCCAGGCAGTGGAGGACGGCTACGTCCTCTTCCAGGGTTATTTTTTTCTGCAAACCCGTCGTCCCTGCACCAAAAGAGACTCACCAACAACGAGCTGTCGCGTATCCGCCTGCTCAAGGAAGTCAATCGTCCGAACTTTGACTTCAACGCCATCACGGACGTGATTGCGGCGGATACGAACCTCGTACACAAACTCCTCACCTATATCAACTCGGTCGGCATCGGCCTGACCAACCACGTCTCCAACCTACGACAGGCCGCTGTCCTCCTCGGATCCAGTGGAATCCGCAGCTGGGTGACGCTCATCAGCCTCCAGACCTTCTCCGAGGACAAACCGAGCGAGCTCTTTACGCTCTCACTCCTGCGTGCAAAGTTCTGTGAGCTGATTGCCCGCAGACTGAACCGCCGCGATCTCACGCCGGATACGGGCTTCCTGCTCGGTATGTTCTCCCTGATTGACGTACTGCTCAATCAGCCAATGGCGGAGGTGCTCAAGGAGATCACCCTCGCCGATGAGCTGAATGCCGCGCTGCTCGGTGAGGATAACGACCTGCGTCGCCTGCTCGACCTCGTCATCTCCTACGAACAGGGCGACTGGTCGTCGGTTGCTGCCTGCTGTGAGCACGAACACATCCCATTGGGGGAGATCAGCCCGATCTATGACGAAGTTCTCGAATGGTACAATAAACTCCAGTCCGTCTGTTGACAGTGGACACACAAAAGCCCATCGGTTCATGCCGATGGGCTTTTCTATATTCTTTATTATTTGGGGTTATACTCCAAAATCTTGATCTTCTTCTCCTCGTTGAGATCGATAACCTCGTCCTCCGAGATCGTCACGATCGGGAGCGGCACAACACCGTGCGGATACGCCGTGATCGTCCCCTCACGATGATTGCTGAGAAGAACACGCGAGCCAAGGAAGGCGTTCTTGATATTCATCAGTACGGGAAGACAGACCTGCGGATCGAGCGTCGTATACATCTGCCGCGCAATCTCCGTCACCGCATCGAACGGCGTACGGCGCGGATAGCCCTCGCGTTCGACCGTGATGTTGTCATAGAGATCCGCCACAGCAATGATGCGCGCATAGATATGGATGTCGTCGCCCTTGCTGTTGAACGGGAAGCCACTGCCGTCCATGCGCTCATGATGCTGCATCGCTGCAAGGCGCACGCCCTCCGTCAGCCCCGCCACATTGTTGAGGATATGGGCACCATCCACCGTATGCTGGATGTAGTTCTCGTAGTCCTCGCCCTCAAGGGTTTCTACATTCTTTTCGAGAAGCCGCTGATCAAAACGCGACTTGCCGACATCGTGGAGGAAGCCCGCGAGAACAACATCCTTTGCTGTCTCACGGTCAAGCTTCATCCGCGGCAATGACCCCCGCGAGGATCGACACGCGCAGCGAGTGGTTATAGATGTCGCTCGCGAGATGATTGACCTCATTGAGGTAATCAATCGTTCCGCTGCGGCGCGAGGCGGCAGCAGATCCTCCTGCACCATCTCATTCGTCTCTTCCACGGGAACAGTGCCCGTCTTCTTTGTCTCCTCAAAGATTGACTTCGCCGTCCCGATGACATTCTCATACTGCTTGATGAAGAGATTGCTGCGCGAGAAGATCGGCGAACGCTCCTCCTTCAGCTCCGATTCGTCCTTGATGTAGACAACGGGGATCTTCAGAAACTTCAGGCGCGTGATATGCGCCTTCGTCAGCTCCGTATTCTCCGACACCACCACCACGCGCTTGGCGTTGACGATCGTCCGCGCTAGGATCATCCCATTCTCAAGATCGTCTACGGATATTGCACGCAAAGCAAGCCCCTCCCTCGGTTTACGTCATTCATTCTTACGAAATTCTCATGTCTATAAATATTTCGACCTGAAAGGAAAAAAACCTGCTTAATTAAAAAAATCTTGACATATTTTCTTCATCTGTCGTATAATACAAACGCACCATTACTTTATTGCATTAAAGTGGTAGAAGGACAAGGAGAAATGAAGATGAACTGGAAAGCAATTCTAACCGGACAACGGTACTCGCCTGCTCGGCAGCACTCCTCGCAGGCTGCGGCAGCTCGAGAAAGCCCCTCGACGGATAATGCGGCAGAGATGGGAAAGATCATCGTCGGGCTTGACGACAATTTCCCGCCGATGGGCTTTGGGACGAGAACAACAAGATCGTCGGTTTCGACGTTGATCTCGCAGAGGAAGCAGCAAAACGTCTCGGCCGTGAGGTTGAGTTCAAGGCGATCGACTGGTCGAGCAAGGAAGCCGAGCTCAAGAGCGGCCGCGTGCGAGGTGCTCTGGAACGGTCTCGACATCACCGAAAAGCGCAAAGGAGAATATGCTCTTCTCGAAGCCCTATATGGACAACCACCAGATCATCTTCGTGAAGAAGAGCAGCACTGCCGTCACGGATGAGAAGAGCCTCGCGGGCAAGACTGTCGGTACGCAGAGCGCGGGCACGGCAGAGAGTACATGGACGCCTCAGTTTCTACAAGAAGGAAGTCAAGGAGGTCAAGAAGTACCCCGACTACGTTGCGGCGTTCATGGATCTTGAGAATGGCCGTCTCGATGCCGTCGTTGGAGACGAGATCGTCGGCCGCTACTACATGAGCAAGCATCCCGACACACTGGACGCGCTCGACGTGGTCGTCGGTCCTGTGAGTGAGTTCGGCATCGCATTCGCGAAGGATAACACGAAGCTGCGCGACGAGGTGCAGAAGGTCCTCGACGAGATGAAGGCGGATGGCACGATCGCCAAAATCTCGACGAAGTGGTTCACCAGGACATCACGAAGTAAATGGCTGCACTCCTGCCACGCGCGGTGTTCCCCGTCTCTTCATGGGGGCGGATGCCCGCACGGCAGAGGCACAAAAGAAAGAGCTGCTGTACGATGTCGAATCATCGTGCGGCAGCCTTCTGTAAGAATATCATTCATGGACAAAACACTGGATACCATCCGGCTCATGCTCGAGGGCTCAGGCATCACCCTCGAGATTTTTCTGTGTCACGCTCGCGCTTTCCCTGCCGCTGGGGCTCTTTGTCGCGCTCGGACGGCTCTCTCATTTTCGGCCGCTCAGCCGCATCCTCGAAAATCTACATCTGGATCATGCGCGGTACGCCGCTCATGCTGCAGCTGCTCTTTCGTCTACTTTGCTCTGCCAATGGTCGGCATCCTGCTCCCCGACATCGCGGCGGCACTGCTCGCCTTCGTCCTCAACTACGCCGCCTACTTCGCCGAGATCTTCCGTGCGGGCATACAGGCAGTGCCGCGCGGTCAGTTCGAGGCGGCACGCGTCCTCGGCATGAGCGGTCCCGCTCACCATGCGCCGCATCATCCTGCCGCAGGTACTGCGCATCACCCTGCCGCCCGTCAGCAACGAGGACCATCAACCTCGTCAGGACACATCCCTCGTCTACATTCTCGCCATGAATGACCTCCTGCGCGTCGCACGTACCATTGTCCAGCGCGAGTTTGACATGACCCCCTTCCTCATCGCAGGCATCTTCTACCTTGCCATGACCGCTGTACTCACCTATGGATTCAAAAAACTGGAGGCGCACTATGGCGAGATACGGAAACTAAGGACACGATGCTCGGGATGCGCGGCATCCACAAATCCTTCGGCGACCTCAGCGTCCTCCGCGGGATCGACCTCACCCTCGCGCGCGGCGAGGTGCTCGCCATCATCGGCTCCTCCGGCTCCGGAAAGTCAACGCTCCTGCGCTGCATCAACCGATTGGAGACCATCGACCGCGGCGACATCACGATCGGCGGTGAGGTGCTCTGCCATACGCCGGACGGGGCAGCATCGGCGACCTACGCTGACGCTGCCGACGTGCGGCGGATCCTCATGGCGACGGGCATGGTCTTCCAGCAGTTCAACCTCTTTCCCCACATGACCGTGATCGAGAACCTCATCGAGGCACCGATTCACGTCAAGGGGATGAAACGCGACGAGATCCTCCCCTACGCCCGCGACCTCCTCAACAAAGTTGGACTCTCCGACCGCGAGAACTACTATCCGAGTCAACTCTCGGGCGGACAGCAGCAGCGCGTCGCCATCGCGCGCGCCCTCGCCATGAAAGCCGGACATCATGCTCTTCGACGAGCCGACCTCCGCGCTCGATCCCCGAGCTCACCGGTGAGTGCTGCACACCATGCGTGACCTCGCTGCCGAGCACATGACCATGATCGTCGTCACGCACGAAATGGCATTCGCACGCGAGGCCGCCACCAACGTCGTCTTTATGGAGAACGGCGTCATCGTCGAGCAGGGCGCGCCGCAGACATTCTTTCCGTGCGCCGAAGGAAGAACGCACACGGGAGTTCCTACGGAATATGCTCTAAAGCATCTTTATAACATCTTTACATCGTCTTTCTTTCATGCTAGACTCTATGCAAGAGGTGATGAAAATGGCACAGGCACAAACATTGATCAATTTCCGTATGGACACGGATTTGAAACGCAGTATGGAAGAAGTCTGCCGTGATCTTGGCATGAATATGACAACGGCATTTACCATCTTTGCAAAGAAGATGAGTCGCGAGCGGCGCATCCCTTTCGACGTTTCCGTTGATCCGTTCTACTCCCCCGCCAACATTGCATACCTCGAAGGTATTTTGGCCGATATGAAAAGCGGCAAAGCAAAATTCGAAGAACATGATCTCATCGAGGTTGACGAATGAAGCTTCTGTGGGAAGAACGTGCTTGGGGAGACTATCTCTACTGGCAAATGCAGGATCGCAGGACGTTAAAACGGATCAATGACCTTCTCAAAGATGTGCAGCGAAATGCGTATGAGGGAATCGGAAAACCCGAACCTCTCCGCGAAAACCTCTCCGGCTGTTGGAGCCGCCGCATAGACGAAACAAATCGACTGGTCTATCGTATAGAGGATGGCAGTTTGTATATTCTCGCGTGCAGAGGACACTAGTGAGTATAAGAAAGCACCGGTTGAAACGAAACAGGGGCAGATGCAGAGGCAACGAGCCTCTGCATCTGCCCTGTTTTCTTGTGTCGAAAAAAATTATAAAAAAACTCTGTGATGTACTGATCATTCAGAGAATCCAAACGAACCTGACTGAGCATGTATAGCTCACTCTCTGTAAACTTATATTGGGAACTTCCAAAAATACGCGCCATGATGAGGAGGAAGAGACGAACGCCGAAGAACTCGATACATTCATCCCACAGCTTCACATCCTTACATTGATATGATCCATCCGTGTATCGATTTGAAAAAAACACGATCCGTCGAATTGGAAGCAAACAAAACGCGTATAATATCTGCATAACGCACATGAATTAGTGGTTCATTGTAATTTTCTTGAGGAACGGAATGATGCCGCGCTCGACGGCAACGTAGAAAGTGCCCCCGTTGCAATAGCCTTGATACTGCGATCCGTCTCCGATCCGGTTGGCTCCTCTCCAAGGTCGATCCCTGTATTGAGCGGTTCACCATCCTGTGTCTCGGCACATTTCAGCCCCGTATCAAGTGCCGCACCGCCGACACCTGCAAGCACTGCCTGCTCGGCAACGCCCTGTGCAGCGACCTGCGCGGGGATGGGCTGCCACGATGCGCCGCCCGCTCCATTGGGGACACGCTCCTCGACAGCGGTGGGAAGCCTTAGATCTGCGCTTTGCTCCGCGCTGTGCAGTGCGGCATATACCTCGTTGTTTCCTGCCGCAAGTGCCACCTGCGCCTCGGCAAGATAACGCGCACGCTCCTCCTCGGTCGTGCCCGGTACGGAGAGCAATTTCTGCTGCAGCCACGTTTCCTTTGTCCCGCTGCTCCGATAAGTCTCCTCGATGGCGTTCATATTCTCTGTGAACTGATCGACGCCGTCCATGATGGAGGAGCTGAGTTCCTGTGCTGCCGCCGTCGTCATACCGCCGACGCGCTGAATAAACTCCTCACCGAGCCAGACCATTGTGCTCTTTTCCTGCGGTTTTTCCATCCACGAGGAAATCATGTCCTTCGCGAGAGAGAAGAGCCCCTTGGACTCCTCCGTCCGAAATCCATCCAAATGAATGTCGCGTGCCATCCCTACTCCTCCCGTGATGCGTTCGTGAACTTCTTTGATTTGTAGGGTCTTGTCCATCTCCTCGATGGCATCCTTCATCGTCTCGGAGATGGGATGCGTGCGTCCGATTGCCGCCTGCAGATCCTCGGTGGTGACATGAGCCTTGCCCGCGACAAACGCAGCCTCGATGCCGTCGCGCACGACACTCTCGATGTCTGCGCCGCAGTAGCCCTTCATCTTTCGTGCGAGCGCAGGAATGTCGATCTTGGCGAGATCGGCACTCCGCCGCTTGCCGATGTGGAGGCTGATGATCTTTTCACGCTCGCTCTGATTTGGGAAGTCCACATAGAATATCTCATCGAAACGTCCCTTGCGCATGAGCTCGGGCGGCAAATGTGAGATGTTGTTCGCTGTGGCGACAACGAAGGCAAGACTGTCCTTTTCCTGCATCCATGTGAGAAAGCTGCCGAAGAGACGCGTCGTCACCTCGGAGCTGCCGCCCTGCGCTCCCGCCCCCGCAAACGCCTTTTCGAGTTCGTCGATCCAGAGGACGCAGGGCGAGCTTGCCTCCGTCAGTTGGAGCGCACGGCGCATATTCGCCTCGGACTCGCCGACGTATTTGCCCATGAGCCGCCCCATGTCCATGCGCAGGAGCGGCACCCTGAACATACTCGCCGCCGCCTTTGCCGTGAGGGACTTACCGCAGCCCGGCATCCCCGCAATGAGTACGCCCTTCGGAATGTCGACGCCGAACGCCTTCGCGCGGCGCACGTCGCGGAAGATCTGCGCCTTTGTCCGCAGCCAGTCCTTCAGGTTCTGAAGCCCGCCGATGTCCTCGACAGTCTCCTTCACCGTCACCATCTCAAGGATGCCAGATTTCTTGATCATCTGTTGTTTCTGACGGAGCACCATCGGCAGGGTCACTCGCGTCAAAGCTGTCCATCATCGCTCACAGCGAGGGAGGATGTTGTCGATCTCCGTCTCACTCAAGCCGCGCAGATGCATCGAAAAAACATCAAGCAACTCCTCCACGGGGGCAGGCATATCGTTGCTCTCAAGAAAATGAAGAATGTGCTCCCGTATCTTCTCTGGGCTTAGGTAGTCCAGACTCATAAGGGTAATGTACGGCTCAAGTGCGCGTGGAATCGTGCCGAGCGGTGAGAGAAGAACAACGGTACAATCGTCCATCGTACCGCCTGCGATCCGCTCAGCAATACAGCGCAGACGTGAAACAATCGCGGGTGATTCGAGTTCGCCTGCGATATCTTCGAGCACGAGAATCTTACGTGCAACGTTTTTTTCCGTCAGTATGGTATCGAGGGCACCACTCAGAGGAGACGGATAGCGAAGCCCCGCGCTCGCGTCCTCATAGCCGCTGTGCAAACTCCATTTGATAATGCCGCGCCCCTTCTGCGCTGCAAGCTCAGCGAGGATGTGAAATATCCAGTTACACCATCTGTCGCATTTCCTCTCCGTCCAGAAGTAATGCGATTATCAAAAAAAGACTGCCTAAGCAGTCTTTTTTTGACAGAAAACTTTACCGCACGCCCACAACTGCGATCCAGTACTCGCCTTCCTTGAGGGTGAATCTGTACCTCGCGGAATCCCGCTGTGCGGAAGAGTTGCTCGAACTCTGCGGGCGTCGGGTTCGTCAGCTGATACTCCGCGACCTTGGCACGCGTGCTCTCCGGCAGGTCGTCCCGCCCGTAGATCTCCGCGAGCAGGAGGAACGATCCGCCCTCACGCACAACGCGTGCGACCTCCCGCAGGCTCTCCTCAGGAGACGGCCAGAAGTAAAAGCTCTCCACCGTTACGACGGCATCAAAATGCCCGTCCGCAAACGGGAGTGCCTCGACCGAGCCATGGAGGATCTCCATCCGTCCACGCTCGACCAATGCCGCATTGAAGGCGCGCGACGCCTCCACCGAGGTCTCGGCATAGTCGATACCGACGAGATGCCCCTCCGTCACGCGCTCTGCCATACGCGCGAGTGTATTGCCGCCGCCGCAGCCGATGTCAAGTACCGTATCCGCTGAGTGCAGGGCGAGATCCCCAAGTCCCCAGTCCACGAGATGCGCATGGCTTTCGTTCATCCGTGCGAGCATCGCACGCCCCGCATCTCCCTCAGGACGACGTGGATTCCCCTCTGCCGTTACCTGATCGGTATGCTGCCAATCTGTCTCTGCCATTCGATTTTCCTCCATCGATCAATAAAGTCTCATTTCAAATACTGCGAATCGGACAAGAATCATCGCTCATTTTCGACTCTATCGCAACAAGCGCCCTTCCACCGCTAACGCGGTCCCCTGCTGACCTGTCCAAGAAGCAAGCCCTGTGGGCGCAGCTGATTGGATAACAGGTCGTATGGGAAAGCGTCCCGCAAGTCAAATCCATAGGATGCAGACGCGCGGATGACGCTGATCGCCCCCCCGTACCGACGGGGGAGGCTTTTGTCGCAGCTGTTGGGACGCCTACTCTACGCCCATGGTCTGCTTCGACAGGTCAAAGCCAAACTGCACGGGGTCGGCGGGATCCCAGATGCGCGTCTTTTCGTTGTAGCGGACAGGGACGTAGAACGTCGCCATCCCCATCGGCTGGAGTTCCCGATAGGCGTCTGCCGTCGCATCGACGGCTGTCTTGCGCAGCTCCTCAGGCGTTCCGTTCAGCTTCATACGGGAACGCATGAGAGATGTCGCCTTCTCGCGTGCTGCCATCATGTTAAACCGCGTCACCGTCACCTCGACCGTCGCCTGCCCTTCCCCCTGACTCGAGACAGAGGTCTCGACTGATGCGTTTTTCAGCGACTCCATATAGGCATCACCGATCTCCGCTGCCTCCTCGGGCGAGAGGTTCGCTCCCGCCGTCTGGAGGGCATTCGCGAACGCCGCCTTCATGTTGAACGCATCCGTCGGTGCACCGTAGGACGTGAGTTTCTTCTGCGCCTCCTCATCCTGCCGTACAAAAGCATCGCAGTAGAGCTGGATACTCTCGGCAGGGTCTGCCTTTGCCATGCGCCCAAAGGTCGCAAAGTAGAGTGCCGCAAGAATCGCGGCGACAAAGATCCCCACAAAGATGACGGGGAATCGTATCTTAGATGAAATCACTTTTTCTCCTCTATTCCTCTCTGTACCAGTTCCTCATATCGCTTCATCAGCTCCGCCACACGCCGACTCCGTGAGCTTCGTCGAGAAGCCGTATGCGCGCATCACGGCGCGGTCGTTTGCACATTCTATCTGTATCGTATAAAGCTCTGTCTAAGAAAATCACATTGACGAAAGCACTCAAATGATCTATGATATAGAGGAAGTGTCATCATACATCTGTGCCGCCATCGAAACGCGTCCTACGTGTTGTCGTATAAGCCTCTGTCCAGCCGCAAAATTATCCTCTTCGCTGGCTCTCGATAGCGTGATACCGACAGTGATGTCGATCTGCATCAGGGAGAATTGTCATCATGCTGTCTGTACGCCATCGAAACGCGGTATCTATTCGATCTGCGAGGCTGCGCCACTACGCACAGAGCTCTATCTTCTGAGCAGGCTGCTGGCTCCGCGTCCGTTCACAAGCTCAGACAAGACAGTGCTGCTCGATGAACGGATCGAGGAGACCATGGTCGCCGATGCCATGTTGCGTATGCCATGACAGAAAATAATCGATACCCTCCAGCGATTTGATGGCTTCGAGAAAACAGTTTCCAGAGTGATCATGTTTCTATAATGTTGTCGTACGTCCGCAGGGGCAGGAAGTCGAGCGCGATGTGGACGATGCTCTCCGTCTCCTTCATCATCTGGCTCTCGGCGATCCAGAGTGCCGTTCGCGCGACGGTCACGGCAAAGTCGTTGATCTCAATTCCGTAGAACTGCCCGATATTCACCTTGATCGGATTGTCGAGGGCCCCGAGGACGATCTCCTGTCCGTAGAGCTCGCGCAGTACCTCGTTTTCGAGACGGCGCAGCGAGATGTAGGTCTCCGTGAGGAAGTTGCCGCTGCCCGCCGCGGGGTCGAAGTACCGCCCCGCCGCGAGTTTATCCTGAAAGGCGAGGAGCGCCCTGCGGCGCGCAGCCTCGGTCTTCAGTGCCTTTGCCGCCGCGAGCTCGTCGCGCAGAGCATCGAGGAAGAGCGGGTCGATGACCTTGTGGATGTTCTCGATGCTCGTGTAGTGCATCCCGCCCGCACGCCGCGTGGCGGGGTTGAGTGTGGACTCAAAGACCGCGCCGAAGATGGTCGGGCTGATCGCGCTCCAGTCGAAGCCCGCGCTTGCATCCTCCAAGAGGACATCGACGATCTCCTGTGTGAACTGCGGGATCTCGATGTTCTCCTCTGCGAAGAGTCCCCCGTTGACGTAGGGGAATGCGGCGAGGGCATCCGAGAGGTACGGGTCGCGGCTCTCGATCGGTGTATCGAGCACGCGAAAGAGCTGGATGAGGGTCTGGCGGAAGAACGCGAGCGGCACGTCACGCAGGTAGTCATGGAACATGGCGTGCTTGCCGAAGAGCCCTGCGTCCTCGGCGTAGAGGGCAAAGACGAGACGGACACAGAGGATGTTGAGGCTCTTCTGGCTGTGTGGGTCGCTCATGTCGCGGTACTCTTTGGCGAGGGCGTCGTAGAGTCTGCCGACGAGCTCGCCCGCCTGGATGGAGACCTCCATTTCCTTTTGGATGTGCGCATCACCCGCATCAATGAGGAAGTTCAGGCGATATGCCTCGCGCTCGAGGTCGGCGAGGAGAATTTCCTGCGGCTCGGCATTCGGCGTCTCCATGTCGTAGACGAGGAACTGTGCGAAGTTGCAGCTGACGATCCAGCGCGGGCGCGCGGAGTACGGCAGTGCCGCCGCATAGCGGCGCGCCTGCTCGATGGGTTTGAGGAGGGTGCCGTCGCTCTGGCGGATCGGGTCGGTCAGTTTCTTTCCGAGGCTTTTCTGCTCGATCATGACGTGTGTCGTAGGGATCATCACGTCAATAAAGCTCGTGTGGTCGAGCTGTACCTGCTGCTCAAAGACGAGCAGGTCGGCAGGGTTTTCTACGCCGTAGACGCTGCGGAGGAGCTCCATCCAGAATTTCTGGCTCTCGCCTTTCTCGTATCCCCGCCCCTTCCACTTCGCGGCAAATTCCCGTGCCGCCTGTGCCTGTGCCGCCGCATTCATCGCGCCGCCTCCTCTCTTTGATTCCTACATTATTGTATCGTACAAAGCACTGTGCTGTCTAAAGAAAATTTTTGACATTGGGTGGAAAATAGAGTACGAGTCCGCAGATAAGGACTTGCTATGGGAAACGATCACAAACGATATCTCAGCACTATACGCACAACTTCAAAAGATCGCTTCATGTTAATGAAGCCACGTAAAAACACGACTGCCGTGCAACGACGACAATCGTGTTTTTCTATGTCAGATTCCAAGTGCCGCGACCCATGAGTTAATCGCCATCGGGGTCTCGCCCATCTCAAAGCGACGCCCCTCCTTGACGAGCGCGCCCTTCGCCGAGGGGCGCAGATGCGTCACAGTCTGTCCAAGGGAGCTGCCGCCCGAGGTAGCAAACGGCACGATGGTTTTCCCCGTAAGGTCGTAGCTTTCGAGGAAGGTGTTGATGATGTGCGGCGCAGCGAACCACCAGAGCGGGGAACCCGACGAATACGGTCTCATACGGTGCGAGGTCGGGAAGCTCTCCCTCGATCTGGGGGCGGCAGGCAGGGTCGTGCATCTCGACGTTGACGCGGCTCGTCTTATCGTCCCAGTCGAGGTCGTCCTCAGTATAGGGGACAACGGGGCGGATCTCGTAGATATCTGCGCCGGTGACGTCGGCGATCTTATGGGCAACCGTTGCCGTGCGCCGCGAAGGTGATGCCGAAAAGAACGCGATCATCCGCTTTCCGTACATATTATTTCCTTCCTTCCAAGTAATCATGGGCAAAGCCCTGCTGCTCGGGCTGAATGTCCGCCTCAAACATACGGTTCCACGGGAATGTCACGACGACGCTGTTCGTCTCCGCCATGGGCGGCAGATTGTTCTCGATGAAGCGGTCCATCATGCGCGTGGATCGCACAGAGACGGCATCCATCTTCGAGCCGAGACTGCCGTAGAATCCGTCACCGCGCAGCCACGTGAGCTGTCGTGCAATCGTATTACGCACATTCGCCTGATACGCCCAGTCGTCGAGGTAGCGCGTCGTCAGCAGCTGATCGACGGCGTCCGCATTCATGTGACGGACAAGCATCCCCTCGCCGAGCGCATAGCCCGAGCTGTTCGTCGGGGTATTCCATCCCGCGTAGGCACGAATCTTGTAGAGCAGGCCGCGCCGCTGCAGCTCCGCCATGAGCGCGTTGTCCGCGCCGTTGGCAAAGGCAACATCGGCAATCGAGACGGGATAGCCGCGCGTCACATAGTCCGACACGATGTCGGCAAAATACGCCGTACCCTCACGCAGCGTACCGTCATTGACGGGCATATTCGCCTCGTAGGTGCGCCCGTCGGGGTTCGTATTCACCGTGAGGACGACATCCGCCTTCTCCGGCGCGCGCACATTCATCCCACCGGCGGCGAGAATCGCATCGTTGATCGAGGTGCCGATCTTCTCATCCGAGTACGCAGGCACAGTGTCCGCGCCGCGTCCCCAGTTGTACCGAACGAAGACAAACGGCACCTCATGACGCTGCTCGTTCACGGCGCGCGTCAGCATGAGGAGGGCGATCTCGTCGATGCCCGCCATGGTCTGAAACCGCGTCTTGCCGAGCTCTGCGCCTGCTGCTGCGAGATGCCGGCTCTCAAGATGGGTCTGGGAGAACGGCGCATTATCATCGCGTCCGAGCGCGAGGTAGTGGAACGTTCCATTCTTGCGCATGAGGTTGATGAGGAACTCGTTGACCGCATAGTTCTTCTCGCGCCGTCCCATCCAGTCCGTGAGGGCTTCCTTCGGGATGAGGCGCGTGAGGAACTCATACTCCTTGCGCTCGCGACGCGAGAGCCCCTCGACCTCCTCCTTGTCGCGCAGGAGGGTATAGCGGAAGATGTCCGCCCCATAGCGGCGGTAGTACTCCGGCTCCTCATGTCCCCGATGCCTCGCCCGTGCGCGGCGTGCGCATGATCGAGCCAAAGACGTAGAGCGGCACCTTGGGATGTGCACGGTGCAGCTCCGTAAACGCGACGCGCGTGCGAGGATCTGTGCACGCGATTCGTTGTGCTTACGCGAGCCGACGAGGCTGCCGTAAACCATCGCATCCGAGGAGATGACCGCTGCCTTGACCCCAGGCTGCGCGATATTCTCGTGCACCCATGTCCAGAGCTGATCGGGATGTCCCAGATCCTCACGGCTGCCGAGCAGCTCGGTCGGCGGAACGATGACCTCGTAGCCTGCCTTGGTCACGACATCCGCCGTCTGCGTACTCGAGATCGGGCGGCTGTCATGCGGGATGAAGATGATCTTCTCCGTCACGGGCTCCGCCTTTGCCGCGTCCGCCGCCTGCGGCTGGATCCATACGGCAAGCATCGCGATACAGAGCAGCTGAATCAATCGCCTCATCAATGTCCGTCTCCTTCTCCTGCACTGCTCTGCAGCACAGCCGATTTTTCCTTCAAAATAGCACGCAGCGCATCCTTCACATCATCGGGCACATTCAGACGTGTGTCGAACATGATGCCGCCTTCCTTCACCGTCGCGCCCTCGATCTCCACCATGCTCAGCAGCGAATGCCCGCGGAACTCCGTCGTGCCGAGACGCGACGCCGCGAGGACATCGTGAAAGTCCACCGTGACATTATTCCCCTTGATGTCCACGGGGATGCGATCCGACACATCGAGTCGTCCGACCATGCGCTCGACCATCGACAGCGACAGCCGTGAAAAGAGCCATGAGACAAGTCCGTGATTGGGCAGTTTCTTCTTGTCCACATGGTAGACTGCGTAGGACTTCTCCCCCGTATGGACAAACTCCTTGATCGTTCCCGAGAGCTCGATCCGCTTGTATTTCTTATCGGTCGTGCAGACGATGCCGAGGTGTCCATCCTCATGCGAGGTGAGCTCTACGGAGCGGATCGTGCCGTCCGCTCCGAGGTTATGCGCTATCGCCTCGTTCAGTACCGCGTCACGGACGAAGAGATGCCCGTCCGCGATCTCGCTGATCGTCTCGCGATCCCACGTATCGCGCAGCACTCGTGAGCACGGGGCCGTAGTCCGCCACTGCAGCACGGACACTGCCCCAGTCGATGCGCTGTACCTGCTCCACCCACTGCGGAGGAATATCAATCGCCATTTAGTTTTCCTTCTCTGCCTCTGCTTTTTTCTCACGCAGATCCATCCAGAGATTCTGTGCACGCTCAAAGAGCTTTGCATCGGACTTGCGGATCTCCTGATCGCTCATGATACGCGAGAGCATCTGCGTCGCCTTCTCAAAGTCGCCGATGCGGTAGTACGCCGCGCCCGCGATATACATTGCCATATTGTCGCTCATGCCGTTGATCGGATAGTGCTCCGTCATGACGGACTTTTCATAGAGCTCCGCCGCACGCCGCAGACACTCCTCCTCCTTCTCGTGCTCCTCCGTGTCGCGGTAGACCCACGCCATGCCCATGCGGTAGCCCGCCTGCTTCTGCAGCGGCCAGCCCAGCTTTTCGGCGAAGAAGAGCCCGAGCTTGTAGGCGCGGATCGCATCCTCTGTCGTGCGCTCCTCCGTGTACGGGAGGTTAATCGTGCGTCCCTCGAGGAGTTCCTTTGCCTTTCCCTTGTCACGCGCGCTGAGTGCCGCGGGGTCAAAATGCTTCTCGTCCGCCGCAAAACCGCAGTGCTCGCACAGCCAGACACGATAGAGGTACGGGTTGACGTCCTTGTAGTGAACGCAGAAATCCTCATCCGTGCTGAGCGTGATGAGGCGTGCCTTCATCTTTGTCACGTGCGTCTTTTCCCCACAGACCGGACATACTTTCTCCACGGTGTACGTGTACTCTGCCATGATTTCTTCCTCCCCTGAAAACAGTGATTGCTTCCTCTCTAGGATACCATAAAATGCAGAAAAAAGAAAGAAAGGGCAGCGGCACGAAGACCATATCAGTCACGTGCAGCTGCCCTTTTTAGTTGCTCAACAATCTCTATTCTCACCGCCGATAGCGCACGCAGAGTGCCTTGAGTTTCTGCGGGTCGATCTCGAGGAGGTAGTCCTTCTTGAGACACCAGCGCCAGTTGAGCCCGACGGTGCCCGGGGTGTTCATGCGTGCGCGCTCGTCGAGCCCGAGGATGTCCTGCATGGGGATGATCGCCATGCGGGCGCGTGAGGCGTACGCCGCCTTGATGAGACGCTGGCAGATGGTCCGCGGACGGTCGGAGGTCGTCCCCACGAGGTTGGCGAGCGATTCGCGCAGCACCTCGTCGATGTCGCGGCTGTACCAGCCGACGGTGGTGTTGTTGTCGTGCGTCCCCTGTGTAGACGATGCTGTTCTCGGGCGCGGTGAAGCCGATGCGCCCCGAGCTGTTTCCTGCGATGAGGAACTGGACGATCCGCATCCCGGGGAAGCCGCAGTCGTCACGCAGGCGCTCCACGTCGGGCGTGATGATGCCGAGATCCTCCGCGACGACGTTGAGCTTGCCGAGGTCGCTCTCGATCGCGTCGAAGAATGCCTTGCCGGGGCCCTTGAGCCACGTGCCGTTAAGCGCGGTCTCCGCCTTTCCGTCCACCGACCAGTAGGACTCGAATCCGCGGAAGTGGTCGATGCGGATGATGTCCACCTGCTCGCGCAGTTTACGGAAACGGCGTTTCCACCATGCGTACTTCTCCGCCGCCATAGCGTCCCAGTTGTACTGCGGGTTCCCCCACAGCTGCCCGTTCACGGCGAAGTAGTCGGGCGGTACGCCCGCGACGGTGTGCGGCGTGCCGTCCTCGTTCAGGTCAAAGAGGTGCTGATGCGCCCAGACGTCCGCGCTGTCCTGCGCGATAAAGATCGGCATATCGCCGAGAATCTCGATTCCCTTCGCGCGTGCGTAGTCGTGCAGGCGGTTCCACTGCGTATGGAAGACGTACTGCTTGAAGTAGTCGAGCTCCATCGCATCGCGCTGCCGCTCACGGAGCGAGCGGAGTGCGTCAGGGTCACGGCGTTTGATCGCTGCATCCCACTCCGTCCACGCTGCGCCGCCGTACTCCTTCTTCGCCGCGTGAAAGAGCGCATAGTCCTCGAGCCAGTATGCTTCCTTCTCGCAGAACGCACGGTAATCCGCATCCGCCGCCCCCTGCGCACGGAAGGCACGGAATGCCTTTTCCAGAATCTCCTTCTTGAACGTGCGTACGCGATCAAAGTTGATGAAGCCCGAGTTCGCCTCGTATGGCAGGAAAAAGGTCTTTCTCCTTCAGCCAGCCGCGCGCAGCCAGTGGCTCGGGGTCGATGAGCATAAAGTTCCCCGCAAAGGCGGAGATGGACTGATAGGGGGAGTAGCTGCTCCCGACAGGGGCTGAGCGGGAGGATCTGCCAGACCTTTTGCCCCTGCATCTGCAAGGAAATCAACGAAGCGGTACGCCTCCTTGCCGAAGTCGCCCACGCCGTACTTTGAGGGCAGGGAGGTTGGATGCAGGAGGATGCCCGCCTTGCGCTCGTATCGCTGCTCCTCCTGTCGCTCGCGCAGGAGCAGGCCGAAGAGCGGCGGGATGCGGACGCGCAGATGCCCGCGCTCGACCTCGTAGGTGCGCGAGGGCTTAAAGACGTCCTCAAACACACCGCAGGCAAAGTCGCTCACGTCGAGATCGACGGTCAGCGTCTCCGTCCGGCTGCGGTTGAACGCTACGACAAAGATACCGGGCTCCTTCTCCTCATTGAACACGTCGTAGCCCGAGCGGATCGTGCGCGCGTAGGCGATGACGTCGCCCGCCCCGTAGAGGGGCAGGATGTCGCCCGTGCGCAGAGCATCGTTCCCGTTGCGCACGGCAATGAAGCGCGTTACCCAGTCGCGGATCTCGAGATTGCCATGCTCCCAGTCGTAGGGACGGCGATTGAACGGATCCTTGAACCCCTGCATCCCGATCTCGTCGCCGTAGTAGACGCTCGGCACGCCGGGATAGGTCATCTGCCAGAGCGTCGCCATGATGAGGCGGCGGATACCGAGCATCGCCTGATCGAGCGTCATGCGCACGCGCGACTGCTCGATCGCGGGCATGCCCTCGTAGTATGGGACATCGCCGAGGATGGTGATGGCGCGCTGCACGTCATGACTGCTGATGAGGTTCATCATGGCGTAGAGATTTTCCTTCGGATAGTTTTCGATCTGGCTCGCCATGCGCCGCACCGTCAGCGCACCATCTGCCGCCCCCGTCAGGAAGTCCAACATCGTACTGCGCAGCGGGTAGTTCATCGCCGAGTCCATCTCGTTGCCCGAGAGGTACTCACGCGGCGTGCCGTAGGCGACCTTGTTCGACGCGTCCTCCCAGACCTCACCGATCATGACTGCGTCGGGGCTACGCTTCTTGAGCTCGGCAAAGAAGGTCTTGGAGAAGGTCGGCGGCAGCTCGTCGATGACGTCCAGACGCCAGCCCGCGATCCCCTCGTTCATCCAGTGATGGAGGACGCTGTCCTCCCCTGTGATGATGAAGTCCATGTAGGATGGATCCGTCTCGTTGACGTTTGGCAGGGTGTCAAAATTCCACCAGCAGTCATACTCATTTGGGAAATTGCGGAAATGGTACCACGAGTAGTACGGCGATTCCTTCGACTGATATGCGCCAAGCGAATCATACTGCTTCCGACGGTTGAAGTAGATGCTGTTGCTCCCCGTGTGGCTGAATACGCCGTCGAGGATGATGCGGATGCCGCGTTCGCGTGCCGCCGCGACGAGACGGCGGAAATCCTCGATATCGCCCAGCATGGGGTCAATGTGATGATAGTCCCCCGTATCGTAGTGATGATTGCTCTCGGACTCAAACACGGGGTTGAAGTAGATGCACGAAATGCCAAGTTTTTCGAGGTAGTCGAGTTTCTCCATGACCCCGCGCAGATTTCCGCCGAAGAAGTCATAGGCGATGATCTCCTTCGTGTCGGGATCCTTGAGATACATCGGGTCGTCCGTCCAGTCCGTACGGATGACAGCGCCCTTCTTGCGCACGATGGTATCCCCCGCGCGCGCAAAGCGGTCGGGGAAGATCTGATACATGACGCTGTTCTTGAACCAGTCCGGTGTATGCGCTCCGCGATTGTAGATCGTCACCTGATAGGAGGGCGGCTGCTCGCGATAGAGTGCGCCGACGCCGCCGAGCATCTCCGCGTTGTTCCCATAGAAATACGTGCCGCTCTCCATCGTGATAATGAAGTAGTACCAGAGAAGGCAGCCGTGATCCGGCAGCTCGATCCACGCCGTGTAGAACCGCTGCGCGGCATTCGCATCATGCGACACGAGCGTGACGAGCTGCTCCCCCGCCTGATCCTGCCAAAGCCGCAAGAGCACCTGCCGCACCGGCTCACCCGTGCGGAGCTGCAGGCCGAGACGCATCCGGCTCCCCGCCTCCGCCGCGCCGACGATGGAGCGGAAGTAGATGTTCTGCGAATTATGTTCTACCTGATAGGATTCCAGCATAGTGCCTCTCCTTTCCTCTTGGTTATACACAGAAACCACCGGCGAATCGTTCATTATCGTTCAAACGAATTCACCAGCGGTTTTGTGGAAAAACTCTTACAAATCAGCTAAAATCTGTTATTTCTTTTTCTGAAGGCGCTCGTAGAGCTGCTTGTACTCCCCTGCCGAACGCGTCCAGCTATAGTCGCTCTTCATCGCCGTATAGACGAGCTGACGCCACTCACGCAGGTTCTCGTAGACGGAAAGCGCGCGTTTCACCGCATACATCATCTCATGCGCGTTGTACTCGTAGAAGAGGAAGCCGTTGCCCTTGTCAGGGTCGGAACGATCGAACTGGACGACGGTATCCTTCAGACCGCCCGTCTCACGCACGACAGGGATCGAGCCATAGCGCATGGCGATGAGCTGTCCGAGCCCGCACGGCTCGAAGGTTGACGGCATGAGGAAGATGTTCGAGCCAGCATAGATACGCTGTGCCAGCTGATTCGAGAAGCGAATATTGACCGATGCCTTCGTCGGATGCCGCCACGCCAGTTCCTTGAACCACTCCTCGTAGTCGTGCTCACCTGTCCCGAGCAGAACGAACTGCATATCCTCGTGCTCGAGCATCTCGTCGATGATGCGCGTGATGAGATCGATGCCCTTGTTCGGCACAAGGCGCGTAATCATCGCCACGAGCGGTGTCCGGCGCGACTCGGCAAGCCCGAGCTCTCGCTGCAGGCGCACCTTGTTGTCGACCTTGCCCTCGGCAGCGCTCTTCACGTCATAGTTGACATAGATCTCCTTGTCCGTCTTCGGATCGTAGATCGTGTCGTTGATGCCGTTGACAATCCCGAAAGAGATCCTTCTGACGCTTGCGCAGGAGTCCGTCGAGATGTTCCCCGTAGTACTCGTACTGGATCTCCTCGGCGTAGGTCTTGCTGACGGTTGAGATATAGTCGGTGTAGATGAGCCCCGCCTTCATGAAGTTCACGGCATCGTAGAACTCAAAGTCCCCATTGTTAAAGTACTTCCAGTCAAGCCCGAGCACATCCGACATGACATTTTTCGGGAAGATGCCCTGATACCGCAGATTGTGGATGGTAAAGAGCGTCTTGATCTTCGTATAGCGCGGATCATCCGGATGCTCCAGCTTGAGGAGGACGGGGATGAGCGCCGTGTGCCAGTCGTTGGCGTGGATGATGTCGGGCTGAAAGTCCAGTGCGGGAATGCAATTCAGCACAGCGCGGCTGAAGAAGGAGAACCGCTCCGCATCGTCAGGGTAGCCATAATAGCCCTCGCGGTTAAAGTACTCCTCGTTGTCCACGAAGTAGTAGGTCACGCCTTCGTACTCGTAGGAGTCGATGCCGACAAATTTCTCACGCCATGCGACATGGAGCGTGCCGTCATAGATATGCTTCATCTTGCTGCGGATTGCGGGGTCGATCGACCCGTACTTCGGCAGGATGACGCGGCAGTCCACGCCCGCCTTGACGAGGGCGGCAGGGAGCGATCCTGCCACGTCAGCGAGCCCGCCGGTTTTTACAAAGGGTACTGCTTCCGATGCTGCATATAGTACCTTCATCCCAATATCCTCCTTCTCATGTGGCCGGTGCCGTAATCATCCGACCGTTTCTTCTATCCCCGCCTGTGTTCGGTGCAGATCTGTGCGGGTTATACCTTGGCGGCGCGTGCCTTCTTCGGCGCGGACTCCGTATCCTGCACCGTCTTGCGCGCGGTCTTCTTGGCGGCGGTCATGCCCGTTTTCTTCTTGCCCGTTTCGGTGTCCTTCACCGCCGTTTTTACGCCGCGTGCGGATGCGGTCTTCTTCACGGTCTGCACCGCGTCCTCATTCTTTTTCGCCGTCGTACGCTTTGTCGCTGTGCGCTTCTTGGGCGCAGCCTCGGTCTCCGCTGCAGCAGTTGCCGTCTTGGCGGCAGCCGTGCGCTTCTTCGGCGCAGCAGATGTGGTCTTCGTCGCCGTGCGCCGCTTGGGCGCTGCCTTTGCCTCAGTCGCGGGGGCATCCTCTTTAGCGGCAGCTTTTTTCGGCGCAGCCTTCTTCACGGCCACCTTTTTCTTGTCCACCGTCTCCGTGCCGCGTCCGCCGGCACGCCGACGCTCAGCGACGACATCGGTCTTGACCGTCTCACTGATCGGCGTTCCTGCCCCGCTCTGTCCCTTCAGACGATAGAACACCGTCGCGAGCGGCGGAACAGTGATGACGATGGACTGGTCGCGCCCGTGGAACGGATAATCCTCGCTGGTGATATCGCCCGCATTGACGACACCGCTCCCGCCAAACTCCTCCAGATCGGAGTTGAACACCTCAACGTAGGTGCCCTTCGTCGGCACGCCAATGCGGTAGCCATGGCGCACCTCGGGGTAAAGTTATGGACGCAGACGAGGAAATCGCTGCGCTCTTCGGCGCGCCGCACGAGGGCGACGACGCTGTTCTCATTATCGTTGCAGTCGATCCACTGGAAGCCGTTCCAGTCGAAATCGACCTGCCAGAGCGCCTTGTTATCGACGTAGAATTTGTTCAGTGCCTTGGAGTATGCGAGCATCTTCGTATGCATCGGGTACTGCTCGACGAGATGCCAGTCAAGACTGTCGTCGAAGTTCCACTCGATGAACTGCCCGTACTCACCGCCCATGAAGAGCAGCTTCTTGCCGGGATGTGCCATCCAGTAGCCGAAGAAGCCGCGCAGCCCCGCGAATTTCTGCCAGTAGTCGCCCGGCATTTTGCTGATGAGCGAACACTTGCCGTGCACGACCTCATCATGCGAGAGCGGCAGGACGAAGTTCTCGGAGAATGCGTACATGAGCGAGAAGGTGAGTTTGTCCTGATTCCACTTGCGGTAGATCGGGTCGAGGCTCACGTAGTCGAGCATGTCGTTCATCCAGCCCATGTTCCACTTGTAGTTGAACCCCATGCCGCCCATGTAGACGGGCTTGGAGATCAGCGGCCACGAGGTGGACTCCTCAGCGATCATGAGTGCCTGCGGATGATACTTGAAGATCGTCTCGTTGAGTTTCTTCAGGAACTCCATCGCCTCGAGATTGCCCGTGTCGCCGTATTTGTTCGGCTGCCACTCGCCGTCCTTGCGCCCGTAGTTGAGGTAGAGCATATTCGCGACCGCGTCGATGCGCAGGCCGTCGATGTGGAACTCCTCAAACCAGAACAGAGCGTTCGAGATGAGGAAGCTCTGCACCTCCGTGCGGCCGTAGTCAAAGTTGGTCGTGCCCCACTCCCAGTTCTCCGCGCGCTGCTCATTGTCGGACTCGTAGAGATTCTTTCCGTCGAAAATGGCGCAGTCCCTGCTCATCCTTGCAGAAGTGCCCCGGCACCCAGTCCATGATGATGCCGATGCCATTCGCATGGGCGGTATCGACGAGGTAGCGGAAATCGTCAGGCGTGCCGTAGCGGCTCGTCACGGCGAAGTAACCCGTCGCCTGATACCCCCATGACCCATCGTAGGGGTGCTCGCAGAGCGGCATGAACTCAATGTGGGTATAGTGCATCTCCTTGACATAGCTGATGAGCTGATCCGCCATATCGCGGTAGGAGAGATACTCACCGTCCAGCGTGCGCCGCCACGAGCCCGCGTGCACCTCGTACGTGAGCATGGGGCGCTCGTAGGAGGACTCATGTGCCTTCTTTTCCTGCCACGCTGCGTCCTTCCACTCATAGTGGTTCATATCATAGGTACGGGATGCGGTCTGCGGTTTTTTCTCCGCATAGAACCCGTAGGGATCCGCCTTCATAATGCGCGGTCCGCCCCACTGCGGCTCGATGGCGTACTTGTAGATCTCGCCCTCGCCGAGTCCCTCGACGAAGGTCTCCCAGATCTCACCGTCTCTGACCCGCTGCATGGGCTGCGCATTGGCGTCCCAGTCGTTGAATCCGCCGACAACACTGACGGATTTTGCATTCGGCGCCCACACGGTAAAACGGACACCGCGTTTGCCGTCCCGTTCGATAAAGTGCGCGCCCAGCATTTCCTGTGCGTGATAATTCGTCCCCTGATGAAAGAGATAAAGATCAAACTCACTGAGTGCCGACGTCTTCATAAAACCCCTCCTAATTTGCCCCCGAATACGCTGTTAGGAGATGATCAAAGGCTTGATGTCCCAGATATCCCGTGCGTATTCATCAATCGTGCGGTCAGACGAGAAGCGACCGGAGTACGCGACGTTCATCGCCGCCGTACGTGCCCAGCCCTCCTTGTCAAGGAACCGCTTCATCACCTCAACGCGTGCTTCATCGTACGCGTTGAAGTCCTTCAAGATAAAGAATTCATCGTTCGCGTGCAGGAGATAATCATACAGCGAACGGAAATCTCCATAGGTGCCGTCGATGAGCTGCCCCATCACATTGCGCACCTTTTCATTGGTATGGTACTCATCCCACGCCGAGTAGGTACCATTCGCGTAGTAGTCCATGACCTCCTCGGCGCGCAGCCCGAAGATGACGCAGTGCTCATCGCCGACTGCCTCGCGGATCTCAACGTTGGCTCCGTCCAGCGTGCCGAGCGTAATGGCACCGTTCATCATGAACTTCATGTTGCCTGTGCCCGACGCCTCCTTCGACGCCGTCGAGATCTGCTCGCTGACGTCCGCCGCCGGATAGACCAGCTCGCCGATGGAGACGCCAAAGTTCTCGATGAAGATCACCTTCATCATGTCGTTGAGCGAACGATCCTTGTTGATGCGGTCGGCAACGGCATTGATGAGACGGATCGTCTCCTTTGCGATGTAGTAGCCCGGTGCTGCCTTTCCGCCGAAGAAGTAGGTCACGGGCAGTGTGAGATAGTTTTTGTCCTGCTTTGCACGCTGGTAGCGGTACATGATGTGCAGGATATTCATCAGCTGGCGCTTGTAGGAGTGGATGCGCTTCACCTGGATGTCAAACATGGAGTCCGGGTTCAGGCGCACGCCGTTGTGCGCCTCAATGTAGCGTGCCAGCCCCTCGCGGCGCAGATGCTTGATCTCCATCAGGCGCTTGCGGAAATGCGCATCCTCGACGAATGGATGCAGTCCGTCCATCTGCTCCGGGTGGCGATGCCATACGCGCGAGCCAAGCGACTCGTCGATCAGAGCAGTCAGCTCGGGGTTTGCCCCCATCAGCCAGCGGCGGTGCGTGATGCCGTTCGTCTTGTTGTTAAACTTGCGCGGCGTGTACTCGTAGAAGTCATGCAGCGTCGTCGATTTGAGGATGTCCGTGTGGATCTTCGCCACACCGTTGACGCTGTGCCCGCCGACAATGGAGAGCCGCGCCATGTGTACGACGCCATCCTGGATGATGGAGAGGGCACGTACCTTCTCCTCGTCGCCCGGATAGCGGCGGCGCACCTCCTCGAGGTGGCGGCGGTTGATCTCGTCGATGATCATGTAGATGCGCGGGAGCAGCGGACGGAACATATCGATATTCCACGTCTCAAGCGCCTCAGGCATGATCGTGTGGTTCGTATAGGCGATGGTGTCGCGCGTAATCGCCCACGCATCCTCCCACGTCAGTTCCTCGTCATCGACCAGCACACGCATCAGCTCTGCCACGCAGAGTGCGGGATGCGTATCGTTGATGTGGATGCCGATCTTTCTGCCAAAGTCGTAGATACTCATGCCCGTTTTTCTTGTAGTGACGGACGATGCTCTGCACGCCTGCCGAAACGAAGAAATACTCCTGAATGAGACGCATCCGACGCCCCTCGAACGTGCTGTCATCGGGGTATAGATAACGCGTGATCGACTCGACAAAGTCCCGATACTGATTGCGCTGGTGGATCTGCTCCTGGGTCAGTGTCCCGTAGTCGGAGAAGTCGCGATTGACCTCGGCGTTCCACATGCGCAGCGTGTTCACCGTCGCATCGTGGTAGCCGACAATCGGCACATCGTACGGAACCGCCATGACGATCATCGGGTCTTCATGGACAAGCTCCAGCTTGCCGTCCACCTCACGCATGTAGGCATTTCCGTAGAACTTCACATCGACAGACTTATCGGGCTTGCGGTACTCCCACGCGAAGCCGTCGCGCAGCCAGTTGTCAGGCAGCTCCACCTGATTGCCGCCGACGATCTTCTGTTCAAAGAGACCATACTGATAGCGAATGGTGCAGCCATGTCCCGGCAGACGGTGTGCAGCGAGCGAGTCGATAAAGCAGGCAGCGAGACGACCGAGACCGCCGTTGCCGAGCCCCGCATCCGGCTCTTCCTCGTAGGCGTCCGAGAGCTTCAGGTTGAACTCCTGCAGGACCTCCTTCATCGCCTCCTCAATGCCCAGATTGATGAGATTGGAGCGCAGGAGCCGACCGAGCAGAAACTCAACGGAAAAATAGTAGATCTGCTTGACGCGCTTCTGCATGTACTGCCGATTCGTCTTGATCCAGTTGTCCGAGATGGACTGCTTCGCCGTCGCTGCAATCGTCTTGTAGATTTCGGCTTCGGTCAGCTCGTCGAGATCCCCGCCCGAAAGAGAACGTGCGCCGTTGTGATAAAGCGGCTCTTCAGGATCTTCTTCATCGTTTCGTAAGACTTCCCTGCGGGTCTTACCATCTGTTCCTTATGTGCCAAAACGTCCACTCCTTTTCCAAAGCCCCGAGAGTTCCCTTATTCCGCTTCCTGCCGAAGGCAGGCATCCCCAAAAGCAAACCAGAAGCCGCAAGCGGCTTCTGACAAATCCTATACGCCTATATCGTCGCATTCTTGCGTATCACGAGCGGGTATTCCGTGGCTCCCTTCAACCACTTATCCGCCGTGATGACGACATTCTTATCGCAGATGACGTTCTCGACGAGTGCGCCATTCTGGATGTCGCATCTCTGCATGATGATCGAGTTACGGATCTTCACCCCGCGCCCGACGGTCACGCCGCGAAATAGGATGCTGTTCTCCACCTCGCCGCGTATGACGCAGCCATTTGCAACGAGAGAGTTCTCCACCTTCGCCGTGTCCTTGTACTGGACGGGGACGCCGTCCTTGATCTTCGTATAGATCGGGCGCTCACCCATGAAGAGCTCCTCCCAGACCGACGGATCGAGGATCTCCATGTTCGCACGATAGTATGTGGACATCGAGTCCACATGTGCCATATAGCCGTCGTGGGCGTAGGCAAACATCGTGTAGTTAGCAGCGCGGCGGATGATGCCGTCGAGCAGGAATATTTGCCCGCCATGCTCGTAGGCATAGCGGACGCACTCGACAAAGACGGCCTTCTCCATCAGGTAGACGCCCATGGAGACCTTCATTCCCTCGTAGGCGACAGGCTTTTCAGTAATATCGAGAATCAGCCCGTTCTCCGCTGTCTCAAGAACCACATTTCTGCCCGTGTTCTCATCCTCAGTCGTATGCGAGACGAGCGTGATATCCGCGCCCGTATTCTGATGGAAGCGCAGCACCTTGTCAAAGTCCACATTGTAGACGAAACTGCCGTTTGCGAGCAGAATATAGTCTGCCGAGGCGTGCTCGATAAAGTCAAGATTATGATAGAAATTCTTGAGATCGCCCTTACGCTGCTGCGTATCATCGGGCACCGCAGGAAGGTAGAAGAGCCCGTCGTGGCGGCGTGCCAGATCCCAATCCTTGCCGGAACGCAGATGATCGAGGACAGAGCGCGGCTCATCGGGGAGCATCACGCCCACCTTGTGTATGCCGGAATTGACCATGCTCGACAGGGCAAAGTCAATCAGGCGGTATCGTCCGGCAAAGGGAATGGATTCCACCGCACGGCGGTCGGCAAGTTCACGAATCAGCGAACCGTCCTCCTGCAGATTGATCAATCCCATAATAGTGTTCATCGTCTCACCTTTCCATTCACCGCAGTTCAGCCGACCTGCTGCTCACTCTCTGCAGCTGTCACCGTCTCCCCCTCGGGGATCACGGCGATCTGTGACTGCTCACCGACGACCTGTGCACCCTGCGTCGACCGTGACATTCTGTGCCAGGATGGCGTAGTCTACCACCGCGTCCGCACCGACGCGCGCCGAGGGCAGGAGAACGGAGTTGCGTACCACAGCGCCCTTGGCAACATGCACGCCCGGGAAGATCACGGAGTTCTCGACCGTTCCGAGGATCATCGAGCCCTCACTGATCATCGAGCGGACGATACGCGCTTCCTTACCGACGAACTGGGGCGGCATCGACGGATTGAACGAGTAGATGCGCCACTTGCCCGACAGTTCAAACGGAGGCTCGTCCTGCAGGAGATCCATGTTTGCCTGCCAGAGGCTCTCAATCGTGCCGACATCCTTCCAGTAGCCGTTGAATGCGTACGAATACAGGCGTCCGCCATCCGTCAGCATCTTTGGAATGATATCCTTGCCAAAGTCATGGCTGGATGTCTCGCTCTTCGCATCTGCCGTGAGATATTTCTCCAAGTAGTCGCGGCTGAAGATATAGATGCCCATCGATGCAAGATTGCTCTTCGGCTTCGCGGGTTTCTCCTCGAACTCGATAATGCGTCCGGTTTCGTCCGTGTTCATGATGCCAAAGCGCGGCGCCTCATCCCATGGCACCTCAAAGACACCGATGGTCGCCTCTGCCTTCGTCTTCTTATGCTGCTCGAGCATCCACGCATAGTCCATCGTGTAGATGTGATCGCCCGAGAGGATGAGCACATAGTCGGGATCCGACATATCAATGAAGTTAAGGTTCTGATAGATGGCATCTGCCGTGCCGCGATACCAGTCTGCTCCCTTCTCACGCGCATACGGAGGCAGGACAAAAAGCCCTCCGTCGCGCTTGTCGAGATCCCATGCGCTGCCCGAACCGAGGTACTGGTTCAGCTCAAGCGGACGGTACTGCGTCAGCACGCCGACACGCTCAATGCCAGAATTCACGCAGTTACTCAGTGGAAAATCAATGATGCGGTACTTCCCGCCAAACGGAACAGCGGGCTTTGCGACGCGCTTCGTCAGTGCGCCGAGGCGGCTGCCTTGCCCGCCTGCCAGAATCATTGCCAAGCATTCAATCTTTCTCATAGGACATTCTCCCCTCACGGATACCGGGCGGTATCCCCACCATGTATGCAATGGCTGATCGACGAAGTCTATGGTGCACTTGTTCGACACGCCATGTTTCTGCCGATTTGAAACGCATTTCAGCTTCCTTCCCACGCATTTCTTCTCGTATTCTCTCCCCCCTGCTTATTGTTTCATAGGTAGGTATTCGATACACGAAAAGAAATTTCCTGCCTTTTTCTTTCAATTTTCAAAAACTTTTTTTGAAAATGCGTGACATTTCGCCCTCTCTACATCATTTATCGTAGCATGATTATAATATATGATTCTTGTAATGGCAAGCGCAGAAACAATAATAAATTAAGGAATACAGTACCCAAGGCGAGTGCCCCCAAAAGCGTCCCGAAAAAAATATTGCATTTTATTTGTCCGTGTGATAGAATGACGCAGTACATTTTTCGTTGAGGAGGTGAACGATTTGCCAAACATTAAGGCATCCATTCTGAGTGTAAAATCTGACGCCAAGCGCCATGCACGCAATGTTGCAGAAAAGACGCGCGTCCGCCGTGCCATCCGCAGCGTCAACGATGCTGTTGCTGCCGGCAACGCAGATGAGGCGAAAACCCTCCTCGTCGCAGCATACAAGTCCATCGACCAGGCTGCTGCAAACAACGTCTACCACAAGAACGCTGCAGCACGCAGAAGTCACGCCTTGCCAAGAAGGTCAACGCGCTGGCACAGTAAGGATAGAAAAAAACGCCATTCCATACGAGATGGCGTTTTTGTATCCATTTATTTGATGCGTTTGAACACATAGAACCCGATCGCTGCCTGCAGGATGCTGAGCGCGGCGAGCATGGCAAATGCCGTCTGCAGCGTCGTGAGTGAGGAGACGAATCCGATGGCGGCAGGTCCCGCGAGAATGCCGAGGTATCCCCATGGTGCTGACGGCGGAGACCGCCGCACTGACCGGCATGACGTTCTGCCGCCCCATTAGGGAGAAGAAGACGGGCACGATGTTCGCGCTCCCGATGCCGATGGCAAAGAAGCCGACATAGAGCAGCGCATCTACGGGCGCAAACATGACGAGCAGAATCCCGCCGAACGCGAGCAGTGCACCGCCAACAGCAACCAGGAGCGCGCCGATGCGCTGGACGACGCGGTCGCCGAGAAAACGCATCGTGAGCATCGCGGCGGAGAATACGGAATAGCCCGTGCCCCGCAAGCGCAAGATCCATGCCGCGCACGGTGGTCAGGTAGACGCCGCCCCAGTCCATCACTGCCCCTTCGCTGAGGAAGGCGATGAACGCCGTCATGCCGACAAAGACAATGATGCCGCGCGGCAGTGCGAGCAGTGCGCCGCCGCCCCCGCCGTACGGAATCAGATGGCGTCCGTACACCGCCGTCAGGAGGAGGATGAGCCCCGCCGCAATCGCTGTCGACTGAAATGGCGTGAGACCGAGCAGCCCGACCCATACGCCGTAAAGCCCCGCACCGACGAAGCCGCCGAGGCTCCAGAACGCGTGCATTCCGCTCATGATGCGCCGCCCAATGCCCTTTTCCACCAGTACGGCGACGATGTTGACCACGACGTCGATGCAGCCCATCACCGCACCGAAGATAAGTACGATCGGCACGGCAAGCGAAAGTGCGTCCACGCATGAGACGAGCAGAAGAATTGCCGCAAAGAGAATCGAGGCCGTCATAACGACGCGGCGACACCCGAGCCGCATGGCGAGTGCACCCGAGAGCGGCATCGTCAGGAGCGAGCCGACCCCGATGCAGAGCAGCAGCATCCCGAGCACATCGTCCCCCACCATCAGCCGCTCGCGCAGGAGCGGAACGAGCGGCGCCCACGTCGCTGTGCCAAAGCCTCCGATGAAGAAAAAGGCACGTGCCGCGTGCACCTCGCGCATCCCAATTTCTTTTTTCCTCGTATCCCCCATGATGCTCCCCATTTCGCTGCACCGTCCAAAAACTCACGCCATTCTATCATAGAGATAGAAAAAAAGCAAGCTGCGTTTCTGGACAGATATGGTATCTCACAGATAAAGAGGATGATGGCATGAACGAACCGGCAGTAAAGGAAGCACTCTGGACGCGCGAATTTCTCGGCATGAGCCTCGTCAGCTTCCTCATCTATCTGACCCAATACGCAATGATCGCGGCACTCCCCCATCGTCATGATGCAGGGAGTACGGAGGCGGCGACGTCGAGGCCGGTCTCGCCATGACCTTCTTCCAGATCGGTACGGTCGCTGCGCGTCCCCTGTGCGGGCATTCTCATCGACGCCGTCAACAAAGCGGCGGCTCGCGATCGTCATCAGTGTCCTGTTCTTCATCGTTATGGCACTCTTCCTCGTCGCCTCGGCGATCTCCATGCTCTACGGGCTGCGTCTCCTCCACGGCGTCATCTTTCGCCGTGGCGACAACGACAGCGGCGGCTCTCGCGGCACTGATCCTCCCACCATCGCGCAAGGGTGAGGGCATCGGCTACTTTGCTCTCTCCACCAACCTCGCGATGGTCGTCGGCCCCATGGTTGGCCTGCTCATCATGGAGCATTTTTCGAGCACGGCGCTCTTCGCTGCACTCAGCGTACTCGCCGCGCTCTCCATCGTGATGAGCACGATGCGTCTGCCCGCTGCCGTCATTCTGCCGCAGGGTGCACGACGCCGCCTCTCCGTCCAGACGTTTATCGAGCGACGCGCGCTCGCGCCCGCCCTTATCGCGGGGATTCTCTTCTTCGCCTACGGCAGCGTGCTCACCTTTATCCCGCTCTATACGCGCAGTCTCGGGCTGTCGGCAGAGACGAGCCTCTTCTACGCCTGCTATGCGGGGGCGATTCTCGTGACACGTCCCTTTGTCGGACGCATCTTTGACCGCATGGGGCCGGACTATACGGTCTACCCGGGTGTACTTCTCTTTGCCGTGGGTATGGCGCTCCTCGGCAGCATCACGGGGCTCACGGGACTGATCGGTGCAGCCCTGCTCCTCGGCGCAGGGTTCGGCGCGGTCACGCCTGCGCTGCAGACGCTCGCCGTGCGCAGTGTCCCCGCATCGCGTGCCGGTGTCGCTACGGCGACCTACTTCTGGTCGCTCGACATCAGCGTCGGGCTTGCTGCCGCAGGGCTCGGCATCGTCGCCGTCACGTATGGCTATGCGTTCACCTACCGCATCGTGGATGTGGTCGTCATCATCGTCGCCGCACTCTGCTACACCATCTGGCGGCGCATGGGGAAAAAGGAATAAGGATACGTCAAAGCGGCTGCTGTACGAAGAAATCATACGTACAGCAGCCGCTTTCTATATCCCACTCTCCTTTTTCTGCTCCTCCTCTGCCTCCCGCGCCTTCTTCTCTGCCTTTTTGCGCTCCTTGTAGGCGCGCGCATCGATCTTTTCCAGATAGCTGTCGGGGATGCGGGCGACCGCCTTCGGCTCGACCGCATAGAGTTTTTTGTAGTAGTCCTCTGCCGCATCACCGTTGCCCATCTCATCGTAGATCTCTGCGGCGATCAGATACCCATAGGGGCTCTTTGCATCCACCTCGATCGCCTTCAATGCGTCGGCGAGTGCGCCGTCACGCTCGCCGAGCATACGCCGTACATCCGCGCGGTTGACCCACGTGAGGACGTCTGTCGGAGCATCGGCGACACCGCGGTCGGCATCGGCGTGGGCGCGGTCAGCGTCGCCCAGCACAGCATAGGCACGCGCACGAATGACATAGCTGAGGGCAGGCTTGTCGTCGTGCGCCGCACCAAAGACACGCGCCATCAGCATGAGGGCACGCGTTCCGTCGCCATAGTCACTGTAGGCGTCGCTGTTCTCGCGTATTTTATCCATCGCCTTCGCATCGGCGCTCTCAACCGCCGCACGCTCCGCCTCGCGTTCCGCAGCACGCGCCTGCTCCGCACTGCGCAGCCTCTCCCGAGCGCCGCTCGCCGTCTCCCCGACGTACGCCTCCCCAACAAGAGAGATGAGCTGTGCCCCCGCCTTGGCCTTTCTCCACCAGGGGCAGGAGTGCCGCATTGATCCGGGCGTCGCCGCGCATCGATACGCCGCCGCCGCGCGTCAGAGCGAGCCCCCAGTCCGCTGCCGTATCATAGTCGTGGAAGGCACGGGCAAGTGCGCCTGCAGCGAGATAGGCGTTCTCGGGACTGTTGTCGTAGTCCTCATCCGTCTGCGTCGCCGTGAGGAGCGGCGTGCCGTCGATGCAGATCGTCCGCCGATCCGTCACCGTCACGTGCCCCGCACTGTATGCCGTAAGCATCTCCGCGAGCTTTGCCTCACGCCGCTCTGTCGCAGGATGATCGGAGAAATCGTCCTGCGGGAGATCCTTGTCCTTTGGATTCTGGTACTCGCGCAGATCCTGGGTCACATACGTCAGATAGTAGCCCATGCGCGCCATCGCCGCCGCTCCGCCGCCGGGGTTAAACCCCGCACTCGTCATGATGTGGAAGCCGCCCTCGTCCGCCTCGTACTCTGTGGGCAGAGTGATATTTTTGGCAATGGAGTAGCCCGCGAGTGCGTTGAGCTTGTTCCAGTCCATCAGCCCCGCATCCATGTTGAGAAAACTCAGCCCGTAGTACTGGGCCGCCGCCTTCGCGTAGTTGTGTGCACTGTGCTGGCGGATGCCGTGCGTCATCTCATGCCCGAGCACCGCCGCGAGCTCATCCTCGCTGCCGTTCAGCCCACGGATCAGCCCGCGGTTGATGCTCACATAGTCCGTCGGATAGCACGCCGCGTTAAAGATGGGACTGTCGTTCACCGCCCAGACAAAGGGAAGGGAGTTCACACGGAGCACATAGTCTCCGTCCCGCACGAGCCGCTGCATCACATGATCGACCAGTGCAATATCGCGTGCATTTCGTGCGCGTCCGATTTTCCTCTATATCCTGTCGCTCGCTCTCATGCTGCGCGTGAACATCGTTGCCGAGCGCGAGCACCGCACCGAGTGCCGAGTGGTACGCGCCGAGCACGCCGAGTGCCTGCGCCGCAATCCCCCACGCATCAATCGCCTCCGCGCGCATCGGCGAGAGCAGCAGTCCGCCTCCGATCACCAAGGCGGAGCATGCTGCGAGAATTTTCTTTCGCATCCGATCACTCCCTTTGATTGACACTATATCATGACATTCTTATTTTCTGCTGAAAGGCATATTTGTGACGCAACTATGGTATAATGAAATCATCGATGAAAAGGAGGATCACCATGGAATTTAACGAACTCATCCGCGAACGCTTCTCCTGCCGTGCGCTCTCCGACAGGGAAATCCCGCACGAATCCATGAACCGCATTTTTGAGGCGGCACGTGTCGCTCCTACGGCCGTCAATCGCCAGCCGTTCAAGATCTGGGCCATCGAAAGCCCCGACGCGCGTGCAAAGCTCGCCGAGACGACAAGCTTCACCTTCGGTGCCGGCGTCTTTCTCGTCGTCGGCAGCAAGAGCGACGAAGCGTGGGTGCGCTCCCGACGATGATCTGCAACTTTCGCCGATGTGGACGCCGCCATCGTCGCGACACATATCATGCTCGCCATCCACAACGAAGGCCTCCGCTCGACATGGGTTGGACAGTTCGACGCACCGAAAGCTGAAGAGCTATTCCCCGTCAATGGCAGGGCTATGACCTCATCGCGCTCTTCCCCGTCGGCTATCCGACGGAAAAAGGGTGTCCCTCCCCACGCCACAAGGAGCGCAAGAGTGCCGTGGACATCGTGCAGGTGCTCTAGGGGACAGCAAACCACATACAAAAATCCCCACCCTAGGGTGGGGATTTTTGTATCCTGCAGGATCTTTTACTTCGTGAAGTTGAACGCGCGCTTGCCCGGATAGACCGCACTTGCGCCGAGCTGCTCCTCGATGCGCAGGAGCTGGTTGTACTTCGCAACACGCTCGGAACGGGACGGTGCACCCGTCTTGATCTGTGCCGTGTTGAGTGCAACAGCGAGATCGGCAATCGTCGTGTCCTCGGTCTCGCCCGAACGATGCGACGTAACCGCCGTATAGCCTGCCTTATGCGCCATCTTGATCGCCTCAAGCGTCTCGGAGACCGAGCCGATCTGGTTCAGCTTGATGAGGATGGAGTTCGCTGCGCCGAGCTCAATGCCCTTCTTCAGGCGCTCCGTGTTCGTGACGAAGAGATCGTCGCCGACGAGCTGAACCTTATGGCCGAGTGCCTTCGTCATCGCCTTCCAGCCGTCCCAGTCCTCCTCGTCGAGACCGTCCTCGATCGAGTAGATCGGGAACTGGTCGATGAGCGACTCCCAATGCTTGATGAGATCATCCGACGTGAACTTCTTGCCGGACTTCGGCTGATGATAGAAGCCCTTGCCCTTCTCCTTATCCTTCCACTCGGAGGAAGCCGCATCCATCGCGAGGACGAAATCCTGTCCGGGCTTGTAGCCGGCATTCTCAATCGCCTTCAGGATGTGCTCGATCGTGTCCTCATCGGAGTCGAGATCCGGCGCAAAGCCGCCCTCGTCGCCGACCGCCGTCGTCTTGCCTTCCTTCTTGAGGAGTGCCTGCAGCGCATGGAACACCTCAGTCGACCAGCGCAGTGCCTCGCGGAACGTCGGTGCGCCTGCCGGCATAATCATGAACTCCTGCGTATCGACAGAGTTCGTCGCATGTGCGCCGCCGTTCAGGATGTTCATCATCGGAACGGGCAGGACATTCGCCTGCAGTCCGCCGAAGAAACGGTAGAGCGGAATATCCTCGGACTTTGCCGCCGCATCCGATGCTGCAATCGAAACAGCAAGAATCGCGTTTGCACCGAGTTTCGACTTGTCTTTCGTGCCATCCACGTCGAACATCGCCTGATCAACGGCATAGATGTCGCTCGCCTCGAGGCCGAGGAGTGCAGGAGCGATCTTCTTGTTGACGTTGTCCACCGCCTTCGAGACACCCTTGCCGCCGAACTTCGACTTGTCGCCGTCACGCAGCTCCAGTGCCTCGAACTCACCCGTGGATGCACCCGAGGGAGAAGCACCGCGGCCAATCGTGCCGTCCTCGAGAACGACCTCTGCCTCGACCGTCGGATTGCCGCGCGAATCGATGATCTCACGACCGATGACCTGAGCGATTCTTAAATAATCACGCATGAAAATTCCTCCTCATCACCATAACGAAAGGATACCCCTTCCGAATACGCCAATTCCCAGGCGCATCCTTCTCTGTGATATTATACGTTCTTTCTTGCCAAAAAAATCAATGCAGTAGCACCTCATGCCGGAAACTTCCTTAAAAACTTTTTTTAGGAAAGCACGAAAACACTCAGAAGAATCTTGATGCAAGAATAAACGACACGTATTTGATATTATTAGTGTATATTTTTTTCTATTGTGTGACCTAGGTTACAAAATTTTCAAACAAAATATGATAAAATACGAAGTGTCAACGGGGAATACGAAACGTCCTCCCCGACATCTTTCCCCCCCGTTGATCATCCCTCTATGGGAACGTTTCCCTGCGTTCCTATTTGTAAGGCAAAATCCTTACATCCCATTTCTCAAGCCGCAGGTATTCCCAACCTGCGAGCATCCCTTTCCAGGAAAAAGAGCCGACCACCCTGTCGGCTCTTTTTCTGTGCGTATTTATCCGAGCGCGACATCGAGCATCATCATGAGCGTAAAGCCCACCGCAAACGAGAGCACGCCGATGTTCGAGTGCTCTCCCTCGCTCATCTCCGGAATCAGTTCCTCCACCACGACGTAGATCATCGCGCCCGCCGCGAAGGAAAGTGCATAGGGCAGAATGGGCACGATGAGTGCCGTTGCAAGCACGGTCAGCACGCCGCCGATCGGCTCGACCGCCCCCGAGAGGACGCCGCCCGCAAAGGCGCGCCACTTTTCCCATCCCGCCGCACGCAGCGGCATCGAGATGATCGCCCCCTCAGGGAAAGTTCTGGATGGCAATACCGAGGAGAGCGCGAGCGCAGCACCGAGCGTAATGCCCTCGCTGCCGCTCAGCCAGCCCGCGTAGATCGCACCGACTGCCATCCCCTCGGGGATATTGTGCAGGGTCACGGCGAGGACGAGCATCGTCGTCCGCGAAAGGCGGCTGTGCGGTCCCTCCGCCTGCTGCGCATTCATGTGCAGATGCGGAATAATGTGATCGAGGACGAGGAGAAAGAGCGTCCCCGCCCAGAAGCCGACGACGGCAGGAACAAAGGCAAACTGCCCGAGATCAGCAGAGCCCTCCATCGCAGGGATGAGGAGGCTCCAGACCGATGCCGCCACCATGACGCCCGCAGCAAAGCCCGTCAGCCCACGCTGCACGCTGCGGTTGAGTGTATCCTTCAGGAAGAAAACACAACCGGCACCGAGTGCCGTCCCGAGAAAAGGGATCATAAGCCCCTCAAAAACATCTGACATAGCATCACCTCTCTACGAGAAGTATATCAGATAATTACGTCAATATCAATGATAATTTTTTTCTCATTTATCACGGCATCTTATGATAGTCGAGAGCTCCGCCATAACAGTCACAGAGTTTCTGCGCGTATGGATCATGTTCCTCGTCGAAAATTTTTTTACAGCGATTGTGCCCAAGGAATATCGTTTGTAGAGAACGGATCTGGGAATCACCATGCCGCGGTCAATCACCTGTTCTTTCAGATCCATCAGCTGCGCGTAAATCACCTCATACAAGGCAACCTCAGGAGACATCTTCCGCAGATGATCTGTTTCTGCCATCGCCTGTGCCATGATCTCCTGATAATACGCCTTGGTTCTCCGCGCACTGAGTCTGATATACATAGTTCCTTTCTCTCCATCGAACAGGCAAAAAGGCACGCTGCTCCTACAAGTGCGTGCCTTTTTTTTACGATAAATTCAGCCTTCCTTTACTCCAACGAAACGATTTTTGTTCTTCAGTACGTAGACGAGTGCCTGCGTGCGATCATTCACCTTCAGCTTGTGAAAGACGCTCGTGAGGTGGTTCTTGACCGTCTTTTTCGGAGAGCCCCAGCGCCTTGCCGATGTCCTGATTCGACAGGCCCTTTTGCAATGCAGCCGAGCACGTCCATCTCGCGCGGGGTGAGACGTTCTCCACGGCTCTCGTCCCAGATCTCCTTTGCCATGCGCCCAACGTCGCCCGAGATCGCGGGCGTGCCAAAGAGCGCTCGGCGAGCTTCGGATAGACGAAGGATTGCCCTCGTTGACCATGTGGATTGCCTTGATGAGCACATTCGGTTCGACGTCCTTGAGCAGGTAGCCGAGTGCCCCGTTCTTCAACATTTCGAGCACATAGTTATCGCTGTCGTGGATCGTGAGCGCGATGATCTTCACGCGTGCGCGTGCCTGCTTCAGCTGCTTCGTCACGTCCAGCCCCGTCAGCCCCGGCATATTGATATCGAGCAGGAGGATGTCGGGTTTGAGCATGAGCGTGCGCGCCAGTGCTTCCTGCCCGTCCTCTGCTTCGCCGACGACCTCGAGATCGTCTTCAAAATTCAGTACGCGCTTGATCCCCTGCCGCAAGAGCGCGTGGTCGTCTGCTAAGAGTATTCTGATTGCCACCCTTGATCTCCTCTTTCCGTCGTATTTCATCACTCGTCCAACACATGTGCTGTGAGAAAAATCATCAGTTCCGTCTCATTTCTGCTCGTCCGTACCGTGCGGAAGAATGCTCCCAAGAGCGGCAGGTCGCCGAGAAACGGAATCTTCGCGAGCGTACGCGACTCATCGCTGTCAATGAGCCCGCCGATCACCATCGTCTCGCCGTTTTTCAGGCGGACCGTGGTGTCCGCGCTCCGCTTTTGGAAACGGTACGCCTTCAGATCGTCAACGAAAACGGGCGTACTGACCTCCGTGTGCACGCGCGCGACGATGTTGCCATCTGCCGTGACGCGCGGCGTATAGCGTAGGATAATCCCGCCTCGCGGTACTCGATGCCGGTCGTCGTGACATTATTCGATGTCGTCACGACCGGCACGGGCACCTCCGCACCGATATTGATCAGTGCCTCACGCCCCTGCACGGTCGTCACGTTCGGACGGGCAAGCATCTTTGCCTTGCCCTCCGAGACGAGTGCGCGGATCGCCGCCGTGTAGTAGAACTCATACGGCATGCCCTCGGGTCCGCGTCCAAAGCGTATGATCCCGGGGGCACTCGTGCCGTCCATCCCCGCATTGCGTCCGCTGACGTGCCAGCTGCCTGACACATCGCGTGAGACGTCCGGGTACTGCGGCAGAGATGACCATGACCAGTCGATGCCGAGTTCCTTTGCCGCCCGCTTGGAGACAGCAACAACACGCGCCTCAAGCGACACCTGACGCGGTGCCGTGTCGAGTGCAGAAACGATCTCACGCACGGCACGAGCCTCCGACTCCGTACCGTAAAAGAGAAGCGTATTCGTCGCCGTATCCACAAGGACACGCTGCGGCGCATCGGAATCCGAGTCCTCATTTTCGCTCGTATCTTTATTATTTTTCGACACGATTGCGCGTTTTCCTTCACCCGTGAGGGATAAATTTGCCGCATGGGCGAGTTCCTCGGGATCAGCATAGCGGACGACATAGGTATGAACGCGACGCTGTGCATCGCGCACCTCTGTGCCGACGGCCAGCCACACATCCCCATGCCGTTCAAGGTGGATCCCGCGAGCGGCGGCAATGAGGTGCAGCACCTCCTCCGCCTCGCCCGTAAGATGCGCCGTTACCGTCCCCGTCACGCTGTCATCGACGATGAGCGGCAGATTCCCCATGCGCGCCGCCGCGAGGAGCACAGACCGCACATCGCCGCCCGTCACATCAACGGTCACGGATGCAGCAGAAACCGGTGCAGCAAAAAGCAGCAGTCCAAAGATGCAGCCCTGATGATCCATCGCTTCATCCTATTTACTCCCTCGTAAGCGTAATGACGCCATGCGCCGTGCGCAGTGTCGCCGTTCGCTCGGTTAGTGCGTCAAGGGTATAGCCATGCCATGTATCGCCCGCAGCAAGCGCCGTGCTGTCCTTGCCTTTAGCGAGGATGGCGATCCTCCGTCCGTCTGCCCCCGTCACAATACCGCGCAGTACGAGCGGCGTCTCTGCCTTAGGCTGTGCCTGCGGCGGCAGCGGTGGAGCGGCAGGAGTGAACTGCGACGGCGGCTTTTCCTCGTGCGGCTTTGCCGAGATTGGCATAGCACCTGTCTCCCCCTCCGCTGCATGCGCCATGGTAAAGGGGTTGTGCAGAGCCCTGCCCTCCGCCGCAGCGGACAGCCCCTGCACCTCTGTCACGGACGCATCGACATGGCTGACCGCAGGCGGCACAGGCGCCGGCAAAAGGATCCTCATGGAGCATGGCACCAAGAGAAAGGAGTAGGAGCAGTCCCGCGCCGACCGCCGCCTGCTGACGCCGATACCGCGCACTGAGATAGTCTTTCCAGCGTTCGAGCACGCATGCCTCCGATAAGCAAAGAGGGACTGCTGCTGCAGTCCCCCCCAAAAAACATATCCACACGCTCAGACGTGCGGTTCCCACCGCATGCCTAAGCATTTTTTAGCCCTTTTTCTTCAGCTCTTGCAGTTTCGGTCCCATGATGCGCTTATACGCCTCAACACCCGGCTGATCGAACGCATCGACATCCGCCAACTCACCCTCGTAGGCAATGGACATCGCAAGCATGTAGAGCAGCTCGCCGAGATGATACGGCGTCAGCTCCGGCAGTGCAAACACGGCACTGTAGCGCTTGTTCGACGCAAGTGCATCGGCGTTTGACTGGCGCGCCACCTCAAGTGCCGCCCCCATCGTCACACCCGCCACATCCGCAAGTTTCTTGACCTCGGGGAACACATTCGGGATGACAAGATCATCTGCCCACTTGTCGATGCGGATGAACTGCACCACCTTGTTGAGCTTGCCCTCCTGATGCTGCTGCGTCTGCGCATGCATATCCGTCGTGCCGACCGCAACGACAGGCGTACGGCCGTAGCAGACTTCCTTGCCCTCCTTGTTGAACTGCTTGCCGAGCGACTCGGCGAGCAGCTGAATGTACCACTCGGAGACGGACTTCAGATAGTCGCCATAGGGCATCATGACCTCGATGTCGCGGCCGTGCTTCTCGGATGCCGCAAACTTCAGCGCGGCGTTGAGCATCGCGGGATTCTTCCAGAGGTCGTCATTCTGACAAGCCTCGTCCATGTCACGCGCCCCCGCGAGCGCTCTCAATATCAAAGCCGATGCACGCGGCGAGCGTCAGCCCGACCTCGGTAAAGACGGTGAAGCGTCCGCCCACGCCGTCCGGCACAGCGAACTGCTTTCCAGCCCATATCCATCGCGAGCTTTTTGAGCAGCGTCGGCTTCTCCTCGTTCGGGTCGGTGACCGCGACCACCTCAACCTCGATATTGTCCGCCTTCATGAACGCATCGTACATCACCATGAAGTTCGACATCGTATCGAGCGTGCCGCCCGACTTCGAGATGACGAGCAGCATGATACGCAGCGGCTGTCCGCCATGCGTTTTCTTGATCTGCGCAACATCCTTCATGTGGTTGATGATGTCGCCCGTGCGGCGCGGGTCGATGTTGTTGCCGCTGAAGTAGATGCGCGGATAGTTGTCCCGCTGCTCGTTCGAGAGCGAGTTCCAGAGCTCGCCGCAGTGCACGTCGAACAGTACCTTGTTCCCGAGGAAGGAGCCGCCGATGCCGAGGGAAATGACGACATCCGTATTCTCCTGCACGTGCTTACCGAGCTCCTTCAGACGTGCGATAGACGCGGGCGAGTTGATGTTGCCTTCCTTGATGTACGGCGTCTGCGAGAACAGCACCTTCTCCGGCTCCCCGTCCTTCGAGAGATGCCCACGGATAAAGCCTGTCTCACGCATGACCTTCATCGCTGCGTGCGCTTTTTTGAGCGCATCGGCGTAGGAGGCGAGATCGGCATCTGTCACCTTTCCCTCACCATAGAGATCGTCATAGTCAAACGTAAACCCTGACTTCAGTACAAGACTCATCCAAAAAGCCCCTTTCTTTATGCGCGGATCTCCGCGAGCAGTTCGTCCGTCTTCTCCTTTAACAGGGCTTTGTCCTGACGCGTCTCCACATTGAGACGAATCACAGGTTCTGTATTCGACATACGCAGATTGAAGCGCCACTTGTCAAACTCGATGGAGAGACCATCCACCTTCGTCACCTTGCCGCCCGGACCGTACTTTGCTTCGATGCGATCCATGACCGCCTTGGCGTCGGCGACCTTGCTGTTGATCTCGCCCGAGGTCGGATAGCGATCCATACGTGCCTGCATGAGCTCCGACAACGTCTTGCCGCCCGCCGCGCTCATCAGCTCTGCGACGAGCAGCCACGGAATCTGTCCGCTGTCGCAGTAGGAGAACTCACGGAAATAATGATGCGCGCTCATCTCGCCGCCATAGATCGCATTGACCTCGCGCATCTTGTCCTTAATGAAGGCGTGGCCGCTCTTGCACATGACTGCCTTGCCGCCCAGCTGCTCTGCAATCTCAAGCGTATTCCACGTCAGACGCGGGTCGTAGATGACGCTCGCGCCCTTATTCTTTTTCAGGAATGCCTCGGCGAGGAAGCCGACCATGTAGTAGCCCTCGATGAAGCCGCCCTTCTCGTCAAAGAGGAAGCAGCGATCGAAGTCGCCGTCCCATGCCACACCGAAGTCCGCCCCCGTCTCGCGCGACCTTCGCCGTCGCCTCACGGTTCTCCTGCAGGATGGGGTTTGGCACGCCGTTCGGGAAGTGCCGTCCGGCTCGTTATAGACCTTGACCAGCTCGAAGGGCAGGAACTTCTCCATCGCATTGATGATCGGGCCTGCCGCACCGTTGCCCGTATTGACGACGATCTTATACGGTTTCAGCTTGCTCACATCGACATAGGAAAGGATATGCTTAACATATTCATCCAATATATCCTTCTTCTCGATATGTCCCGCCGAGGGTGCGGGGTCGGGATAGGTACCGCCGACCGCCATCGCCGCGATGTCCTTGAGCCCCGTATCGCTTGAGATGGGGCGCGACTCCGCGCGGACGAACTTCATTCCGTTGTACTGCTTCGGGTTATGGCTCGCCGTAATCATAATGCCGCCGTCGAGACCCAGATGTGCCGTCGTGAAGTAGATCATCTCCGTGCCGCACTGGCCAATATCCACGACATTGCAGCCTGCCTCCGTCAGCCCCTTCGCGAGTGCATCGCTCAGTGAAGGTCCAGACAGTCGTATATCATGCCCAATGGCAACCGACTTCGCCTGAAACAGCGTCGGGAAGCTGCGTCCGACACGATACGCCAGTTCTTCGTTCACCTCGTCCGGATAGACGCCACGCACATCGTATGCGCCAAAGCCCTTGTCTGTTACTGCCATAAACGTCCCCTCCTCATGGGGTGCCCACGCGCCCCCGCTCCCCTCTCGGCAGTCATATAAACGATGCCGAAGAGGCATGAAAAAAATCGTATATAGTAGTATTTCGCCGTTTTTTTCGCATTTCCTGTTTGCTTCCCAAAATTTTGAGAACGTTTTACAAGAGCAACTAAGGAATCACTGATAAAAATGAGGTCTGCCAGATTGGCGTAGATTTTTCGTCCGAACGAGGTGGAAAAACCGGACGCAGAGTGGTGCTCTGTGGAGGATTTTTCCGCCGAAAGTGCGAGCAAAAAGATGCGTCAAGATGGTTGTACCGAATTTATCAGTGCTTCCCTAAGTTTACATCAATGACCTCTTGTGCTGGGATAAAAAAATATCACAGAATGTTATCATTTGCTGCATGAAAGTCTGGTGTCCGCATGGACGAAGTTATGTCACGGCTGATCTTCCTCGTCACCGATCTGATTCTGCCGCTCATCGTCGGCTACGTTCTCTATCAGCGCCGACTGCTCTCCGACAGGGATGCTCAATCGCCTCATCCGCATCAATATCGTCGCCTTCTTTACGCTGCTCTCGCTCTTCAGTTTCTGGGCTCTGCCGCTGACCAAGGATGTACTCGTCCTGCCCTTTTTCTTTGCGTTTATCATCCTCTTTCCGGGATTTATCAGTTGGCGTTTCCTCGGACGGCGGTTCCACAGCTCCATCGACCGCGGCACATCTCATCTCTGCGCTGCTCTCGAACATCGGCACGCTCGGCGGCATCTGCGCCTATATCATCTACGGAGAGCGCGGCTTTGCCTATGCGCAGATCGGCAGTGCGTGCCAGAACCTCGTGCTCGTCCTGCTCGCCTTCCCCATCGCCCAGTACTACTATCTCCTGCACAAGAGCCACGGGCGCAGCGCCCGTCTCGATACACGCGGCTTTCTGGGGCTCCTCATCTCGTGGAATCAGCTCAGCATCCTCGGCATGGCGGCGGGGACTCGCCCTCAATGCGGGCGGTGTTGTGCGCCCGCCCTGTCCTCGCAGAGACGTTCTCCTATCTCATCCACGTCTCTGCATGGATTGCGATGCTCCCGATCGGCTCCCTCATCAACTTTCCGACGGGCGCGCCACTTCATCTATCTGACACTCGACATGATTCTCCTGCGCTTTCTGATCGTCCCCGCCGCTACCTTTATCGTGGCACGGCTCATCATCAGCGACCCCATCATCCAGAACTCCCTCGTTCTGTTCGCGGGCGTGCCCAGCCGCGATCAACGCCACCCTCACCGCCCGTCTCTACCATCTGAACGTCGACTACACCATCGCCGTCTTTCTCGTCACCACCGTTCTCTACCTCTGCATCCTCTTCCCCATCACCTTCTTCCTGTTTCGATAAATGAAATGCACTTTCTGGAGAGAAGGTGCCCGTGCAAACACCTACCACCATCACACTAGAAAGAGGTCTTTCCCGTGGACAGTTCGGATTTTTCGCATCATCTACCTATTTACCGACCTCCTCGCGCCCCTCATCGTCGGCTATCTCCTCTATCGGCGCGGCATGATCTCCGATGACCTCATCCGACGCATCCTGCGCCTGAACGTCATCGTCATCTACACCATCCTCGCCCTCATGAGCTGCTGGACACTCCCGATCTCGTGGGATCTCGCGCTCATCCCCGTCTATGGCATCCTCATCGTCCTCTTCCCGGGGTTCATCGGCTGGGCATTCTTCATCCGCAAATACCACAACCCGCTTGACCGCGGCGCCTTTCTCTGCAACGCCATGATGTCGAACATCACCACCCTCGGCGGAGTCTGTGCCTACATCATCTACGGCGAGCAGGGTTTCGGCTACGCGCAGATCATGGGCATCTTTCAGACGATCCTGCTCGTCCTCGCCGTCTTTCCGATGGCGCAGTTCTACTGTCTCCAGCATGAAAATCACGGCGGCACGGGCAAGGTCAGCCTACGCGTGCGCGACATTCTCCTCTCGTGGAATCAACTCAGCATCCTCGGCATGGCGGCAGGGCTCCTGCTCAACGCGGCAGGCATTGAACGTCCGCCCGCTGTGGGCACGGCATTCGAGGATTGATTCACTTCGGCGCATGGTTCGGCATGCTGCCCGTCGGCGCGCTCATCAACCTGCATCGCACGCGTCGCTATGCGCCCTACACCCTCGACCTCTTCATCCTGCGCTTTCTCATCATGCCCGCCTTTATGTTCGCGATCAGCTATCCCTTCGTCCGTGATCCCGTTCTGCTCGGCGCGATCATCGTCTTCTCCGTCACGCCCGGGGCGATCAACTCCGTCACAGCGGCAAAAGCTCTATCGCCTCAACGTGGACTTCACCATCTCGGGATTTCTCACGACGAGCATCGCCTTCTTCTTTCTCGTCTATCCCGCACTCTACTTTCCTGCTGCGGTGATTCGTTTTTCGCATCAAAAGGGGACTGCTGCACGAAGTTTACAGCTTCGTACAGCAGGCCCTTCTTTGTGCCCCTTCCACCGCTTGCGCGGTCCCCCTTCCCCGTGATAACGGGGAAGGCTAGGATAACAGTAGATAGCTTTGGCCCACTAACGAGGGAAGTGGCGAGCGACGTCGAGCCGATGAGGATATGCAACAGCCCTCTTTATCTCTCAAATATGTATCAGATATTGAACCGTCCGACCTCGTTCTGCAGATCGGTCGCAACCTGTGCGAGGCTCTCGCTCGCCTCTGCGATATCCGCAGTGCCTGCGTCTGCGAATCCACCGATGTCTCGGCTTCATCCGTCGTCACATCGTTCTCCTTCGCGAGCTTCATGAGACGCTCGACGATGTCCCGCGATCGACTTGTTCTTCTCCGACAGCTGCTTTGCCGATGCGTTCAGGCGCTCCACGACACCGTCCGCATTCTGCACTGCCTCGCCGATCATCTCAAAGCGGCGCTGCGTCCGTCCGAGGTTGACGTTGCTCTCCTCGACCAGCTTTCTTGGAGACCTCCATCGTATCCACCGCCTGCTGCGACTTCGTCTTCAGCTCGGCGATGATGCCGTTGATTTCATCCGTAAACCCGCGCGACTGCTCGGCGAGCTTGCGGATCTCCTCGGCGACGACAGCAAAGCCGCGTCCCGCCTCGCCTGCACGCGCCGCCTCGATCGCTGCGTTCAGCGCGAGCAGATTTGTCTGCTCCGAGATCGACTGGATCATCGCGCTCGCTTCTTCGATGCGCTCCGCGCGCTCGTTCGTCTCCTCGACGACACGCGCGACCTCCTGTGTGGCGTCCGCCGTCTCCGTCGATTTCTTCATCAGGTCAGAGAGGATCTCTGCGCCCTCGGTCTGGCGTTTCTTGATGTTGTCCGTCGCCTCGTTGAGGGCAATCATCACTTTTTCATTGTCTGAGAGAAGACCGAGCACCTCATCCGTATGATCCGATGCCGTCTGCGTATCACTGACCTGTACGCGCGCACTCTCGGCGATGCCGTGGATGCCGTCGCGCACCTGTGTCGCGGAGTGTGCCGTGTTCTGTGCCGTCGCCGTCAGCTCCTCGCTCGTCGCGGCGACGGACTGCGATGCGCCGTTGATCTTGCCGACCATGTCGCGCAGGTTGTTTGCCATCCGTGCCAGCGAGGTGACCATCGAGCCGATCTCGTCCGTGCGGTACTGATGCTCGCGCACCTTCGCGCCCTTGTCCTTGTCGAGGTCAAGATCCGCAAAGCGTGCGAGGGTATCCGACACGTCGCCGATGGGGATCACGAGACGGCGCCGCACGAAGAGCGACAGGATAACGACGAGCACCACAATGCCGATGATGGCAAGAACGACGGAAAAGATCACCATGTCGCGCGCTGCGCCGACGAACTTGCTCTTTTCTGTCGCCGAGTAGATGGACCAGACGGTGTCCGTTCCCGGGAATTTCAGGGCATGATAGATATAGACCATATCCTTGCCCGTTGTCGGCGAGACACGCGTCGTCGTATACATCGTATCCCCGTACGCGCCCTTCTTCTCCTCCTCGGGGGACTTCATCAGCTCAAAGGCATTCTTGAGCAGGATATCCGGACTCGTTCCATGCCCGACCAGCTTGCCAGTGCTGTCAACCAAAATATAGATATTGTCCGGCGTACTGATCTTGGCGAAATCTTCCTGCACCTGCGAGACAGAGAAACCGAGCACAATCGAGCCAATGAACTGTCCATTCTCGATGATCGGCACGCCGACAGAGACGATCATCGTATCCTTGCCGGCAATCGGCTCCAGATACGGCTCGGTGACGACGGGCTTCTTCGTGCTCTTCGGTGCCACATACCACGTTTTGTGCTCGAAGCCGGTCGCCGGTTCATACGCGACATCGCTGCCGACGCGTGAGGCATAGGACATCATGCGTCCCGACGCATCCGAGAGCGGGTTGCCCGCATAGGCTGCATCCTGCCCATCCAGAACATCCGGTTCAAAGACCACGCCGGCGCCGACCAGATAGTCGTTCGCAAGCACAGTATCACGCAGCATCGCCTCAACCGCTGCGCGGCTGCGCATCTCGGTCGGCTGCTCCATAAGGGTGAGAATGCGCTCACGCAGATCCTCCCCGGACTGCTGAACGCTCTCGTAGCGCGAGAGGATCGTCTGAGAACGTCCCCCCAGCTCATTGTACTGCGCACGCGAGCCAATGTCGAGGAGCTCGTCGTATGCACGATACCCTACAAACGCAACGAGAATCCCCACCATCACCGCCACACCGACGCAGATGATGAGGTTCATCTGGAATCCGATACCTCTTCCCATCTTCTTTCCCTTGATCCAAAACCGTCTCTCCTTTCTTTGACGCAGATTCCCTCACGAGTATCGCGTCTCTGCACAGCCATGTGAGGCGTGCACACTTCTCTAGCTACCATATTCGACGCAACCTTTCTTTATCCTTCTTTAAGGAATCGCTGATAAAACAGACCTTCAGATTGGCGTACATTTTTGTTCGCACCTTGACAGAAAAATTCTCCACAGCGTGAGTACACCACAACAATGTCTATACGAAAAAGCTGTCGCACCTATGTGCAGCAGCTTTTTTTCGTTCAAACTACGATCAGATATTGAACCGACCGACCTCATTCTGCAGATCGGTGGCAACCTGTGCGAGGCTCTCGCTCGCCTCTGCGATATCTGCGAGTGCCTGCGTCTGCGAATCCACCGATGCCTCGGCTTCGTCCGTCGTCACATCGTTCTCGTGCGCGAGCTTCATGAGACGCTCCACGATGCCCGCAATCGCATGGTTCTTCTCCGTCAGCTGCTTTGCTGATGCGTTCAGGCGCTCGACGACGCCGTCCGCATTCTGCACCGCCTCGCCGATCATCTCAAAGCGGCGCTGCGTCCGTCCGAGGTTGACGTTGCTCTCCTCGACCAGCTTCTTGGAGACCTCCATCGTATCGACCGCCTGCTGCGACTTCGTCTTCAGCTCGGCGATGATGCCGTTGATCTCATCCGTAAACCCGCGCGACTGCTCGGCCAGCTTGCGGATCTCCTCGGCGACGACCGCAAAGCCGCGTCCCGCCTCGCCAGCACGCGCCGCCTCGATCGCCGCGTTCAGCGCGAGCAGATTTGTCTGCTCCGAGATCGACTGGATCATCGCGCTCGCTTCTTCGATGCGCTCCGCGCGCTCGTTCGTCTCCTCGACGACACGCGCGACCTCCTGTGTGGCATCCGCCGTCTCCGTCGACTTTCTTCATCAGGTCGGAGAGGATCTCTGCGCCCTCGGTCTGGCGCTTTCTTGATGTTGTCCGTCGCCTCGTTGAGGGCAATCATCACTTTTTCATTGTCTGAGAGAAGACCGAGCACCTCATCCGTATGATCCGATGCGGTCTGCGTATCGCTGACCTGTACGCGCGCACTCTCGGCGATGCCGTGGATGCCGTCGCGCACCTGTGTCGCGGAGTGCGCCGTGTTCTGTGCCGTCGCCGTCAGCTCCTCGCTCGTCGCGGCGACGGACTGCGACGCGCCGTTGATCTTGCCGACCATGTCGCGCAGGTTGTTTGCCATCCGCGCCAGCGAGCTGACCATCGAACCGATCTCATCCGTGCGGTCTGCATGCTCGCGTACCTTCGCCCCCTTGTCCTTGTCGAGGTCAAGATCGGCAAAGCGTGCGAGTGTATCCGACACATCGCCGATGGGGATGACCAGACGGCGACGCACGAAGAGCGACAGGATAACGACGAGCACCACGATGCCGATGATGGCAAGAACGACGGAAAAGATCACCATGTCGCGCGCTGCGCCGACAAACTTGTGCTTTTCCGTGGCGGACAAGATCGACCAAACCGAATCTGTCCCCGGGAATTTGACACAGTGGTAGATATAGACCATATCCGCGCCCGAGGTCGGCGAGACACGTGTCGTCGTATACATCGTATCCCCGTAGGCGCCCTTCTTCTCCTCATCGGGGGACTTCATCAGCTCGAAGGCATTCTTCATCAGGCTGTCCGGACTGATCCCATGCCCCACCAAAGCTCCGGTTCCATCGACCAATGCGTAGAGATTCTCCGGTGTACTGATCTTCGTGAAGTCCTCCTGAATCTCCGAGACGGAGAAGTCGAGCACGACAACCCCGACGAACTGTCCATTCACGAGAATCGGCACGCTGACAGAGACCAGCCGCATCTGTTTGCCGCCGACCGTATCCGTATACGCCTCGGTGATGTTCGTCTTCATCGTGCGCTTTGGTTTCTGATACCATTCCTTGCTGTAGGTCGGTGCCCCCTCAAACGAGACATCACTGCCGGAACGCGCAGCGTATGTGATGATGCGCCCTGTGCCGTCAGAGAGTGGATCATCCAGATGAGCCGCGTCCTGTCCGTCAAAGGCATCCGGCTCAAAGACGGTGCCGACGCCGACCACATCGTCATTCGCAAGGACGGCATCACGCAGCATCGGCTCAAGTGCCGCACGGCTGCGCGCCTCGATTGGCTGCTCCATGAGCGTGAGAACGCGCTCGCGCAGATCCTCGCCGGACTGCTGGACCCGTTCATAGCGCGAGAGAATCGCCTGGGAACGATCGCCCAGTTCGTTGTACTGTGCACGCGAGCCAATGTCGAGGAGCTCGTCGTACGCTCGATAGCCCACGAAGGCAACCAGAATCCCCACCATGACGGCCACGCCGACACAGATGATGAGATTCATCTGAAAGCCCGATGCCTTTTCCCGTTTTCTGCCCTTGCTCCAAAAGCCATCTCTCCTTTCCCTGACGCAGATCCCCTGCATGGGCTGCATCTTAACGCACCTAACAAAGAGGTACGAACACTCTCTATGGGGACTTATTCGGCACGTTTCTTGCTTTTTCCTTCCCTAAAACGATCTTAATCATCAAATATATAAATTAAATTTTTAGGTTTTATCACTCATGAATAAATTGAATCGTTTGTCATATTTTCTTTCACAAGTATCACATATAAAAGGGGCTGTTGCACGAAGTTTGTAGCTTCGTGCAACAGCCCCCTAGATAGAATCAAATATGGAAGCGTCCGACCTCGTTCTGCAGATCGGTCGCAACCTGCGCGAGACTCTCGCTCGCCTCTGCGATATCCGCGAGTGCCTGCGTCTGCGAGTCCACCGACGCCTCGGCTTCGTCCGTCGTCACATCGTTTCTCCTTCGCGAGCTTCATAAGGCGCTCGACGATGTCCGCGATGGACTTGTTCTTTTCCGTCAAATCCTTGGACGATGCATTGAGGCGCTCGACGACGCTGTCCGCATTCTCCACCGCCTCGCCAATCATCTCAAAGCGGCGCTGCGTCCGTCCGAGGTTGACGTTGCTCTCCTCGACCAGCTTCTGGAGACCTCCATCGTATCCACCGCCTGCTGCGACTTCGTCTTCAGCTCGGCGATGATGCCGTTGATCTCATCCGTAAACCCGCGCGACTGCTCGGCGAGCTTGCGGATCTCCTCGGCGACGACGGCAAAGCCGCGTCCCGCTTCGCCTGCGCGCGCCGCCTCGATCGCCGCGTTCAGCGCGAGCAGATTCGTCTGCTCCGAGATCGACTGGATCATCGCGCTCGCTTCTTCGATGCGCTCCGCGCGCTCGTTCGTCTCCTCGACGACACGCGCGACCTCCTGTGTGGCGTCCGCCGTCTCCGTCGATTTCTTCATCAGGTCAGAGGATCTCTGCGCCCTCGACCTGCCGCTTCTTAATGTTCTCTGTCGCCTCATTGAGGGCAGTCATCACCTTGCCATTGTCTTCGATGAGGTGCATCGCCTCCTCCGTATGCTCTGAGGCGGTCTGCGTATCACTGAGCTGTACGCGGGCACTCTCGGCGATGCCATGAATGTTGTCACGCACCTTGCCGGCAGCGTGCGATGTATTTCTGTGCCGTCGCCGTCAGCTCCTCGCTCGTCGCGGCAACGGACTGCGATGCACCGTTGATCTTGCCGACCATGTCACGCAGATTGTTTGCCATCCGCGCCAGTGATCCGACCATCGAACCGATCTCATCAGTGCGGTACTGATGCTCGCGCACCTTTGCGCCCTTGTCCTTGTCGAGATCGAGATCGGCAAAGCGTGCGAGCGTATCCGATACATCACCGATGGGAACGACAAGCCGCCGCCGCACAAAGAGTGACAGGACGATGACAAGGACGACGATGCCAATGACGGCAAGTACGAGGGCAAAGATCACCATATCATGTGCCGTACCGACGAACTTGCTCTTTTCTGTCGACGAGAATATCGACCATACCGCATCCGTTCCCCGGGAACTTCAGGGCATGATAGATATAGACCATATCCTTGCCCGATGTCGGCGAGACACGTGTCACCGTATACATCGCATCCCCGTAGGCAGCCTTCCGTTCCTCATCGGGGACTTCATCAGATCAAAGGCATTCTTCATCAGGCTGTCCGGGCTCATGCCATGTGCAACGAGATTGCCGGTATTGTCCACGAGCAGATAGACGTTATCCGGTGTACTGGCTTTTGCAAAAGTTCTCCTGCACCGGGGTGAGGTTGAGATCCGCGTCGACCACTCCGATGAACTTGCCGTCCTCGATGAGTGGAATCGAGTACGAGACGATCATCGTCTTTTCTCCGTCGACCTCATCGTAGAACGCCTCTGTCAGTGTCGGCTTCATCGAGCTCTTCGGCTTTTGGTACCAAGATGCACTGTCGTACCCCCACTCGGACTCGAACTCGACATTGTCATTGTCATCACGTGCCGCATAGAGCGTCACACGTCCCGAGCTGTCCGAGAGCTCATCACCAACGTGGGCGGCATCCTGCCCATCGAATGCATCCGGCTCAAAGACAACGCTGACGCCTTCGATATTGTCGTTCGCGAGCACGATCTCACGCAGGATCTCGTTCAGATCATCGCGGCTGCGTGCTTCCTTCGGCTTTTCCAGTTCCTTGTTCACACGCACACGCATATCCTCTGTCGACTGCTTGATGCTCTCATAGCGCGACAGGATCAAATTCGCGTGCCCTTCCAACTCGTTGTACTGGGCACGTGAACCGGTTGCGAGCAGTTCGTCGTACGCACGATAGCCGACGAAGGAGATGAGGATCGCAACCATCACCGCCACCCCGATAAAGATGACGGCGTTCAGCTGGAAGCCGATGCCCCTCCCTGCTTGTGTCCTTGTTCCTCCACATTTCCTCTCCTTTCTCCTGTGCACAGTCCCGGAGCACAGGTTACTCGTTCATAGCCCCCACAAAAATATGGTGGTTTGTCGAGACACGTTTTCCCCTTTTCCTCTTTTTAGTTCGTCATTAATGTTTCTTTTCCTTCTCTAAAAAAATTTATTTGTTTTTCCGCTCTCTCTTTTATGGTATACTGTTGAACAGTTCTCACAACAAAGAAAACACAAAGGAAGTGCTTCTATCTCATGACAGCAACCGCATGGTCGATTCTGCCGCCGATTATCACCATTATCCTCGCCCTCTGGACAAAGGAAGTCTATATGTCCCTCATCATCGGCATCTTCTCGGGTGCGATGCTCTTTGCGGGCGGGAATTTTCTGCAGGCAACGCTCACGATGTTTCAGGTCATGGCAGACAAGGTGGGCGGCAACGTCAACATCCTCGTCTTTCTCGTCATCCTCGGCATTCTCGTCGCCGCCATTACGCGCTCAGGGTGCGATGAACGCCTACGGCGAGTGGGCAACACGGACGATCAAGGGGAAGCGCAGTGCATCCCTCGTCACCGTTCTCCTCGGCATCGTCATCTTCATCGACGACTACTTCAACTGCCTCACCGTCGGCACGGTCATGCGCCCTGTCACGGACAAGTTCCAGATCGCGCGGACAAAACTCGCCTACATCATCGACGCGACAGCGGCACCGATCTGCATCATCGCTCCCGTCTCCAGCTGGGCGGCAGCGGTCGGCTCGTCGCTCCCGGAGGACTCGCCCATCGACGGCTTCATGCTCTTTTCTGCAGACCATCCCGTTCAACCTCTACGCATGGCTGACAATCCTCTTTATGCTCTATATTATATGGACGGGACGTGACTTCGGTGCGATGCGCAGGAGCGTCGAGAAATCCAACGTAGAGTTCGAGATCCCGAAGGAGTATCAGGATACGGCGGAGGCATCAGCAAGTGCGGCGAGCGAGGGACACGGCAAGATGATCGACCTCGTACTCCCCTGCTCGTCCTCATCGTCGCCTGCATTTACGGGATGCTGTATACGGGCGGCATCCACGAGGGCAAGAGCATTGCGCAGGCATTCGCCGGCTGTGACTCCTCAAAAATCCCTCGTGCTCGGTTCGTTCATCGCCTTCGTCTTTACGGGACTGCTCTACCTGCCGCGCCGCGTTGTTTCATTTCAATGTATTCTGCGACAGCTTCGGCTGGGGTTCAAGGCGATGACCCCGCCATCTTCATTCTCTGCCTCGCGTGGACACTCTCAGGGCATCTGCAGCAAGGAGTACCTGAACCTCGGCGGTTTCGTCGGCACGGTCGTCGCCGCCAATGCGGGCGTCGTCATGTTCCTGCCGCCGCTCTTCTTCCTCGTCGCAGCAGGGCTTGCCTTCGCAACGGGCACGAGCTGGGGACGTTCGGCATCCTCATCCCGATCGCCATCGCCGTCCTCGGACAGACGGCGCCTGACATTCTCGTTGTCTCCGTTGCTGCCATCCTCTCGGGTGCGGTCTGCGGCGACCACGCATCGCCCATCTCCGACACCACCATCCTCGCATCGGCAGGAGCACAGTGTCACCACCTCGACCACGTATCGACCCAGCTTCCCTACGTCGCCGTCGTCGCCTCCTGCTCCCTCATCGGCTACATCGCCGACGGACTGACCGAAAACGGCTACATCGGACTCGCCGTGGGCATCGTTTCCCTCGCCGTATTCATGGTCGTGCTCTCCTCACGCGTCACTTCGGCAGAGCAGTGAAAACAATACAATACGAAAACGCCGCCAACGGGCTCTATGCCCCGTTGGCGGCGTTTTCGTCATATCTGGTTGTCAGCCCCGCGTCTTTCCGCCGGCGACGTTGTACGTAACGCCGTGGATATAGGATGCACGCTCCGAAGCGAGGTAGGCGACGAGATCGGCGACCTCACTGAGCTTTCCACTGCGTCCGAGCGGTGTGGTCTTCGTGCTCGCATAGCCCTTGCGCAGATCATCGACGGTGATGCCGCGCGTGTGGCAGAGCCTCCTCATAGGCAAGAGTACGCAGGCCCGTTGCCTCAAGAATGCCGGGCGCCACTGCGACCACGCGGACGCCGAGCTTGCCGAATTCCTTTTGCCCATGAACGCGTAAAAGAATTGACCGCATTCTTCGTCGCCGCATAGATGCTCTGTCCCTCAGAGCCCTCGATACCGCTCTCCGAGCTCATGTTGATGATGACGCCGTGTCCCTGTGCGACGAGCTCGCGCCCGACTTCCTGTGCGCAGAGATAGACGCCCTTGAGGTTGACCGCCGTCACCTTGTCAAAGACAGCGTCGTCCAGCTCATACTTCCCATGCGGATCCTTCGGGTCGACCAGAAGGCGCGGGATGTTGATCCCCGCATTGTTGACGAGAATGTCGATGTGTCCGAACTTCTCCTTCGCCGCCGCGACCATTGCCGCGACGCTGTCGCGCTTTGTCACATCGGTGACCACGTAGAGCATCTTGCCCTGCGTTTCATCAAAGGCAGGTGCCTGCGGGTTCATATCGCAGACGACGACATTCGCGCCCTGCGCCAGAAACTCCTCGGCGACCGCCTTGCCGATCCCCGACGCGCCCCCGGTAACAATCGCAGTCTTTCCTTCAAGATTCAGCCAGCTCATTGCATATTCTCCTTTTCCCTACAATTAGTTCTCGTACAGCCCCGCGCTGGCAATCCACGCGATGATAACCGCAAGCGGGCCAGTCATGAAGCGGGAGTAAAGGACAGCGGGCACACCGATCTCCACCGTCTTGGCATCTGCCTCGGCAAGACCGAGACCGACGGGGATAAAGTCGCAGGAGCACTGGACATTGATGGCGAACACTGCAGGAAGCGCGAGGTTCGGCGGAATGTGTCCGAGACCAATCTCAACGCCGATCAGCACACCGACCACCTGCGCGATGACCGCACCCGGTCCAAGGAACGGGGACAGGAGCGGGAAGGAGCAGATCAGTGCCAGAATGACGAGACCAATCGGCGAGGAGGCGAGCGGCGAGATGAAATGCGCCACGAAGTCGCCAAAGCCCGAACCGAGGATAACGCCGATCAGCATGGAGACGAACGCCATAAACGGCAGAATCGTCGTAATCATGGTATTGACGGACTCGCGTCCTGCCTGATAGAACGTCGCGACAATGCCGCCCATCATCTGTCCGATCTTTGCCATAAGGCCGCCGGACTGCTCCGTGATCTTCTTCGTCGTATCGTACTTCGGCGCGGGTGCCGCCGCTGCTGCATCGGATGCAGCCGGCGCAGCAGGCGCTGCCGAGCCATCGCTGAATGCGATATTGTTCGGCTTGACCGCCGAGACGTAGATATCTTCCTTGATGTACTGGGCAAGCGGGCCGGAGGGTCCCGTCTGCTTGACGTTCACCGTAAAGATGCGCTTCTGCGGGATAGATGCCGCAGCGCAGCGTGCCGCCGCAGTCAATGACCACAGCGAGGATCTCCTCCTCGGGGACACTGGTCTTGAAGCCATCCACGACCTCTGCGCCCGTCATCTCACCGAGGCGAAGGGCAACATCCGAGATGACCCCGCCCGTGATATTGACGATTTTATGCCGCTTTTCATCCGGCGTCAGCGTGAGAGGACCGCCAAAGCCGCCCGAACCTGCCGAGACGACAACACTTTTATACTCTGCCATAGTATTGCTCCCTTCTTCCTCACTTCAGTACAGCGGGCTCTTTGCTGAGCTCAACGCCCTGCTGACGCTGCACATACGCCGTCGTAAAGTCCGTCAGCCAGCCGCGCAGGAAATTGACCACGAGACCGACGAGCAGATAGCGGACAGCAAGATCCGTATAGGGCAGTCCGAGTGTCGTGATGCCGTTGGCGACGCCGAGGAACACGAACATCTCACCGGGATTGACATGCGGAAACATACCGTTCATCGTATGGCATGCCGAAGACGATGCCGCATAATAAGAAGGCTTGTAAAATTCCGGAAGGAATTTTTCCCCAGCGATAGTGCCATCGGGTTGCGAGGAAGAACACCCCGATAAACGGGCAGAATGACATAGCGGGAAAATGGATTACCCGCGCAGAAATGAGCAAATCGCTCCACGCGCTCATTTCCGACGAAGAGAACGATTGCGTTCATTGCGACGAGCAGACAGAGCAGCGTCGGGATAATGCCCGTCACCCAGCTGATGAGTGTCTCACCGCCCTTGTTGAACATCCCGATGAATCCCTGTGCGAAAAGAATGAGTGTGTCCATGCGTTTGTCTCCTTTCACTGGAAAAAAAGTTAGTCTTATGCTGAACCGGCGAACGCCGTGCCCTGCTCCTGATAGATCATATACTCCTCACGCGCGCCAAGTACGGCGCGGCGCGTTTGGCGATCATAGCGGGCGACATGCTCCTCATCGAGATCGAGAAGATTCACCCCGTTGAAGTCATCAAATGATCGGAACCCCGCGAAGACGGTGACGCCCTTCATGATCTCCCCACGCAGGATATTGCAGTCCCCATCGATCACAAAGAGTACAATCGCCCCTGCGGCGAAAACGCCCCTTTGCCTTGCCGATGGCGACGCGCCCCTCACGGCGCAGTTCACGCACATGCGCGGCAAAGCGGCGAAACTGGAGGATACTCAGCACGAGCTGAAGGACCCACATACTCACCGCGATAACGATCAGCCAAAACATTGTTCTCACCCCCGAATTATTCATTGAGTAAAATCTTTGCTGTCTCCTCATCCGTGATGAGAACATTGATATAGCGGCCACGCAGTGCGCCGAGAATCGCAGGCACCTTCTCCGCGATGCCGCCATGCCGATGCAGTACGGCAGGCTGCGGAGGCGCTCGAGCTCGACGGCAATGATGCGGTCATGAAACTCGTTCGTCACGGGGCGGCCGTCTGCATCGTAAAACACGGAACAGATCTCCCCCACAGCACCGCTGCGCAGAGGCTCTCGATCCCTCTCGACCAAAAGCTCCCCATCCAAACCAAGTTGGAGGATTTGACGGGGGCGCCGATGCCGACAATCCCAATATCGAGCTTTTCTCCCAGAGTTTTGAAATCTGCTCGAAATTGATATCCTGTCGAATCGCCTCTGCGATCTCGCCCGTGCGCGCAATGGCAGGGGCATAGATATAATGACTTCGCCCGCCAAAAGCGTTTGCGAGCTCATAGCAGAGCGTGTTCACATGAAGCTCGCTGTCGAGGCTCTCAGGCCCTCCATCGAGCGGAACAAAATCCGCACGTATTGCACGAATTTGTTCCTCGGACGCGCAGCGCGTCAGCTCGCGGATGCTCGTCCCCCACGCCAGACCGATGGTCTGACCATCGGCCGCAATCCGGCGCAGAGGCCGAGCCCGCCTGTCCCATGCGCTTCTTGACCTGCTCGAGGTCAATGCTGTGTGCGACGACGCACGCCTCACGCAGCCCGAAGCGCCGCTCCAAGGCACTCTCGAGTTCCTCGTTACTGTCCATCGCGACGGTGATGCGTACGATGCCCGACGCGAGCGCACGCCGCAGGTACTTGCTGACCGTCGTGCGGTCCACGCCGAGCCGCTGTGCGATCTCGCTCTGCTTCAAGCCTTCTGTGTAGTATAGATTTGCCGCCTTGATAAGGATCCGTTTATCAACGGCCTGCATCATCATCCCCTGTCCCATCAACCTTTCACATTTGTGATGAACCGGCTCACATGTTGCTGTTACAGATAGAATATAGCGCGTTTTCTTCTTGACGCGCAAGAAAAAAAGACCATGATTTGAAATAATCACGGTCTTTTCCCGATAATTGATCAAACATCGTCACATAAGTGACATCACTATATCAAAAGTGACAATGTATTACTTATCCATCATTCCGTTCATCCAGTCGCGCAGAACAACTGCCTGATTGAGCTTTCGGATCCTTTCGCCCCCATAGAGGAGTGTGACATTCTCCCCTTTGCGAGATGCTCAGCGACCGTCTTTCAGTATGGGCGGGGGCAGCCGTCCCCGTCGAGAGCTCCGTTCGATACTTCTCGGTAAACGCTGCAAAGTTCTCCGCCTTGTGTCCGAACCACTTGCGCAGCTCCGGCGTCGGCGCGATGTCCTTCCACCAGTCCGAAAGATCGGCGTGCTCCTTCGAGATGCCGCGCGGCCAGAGTCGATCCACGAGAACGCGGAACCCATCATCGTCCGCCGGTGCCTCATAAACGCGTTTGATACGAATTTCTGCCATAATAACGCTTCTTCCTATCGCATCGGAAATATATCCGCATTTATCTTAGCACATTTTCGCATCTGCGTCAGAAAATCTTTCGCATCTGCTCATATCTCTCAGCTATAATTCCTGCCTCACGCCGAACGGACAGCCTTCATGGGTGCATCCATACCGATATAGTCCTGAACGGAACGCACCTCGCCCGTGCGCAGCGCTGCAATCATGCGGTTGATGCGCGGCGGCGGCGTCCACTCGAGAGGAGGAAAGCAGCCCTCGCAGTGATTATACATGACGTGCAGATCGTTCTCCGCCTGCCGCCGCAGCACTGCATACTCTGCCGCACGCCGCTCATAGCGCCGCCCCGCACGCAGATAGCCGATCACGCTGACCGCCGCCCACAGGACAAAGTAGTACGTCCAGACAAAATGCGGCAAAAAGGGCGACAGCGGGAAATAGACGAGCGCAGCAGCAAGCCCGCCTGCCAGTCCCCAGAACAGGAAAGACGGATGCGAAAAGCCGCTCTCAATATACTGCAGATCATCTGCCACCTGATAGAGATTGCTGTACTCCACAAAGTAATCCCGCAGCCGCTCAAGTCCCGCCAGCTGTGCTGCCATCGTCTCCGGCGGCGGACACGGTGCATTCAGCGCGACTTCTTTCGGCATCGCATGGCGTTTGCTCGCGGCCGTATCGGCGATGAAGCTCCATGTCTCAAGCTCATCATCGACGAGGGCGCGTCCCCCGCAGTGCGGACAGATGCGCGTCAGATTCTCGATCTTCGCGCCGCATTCCTTGCAGATCATACGTCTCTCTCCTTTCTGAAAAAATACTTGCTGGCACAACCATTCAACCTATTTATAATTATTGTGTCGTCAGCCGCTTAGAATATAGGAACATTCTACCATAAAATATTATCTTTGTCTAATAAACAGATTTTATCCATAGGACGTCTGTCATTAGTGATCGCAGATAAAATGAAGTATGCCAGGTTGATGCAACTGAATTTATCCGTGCGGTTCTGCGAGAATCAATGAAAAATGCTGCTGCACATTGATTTCGTACAGCAGCACCAAGAGTCCCAGCTTACCAGATAAACAATCCACAGATTGCGGCAGACAGCAGCGAGACCAGCAGTCCGGACAGCATCATGTAAACGACGTTGCGCGCAACGATCATATTGCGCTCAGGGTCAACCAGCCCCTTGAAGCAGCCGAGGATGATGCCGACCGTCCCGAGATTGGCGAATGACGTGATGAATACGGTCATCACGGCCTGCATGTGCGCCGGCCACGTCGGAACCATCTCCTGAATCTGCAGCATGACGACAAATTCGTTCGTGATGAGCTTTGTCCCCATGTACTGGGCAATCTGGAACGCCTCTGCCGGCGCAAGGCCGAGCAGCCACGCAAACGGGAACAGCACGACGCCGAGGATGAGCTCGAGCGAGAGCGATGCATGCAGCAGCCCGAGCAGGACATTGACGCACTGAGCAATGCCACGATGGCGATGACGTTCGCACAGATGATGAGGACAAGACGCCCTGCACCGAGAATCGACTCCGCGAGGTGGGAGAAGAACGGCTCGCGCTCCCGCCCTCACTCAGCGTAGCAATCGTGTCCGCCTCCGGCGCAACCTTCACGGGATGGAGAATCGAGGAGACGAGCAGCGCATTGATCACGTTCAGCGGGATCGCCGTGACAACGTACTCCGCCGGCATCATCTTGACATAGACGGCGATGAGTGCCGCCGTCACGCAGCTCATCGACATGAGACCGATGGTCAGCACGCGCTCCTTGCTCATCCGCATGAGCTGGAGCTTCGACACGGCGAGTGCCTCGTGTTGCCGAGGAACATCATCTCGATGGCGAAGAACGACTCGAACTTCGGTGCACGCGTGAGGAACGTGAGCAGCTTGCCAACCCAGCGGATGATGAACGGCAAAATGCCGAAATACGTGAGGATGTCAAAGAGCGGCACGACGAAGAGGATCGGCAGGAGCCCTGCCGCAAAGAAGTTCATCTGCGGTACGTTGACCCAGTCAGGGAACACGAACGCGATACCGACGTACGAGATGTTGATCAGCTCTGTGAACCCGCTCGCAGCGGCCGTAATCATATCGCGGCCAATCTGGAACGATGTCAGGAACCACGCGAGCACGAGGTTCAGCGTGAGAAGCGAGGCAACCGAGCGCCACTGGATCTCCTTGCGGTTCCGCGAGGCGAGCACGCCGATGCCGAGGAACACCACAAGGCCGAGCAGGTTGACGAAGAAAAACATACGAAATCCTCCCCCCGTAAGAGTTTTTGGCTAGTACCGTACGACCTTGTCTTTTTCCACGCGGGCATAGACAAGCGGACGGCTGGGCGGCACCTCTTTTCCAATGGTAATCGCCGCACGGAAGAGCTGCGCCGCGCTTTCGCCGCGCTGCGCGCTCTCGGTATAGAGCGTTGCGATGACATCGTCCGACGTCACTGCATCGCCGTACTTCTTATGCAGGATAAGCCCGGCGGCGAAATCGATCGGACTGTCCTTCGTCTCGCGCCCTGCGCCGAGCACAACGCTCGTCTCGCCGATTTTTCTCCGCATCCATGGCGGTGATATAGCCGTCCGCCCCCGCGCGAATCTCCACCTGCACAGCCGCCTGCGGGAACTTCGATGCGTCGCGCAGCACGGCATCGTCACCGCCCTGCCGCCGCACCATCGTACAGAACGTCTCGAATGCCGATCCGTCCGCAATCGACTGCTCCGCCATGCGGCGACACTCCTCGATCGTCCCCTTGCCGACGAGGTAAAGCATGTTCTCCGCGAGCTGGAGCGACACCTCCGTCAGGTCATGCGGCCCCTTGCCGCGCAGCACGTCCATCGACTCTGCGACCTCGATGCTGTTGCCGATGCCGTGACCGAGGGGCGTATCCATATCCGTGATCAGCGCAACCGTGCGCCGTCCTGCCCCCTCGCCGATGGCGACCATCGTCTGCGCGAGCGCGATGGCATCGTCGAGCGTCTTCATGAACGCGCCCGAGCCCGTCTTGACATCGAGCAGAATGCAGTCCGAGCCTGCGGCGAGCTTCTTGCTCATAATCGAGGATGCAATCAGCGGGATGGAGTCAACCGTCGCCGTCACGTCGCGCAGTGCGTAGAGCTTCTTATCCGCCGGCGCGAGGTTGCCCGACTGGCCGATGACCGAGACGCCGCACTCGTTCACGATGGAGAAGAATTTCTCCCGCGAGATCGCCGTCTCATAGCCCGGGATTGCCTCCAGCTTGTCCACGGTGCCGCCCGTATGTCCGAGACCGCGCCCGCTCATCTTTGCGACGCGTCCCCCGCAGGCGGCGACAATCGGGGGCGCAGATGAGCGTCGTCTTGTCGCCGACGCCGCCGGTCGAGTGCTTGTCCACCTTCTTGCCGGCAATCGCCGAAAGATCGACACGGTCGCCCGAGTCTGCCATGGCAATCGTCAGTGCGGTCGTCTCCTCCGCCGTCATGCCGCTGAACCAGATCGCCATCAGCATGGCGGACATCTGGTAGTCCGGAATCTCCCCCGCGACATAGCCCTCGACCATAGAGCGCAGTTCCTCGGCAGTCAGTTCGCCGCCGTGCTTCTTCTTCGTAATCAGGTCATACATGCGCATGGGTACATCCTCCTCAGCGGGCAAGAATGCGCGGCAGCAGGCTCTCGCCCTTTGTCGTCAGCGGTGCATCGAACATATCCGCCACCGTCGCGCCGATCATGGCGAACGTCGGATACGTCCCGAGGTTCGTGTTCGGGCGGATCCGCGCACCATAGACGAGGAGCGGCACATACTCGCGCGTGTGGTCGGTGCCGGGCGCGCCGGGGTCGCAGCCATGATCCGCTGTGATCATCAGCACATCGTCCTCGCGCATATTCTCCATGAACGTGCCGAGCTGCACGTCGAACTCCGTCGTCGCGCGCGCATAGCCTGCGATGTCGCGCCGATGCCCATACGCCATATCGAAATCAACGAGGTTGACAAAAGCACAGCCCCGTGAAGTCCTCCTGCTGGATGCGGAGCGTCTTTTCCATGCCGTCGGCGTTGCTCTCGTTGACGCCCGTGCTGCGCGTGATGCCGCGTCCCGCAAAGATGTCGCTGATCTTGCCGACCCCGATGACCTCACAGCCCTTGCGCACGAGCGCATCCATCATCGTATCGCCCGTCGGATCGAGGGAGAAGTCATGACGATGCGCGGTGCGCTTGTAGTTCGGATAGCTGCCGACATACGGGCGTGCAATAATGCGCCCGACGCCGTGCTCGCCCTGCATGATCTCGCGCGCCGCACGGCAGTAGTCATAGAGGCGCTCGACGGGCACATCGGCCTCGTTCGCCGCGATCTGCAGCACGCTGTCTGCCGACGTGTAGACGATGAGACCGCCCGTCTCCTCCTGCTCACGCCCGTAGTCGTGGATCACCTGTGTACCGGAGTAGGGCTTGTTGCAGAGCATCTTCTTTCCATCGCACGCCGCCGAGAGACGCTCGAGGATCTCGGGTGGGAAATCCATTCGGATACGTCGGCATGGGCTGCTCGGAGACGATGCCCGCGATCTCCCAGTGTCCGATCGTCGTATCCTTGCCGCGCGAGAGCTCCCGCAGGCGGGCAAAAAGTGCCGATGGGGCTGTCTGCCGGCGTGCCGCAGCCGACGCCGTCGATGTTGAAGAGCCCCAGTTTTGTGAGGTTCGGCGCGTGCAGCTCCGGCGAGGTCGTCAGCGACGCGAGTGTGTTGCATTTCCCGTCGCCAAAATCCGCTGCGTCCGGCTCATTCCCGATGCCGAAGCTGTCGAGCACAATGATGAATACGCGTTTGATACCAGCCATTGCTGTCTCCTCCCTCCGTTAGGGCGATGGACGCCTCCAGTGCAATCTCGATCATCTCGCTGAACGAGGTCTGACGCTCCTCCGCCGTGGAGGGCGGCTCGTCGCTGACGAGGTGGTCGCTGACGGTAAAGAGTGCGAGCGCGCGCACGCCGAACTTCGCCGCGATGAGGTAGAGTGCCGCAGCCTCCATCTCGAGGCCGAGGACGCCGTAGCTCGCGAGCTTCTGGATGTCCATTTCATCATCGTAGAAGCGATCCTGCGACATCACGTTGCCGACGCGCACGGAGATGCCCTTGTCTGCCGCTGCCTGATAGGCGTGACGCAGCAGGTCAAAGTCCGCCACCGGTGCAAAGTTGACCGAAGCGCCGAAGATGTTGCGCGGCATGGAGGAGTCGGTCGTCGTCGCCTGCGCGATGAGGACGTCGCGGATGTGGATATCCTTGTGGCACGCGCCGCAGCTGCCGATGCGGATCAGCGTCTTGCAGCCGTACTCGCGGATGAGCTCGTTGACGTAGATAGAGATCGAGGGCATCCCCATGCCCGTCCCCTGCACGGAGATGGGATGTCCCTTGTACGTGCCGGTGTAGCCGAGGATATTGCGGATGTTCGTGTACTCCTTCGCGCCCTCGAGGAAGTTCTCGGCGATGTACTTGGCGCGGAGCGGGTCACCCGGCAGGAGAATGCGCTCGGCGATTTCGCCCTTCGCTGCGGCAATGTGTGGGGTTGGCATAATGTGTACCTCTCTTTCGTCATGATAGAAAAATTTTATCGTAAACCGCCATAGCGGTCTATGTCACTGTGCTGCCTCAAAGACGAGCTGCAGGAGAAACAGTACGCCGAGGACGTAGGAGAGCGTTCCAAGCTCATGGCGGCGCCCCGTGAACACTTTCATCATGGGGTGCGCGGCGAAACCGAACGCGAGCCCCGTCGAGATGCTGTTCGTCAGAGGGATGAGCACGATGATGAGGAACGCAGGGAACCACTCGGAGAAATCCTGAAACTGGATGTTTTCGAGATGCTGCATCATCAGTGCGCCCGTGATGATGATGACGGGCGCGACAGCCGCCTGTGGAACGTAGGCGAGCAGCGGAATGAAGACGAGTGTGAGCAGGAACAATGCGCCGCCGACGAGTGCCGTCAGCCCGCTCCGCCCTCCTTCGACAATGCCCGCCGCACTCTCTGCGGCAGCGACGGTCGGGCTCGTTCCGAGCACCGAGGACAGCACCGCCGTCAGGGACGAGGCGCGGAATGCATTGCGGAACTTTGCCGTATCGGGCAGCAGTCCTTCGAGCAGGCCGATGGACTCAAAGACGAGAATCATCGTCATCGAGAAGACCGCGAGCCAGAACGAAACGGTCAGCATGGAGGAGAAGTCCTCTGCAAAGAGCAGTGCACCGTACTCACCGAGCCGCGTCATATCGATCTCAATCGTATTGGCTTGAACCAGACCGAGCGCATTGGCAATGACCGTCACGATGAGGATGGCGATGAAAAATCCGCCCTTCACCCGCCGCTGGTAAAACAGCAGGCTCAGCACGAGGCCGAGGAGCGCGAGCAGCGCAGAGGATTCCGCAGATCGCCGAGCGCGAGGATCGAGTTCTCGCCGGCGCGGATCAGCTCCGCCTTCTCCAGACCGATCTCCACGAGGAACAGTCCGATGCCCGCCGTCACAGCATATTTCAGCGATTTCGGCACGGCATCCGCCAGCACTCTGCCCGCACGCGTCACCGCCAGAGCAAAGAAGATGAGCGCTGAGACGAGCGAAATGGCAAGCGCCTCCTGCCAGCGGAAAGCCCCATGTTCACCACGACGGTATACGTAAAGAATGCATTGATGCCCATGCCGGGCGTCAGAATGATCGGCGCATCCGCCCAGAACGCCATCAGCAGGCACCCGATCGCCGAGGCGAAGATCGTCGCGAACACGCTCAGCTCCGCCGGAATCCCCCCGTCCGCGAGGATCAGCGGGTTGACGATGACAATGTACGAGATGGCAAAGAACGATGTCAGCCCCGCCATCACCTCCACGCGCCTGTTTGGCACGTTGTTCGAACTCATATCTCATCCCCCTTTTTTTAATAAGTATATCAAATAAAATAAGCGAAAAAAAAGGACATGTGACTTTTCAGCGCGAATTTTATTCGTTAAAATAGAGGAGAAATGATACATCCAGCGATTTCCATATAAAGAGGAGCATCATCATGCTTTTGCCGTCATTTCCCGAAGTGCCGCCGCACCTCCTGCGCACGGCACGTCCGCTCACATTCCAGCCCGACGAGATCATCCGCTGCAAGGGGACGCATGCCGACACGGTCTACATCCTCCTCGCGGGACGCGTGCGCATCATCAACGAGTTCGCAAGCGGTGATCGCTATGTGTTCGCCATCGCCGACCCGCCCACATTCCTCGGTGAGTACGAGGCACTCGCTGGTACGCCGTACTATGCCGCGACATGTGAGGCAGAGACGGTATGCGACCTGCTCGCCATCAGCATCGACGCGTTCGGTGCATGGCTCCAGCACGACGCGGCAGCAGCGTTTTCCGTCGCCTGCATGATCGCGCGAAAATCATGGCCCATCTCGGACGAATACGGTCAGATCAAATACCTGACGGTGCAGTCGCGTCTCCTCGCCTACCTGCAAAAGCAGCTGCCCCCGACCGATGCCGCCGTGCGCCTCCCCATGCGGCGGCAGGACATCGCCGATGCCATCGGTACGAGCCTGAAGACGGTCAACCGCAGCGTCGAACGCCTCCGCGCAGAGGGGATACTCTCTCGACCGCGGCAAGATCGCCCTCACACCCGAACAATGTGCGAAGGTGCGGACAATGGATGTGCACCAAAAAACATAGGGATCCTGCGGCACTTATTCTGTGATACACGAAAAGGCGCTGCGCGAAGTTTTTAGCTTCGTGCAGCGCCTTTTCGATGCCCCTTCCACCGCTTGCTGACCTGTCCAAGAAGCAAGCCCATAGGGCGCAGCTGATTGGGAAACAGGTCGTATGCGAAAACGTCCCAAGAACACGAGCGTTAGCGACGTGTGATTGGTTGACGTTGACCGCTCGCGGTTCCCCTTCCCCGTCTTAGCTTAGTTTTCCCTCTTGCGCTTTGACCGATAGCCGAGCCAGAGCGCGATCAGCCATACGGGCAGGATCGGCACGGCAATCTGCATCCCGGGGATCTGTGCCATCATGATGACAACTCCCCGCGAGGAAGATGAGGCAGAGGTAGTTGATCCACGGATAGAACGGTGTGCGGAATTTGATCGGCTTTCCCTCACGCGCACTGTCTGCGGAATTTCAGATGGGTGACGACGATGGTCGTCCAGCTGATGACCGCCGCACAGGTCGCAATCGCGATCAGGTAAGAAATGCGTCCCCCGGGAAGAAGTAGTTGAGAAAGACGACAATAAGCGTCATCCCCGAGGAGATGAGGATGCCGCGCACGGGCACCCCGCGGTGCGAGAGACGGCAGAGTGCCTGCGGGGCATCGCCGCGCTGTGCGAGTCCGTAGAGCATACGGCTGTTGCTGTAGATCGCGGAGTTGTAGACCGAGACCGCCGCCGTGAGCACGACGAAATTCAGGATATGCGCCGCCGCAGGGATGCCGACGTTGCGGAAAATCTGGACGAAAGGGCTCGCATCCGCACCGACCTCGTTCCACGGCCAGAGTGCCATGAGAATCGCCATGGTGCCGACGTAGAAGATGAGGATACGCCAGATGACCTGATTGATCGCCTGTGGGATGGTGCGGTCGGGATCCTCTGCCTCTCCCGCTGTGATGCCGATGAGCTCGATGCCGCCGAACGAGAACATGACGACCGCCGTTGCGAGGAGGAAGCCCCACCAGCCGTTCGGCAGGAATCCCCCATGCGCCCAGAGGTTGCTGACGTTCTCGGGGAACGGTGCGCCCGTCACGAGCAGCCAGCCGCCGAGCCCGATCATGAGCACAATCGCCGTGATCTTGACGAGTGCCATCCAGAACTCCATCTCGCCATAGGCACGCACATTCGTGAGGTTAAGGATGGTGATGACCGTGAGACAGACGAGCGCAGAGAGCCACTGCGGCAGATCGGGCAGCCAAAAGTTCATATAGATGCCGACCGCCGCCAGCTCCGCCATGGAAACGATGATGTAGTTGAACCAGTAGTTCCAGCCGGAGAGGAAGCCCGGAAAGTCGCCCCAGTACTTTCCCGCATAGTGACTGAACGAGCCGGAGACCGGCTCATCCACCGCCATCTCGCCGAGCATCCGCATGATGAAGAAAAATCGCGACGCCGCCGAGCAGATATGCGAGCATGACCGCCGGCCCCGCGAGCGCAATCGTCGAGACAGAGCCGTAGAAAAGCCCCGTACCGATCGCGCCGCCGAGGGCGATCATCTGGAGATGCCTGTTCTTGAGCCCGCGCCGAAGGGCGGGCGATGCTTCCTTTTCCCGCATAAATCCTCCGTCCAAAAACAATCCTATCCGCGCTGACGCGACTTTAACGCCTGTTCCACTTCGCGTTTTGCCGCCTTTTCTCCTTCAGCGACTGCCGCTTGTCGTAGTTATGCTTTGCCGCTCGCGAGTGCCAGCTCGAGCTTTGGCACGGCCGCGCTTGAAATAGACCTTCAGCGGGATGAGCGTCATGCCCTTTTCCCGCGTCTTGCCAAAGAGCTTCAGTATCTCCGCCTTATGCATGAGCAGACGGCGCACGCGCAGCGGGTCATGGTTGAACTGATTGCCCTGATCGTAGGGGCTGATGTGCATGTGGTCGAGGAATACTTCCCCGTTCTTGATGTAGGCGTAGCTGTCGCGCAGATTTCGCCTTGCCGGCGCGCAGGGACTTGACCTCCGTACCGACCAGCTCCATTCCCGCCTCATAGGTCTCGTGGATGAAGTAGTCGTGCCGCGCCTTGCGGTTCTCACAGGCGATCCGTACGCCCTCGTTTTTCTTTCCCATTGATGTTCCTCATTCGGTGCCTCGCGTGCCGCCCTCCGTCTTGCGGTTCATGCGGCGTGCGGGGCGCGGCGCGCGGCGCGGCTTCTCCGTCCGCTCCGGCTCCTCACTCCGGCTGCGGTAGCCCGGCGGATCGGGCCAGACCGCGCTGTTGAGCCCCGTCACCTTGACGCGGTGATAGTCGCGTCCGGTGGTGCGCTCATCGTCACGACGGCTCTCACTGCGGCTGCGTCCGCCGCGTGGCGGGCGGTCTGCGTTTGGCTTTCCGCCGCGCTCACTGCGCCGCGAGGCCGGCTTGCCGTCCGTCCGTGCCTTGCGCGGCACGCTCTCCGCCGCCGCATGGGCGGCGCGGTCCCCTTCTGGGCATGTCTGCCGCTCGTACCATGTGCGCCGCGCGTTTTCCTGCGCCGTTCGCCATGGCTTTCGCCGGCTGCAGCGGCGGGAGCGTCGCGGCGCTCGCCCTTCCTGCGGCGCGGGCTGCGCGTCTGCTCCGTCCCCGCATCCTTCTTCGCGGGGCGCGGGGCAGTGCCGCGTTTCGCAGGAGCGGCCGCGTTCGGGTCGTAGACGCCGTTGTCCTTCAGGACGAAGTCGAGCGTCCGCGCCTGCACGTCGGCGCGCGTGATGATGATGGTCACGGTATCACCGAGGCGATAACGCGTGCCCCGTACGCTCGCCCACCATCGCATACTGATCCTCGACGTAGGTATAGTAGTCGTTGATCATGGTCGAGACGTGAACCAGCCCCTCAACGCCGTTCTCGAGCTCGACGAAGATGCCGAACGCCGTTACGCCGCTGATGACGCCCTCGTAGGTCTCGCCCACGAACTGCGCCATGTACTCGATCTTTTTCATATCGGTCGTCTCGCGCTCCGCCTCGATGGCAATACGCTCACGCGCCGAGGAATGCTCCGCCGCCTCGGGGAGGAGCGCACGCAGACGCTCGCGTTTCTCCGCCGCGATATGCCCCGTGGCGAAACGTCTCGCGCAGGAGACGATGCACGAGGAGGTCGGGGTAGCGTCGGATCGGCGAGGTAAAATGCGTATAGTAGCGCGCCGCAAGGCCAAAGTGCCCAAGGCTCGCCGTCGAATAGCGTGCCTGCTGCATCGAACGCAGGGCGACCGCCCCGATGATGCGCTCCTCAGGCTGTCCCTCGACGCGGTCGAGCACCTGCTGGATGTCGGAGGGGCGCACCTTGCCGTCCTCATCGACATGGAGGCGCAGGCCGAGCGCGGCGAGGAGGCTCTGCAGACGCTCGATCTTCTCAGAGGTGGGCGTCTCATGCACGCGGTAGACGAACGGCTCTTCCTTCAGCTCCATGTGACGCGCCACGGTCTCATTTGCCGCGAGCATGCACTCCTCGATGATGGACTCGCCGATCGAGCCCGTACGCTTTTCGAGCGCGACGGGATGTCCATCGGCATCGAGCTTTACCTTGACCTCGGGCAGCTCAAAGTCAATCGATCCGCGCCGATGACGCTTGGCACGCAGCACCTCGCGCAGACGGCGCAGCGTCTCAAGCATCGGGCGGATGTCGCCGTTGTCCGAGACGAACGGCTCATCACCGGCAAGGACGCGGTTGACGAGCGTATAGGTAAGGCGGCGCGCAACATGGATCACGCACGGCACGATCTCATAGCTTCTGACCTCGCCGTCCATGCCGATCTCCATCTCGCACGCCATCGAGAGACGATCCACGCCCTCGTTCAGGCTGCAGATCCCGTTCGACAGCTCCTTCGGGAGCATCGGAATCACGCGGTCGACGAGATAGACGCTCGTCCCGCGCCGCGCCGCCTCACGATCGAGCGGCTCGCCCGCACGGACATAGTGGCTGACATCGGCGATATAGACGCCGAGGAAGAACCCGCCGTCCTTCTCATAGGCGTAGACACCGTCGTCGATGTCCTTCGTATCCTCACCGTCAATCGTGACAATGGGGAAATCACGCCGGTCACGCCGCCCTGCATACTCCTCAGGAAGCGGATCCTTCGGGCAGCGCGCCGCCGCCTCTGCGACATCGGGCGGAAACTTCTCATCGAGATCGTAGGCGCGCATGACGGCGAGCACGTCACGCCGGGGTCGCCCGTCTTGCCGAGCACCTCGACGACGCGCCCCTCGGCGCTCCTGCGCTGCTCCGGCCACTTCGTGATCTCGACGACGACCTTGCTGCCCGTCTTTGCCCCGCCAAAGTCCTTTTTCAGCACAAAGACATCGCGCCCGATCTTCGTGCTGTCGGGCGTGACAAAGCCGAACGCCTTGCTGCGCTCGAACGTGCCGACGATATGCGTATTGACGCGCTCGAGGATACGGATGATCTCCCCTCGCGCGCGCGTCCCGGCTGCTCGGACGGCGTGACGCGTGCGACCACGCGATCACCGTGCATCGCCGTCCCCATCGCACTGCCGGGGACAAAGACATCCGTCTCCTCCTCCGTCTCACGCACGTCGGGGATGATAAAGCCGAACCCCTTCGGCGACATGGAGAGCCGCCCCACCACGAGATTCATGCGGCTCGGCAGACCATAAAGGCCGCTGCGGTTGCGGATGACCGCACCCTCGGCCTCAAGTGCGGCAAGAGCATCGGAGAGCTCCTTCCCTTCGCTCTCCGGGAGCCCCAGCCCCGTACGCAGCTCCGCCTCAGGCAGCGGGCGATAGGGCGTCCTCCCGCATAAAAGGCGTAGATCCTCTCCTTGAGCGTATCCAGTTGTTCCTGTTCCATATTTTCCTCTTTTTTCGTTTCTACGATCTTCTTCCCTGCACAGCCTTCTCCAAAAAATCTGCCGTGCGCTCAAATACGCGCTCCCTGACCCCCTCGTCGAGCGGAAGCAGATGCCCCGCATCAGGGAGAATCACCGTCTCACAATCCGTGCTTGCCACGTGTGCGCGCAGCTCCTCGGCACTCTTTCGGATCCGCCGTATGGTCACGCGCTCCGTGAACGATCAGGAGCGGCGCGCGCACCTTGCCCAGCTCGCTGCGGGCAGCGGCAATCACATCCATCATCTCATGGACGGAGACGAGCGGCATACGCCGATAGGTGTTGTTCGCTCCCTGCGGGACGTTCTCCAGTTTGCGGCGCGCCTTCGGCACATAGCGACCGACGCTCGCCGCGCGCGTCGGCAGATGCTCGATCCCTGCTCGCGCGCAATGATCAGTGGCGCACCGAGGCTCACAACACGGGTGACCTCCGCCTCGACCGAAAGCAGCAGGGCAAAGATCGCCCCCATCGAGTGCCCCACGACGGCGATGTCGTCACACGCCCCACGCAGAATCGCGTAGCCGTCACGCACAGAGTCCATCCAGTCCTCATGCTCCGTACGGCTGAGATCCTCTGCGGTTGTCCCGTGCCCCGCAAGTCGTATGGCGAGCACCGTAAAACCGCGCGCATGAAGGTACTCCCCCATGAGACGCAGCTCAGCGGGAAGTCCCGGTAAATCCATGAATGAGGAGGACACCATGCCGTCCGCCCGGCAGAAAAAAAGGCTCTGCGCCCAGTAAATGCATGACGTATCCCCCTTTCACAAAATGATTCCATGCATCCCAAATAAAGCCCTGCCCCGCAGAGCGGCAGCAGGGCTCCTGCACGAATACGGTCAGCTCGACAGCCGCGCGATAATGATCGTAATCACCCCGAACAAAATCGCGAACACGACGGTCACGCGTGCGAGCAGCGCATCCATGCCGCGTGCCTTGCCCGAGAACACCGTATCCTCGCCGCCGTCCAAGCCGCCCATGCCGGCAGACTTTGCCTCCTGCCCGAGCACAGACGCGATGAGGATGATCGCGACGATTGCATCAAGTACCATTAAAAGCGTGAGCAAGAAAAAGCCCCTTCCTTTTTAAAACGAACGATATTTTGTAATCATAACACAGAGAACGCAAACGTGGCAAGCGAAATGTATCCGCACCGCCATGCGGATTCCGTCACTTCTCCCCGCTGGCGGCCGGGAGCTCCTGTACCACGAGCATCGTATGCGGCATACGCAGCAGTACGCGCGTGATGCGGATGCCCTCTACCTCCTCCACGTAGAGAGCGCGCCCGCATGCGCCGCCATCTGCCCGACGCGCGGAGCCTCGCCGAGCTGGTCATAGAGCCAGCCGCCGATGCTGTCCACATCCTCATCCACGATGCAGACGCCGAGGAGATCGTCGACCTCCTCGAGCAGCAGCTTTGCATCGATGGAGCAGATATCGAGCCCGCGCCACTCGACGCTCTCGCGCTCGACATCGAACTCGTCGCGGATGTCGCCGACGATCTGCTCGATGATGTCCTCGACGGTCACCATGCCCGCCGTTCCGCCGTACTCATCGACGACAATGGCAAGCTGCGAGCCCTGCTCCTGCATCGTGCGCAGGAGGATGCTGCCGTCCATGCTCTCGGGCACGATGAGTGCCTTGCGGATGTAGCGGCGCAGATTCAGCCGCTCTCCGCGCATGAGCGGCGGCAGGAGGTCTTTCACGTGGATAAAGCCGATGATGTGATCCTTGTCCTCGTAGCAGACAGGATAGCGCGTCTGCTGCTCCTCGATGATGGTCTTGATGCGGTCGGCGGGCGGATCATCGAGATAGAGGCAGATCATATCCGTGCGCGGCACCATGATCTCACGTGCGTTCAGCTCGGTAAAGGAAAAAGACCTTGTCAACGAAGTCCGCCTCCGTGCTGTTGATGAGCCCCTGGCGAAGCTCTCCTTCATCAGGAGACGGATCTCCTCCTCCGTGTGTGCGTCCTCGTTTTCGCCCTTGACCTCATAGCCGAGTTTGCGGCTGATGTGGTTTCGCCACCGTGTTGAGCACCCAGACAAAGGGGCGCATGACGCGGCCAAAGAGCACCATGGGAAACGCGATCGCAAGGAGGATGCGTTCCACGTTGGCGATCGCCATCGACTTCGGCGTCAGCTCGCCGAGCACGATGTGAAGCGAGGTGATGAGGGTAAAGGCGATCGCGAGCGCGACCGTGTGCCCGACCTCGTCCGGCAGCCCCATGTGCTGCGTCGCGGGCAGAATCAGCACGGCAATTGCCGGCTCGCCCACCCAGCCGAGGCCGAGCGAGGCGAGCGTGATGCCGAGCTGCGTCACGGACAGCGAGGAGTCGAGGTGATCGGTCAGCTGTTTGGCGTATTTCGCACGACTGACCCCCTCGGCGATCAGCGTCTCAAGGCGCGACGGGCGGATCTTGACGCAGCAGAATTCTGCCGCGACGAAGAAGCCGTTCATAAAGATCAGAAAGATGACGAGCAGTAAATCGAGTAATGTGGGCAATATGTCCACGAATCAAGGCCTCCTTTGGGCAGGGGACAATCAATCGAGCTGTTTCACATCGAGTTTCATGCGCGCGGCGAGTGTCTTCAGCCGCTCCACTTCCTTTGCATCGACGAGCGAGATGACCGCGCCCGCCTTGCCCGCGCGTGCCGTCCGTCCCGCACGGTGACGATAGGTGCGCACATCCTCGGGCAGATCGACTTGGACGACGCAGTCCACATCCTCGATGTCCAGACCGCGTGCAGCAAGGTCGGTGGAAATGAGGAGCTGTGCACGCCCCGCGCGGATCGCATCGAGGGCAGCACGCCGCTGGTCGCGCCGCTCGCCGCCGAGCAGAGCGGCGACGCGGATGCCCTCGTACTGCAGCTTCTCCACGGCTTTCGCCGCATCGAAAGCTGCGGCCGACAAAGACGAGTCCCCGACGAATCGGCAGGCGGCGCGTCAATTTTTGCACAGCCTTTATTTTATCACGAAATGACACAATATGATAGTAGTTTTCACACGTCGTTTCCTGTGCCGCTGCACGGATGATGCGCGGCGTACAGAGCTCCGCCGCCGCCTGCACAGCCCCTGCGGCCGCCGTCGCCGAGAGCAGGAGCATCTGCCGATCACGGGGCAGGAGATGCAGGGACGGCACGCACCTCCGCGCTGTGCTGCTTGCCGAGGAGACGGTCGAACTCATCGAGTACACAGAGGCGCACCTCCTGCAGTTTTAGTTTGCGGAGGCGGTGCAGCTCCACGATGCGCGGCGCGGAGCCGACGATGAGCGCAGGTTTTTTCTTCAGCGCGTCAATCTGCCGCTGCACATTCGCCCCGCCGATGAGTGCCTGCACGCCGACAGAGAGCCCCGCCGCCTGTACGAGCTCACGCGCGACGCCGGCGATCTGCATCGCGAGCTCATGCGTCGGCGCGAGGACGAGTACCTGCGCCGCGCGCACGGCGGGGTCGATGCGCATGAGTGCGGGCAGGAGATAGGCGAGCGTCTTGCCCGTTCCCGTCGGCGCCTCGCCGATCAGGCTCTCGCCCGCACACGCGGCAGGAATCACCTCCCGCTGGATCTCCGTCGGCTCCGTTATGCCGCGCGCAGCCAGTGCCGCCGCGAGCGGCGCGGGCACGCCAAGTGATGTAAAGTCCATCGTATCCTCCTAAGCTTCGGCAGGCGTATCCTTCAGACGCCCCTATAGCCGCGCATTCGCTCGACAGTTCGCGTTCCCCAAAGCCTCCCCCGCCGCTGCGGGGAGGGGACCGCTTGCGGTGGTGGGGGCGCCATGAGCGATAGCAGAGCCTCACCTTACTGGTCAAAAAACAGCGCATCCATCTCCGCCTGCTCATCTGCCGTCGGCGTATAGCTGCGGCGCGCCGTCATCGCGGCGGCAGGGGGACGCGTGCCCGTCCCGCCCGCAGAGCCGCGCGGCACCGCCGCCCGGCAAAGTTCGGCTTGCCGCCCGCATCATCCGCCGTCATGCGGCACTGCGGAAATGCCGAGCAGCCCCAGAAATCACCGTGCTTTCCCTTGCGCTTCAGCATGACGCCGCGCCCGCAGGCGGGGACATGGGGAATCCCCTCGCCGCCCGCCATCTGCGCCGTCCGCGCTGCATCACAGAGATCACGCGCGAACGCCGCCTGCCCCGCGAGGAACTCCTCGGGCGTCCCCACGCCGTCCGCCATCGCGTGCAGCTGATCCTCCCAGATCGCCGTCGCATCGGGGTACGTCATCGTGTCGGGCAGTGCGTCGATGAGCAGGTACGCCTCCGCCGTCGGCGTCAGCACCTTCTTCTTGCCCGCAGCATGGAGAAACTTGCGGCGGATGAGATCCTCGATGATGCTTGCGCGTGTCGCCTCCGTCCCGATGCCGGACACATCGCGCAGCATCTTTTTCGCCGCCTCGTCCTTGACGTACTTATGAATCTCCTTCATCCCCTGGAGCAGGGTCGCGGGCGTAAAGCGCGCGGGCGGCTTCGTCTGCCGCTCCTTCATCTCCGCTGAGACGAACGCCGCCGCGTCGCCCTTTTTCATCGGCGGGAGAACAGCGCTTTCCTCGTCCTCCTTCTCCGCATCCTCGGACTCGTTCTTCCCCGTGCGGTACATCGTGCGCCATCCCGCCGTGCGTTCCGTGCGCCCGCGCGCCGTGAATGTCTCGCCGTGATGCGTCACCTCGGCCTTCGTCTGATCGTAGACGTAGTTCGGGCAGAACTGGGCGATATAGGCACGCGCGATCAGCTCGTAGATATTGCGCTCCATCGCCGTGAGCCGCGCGAGATTCACAGGCACGGTCGTCGGGATGATCGCGTGATGCGCCGAAATCTTCGCGTCGTTCCACGCACGCGACTTCTTCGCAGGATCTGCCGCCTGTGCCCACGCCGCAAGCGGCGTATCGGGGAGCGCGGTGAGATTGCCGAGAATCTTCGCCGCATCCTTGTGCTGGCTCACGGGCAGGTACTCTGCATCGGAGCGCGGATAGCTGGTCAGTTTTTCCTCGTACAGCTTCTGTGCCGTATCGAGCACCTGCTGCGGCTCATAGCCATAGCGTTTGCCTGCGAGCACCTGCAGGGCCGAGAGCGAAAAGGGCAGCGGCGGCGGCTCCTCCTTTTTCTTTCGCTCATACTTCGTCACCACGCCGTCTGCGGGCGGCGCACCAAACGACGCCACGGCAGCATTGACCGCCGCAGGATCCACGAGCCGCCCCTCAGCATCGAGCGGCGTGCGCTCCTCCGACGGCTTCCACCGCGCACGGAACGTCTCTCCTGCCTCTGTGCGAAAGAGTGCATCGACGAGATAGTAGGTCGCGGGCGTAAAGTGCTCGATCTCGCGCTCGCGCCGCACGACGAGTGCCAACGTCGGCGTCTTGACCCGGCCGATGGGCAGGACGAGCCGCGCATGACCTGCCCGCCGCGCTGCGAGCGTATAGGCACGTGAGAGATTCATCCCGATGAGCCAGTCCGCGCGCGCACGCGCCAGCGCCGAACGTTTTCAGCGGAAGGAAATCCCCGTTATCGCGCAGGTCATTCAGTGCATCGTGGATACTCTTGTCATCGAGCGCATTGATGAGAATGCGGCGCACGGGCTTGGTATTGCCGAGATAGTCCAGCACCTCATCGACGAGCAGCTGCCCCTCGCGGTCGGGGTCGCCGCCGTGCACGATCTCATCGGCGCGCGCGATCAGCCCCTTCACCACGGCGAACTGCTGCGCCGCGCTCTCATTCACAACGAGCTGCCACTCCTTCGGCAGGATCGGCAGATCCTCCGCGCGCCAGCGTTTCAGCGCAGGATCGTACTCCTCCGGCTCCGCCTGACGCAGCACATGCCCAAAAAGCCACGTCACCACACCGCCGCCCGTCTCGATCCATCCCGAACCCTTGCGGTGCGGCGCAGGAAGACACGCGGCAAGCGCGCGGCCGACGCTCGGCTTCTCCGCGATGTAGAGCCTCATGAAAACACCTTGATGAGCGCCCAGATGAAAATGACGATCCACAGCACCATCAGAATGGATGCGCCGATGAGCAGCCACGTACCGTAACGCTCCACGCGCCGCTCGCCCTCCGTGCGCGTATGCGCGGGCAGCATGCGGATCAGCAGCGACGTCGCCGCAGGGAGGATCACCATATCATCCACCGCCCCCACGAGCGGAATCGTATCGGGGATAATGTCCACCGGACTGATGAGATAGAGCAGCGAGAGCGGAAAGAGAAATTTCACGACACGCGGCGTATCGCGCTGCAGCATTGCGTAGAGCAGCAGGGCGATGTTGTGCCGCATGGCGCGCAGGAGAACAAGAAATCGCAGCATAAAAGCCTCCGATCATGAAGTAAATATGATCTAGTATACCATTCTGTCCAATCT
>BNJU01001225.1_pt1 | contig 89504 bp, 97 predicted proteins | sample 8539281 | NCBI WGS metagenome assembly BNJU01 (sample SAMD00202456, study PRJDB9452) | human saliva metagenome | isolation source: human saliva | place: Japan
ATTACGAATGAGCCGCTCTACCAACTGAGCTATACCAGCATGTGTATAGTAACATCCTACTCCTATTGCAGTAAGATGTCAAATACACCTATTTTACGCCTTTTACAGATACAAGTTCACCTGTGAAAGCGTCTACATGCACTTCAATTTCTTGATGATTAGCGGCACCAAATGCTACATCGTATACAAAACGACCTTTTTTTCATTTTTTTACAGACCAGCTATTAAGGCTTGTTGCTTGGCCTTTTGTTTGAGCAAAGGCAAAGTTTACAACTGCGTCTGGCGTTAAAATACGAGTAGGATCAAAGGCCTTTTTCTCTAAACCAACCTTGTATGTGCCTTCTTTTGTTTCACCAATTTGATTTGTATTGTAGTTGTATTTCAACTCATACTTACCTGTTGAATCAAAGCCTTCAATTTCATATTTAATTTGACCATCTTCGCCATCAAATGCAATTTCTGTAATCGCTGCTTTTGGATGTTGTTGAATGAAAGCATTGAGCAATGTATTGGCGCCTACAATGGCTGCATGATTAGCATCAACAACTGCTACTGTCGGTTGTACCGGTACAATACTAGTCGCATCAACAACTGGTGCATTTACCCCCAAATGCCGCTGCTAGTGCCAATGCAATCCCGCCTTTTTACGAACATAGATTTCATAAGTTCCTCCTACATAAATAGTATTAGTAAATATTCCATATACTACTATTATACACAATAGTTAGGGCTTTCACGAACAAAATCATAATCTAAAATAACACCCACGAATAGATTGCATATGTTACAATTTAATTAGTAAAACAGTAGTTAATAATATATACAAGTGAGTACTATGATTTCTTTATATCCAACCTTTTACCATACATTTTCAATGCAAAAGCCAATCAATGTCATCATACATGTTGTCAAAAGTGGACTATCGATGTAGATGAGGAGACGGCTAAATTATATCAAACACTGCCTACACCATTAGCGAAGACCTACGGAAATTTATGACCGTCGATGACGAAGGCTATTATTTCATGTTTAGCGACAAACAGCCTACCTGTCCGTTGCTACGGGAAGATGGATTGTGCCGCATAGTCTTAGAACTAGGCGAAGATAGTTTATGCGATACCTGTCATATGCATCCGCGGTTCTATAAATATATCGAAGACCTCGAGCTCTGTGGCGTCGGTCTATCCTGCGAAGAATCGGTAGAAAAGTTACTAGCTACCGAAGGCGATCAATTGCTATTCACCATCGAAGATGATGATGGCGAATTTACTGCTGAAGACCGTCCCGTACTCGAAAATATCTTTGACCTCTTAGCATTAGGTATTAATCCTGCTATTTGTCAGTTTACACTCAATCATTCTATTCACTACTGCCAAGAGTTAGTTACTGTATATAAAAAAACGGAGCCTATCGATGAGGAATGGACAAAACAACTAGCCCATTTAGAGGCCATGCTGTCATCGACAACGGCATCAACTACGATGGACTTACTTAAGGCTGACACCATCGATGTATCCGCACTCAACAAGGTGTATCAATACATCTTATACCGCCAAATTGATATGCTTGCAGAATACTCGTTAGAAAGCCTTGTGCGATACGCCTTTGACGCCACAGTATTCATCGCACTGCTAACACATCAATTCGGAAATCTGCCAGAACAAATCAGACGATGGTCTGAACAAATCGAATACGATGAAGATAATGTAGCATTCTTATTTAATGAATATGAAAACAACTACCTTGCCAAATAAGAATTATCGGACAAATCATGCGTAGTTGCTATATAACGATGAAAAGACACATTCCAAAAACGGAATGTGTCTTTTTAAAATAGTAGTATGCCTAAAAATTTTATGCCTACCCAGATGATGTACGCACCGCATATAACGAGAAGTCCTTCAAAGGCATTGCCCGAAACGGAGGCCCCCACAATACGTCCTACCACGGTGATTAAGGACATGGTAAGAAGAAGGCAAATAATCGTAAGAAATACGCCTAATAACAACACGAGGACGACAGGCGCTTTAGCGAAAGCAAAGAGTACACCAATGCTCAACATGTAGATACCGATTACCACTTGCGCATATGCAATACAGTGGAATACACCGGTTAAAATAGTCATCGTATAGCAATGACGAGCACGCCATAATGCATATCCACTGATAAGTATAGCCATAACTAAAGCTTTCACAATCAGCAATAGCCATCTGCTCACATCCCACAGAGGTGTCGTCGTACTCAACTTTTGTAGCAATCCATTGATTTCAATGATATTAACCATAGGAAGTTGTTCAATTTTCATAAATGTTGTGGGATTCATGATGAAGTGTTTCATAGCCTCCGCATATACCGAATCACCTATAGCGGTGAATTGGTAACATATAACGGCTAGCACCATCATCACGACTAATTGAGTTATGCTGGTACGTTGACGATATATGCGTACGCCATCCGTATCGATAGGCCCTACTAATCGATCAAAGAATTCAATCATATGTCCTCTTAATACTTATTAATACAACACAATACAAAGTATGCGTCAATGCACATAAATAGTACATTATTTCATGAAACGCTCATTTATTATAACATAAAAGCAAGGTATAGAATATACCTTGCTTTTAATTTTATTATATTTTTATGTTATAAATAGTTTAATTTTACTCATAAAAAGTTATTGCAAACTTCCCTAAGATTTTTAGTCAAATTATCATCCATTCGTTCAAGATATGTTTTTATCGTCTTCCTTGCTTTCGATAGTATAAATAGTTTCTACCTTAGCGCCTACTTCTTGAGCTAATGTCTTAGATACTTCTGGACTAGCCATTTCTTCTGCGAAGATTGTGGTAATCTTGTTTTCCTTGCAGTATTCGATGAGTTTAGCCAATTGTGCCGCATTTGGTTCACCTTCTGCAAATACATCTTCTACGCTATTTTTGTTCTAATCCAAAGTCACGGCATAGATATGCAAAAGCAGCATGACCTGTTACAAAGTTTTTGTGTGGAGCTTTTGCGAATTGACCTTCATATTTTTTTGAATCATCGCATCTAGTTTTTGCTACATAATCATTGTAGTTCTTTTTCGTAATAATCCTTATTCGTAGGATCTACCTTTACCAATGCATCCTTAATATTTTTAACTTCGATCTTAGCATTTTTCAAAGACAACCATGTATGAGGATCTTCTGCGCCATGTTCTTTAATTTCGTCAGGATCTGTGTTTTTAATAGCCTCTACACCGTCAGATGCTTTCACAGATACAAGTTTGTCGTTTTTAGCCGCATCAATCGCTTGTTGCGCCCAAGGTTCCATGCCAAGTCCGTTATAAACAAATACTTGCGCTGATGCTAATTGTTTCATATTCTCTGGTTTTAATTCAAAGTCATGTGGTTCCGTACCATCTGGAATAATCGTAGATACCTCTACCTTATCGCCACCGATAGCCTTCGCAAATTCAGACATAGCATTAAAACTTGTTACCACTTGGATTTTCTTACCTGCTTGTTCCTTTGGCGCATCATTACCACAGCCTGCAAATAGAGCAGCCATCAGCACGCCAACTACTAACAATACCAGTTTCTTGACCATAGTAGGCCTCCTTTTTCTAAATCCTGAGTGCTCATGCTATTATAGTATATATAGTATTCTTTAATTGCAGTTGCGACTCAGTTGCATTTGTAATATAGTTATAGTATAAACGTAGTAATAATTTTGTCAATCAGAAAAGTGGTTTTTATGTTATCAATTCAACATCTTTATTTTTCATACCAAGGTCAACCGCCCTATGTGCTAAATGATTTAAACGTAGAGGTGCATAGTGGCGATTATATTTCCATCGTAGGCGACAATGGTTCTGGTAAAAGCACCCTCTTGCGCCTCATTCTAGGTTTTCTAACGCCTGTAAAAGGTTCCATCACATGCAACACGAACAATATTCGTTATGTATCACAAAAGAATGATTTCTCCCATGCTGGATTTCCTATTACAGTCCATGAAATTCTAGATTCCTATCGCAAGCTATTGAACATCAAAGATAAGCATGAAGTGAATCGCGTTCTTGAGCTCACACATATGACGGAGTTTAAAGACCGCCTCATCAGCAAATTATCCGGCGGTCAAGCACAGCGCGTTTCTATCGCACGGGCCCTTATCGGTAACCCAGATCTCATCATTCTCGATGAACCATCAACGGGCATCGACCGCAAGAGCCAAGAAGGTATTTATGCCCTCTTGCGCACACTAAATCAGGAGCACCATATTACCATTATTTCTGTAGAGCATAATTTGGAAATGGCTCTTGCAAATTCGACAAATATCTATCACATTGCAAATGGTCAAGGTCATCTCTGTTCCCCTGAACAATATGCTTGCGAAATCATGCATAACACAGGATGCAATTCTGTGGACCATGAAAACTGTTCCTGCTTTACAGACGTGACGGCTCAGGCTCAGGCTCAGGCTCAGGCTCAGGCTCAGGCTCAGGCTCAGGCTCAGGCTGATGATACAACATCTAAGGAGGTGCACCATGTTTAATTATGATTTCATGCAAAATGCCTTCTTCGTAGCAGTCTGCATTTCTCTATTATGCCCATGCATCGGTATATTTATGGTACTACGCCGGTCCAGTATGATTGGCGACACCATGAGCCACGCATCCCTCGCCGGAATTACCCTCGGTCTATTGACCAATACGAACCCTATATTAGGGGCTTTCATATTCACCGCTATCTGCGGCGCTCTTATCGAGTTCTTGCGAAAATACTTTTCTCATCATCTTGATTTAATTCTTACCATCATCTTATCTCTCAGCATCGGTACAGCCATTACCCTCATCAGTTCGGGCAAGCTGAAAGCTAACGCTAACGTGTTCTTCTTCGGTAGCATTTTAACCGTAAATACTACAGATATGATTAGCATTGCAGTGCTCACCATATTATCTGTGTTAACCTTGTATTTCCTCTACAACTCACTGCTCTACATCGCCTACGATGAAGAGGCAGCACGAGTAGCGGGTGTAAAAGTGGATTTGATTAACTATGTATTTGCTATCTTAATGGCGGCAGCCGTATCCATTTCCATCAAAATTGTCGGCGTTCTCGTATTAAGTGCCATGATCGCCTTACCGGTAGCCTCTGCATTACAATTGGAAAAAGGTTTTAGAACAACCTTACTCTGCTCCATTGGATTTAGTTTACTAGCCATGATTATCGGCCTATTCGGATCCTATTATCTTAACGTGGCACCAGGTGGCTTTGTATCACTTACATCGGTATTCATCCTATTGGTAGTACTCATCATCAAGAATATTAAATCCATTATTCGGAGGATGCAATTTAGTAAATAAATAGTATGTGTACAAGGGTACATACAGTTAATAGTTAACCCATAATAGAAAGCGATATTATGAATACAACACATTGGCCAGAAGGCATAAAAAAGACCAAACAGCGCGAAGCTATTTGGTCCGTATTAAACTCAACGGATAAACCGATTACCGCCATCGAAATTGCTGAACGATTAGGCGATGGCAGCACCACCTGGATGTCTACCATTTACCGTACCCTTGAGTTATTAGAAACAAAAGATATCGTTACACGAACCACCATCATGGGTAGCGACATGGCGTACTACGAAATTACACCCCATACGCACCGTCACTATGCGGTATGTACGAAATGTGGAACTATGATACCTCTACATACCTGCCCCGTCGTAGAAATGCCACAGGAACTTACAGATGTAGATTTTACAGTAACAGAGCATCACCTAGAAATTGCGGGAATCTGCAAGGACTGTAAAAACAGATAAAACGCCAAAAGGGCCCCTAGTCTAATGTACTAGGGGCCCTTTCATATGGGATATCTAATATTAATCTATATAGTTTTTAATCGCTTCATTGAACAATGTTACCTTATATTCGCGAATCTCATAGGTTGCCAATTGCTCCGCATAATATGCGTCAAATTGTACTGCCTCTTCTAAGTCCTCTGCGGTTCCTTGAGCGATAATAAGGCTTTCACCAGAATTATCTGGCCGTGTGCCAAACATTAAAAATTTTCCTGCATCAAAATATGTTTTATACCAGATATGATGCTTCTCTCTCAATGCCTCGAATGCTTCCGGCGGGATGCGATTCATATCTAGCTTGATAGAAATCGTATACATAATAGGCTCCTATATCATCTTTCTCTACCATACTATATATCCCTCTCTTATGTATAGTATAGCATTTTTCCAATAATGTATCCATTGCACAACAGTTAACAGGGCCTAGTCGTATGTGACTAGGCCCTGTGTATTATGCATAGTATAGGATTTTATAAGCTTTCACCAATTACAACATCAATGGAGCAATAACGAAGCCAAGTGCTACAGAAATAGCAATGGCAAGTACGCCTGGGATGAAGAAAGGATGGTTAAATACGAGATGACCGATTCGGGTCGAACCTGTATCATCCATTTGTACAGCCCCCAAAGTGTTGGGTATGTAGGTAGTACAAAGAGTGCAGATACGGCCGCAAAGGATGCGATAATGATATATACAGATCCCGTATTTTCCGGTGTAATACCTAAAGCAAGGATTACTGCCGGTACAAGTGCTTGTGTAGTCGCTGCTTGGCTATACAAAAGCGTACTAGCAAAGAAGAAGGCAACTGCTAACAAGAATGGATATGCCGTTACCATGCTAGAGGCCATGGCTTTAATTTCAGGGATATGACCTTTTACAAAGGTATCGCCTAACCACGCTACGCCGAGAACACAGACGCAAGCAGATAAACCAGATTTGAATGTACTTGTGTTGACAAGTTGTGCTGTATCTAATTTACAGAAGAATGTAATAGCCGCTGCAATAATCATCATAAAGCCAACGATGGCATCGTTTCGACCAAATATAACCGGTTTAATGATACCGATATTCTTGGAAATCGCTGTTGCATAGAATACGATACAAATGATACCGATTAAGAAGATTAATACAGATTTTTTCGCACCTGGTTTTAAATGGAAATCAACATTCTTTTCGCGAGGTGGTGCCACATGGCCTGCTGCCAAACGTTCTTGGTAAACAGGATCAGAGGACAAATCATTGTTCGTAAAGGTCGACATGATAAAGGCAGTAATCATAACCGCAATAAATGTTGTGGAAATACAAATACCAAGCAATGTTGGATAGCTAACACCGAACGGTTCAAGGAATCCGCTCATAGCAACAACCGCTGCGGATACAGGGCTTGCGGTAATACCGATTTGGCTGGCTACAACGGCAATCGATAGTGGTACGGACGGCTTGATGTTCTCGCTCTTTGCAACCTCTACAATTACAGGAATCATAGAAAATGCCGTATGACCTGTACCAGCTAAGATTGTCAAGAAATACGTAACTGTAGGAGCTAAATAGTTGATGTGTTTAGGATTTTTACGCAAGATATTTTCCGCAATGCGTACTAAATAATCTAAACCACCAGCCAACTGTAATGCACAAATTGCGGCAATGGCTGACATAATGATTAAGATAACATCCCAAGGAATTTGCCCTGGAAACATCCCCATACCGAGGCTCAGCAATACGACGCCGAGGCCGCCAGCATAGCCGATGCCCATGCCACCGAGGCGTACGCCCAAGAAGATGGCACCGAACAAGATAATGACTTGCATAATTACATAAATGTCCATACGATGACCTCCTTTGAATATATATACTATACATATATAGTATCATAGATATGCAGAATAATCATCGTATTTTGAGAATGTATATAATATATTTTACATTATGCAAGTAAAATGCTTTTTTTATTATAGAATGATTGGCTTCAAATCTTCTAATACGCCCTCTTCTTCTGTGGCACGTTTAATGCTTTCACCTACGATGCGAACCATGTCTTCCAATTGTTCCACTGTGGATGCCAATGGTGGCATAAGGATAACCACATCGCCGATTGGGCGGCAAATAAGGCCTTGTTCACGAGCTAGAACGGCAACCTTTGCACCTACCGCATCATTTGGGCGATACGCTTCGTGAGTAGCAACGTCCTTTTCAAGTTCAATACCTACAATAAGACCTCGTTGACGTACTTCTTTAACATGTTTTAACTGTTCGATAGGTTTGAGTGCCTTTGTGAAAGCCTCAACCTTCGCAGATAATCCTTCGATAACCTTTTCATCGCGGAATACTTTCAACGAAGCCAATGCAACAGCACATGCCAAGGCATTACCGGTGTAGGAATGTCCATGATAGAATGTTTTCTTTTCTTCAAATGTGCCAAGAAATGCATCGAATACGCGTTTTGTAGTCAATGTAGCGGCCAACGGCAAATAACCACCCGTAATCCCTTTGGATAAGGTCATAAAATCAGGCGATACGCCTTCATGTTCACAAGCAAAGAATTTACCTGTACGACCAAAGCCTGTTGCCACTTCATCAACGATGAGGAATACATCATGTTTGGCAGTTAACTCACGAACGCGTTTTAAATAGCCGTGAGGCATAACAAGCATACCGGCCGCAGCTTGCACTAATGGTTCCATAACGAGAGCTGTAATTTCGTCTCCTTCTTCATTGAGGATACGTTCCAATTCTGCTAAGGAATCTTCAAATGCTTTATCTCGATCTGCTACATCACGGTATACACCAGGGCTTGGCAAGGTTAAAGGTTTGAACAACAAATTATGGAACACTTGATGGAACAACTGAATCCCACCTACGGATACAGTACCTAATGTATCACCATGATAGCCCGCATTGAGTGCAATAAATTTCGTTTTCTTTGTTTGACCTACTAATTGACGGTATTGGTACGCCATCTTAATAGCGACTTCAATAGCCGTACTACCATCATCGGATAAGAATACCTTTTCCAAACCTTCTGGTGCCAATTCAACTAATTCTTTACACAACTGCGCTGATGGAGGACTCACCAATCCGAGCAATGTGCTATGCGCAATCTTATCAACTTGGTCCTTCAACGCTTGATTAAGCACAGGATGATTATGTCCATGAATATTAACCCACAAGGATGATACACCATCATAATACTTTTTACCCTTGTCATCGATCAAATACACGCCTTCACCGCGTTCGATAACTACAGGTTCTTGTGCTAACCAGTCTTGCATTTGTGTAAATGGATGCCATACAAAATCGTGGTCCCATTGTGCAATTTGTGAAAGTTGTTTCTCTGCCATCATAACACCTCATACTTAAGATTTTATATCTATACTATCTACTTAATTCCAAATTCCTTGTATATAGAGCTTTCACTAAATGCCCCATACAGTTTGCCAAATCTTAGCCGAATCTAAGAACGAACGCCCCCAACCAAGTTTGATATGCGCTTGATTAGGTCCTTGATATGGAGGAAGTACACCGAGCACCGGAATACCGGTATACCGTTCCATATCCTCAATATTCGTCTTTAATAAGAATGGATCCACCACAGTCGTATCATTTACAATGATTCCTTTTACATCAATATGATGCTGTTTTGCATACTCATACGTTAACACAACGCGATTGATAGAACCTAGACGCCCATCAGCAACCAATATGGCAGGATATGCAATATCCGTCATAAGATTTGTAAACGTAATATCCTTAGTAAGAGGCGTTGTAATTCCACCAGCCCCTTCTACAAATGTAATATCATGTTGATTTACAACCCTTTTCACATGATTTACAATCTCTGGATAATCGATGTCCACACCGGCCAACTCTGCCGCCAAACGCGGTGAATAATCCCCTGCCAATGCAATAGGATTCACCTCGCGACGACGCGACTCAGGAATACCTACAGACTGCATCAAATAGGTAGCATCCTTACTTTCAAGACCCATGCATATTTCATCTTCATCCATCGTTCCGCATTGAGAAAACGGAACCGCACTAGACGACACAGGCTTAATCATGCCCACATCAAAACCATCGTCCACCGCTAACGCCCCAAGCAAACCTGTGACAAACGTCTTACCTACATCCGTATCTGTACCAATAATAGAAACACCTAACTGTTTCATAAAAACACCTCTCAAGCAAATACTTACCGTCACATAAGTTAACTATTTTTATAATCAAGTTTACAATCTAACTACAATATACAGCTAAAGAGAATGTATAGTCAACCTATTATTATCATTCAAGTTTACTGTTTACTAAGTATACATTTAAATATCATAACAATAGATTAACTAAATAAAAAAAGAGGCTCTCTGTCAAATGTTGGGGTATTCACCCTACGAGTCTTCTTTGGCACCAATCATATGTATGGTTGGTGCCATTCTTTTTGCTCAAAAGTAGAATACGTACTCTAAATCTACCAAAGTGGCGAAGTCCATAGCTTATCCGTTTTAATACCTTAATCTTGTTGTTAGTTCCTTCTGTGTATCCATTAGAATATGGAAGTAAGAATGCATTAGTTAATTGCGTCATCCATGCAGGAAATGATGTAAAGAAGTTATTAAATTCATTTAAGCCAGATGCTTTTACTAATTCCAACCAATGCGTTAAATGTGCAGCTATTCTTTGTTTACCATAGATTGAAAAGATTTTTCTAAAAGAAAGTTTTAAAGCATATGCTTTTCGTAAATCATCAGATATTCTAAGTATTTCACATAGTTTAATATGTTCGGCTTCCGTTAAATGGTCTGGATGCTTCATTAGTACACGTCGATTCTGTTTTAACATACGTGAATAAGCAGCCAGTTTATGTTGCTCACGCTTTCTAACTCGCTCTACCGCCCAATCTACAAGTCGACATACATGGTATCGATCACAGATAATATGCGCATGTGGAAATAGCGCCTCCATGATGCGCTTAAATTGTATGGACATATCCATTACTATAAACTTAACTTGTAGGCGATCCTTATGTTTAAATGATGCAAAATAGTGGATTAATGCTTGCGTATCACGTTTCGGTAAAATATCTAATATTTCATGTGTATCTGGATTAGTTAAATTAACTTGGTATTGGTAGCCTTCTGCATTTCCTTTAAACTCATCAATACCAATCACAGTGGGTAAGGTCTTGGGCTTAGGTATAGTGATCATAGAGCAATAACGTAATACTGTAGTAATAGATGTATCACACTCGTTAGCAATAGCTGTATAGGTTACACTTTCAGTAAGTTTATCAAATAGCATTCTAATATTAGTTACACTTAGTTGCATATGTTTTCGTACAAATGGATTGCTTTCAGCAAAAGAATGACCACAATGCGGACAAATATACCGACGCTGTCTGTATTTTCCAATTAGTGGACCTCGTTGTACTTTTCCAAACTTTACAGTACGTATGCGGTAATCCTTAATATGCTTTGTGGTTTCTCCACACTTTGGGCAAATATGTGATGTTGCTGGTAATTCTATGTCAAAAATAAATACTCCGTCTAATTCATAGCTATTTGTAATATATTCTTGTTTTACATTATGTAAAAATTCAGTATAATCAGTAGTAGGCATATAAGCTCACATCCTTTCTTTAGGACTTTGACACTTTTATTGTAAAGCATGTGAGCCTTATATGCTTATTTTTTTGCAAAAAAATAATGTTGGAAGTGACACCGTAGTGGTGTCACCCCAACATTTATTATAGAGCCAAAAAAGAGAATATTTTAATACTTATATGTATCAAACATCCTCTTTTAATCATCAGATAGTGTTATAAGCTATATAGTTTTTACTTTCCACCAAAAAAATCTTTCTACGCACATCATCAGCATTATATAATATACATTCTTCATCAACTTTGTAGTGTTTTTGCCAAATGGACAGATTTATTAATAGACCCTGATGAGTTTTTGAGCATTGCTGACAGCTTGAATATAGAGCATATTAGTCTTATGCTTTTCTAGAAGATCATCATAAAAATATTTTAAATTCTTCATCAAGTTTCACCTGATAGCTATTAATTCTCGCATAAAATGCTTCTATTTCCTTTTTTTCAAAAAGCAGTTAAAACTTTGTCATTAATCCAAGCCTTAATATGATTCCAAATATCTTGTAATATAGGTTTAATAAAAAAATATAACTCTTTAAAAACTAAATAGATAAACCGAATCCATGCTATTAGATTCATTCTTAAAAAAATTAAAACTGCATTCCCACGGCCACGAATAACCGCATCTACACCATCCACGAGGCACATCGCACCAGTACTGATAAGCAACATCCAACGGAAGGTTTTATCTTTCATGGTGGGAAAACATTCATTCCATGCAAGCTTATACTGAAAACGCCTTCTAATGACAAAAAAAGCTCTAATCATCAATTCATTAAACAAAACTGGGATAGCCATAGCAATACCATGTCTAAAGTCATATCCTTCTTGAAAAACTTTAACCATAACAGTAGCAAAATCATTTAAATGCTTGCCAACTTGGAATTCTCCTACATTAATAAATTGAAACAAATTCATGAGTGGAATTGGTATCCCACTACCTCTTCCAGCATTGCCTCTACTACCTGATGACCCAGCTACATCAGAAAGTAGATGCCCAAACCAATTCACAAATCCTGAAAATAGTTTTGAAATAAAATTATTTCCTTGTAGCCTAGTGCCACTGTCACTTGTATCAATTCTAATAAGTTTTCCATCAGATATAAAACTGGCTGTATTTGTAAATTGATCTAATATGGAAAAAAATAACCCTATAGGATCCGGACTATGACCTAATGATTTAATATGATGATTAATAGTTGCCATTTTAAATGCACCATTAACATCTGTCGAACTCCTATGATCATAATTCACCTTAAAATTACGTTCAAAATACCCAATAGCAGACGCTACATTATCTTCTTGTCCTGACTTTGGATTCCACCCAGACAACTTTGCTGTTTTCTTAATTAGCTCATCAACTACATTATCTGCTAATTTTGTAAGATCACCAGTTTGAGGAATTCCAACAAAAAACACATCTATTATACCTGCTATTAACCCTGACATGCCTGCAAACATGGCATCATAACGATCAAAGGAAATATCTTGGACGTTTTGTGCTATGTCATTATATTGATATTCAGTTACTATATCTGATAACACTAGTGTACTCATACCGCCTCAAACCACGACTTATATAAATCAATCATCTATCACTTACAATGTAGTCGATATATCAAACTACTTCTTTATTTAATAGCTTCACTATGGTACTGGCAAGATTAATTGCAGTTCCAATATACTCCATTTCGCTAACAGAAAGTTCGGACCAGTGACTTTTGCCTGTAAGGTTGAGTTTATATGTTACTATCTCTAAGAATATACTAAATTGATTACTCAACTCTTCATAATTGAAATCTATATTACTATCTATCTTTTTTTCAGTTCTTGTATTTCGGATTTCAAACGCTCAATTTCTTTAAATGCACTTTCAGCAACTTCTATTAATATTACTTGACATCATCTCGGTAAATATCCCTGTAAAACCGCCTATATCAAACAAGGGTAGAGATAAAAGACTCTCTAAATCATAATTCATATTTTTCTTGTTGGAAATTAGAATTTTTTTCAGTATAAAATTTACCTGATATAAATTTTTCCTCTATACTTTTTGGGTTTATCCTTTAATAAATTAATTTTACCAATGAAATCATTTAAATTCTCTATTACTTCTAGTTTTTATACAAAGATTGTTCTTTATTTCTCGTTGTAGACACCTGTAAAACAAAAAAATCTTCTTCTCCTGCTCTAGCCTATTAAGTGCTTCACTTCTTAATTTCCTATTAAACATATTTCCCCCTACAAAATAATATAAACAATACTATTCTATCAGACCTGCTTTAATTTTTCATATTATATTCATTAATCATTAATTAATATTTTTATTTATTAATAAATAGACCTTCTCAGCAGAGCAATTTTTCTTTGACACGTGCAAGGAAAAAGTTTCACTAGCTTGAAATAATAAATATAATTTGATGAGACTTGTCTACAAGTAACACATATAGAAATAGAGCAACTTTCCACAGTTCTTTACCTTCACTGTGGATTTCGTTACACGAAATCTTACGTTCAGGATTAAGTGATGTGTGGGCCGCATACGTCGCTTCGCACCTCTTCATCCTCACACCCTACTTATGGCCCTGCGAAGACCACAGGCCGTAGTCAGACCCGACCCGCCTTTCTCTTATTATCTACAGAGGAATTCCGCTACATTGTGGTTATGAGAAAACTCGATGGGACCCAATTATATCTACAGTTATAGCAAGAGCCACTCATACCTTCGCAGCGACTTTGGCCCTGTTCCGTAGGAACAGACCCGGCCGGTGGAGCGAGACGGTGTGAGTGGCTCTTGATAACCTAAATGTAGAGTTGTAATAGGGCCCCATCGAGTAGATGATTAAACCTCAATATAGCGGAATTCCCCTGTATCAGGATCCATCATCCCCCCGTAGAATCCCATGCCTCTTGGGAATAATGGATGGTGACGCAAGAATTTAACTGTATAGCGTACATTTTCTTCAGAAATGTGGAAACGGTCCATCCAATCGATAAGACCTGGTTCAATCATGCGAATGGCATCTTCATTAATGCCTTTGGCTTTCATAGATTCCATAAATTGTTCTGCGGAAAAGTCAATCATACCACAGTTTTCGTGACCGATGACGATTACATCTTCGATGCCCATGCCGTATGTAGATACAAGCAAGCTTTGAACGATGTTATCAATCGGTTGCGTTACGCTGTTGCCGGCCGTCTTAATGGTGATAACCTCGCCGCGATCAAATCCTAAAGATTCTTCGAGCATCCCCACTAAACGCGTATCCATACATGTTACAATGGCTAATTTCTTTGTAGGATGACTAGTTAAACCCTTTTGAGCAAGCTCAGGATGTTTAGCTACATATTCTTTGTTTTTTTCAATGATACCATTAATATCAATCATAATGCACCTCGCATATTCTATGAGACATGTTGATGTTCTCTACGTATTTTACTAGGAATCATATTTCATTAAGTATAATTATCCCGTATAAGATTATATAAAACTTTCACCATAAGATACAATACTATAAGCTATGTATACAAGATACTTAATGAGGAATCCCCCTCGATTAATTCCCCCGATTATGTTACTATTAAGTCGTAGTTTATTTATACATCCTGCGCGATACCACAGCGATGTATGTACCAAGTAGGTACAGTTAGGAGGTTTTATGATGGGTATCAATGCAAAAACACTGCCAGGCATATTGCTCTGTGCAATTCTAGCCATTCCATGTTGGCTATTAGGACAGCATTTTCATTTTATCGGCAGTCCAATCTTCGCGATTATCCTCGGTATTATTATTGGTTCTTTATTCACATCTTGGAAACGAGAAAAAACGGGCGCCGGCATTGGATTTACGTCTAAAAAAATCCTACAATGGGCCGTTATCCTTCTCGGCTTTGGTCTTAACATCACCCAAGTATTGCATGTAGGTTGGGTTTCCTTACCAATTATCATCTCAACCATTGCCACATCGCTTATCATTTCTTACATCATATTCAAAGCCACGCATATCGATTCTAACACAGCCGTTTTGATTGGTGTCGGTTCTTCCATCTGTGGTGGTAGTGCCATTGCTGCGGCGGCGCCTGTTGTGAAAGCTAGCGATCAAGATATTGCACAAGCTATTTCCGTTGTATTCTTCTTCAATGTAGTCGCTGCATTCGTATTCCCACCTCTTGGCGATGCTATTGGGTTGTCTAACATGGGCTTTGGCCTCTTTGCGGGCACAGCCGTTAACGATACATCATCTGTAACAGCTACTGCTGCTGTTTGGGATAGCATGAAGGGCACAGGCACGCAAGTTCTTGAATATGCAACCATCGTTAAATTGACACGTACATTGGCAATCATCCCTATCTGTTTAGGTCTTGCTAGTTATCAAGTGTACAAAGCCAAACAAGCGGCTAAGGCAAGCGATAACGCTGAATCTGTTAATATTGCAGCTATCTTCCCTAAGTTCGTTCTTTACTTTGTCATTTGTTCTCTTATTACAACTGTATTGTCCTATGCAAATGTAGATATTCACTTCTTAGACATATTCAAAACTATTTCTAAATACTTTATCACCATGGCCATGGTTGCTATTGGGCTTAATACAAATCTTGTTAAGCTTATCAAATCTGGTGGTAGTGCCCTTGCATTAGGCGCTGCATGCTGGATTTGCATCACCCTCGTCAGCCTAGGGATGCAACATGTTATCGGTTTATGGTAAAATAGAATAAAGCTTCGTTTAATACAGAATAGATTTCTATGTAGTACTTTATAACACTACACAGGGGTCTATTCTTTTATTATACGTACCAAATTTACCTAAACGTATTATCCATCAAGAAAGGAGGATTATCTATGTATTTCCTGCAAGGTTTATTAGTAGGTCTCGCCACGTTTGCACCGATTGGGATGCAAAATCTATTTATCATCAATACGGCCCTCGTCCAACCATTGCCACGCATCCTGTTAACCATCACTATTATCGGGCTATTCGATATGACCTTGAGTACGGCGGCCTTTTACGGCATTGGGGCGCTCCTCGAGGCATGGCCAGTCTTCAACCTGATCATTCTCATTGCAGGCGGCTTGCTCGTAGCCTACCTAGGATACAAAACATTTAAAACTACACCTTCACTTAAAAAGGTTGATACGAACATCCCCATCAAAAATATCCTGTTAATGGCACTTCTCGTTACATGGGGCAATCCGCAAGCAGTCATCGATGCATCCATGATGCTCGGCGCCTTTCGCGCTAATATTCCTGCTGAAACATATATCACTTCTTCTTTGGATTCCTCGCGATGACACCGATTTGGTTTGGATTCCTTGCTGGAACCATGTATGTACTAGCTAAGAAAATTAAGATATCCCATCTCGTATGGATCAATCGCGTATGCGGTACCGTATTAATCATATATGGCATAAAGCTCGTCTATGATGGCATTCTAATGATGCTGTCCATATAAACACAAAACAGGTATCACCTGAAATCACTACACCATAAAGCTGTGAGGTTTTAGGCGATACCTGTTTTATTCATATATGTTGTTATTTAAAATTCATCGAGGACCTGTAGAAAAATATCTTTAAATGCCTCTGCATAGGTATTAGGATTTTGTGAACTCACATAGAAATAGTAATCCTTTTCTATAGGTTTACCATTATTTAATATACATTTTCGCTCAATACCTGGAATGGTATCCACTAAATACTTGAATCGGTCTACCAATAATATACCTTGTCCAGCACCAACGAGAAAACGGGCTTCTTCAAGATTTTTAACTTGTAGGAACGATCCCATAAATCCCATCGATTTTCGATAGTTTTCCTCTTCATCTAACCGTTGGTCATCATGACATACAAGAATTAACGGCAAATCTAATAATTCTTTCAGCTCTACAGACCCCTCCGGAGTATACCCCTTGGGCACCTCTGCTATAACGGTGGCCTTACTAATAAGATATGTTACATAATCATTATCCGACTTAATTTGCCAATAATCATTAAAAATAATATCCACCAAATTATCATCGAGCATTTGATTCAATTCAGAATGGCTGCCACTATACATACGCACATCGAGGTCACGATACCGTTTTGTAGTGCGCATTAATGCCTGTTGCAATGCAATGCCACTATAGCGATTTAAATAGCCAATACGCAAATACTTACGCTCATTTTTACCGACACGCACCGTCTCATCTTGTAAATTTTTGACGCGCGTCATCAGCTGTTTACCATTCCGATATAAATATTCACCAGCCGGTGTTAGATGAAAGCTACGCTTTTCACGTATCATCAATGGAACGCCAAGACTAGCCTCCAAGGATTTAATTTGTTGTGAAATAGCCGACTGAGACACATAGTGCTCATAGGCTGCCTGTGTAAAGCTGTTATGCTCTACAACAGAAATAAATACTCCAATTGTTTTAATAACATGATGAACTCTCTCAATACACATAATCTCAAACAATAAACCTGTTACTATCCAGACATCTAGATACTCTCTTGCAACAGGCTACGCCACACAAATATAGCGGCTATAAAAAAGATACTAGCAGTACTCCAAAATACCATGCCGTAACCAAACCAATTAGCGATCATACCACTAATCATAGGGCCCAACACATTGCCCATCATGGCTACACTAGATACAGCACCAAAGACAATACTTCGCCGCTCTTTGGGAACAGCCTTTGAAATCAAGGTATTCGCTATAGGCGTAATAAAGCCCATAAAGAATCCTGCAATGGTTCTAAATATACCTAAGCCCCACACATTTGGCATAAGATATTGGAGGATAAAAAATCCGCCTACACCACAGGTGGCCGTCAATAATATATTCGGCATAGACATCCATTTAGTAATGCGACCGATTGAAATCGATGCTAGTGCACTAAACAGACCGGCTCCAAAGATAATAACACCTACAATGGTAGCCACAAAATCATCATTTACTTGCATATAGTGTTTAATGTAAAGCGGCAATATAGGGCCTATACCGGTAATACCAAAATTACATAAAAATTGCATAACCACGAGCAATCGTACACGTGGGATAGCAAGAAATGATTTAATTAATGCCCATTGGGACTCATTACTATCTACCTTATGCGTATGCTGTAGATTAGGCATAAGTAGGTACACAGCTAACAAGCACAAGCCTGATAAAATGGAAAACATAAAGAACGGAGCCCGATAGCCTAATAAATCGGCAGCAAGACCACCCATAAGAGGGCCAAAAACAAGCCCCATCACCATCGACGCTTGGTACAATCCCATCGCCCATGGTACGCGTTCCTCTGGTGTGATTAATACAATGATACCAAGTCCAATGGGTACAAAACCACCCACTAAGCCTTGTAAGGTACGCAACACTAACAGCTGACTCGGCGTTTGTGCAAAACCGGCAGCCCCTACAGCTAGCATCAGAGTGGCAAGGATGAACATCATCACCCGCCGAGGCCCCAGTTCATTGGCTTTCCTGGACCAAAAGGGAGCACTCAAGGCTACCATACAAGGTGTTACACCAGATACAAGACCGGCCCACATAGCAGCCTCACCTTGATTGGTCAGCCCTAGATCTACCAAATATAAAGGTATAAATGATAATACGCCGATAATAGTAATACCCGCACCGACTTGTATAGCGCAAATCAAATAGATGATGCGCTTCCATGAAATATCCATACAACCTTCAAGCAATTAAATAATATACATCATTTAGAATATATTTACCTAAATATATTAAGATAACTTACCTATATATTGTATCGTAAACAAGAAAAAAAGACCATCTCTTATGCACTAATAAGTAAAGATAGGATGAAAAAAAGCTCTCATCTCTTAGTAATAGACGAGAGCTTCTATTTATAAAAAATATATACTACATTCTTAGTATTGTTTTTGTTTAATCATCCAGTAGATGTAGTAGATTACCAATGCATATGTTAATACATCAAATACAGGTAAGAATGGTACCATTTTGGACAAACGACCAAAACCATGAACATGAATGTTTGCTGCAATGATGGCAATAAGATTTAAACGATGAATCCAAATCGCTTTCTTACGAGATACGGATTTTGCCATATTTCCAATCCAAGGTGTTAAGTATAGTACACCAAAGATAAGAGCAATAAACATGGCTCCAAGGGAAATATAACCGCCCCAAAAACCTAAGAAAGATTTTAGGGCCTTTAAGAAGTATACATACCAGTGAGCACAGACTAAGACAACGCTGACAATACCTACTATACGATGCACTTCAAACATTTCTTTAGGATTATATCGTTTGATAAACCATTTTGGCTTCGTTGCAATGTAGGTTAATACAAGCCATGCAGCATAGGGAATTAAACCTAAATGAACCTTCCAGTTACCAAATGGTCTGCCACTAGTCACATAACCATATTCTACCATTCCCATTAAAATAAGTGCTAACACAGCGATCCAAATAAGAATATGATACTTACTCTTAAATTGTTTCTTCACTACTTCTGCCATTATCGAGACTCCTCACGTTTAACTATATAATTTAAAATAACACCATATAAGATAATACCAATTTTCATTCTCATAGTAAAGTGAAAATGTATACCAATCTCACATAAAAATATGAATGTTACTCATATAGCAGGAATATGCCCATATTACAATATAGACTTTAAATACCATCCAAGAGCAGATAAACACTAAAAGCCCTCACAGCCGTAAAAGCGACAGCTTTCACAACCATGAGGGCTATTAGAGAAACTAGTATACCGTATGCAACCGATATAAAGTTTCAACTATTCAATTATACACGATCACGTTTGCGATATACGATGAACGGACGTGCTAAGTAGTTGAGTGGAACACTCAAGCAGTGTACCAAACGGCTAAATGGGAAGATAATAGCTACCACCATCCACGCTAACATGTGGAATTTAAACATGAATGGTACGCCTTCCATCAAGGATGGATCCGGCATAAAGGAGATTAGGCTACGGAACCAAGGGCCGATGGATACGCGGTAATCAAAAAAACCAGATGCATTAAGCAATGTACCAGCCATACCACTAAAAATAGCTAATGTTAAGAACAAGTATAACCATTTATCAAGGCTAGATGTATTAACTTTCATAGCAGGCACAGTAAAGCGACGTTTCATCAAAAGCAAGAAGCCTACGATGAAGATGATACCCGCTACAGCACCCATGTATAACGCACCTTGATGGTACATATGGTCATTAATACCGATTGCAGCAGTCCAAGTTTTAGGGATTAACACACCTACTACGTGACCACCGATAACGCAAAGCAAGCCAAAGTGGAACAATGGATTAGCAATGCGCAATTGTTTTTTCTCTAAAAATTCACTCGATTTTGTAGTCCAGTTTCTTTCAAAGTAGAAGAAACGAACCAAAGTACCTACGATTAAGAAGGTGAAAGCGATGTAAGGCAAAGCGCCCCAAAGGAATAGATTCATCGTGCACCGTCCTCCAATCCATTTGCAACAGACAAGATAATATCAAACAAGAATGCATAAGGCAATTTAGCCTCAATGAAGCGTTCTCTAATGTATTCCAATTTTGGTTTACAATAGTCGTAAATTTCTTTTGCTTTTTCATCATCGATAACGGCACATAATTCAAGAAGTGCTGGAATATAGTCAGGCATTTCTTTTGGCAAATCATAGTCGTTTTCTAGGAAGAACGCTTTAAATTTAACGAGTTCTTCTGCTTGTTCCCCAGTACCTTGCAATTCATAAGTCGATAAATACATCGTTGTATTTTGACTAAAATCAAAGGTACGAACAAATTGGTCTTCGAATTCTTTTTTATCGGATTCCTCTACATAGTCGAAGAATTCTAATAAACCTTGGCGAAGTTGAGGATGCCCAACGGATTGGGCGTCCTCTCTCCATTCAGGTAGTTCGTTATACCATTGTTCATCAGGATAGCGTAGAAGAAATGACGCAATAAGAGCGATTTTCTGAGCATCCTTCATTATTGACATCCCCCTGTAGGGCAAGCAAAGCCGCGATTTTGCTGCATTTCTAGGCGACCTTCGCGAGATACTTTTACATCAGATGGAATAACAAAGCGATCATTGTATTTGGACAATGCCAACAATTTGTACATACCGTACATTTGATCCTCTGTTAACTCCACATTGTGATCGATAGGACCGTCACCTGTTTCACGACGGCGCATGTATTCACGCATGTCGAGAACACGTTGCAATGTACGAGCTAAAATTTCTGTATTACCTGCTGTAAACAAGTTAGCAAGGTATTGTACAGGTACGCGCATTTCATGCGCATCTGGCAAGTATACATCAGATGTTACACGTTGCAAGATTGGGCTGAGTGGTGGCACATACCAAACCATTGGTAATGTACGGTACTCAGGATGCAATGGCAACGCCACGCCCCACTCTTTTACAAGTTTGTATACAGGAGATTTTTGAGCTGCTTTAATCCATGCTTCAGAGATGCCTTCTGCACGAGCCGCTTTGATAACCTCAGGATCATGAGGATCCAAGATTAATTCTACTGTATTTTCATAAATGTCTTGTTCATTTTTGGTAGCTGCCATTTCTTGAACTTTGTCCATGTCGTAGAATACAACGCCAACATAGCGCATACGACCTACACATGTTTCAGCACAGATTTGAGGCAAGCCATTTTCCAAACGTGGGTAACAGAATACGCATTTTTCAGCTTTATTGGTTTCCCAGTTGTAGAAGATTTTTTTGTATGGGCAAGATGGAACACAATGTCTCCAACCGCGGCATACATCTTGAGATACGAGAACCACACCATCTTCGTCGCGTTTGTAGATGGCGCCAGATGGACATGCAGCTACACATGCAGGGTTCAAGCAGTGGTTACAAAGACGCGGCAAGTAGCGCATGAATACTTCTTCGTAGTCAAATACGATATCTTCGCCTATCTTAGCTAAGTTTACGTCGGAACGAGCATGTTGACCACCTGCTAAATCGTCATCCCAGTTAGGGCCCCAAGTAACTTCCATTTTTTGTTTAGTCACAAGGGAACGAGGACGAGCAACTGGTTGGTTGTTTTTACGACCACCATGAATCAATGTTTCATAGTCATATGTCCAAGGTTCAAAGTAATCCTTCAATTCTGGTTGTTCAGGATGGAAGAATAATTTCATCAAACGGTTTGTTTTAGAACCTGTAGAAAGAGCCAATTTGCCAGAGTTATCTAATGTCCAGCCGCCTTTCCATTTTTCTTGGTCCTCCCAATGACGTGGGTAACCTACGCCTGGGCGAGTTTCCACGTTATTGAAGTACATATATTCCGCGCCTTCGCGGTTCGTCCATGTATTTTTACAAGTGATAGAGCATGTATGACAACCCAAACACTTATCCAAATTTAGGACCATAGATACTTGAGCCTTAATCTTCAAGCCAATCTACCTCCTTCATTTTACGAGCCACAATTGTCATATCACGTTGGTTACCAGTTGGGCCATAGTAGTTAAAGCCATAGCTCAATTGGCCATAACCGCCGATCATGTGTGTCGGTTTCATGTGAATATGAGTTGGTGCATTATGCGTACCACCGCGTTGTTTCTTAACCTTCGCACCAGGAACGTTGATGTGACGGTCTTGGGAATGGTGCATATAGGAAATACCGCGAGGAATACGTGGGGAAACTACAGCACGAGCTGCAACGATACCGTTTTTATTGAAAGCTTCTACCCAATCATTATCTTTAACGTCAATTTCTGCTGCATCATCTTCGTTGAGCCAAATAGTTTGACCACCGCGGAACAATGTCAACATTTGTTGGCTATCGAAATACATACTATGTGTAGACCACTTGTGATGTGGTGTTAAGTATTTCAATGTGATTTCAGGAACACCTTCTTGTTTGTAGTCACCTTGTACTGGTTTATAGGACAATACCGGTTTGTACAACGCCATAGCTTCACCGTAATCGCGCATCATTTCATGGTCACAATAGAAGGATTGACGACCTGTTACGGTACGGAATGGTACCTTATCTTCTGTAGATGTAGTAAATGGAGAATAACGACGGTTTTTATCGTTCTTACCGGTACTTGTTACAGAGCTAATGATGAAGCGTGGTTGACGAACCATGTCATCGAAGGTAATTTTTTCTTGTTCACGACCCTTTGCGTTCTTTTCAAGACCAGAAAGGCCTGTTTTTTCTTCCATTGCTTTCCAAGAGCGAACAGCCAATTTACCATTTGTACAAGAAGATAATGTCAATACAGCATTACAAGCTTCCTTACATTCGTAAATGCTAGGACGGCCATGAGAAATGAATTCTGGATTATCGATGATACCATTTTGATCATATAATGTCTTGTATTCATCAGATACATCCCATGCCATGCCATGAGCACCCATTTTGTTTTCAATATTAGGTCCCAACGCAATGTATTTTTCAAAGATTTTACTGTAATCGCGTTTTACATGAACGAGGTTCGGCATTGTTTTACCAGGAATTGGTTCACATTCGCCTTTGCTCCAGTCGAGGACTTTCCCTTCTGGTTGTGCCACTTCACCTGGGCTGTCATGACCAAGAGGTAATGCTACGATATCTTCATATTCTGTGAAGCCAGACTCTTTCGCTACGCGAGATACTGTTTCTGCAAGGGTACGGAATGTATCCCAGTCAGATTTAGTTTCCCATGCGCAATCAACAGCTGCTTGGAATACGTGTACATATGGATGCATGTCTGTAGAAGATAAGTCTTCTTTTTCATACCATGTAGCCGCTGGGAACACGATATCAGAATACAAGCCTGTAGAAGCCATACGGAAGTCGATGTCGATTAAGAGGTCAAGCTTACCAGCTTCATCTGCTTCGCGCCATTTGATTTCTTCTGGTTTACTGGTGCGTCATCATCTTCAAGAACACCATGTTTTGTACCAAGTAAATGTTTCAAGAAATATTCGTGGCCTTTAGAGGAAGAACCGATAAGGTTCGCACGCCATACAAACAAGTTGCGTGGATGGTTTTCTTTAGCCGCTGGATCTTCTACGCAGAATTGTAATTCTTTATTTTTCAACGCTTGCGCTACATATTGGTTAATTTCTGCTTCTGTACCAGCACCTGCTGCACGAGCGTCGTTAATCAATTCTTGACTGCCTTTATTGAAAGTAGGGTACGATGGCAACCAGCCTAAACGTGCAGCCAATACGTTGTAATCACCAGGGTGACGGTAACGAGGCTTAGCTAATTTAGATACGCGGTCTGCCAAATCGATGCAATCAGAACGATATTGTTCTGTAGCAAAGTAGAACCAAGATGTACCATTTTGCAAACGAGGCGCTTTACTCCAGTCGTTAGCTGTCATGATACCGCCCCAACCTTCAACAGGACGAAGTTTTTCTTGACCTACGTAGTGAGCCCAGCCACCACCGTTAACACCTTCTGTACCACAGAACATGATGAGATTCAAGATTGTACGGTAAATGATATCCGCATGGTACCAGTGGTTGATACCACCGCCCATGATAATCATGGAACGACCTTTAGTTTTTTCTGCATTATCTGCAAATTCACGAGCTGTAGCAATAGCGATATCTGCTTTTACGCCAGTGATTTTTTCTTGCCATGTAGGTGTGTAAGGAGTGTCATCAGTGTAAGCTTTCGCTACTTCACCACCGATACCACGGTCAATACCATAGTTAGCAAGAATAAGGTCATATACGGTAGTTACTTTTACAGGACCGTCTACAGTTTGTACTGTAATAGTTGGAATAGCACGTTCAATAACGCCTTCGTGCTCTTCATCACCAAAGTATGGCAACTTAACAACAGTCACATCTTGACGTTGGTCAAATACGGATAAGCGAGGGTCAATTTTAGCCCCTGTATTGCGGTTTTCAAGGCGTAAGTTCCATTTTTGTGGATTTGTGTGACGGTCGCCCATTGTACCATTTGGAACAACGATTTCATTTGTTGTTTCATCAATTAATACAGTTTGGAAATCAGCACCGTCTTCTTTGCTACCTAAATCCTTAGCGTTTAAGAAACGACCTGGTTGTACTGCACCGTTGATGTCTTCAACGCGTACAAGGAATGGCATATCGGTAAACTCTTTAGCATACTCTTTGAAGTATGGAGTTTCCTTATCGATGTAATATTCTTTTAAGATAACATGACCCATTGCCATAGCAAGAGCCGCATCAGTGCCGGCTTTCACATTAAGCCAAGCATCGGAAGAAGTTGTAGATTCCGCATAGTCAGGAGATACGGATACAACCTTAGTACCTTTTGTAACGAACCTCTGTCAAGAAGTGAGCATCAGGCGTACGAGTCAACGGTACGTTGGAACCCCAAGTCATGATGTAACCAGCATTGTACCAGTCACCAGATTCAGGTGTATCCGTTTGTTCACCCCAAACTTGTGGACTGGATGGTGGTAAATCGGCATACCAGTCATAGAAGGACAATGGTGAACCACCCATTAGGTTAAGGAAACGAGCACCTGCTGCATAGGGACAACATGGACATCGCTGGAATTACAGAGAAGCCTGCGTTGCGGTCAGGGCCGTATGTTTTTTGCTGTATATAGTAAAGATGCTGCAGTAATTTCTGTCGCTTCGTCCCAAGTGGAGCGCACAAAGCCACCCATACCACGGGCAGATTTATATTTTTTTCGCCTTTTCAGGATCTTCTACGATAGATTTCCATGCTTCGATAGGATTTTTTTAGCTGTTTTCTTAGCTTCTCTCCAAAGCTCAGCCAATTCGCCGCGTACATATGGATATTTTACGCGCAATGGGCTGTATAAATACCAAGAGAATGTCGCACCACGAGGGCACCCACGTGGTTCATAGTCCGGCATATCATCCGGTGTTTCCGGATAATCTGTAGCTTGGTTTTTCCCAGGCTACGACGCCATTTTTAACGTAAATGTTCCAGCTACAAGAACCTGTACAGTTTACGCCATGTGTTGTGCGGACTACTTTATCGTAGGACCAACGGTCACGATAAAAATTTTTCCCATTCGCGACCGCCTTCTTCTGTGATTTGGTGACCGCTTGGAGATACGTCCTTCTTGCGAAGAAACTTGAATTTCTGAGACAATAAACTCATCTCGTGTCCTCCTTAAAACTACAAAAAAAGCCCTTGCGTTAGCAATGCCAACAACAAGGGCGAATATCCACAATTATTCGATATTACTGATATTAGGGTCGATCGTGTCGCTATCTAAATCGAGTAATCCGATTAATGCATCTAAGTCACAGATTACCAGATGGTGTTTATCATAGGCTACATAGCCTAATTTTCGTAACTCACTGAGCATGCGGTTTAAACTTTCCCGAGATGTGGCAGCAAATTCAGCTAACTCTTGATTTGTTAACGCGATGTCTATATAGATACCGTCATCACGTTGAATACCATAGCTATTAGCTAAACGCAATAGTGTTGAATAGAATGCACCTTTTTTGCCATACAACAACAAATCTCTGTATTTGGCTTGTTGTCGCCGCATATGAAGTGTATAGATTTTCATCATTGCAATGGCCAGTGAATGGTCCTTTGCAATGGCTGGTTCCAAAACATCATAACGGATGGAATATACCGAGCATTTTTCACGTGCAATCGCATTGAACACGTAAGTCCGGGTGTTCGTCTCGTACAAAGGAATTTCACCAAGCACATTATTTGGCCCCACCAACCGATGAGCAAAAATATGACCACTTGCCTCAAATTTCTTGATACTAAGTCGCCCTTCGCGGACAATAAAAAAATGATCTGCTATATCACCTTCGTGAAACAAAAACTCGCCTTTTTCAAGGTGAATTGTTTCTCCTGGCAATGCAAGTAACTGGTTAATTAACTCCTGTTCCATACTATCACCGTGCATCTTTCAGTGTCATTTGTCCATATTGATTGTGAAAGTAGCTTTCACAACCAGCCATACACAAAAGGCACATATACTATATACTTTACGTATATTATCCCTATTATAACCGATTAATTCTCATATAAGTGTGTTTTTCGTCACATTCACATTATATTCTGTCCTATATAATAATGGTGTGATTTTAGGCACACTCTCTATTATTATAGTACCACATTTTACAAGGCTTTTAAACGAGATGTGCCACATATTCGTGTGAAAAGATCTACCCTTTATCACATGTGTTTTAGTTAAAGGAGAGCTCTCATGTCAGAACTGAAAATGCCTCAAGTAGGTGCAAGTCGCAAAGAGATTGTTGCGAACTGGCAACCAGAAAATCCCGAATTTTGGGAAAAGTTTGGTAAAAAAATCGCCAAACAAAACCTGGTAATATCCACTATTGCCTTAACCTTAGCCTTTTGCGTATGGTATCTATGGGCTACCATCGCAGCACAATTAAATGGCGCAGGTTTCCACTTTACAACTGAACAATTATTTACACTCGCAGCCTTACCAGGCCTTGTAGGTGCTACATTGCGTTTCGTCTACACATATATGCCTGCACTTATGGGCGGTAAGAACTGGACCTTTGTATCCACACTCATTTTATTAGTTCCTGTTGTATGGCTCGGCTTTGCAGTACAAGATACAACAACTTCTTATACGACATTTATGATTTTAACAGCCCTCATCGGTTTAGCGGGTGCTAACTTCTCGTCCTCCATGGCGTACATTGGCAACTTCTTCCCTAAATCCGAAAAAGGTACAGCCCTTGGCATCAATGGTGGTGTTGGTAACCTTGGTATTTCTGTAATCTATTTCTTAGCTCCATTTGCTATGGGTTCCGCTGCAATTGGTAATGTCTTTGGCGTAACACCAGCTATTATCAAAGGCAACGCAGTATACCTTGCCAATGCGGCTTTCATGTGGATTGTGCCACTCGTAATTATCCTTGCACTTATGACGCGTTTCATGGATAACTTACCATTGGAAAAACCAAATCCTAAAAACCTTGTACAAATCTTCGGCAACAAACACACTTGGGCTCTTACATTACTTTACACATGTTCCTTCGGTGCTTTCTCCGGTTACGCAGCAGCACTTGGTCTCTTGGTAGGTAAAGAGTTCCCTGAAATTCCATTCGCATCCATCGCATTCGTTGGTCCACTTGTTGCAGGTGCCCTTCGTCCTGTAGGCGGTTGGTTATCCGACAAAATCAACAGCGGTACAAAAGTTACCTTTGTTAGCCTCATCGGCTTATGTGCTACCACTGTATTGATCGCAGTGGGTGTAGATATGCACAACTTCCCATTCTTCTTTGCTATGTCCGTATTGACATTCGTATGCTGTGGCTTTGCAACAGGTGCAACATTCCGTATGATTCCTCACGTATTTGGCAATCCGTTGTTATCCTCTTTGATCACAGGTTTCGTAGCTGCTGTAGCTGCATACGGTGCATTCATTACACCTAAAATCTTTGGTTTCGTATACTCCACATTCGGCAACATTCACCCTGCATTCGCAGTATTACTAGCATTCAACATCGTAACAGTTGCGGTTTGCTTCTGGTTCTATGTGAGAAAAGGGGCAAACATGAACGTATAAATTCATGTTCTACCTTATGGCTGTATAGAAAATATAATTTACTATCTAAACTTGGTAATAAAAGACACCCACAATTATCCTCCAGCTACTTTAACGGTCTACGGCCTAGGGCCTTGACCTAGTAAAGTCGGATAATTGTGGGTGTTCTTTTATTGGAATTTAGATCTGTATTAGAGCATCACGTAGTAAATTATATTTTCTGCCACAGCAATTACGGTCGCCCATGAATTTATGCGTTCTAAATAAACACAACGGTCTGCGGCCTAGGGCCTTGACCTAGTAAAGTCGGATGATTGTGGGTGTTCTTTTATTGAAATTTAGATCTGTATTAGAGCATTACATAGTAAATTATATTTTCTGCCACAGCAATTACGGTTGTCCATGAATTTATACGTTCTAAATAGACAGAACGATCTGCGGCCTAGGGCCTTGACCTCATCCATATACCTCTTCTAGAAATTAGTACAGGCCTGTACTAATTTCTAGGCGAGCATGTATTGATGCACCAAGGAAGTATGTGAGCCTTATATGCTTATTTTCTTTGTAACCCACGGCAAACGAGTTCAAAGATAACTTTCTGTGCTTCTAACCATTCATCGCTTTGGGACCACTTATATTGTTTATTAACAGCATATAGTCCGTGCACTAAAAATACAAAAACGGATACACCCACGTCAAATGAAGTCCCAAGTGCTTCTGCCATAACAAGCCCTTGCCGATCTTTTTCACTCCGTATAATTCGTTGCAATACATATTCTGAAATTTGTTCATCTAAAAATAAAGGTAAATACTTTTTATGTCGTATAATACGCTGACATAAAGGCAATCTATCAAAAATAGAATCGTATGCTTCTCTCAACGAAACAGAATTAGAAGCAGCTGATAAGGTTTGAGCTATAGTTTGTAAATTGTTGTTATCTACCATTCCTGGCTTTGAATAAGCGATTGCATCATCTACTAAATCATCAACAATTTCCATGATATTGCTATAGTGTAAATAAAAAGTAGAACGAGTTATACCTGATGTTTTACACAGCAGTGTTACGGTTATAGACTCAAAGGGATTTGTTTCTAAACAACTAAGCAACCCTTCTTTTAACAACATTCGTGTCATTTCTTTTCGAGTTATCATATAACCTCCTACATAGACACATTTATACAATGTGTCTATTAACAAACATAGTGTCAATTATTGTTGAGACTAGTATAACAAAACAAGGTACACTTATTCTAGGGATTACAAACAGTAATCTATTTGATGAGATTTTCAAAATACAATTAAGGAGATACCTATGACACAATATACTCACATTAGAAATGCTACAGGAAAATTAACAATAAAAAACACAACATTTCTTATTGATCCATTCTTAGCACCCAAAGATACTTATCCTGGCTTTGAAGGAACATTTAACTATCAACAAAGAATGCCTATGGTTGATTTACCTGTATCAATGGACAATCTATTAAGCAATGTAACTGCGGTAGTAGTTACACACACACATCTCGATCATTGGGATGACACGGCAATTAAATCTATTCCAAAGTCACTTCCTATTTTTGTGCAAAATACAGCGGACAAAGAACTTATTATCTCCCAAGGCTTTAATGATGTACGCATCATTTTTGAAAGTCTTGAGTTTAATGGTATCACATTGAGAAAAACAGGTGGCTCACACGGCACTGTAGAAATGTATGCAAATCCAGTTCTCGCACCATTAGCAGGCGATGCAATGGGCGTTATTTTTGAAGCAGAAGGCGAACCAACTGTGTACCTTGTAGGCGATACAGTATGGACAAGCGATGTAGAGAAGGCTCTCCTTCGCTTCGATCCTAACGTTATTATTATGAACACTGGATATGCTCAAGTTTTAGGCTTTGAAGATAGTATTATTATGGGTACAAAAGATATTGGCCGCATGGTAGTACGCAAACCAGAAGCTAAAATCATCGCTGTTCATATGGATACAGTTAATCATACAGCAACAAGCCGTAAGGATGTGCGCAAATTTATCAAAGGCACCAATATCGAAAGCCATGTAGCAGTCCCTGAGGATGGAGAAACTATTATACTATAAGTTACTATATACCCTATGTTGTTTTTTTATGTTGTTATTGATGTATACTATAAACATAAAGAGAGTCATTGACGTGCAAGCGTTAGGCTCATCTAAAAAAATTAGTAAAACGAGATGCGCCTAACGTGTAAGTATTACCAGTACTTATTACGTTAGGCGTTTCTTAAGTTTATTTGAATAAACTTAAGATAGATACAACTATGGAAATTACAAAAAGAATTATATAAACCTTCTCGAATTTACTCATAGTATCACCACCTTTCGGTGATGAACCTAACTCACGTCAATGACTCCTGTTATTAGTATAACAGAGTTATAAATGACGTAATAGATTAAGTTAATAAGCTTTTGATTAAAAAATGAAGCGTCAGGTCTGCCTGACGCTTTTATTCTTTCATAAATAATTATTAGTTAAAGACCCTCTTCAGAATCCGACTTTTGCCCCTGTTCCGAAGGAACAGATCTGGGCGGTGGAGGATTATGGAGAGGGTCTTTTGTTTATATTATATTATTTTACTTCTGCCCAACCTAAAGCAGCACGTTTTTCATCGATATCTGCCAAGATTTTTTCAGCAACTTTAGCTGGATCTGTATTTACATACATAACAGAGCCTAGGATGTCTTTAGTGTCTTCTTTCAACCATTTTGTAACAGCATCAGAGCCTTGTGTAGGTGGCTCAACGCAGTGGTAGGAGTTGATCCCCATCAAGCGGAAGCCAAGGGATGCATCGATACCTTTCGTTAGACCATTCAGGGCTAGACATTGCAAATGGCATTTGTGGTAAGTTAAGACCTAATTCACCTGCAATACCTGCGAAAATACCGGAAGAACGAGCATTATCAACACATTCGCCAACATGCCATACTGGTGGTTGATCATCGCCCAAGAACTCTTGCAATGCAGGGCTACATTTCTTAATAGCATCTGTATTACAGTAACCAAGTTTCATCAATGGGAAGGACGCACAACCATTTGTTAAGATGATACAGCCATTTTTGATAAGTGTATCAACGATATCTACAGTTGCTTTTTCGTAGATAACGCGAGGATTGGAACAACCTACTACGTTTACGATACCACGAACTTTACCAGATTTTAAAGCCTCTGCCAACGGTTTGAAGGAACCGTAATGTTTAACAGTGGATTCTGGAGAGAAACCAACTTCAGCAGTGATTTCATATGGCGGAATGAATACAGGCATGCCTTTACGCAATTCATGAGCTTCAAGAGCGCGATCCAAAATTTTGCGAGCCAATGCTTTTGTTTCAGACAAGTTAGTATGATGGTGATCGTAACCAATATGTTCTGCACCTGGTAAACGCGCTGCATCAGATGTAGTGATAACTTTTGTGTTGAAGCAACGTGCTACGTCCATGATAGCAGGGTAAACGTCTTGAACGTCAGCTACCCAGCAGTCAAGAGCACCTGTACCAAGTACAAGTTCAGCACCGATAGCATTACACAATGGAATAACATTTTCATAGCGATACATGCTGGACAAACCAGAGCAACAAATACCGTAGAATTGGATGCCTTTGGCACCGATAGCTTTCGCTTTTTCTAAATACTCTTCAGAGGCACCAATTGTACAAATTTGAGATACTAATGTTGGCAAGTGACCATGAACAGCGATATTTACATAACCTTTTTTCAAGGCACCAATGTTAACTTTAGATGTACGACGACCGCCTTGTCCGAACAAGGCATCTGTAGCAATATCTGCCGCTACTACGCCAGTGAATGTGAAAGCAAGACCACAACGCAAGAATTGTTTCATATTGCTTTCCCAATCGCCATCTGTACCTACGCATGTACGATGGTATGCATCAAATGCTTCATTGTACGCGGAAATAGGCAAAATATCCAAGTTTTTCCAAACTTCGCGACGTTCAGCAGGAGCCATTGCTGTAATCGTTTTATATTCGCCAGGTAATGCACGGCTCAAATCTTCTAATAGAACGTCTGCTAAATCATTAGCTACTTCTTTCAAAGAACGACCTTCTTCAGGGATGTTGAAAGCCTTACATACAGTACGGATTTTTTCTTCGCCCAAAATTGGAATATCCAATTGATCATTAGCGGCAGCTTTCAAAGAAATCAAAATTTCACGAGCATGCGCACCATGTTGAGTCAAACCACCCGCAGCGGCACGTGTCATGTTACGAGCTACGATAAGGTCAGCATCGGCACCGCAGACACCACGTGGGCTCTTAGGCGTAATTTTACATGGACCCATGAAGCAAATACGACAACATACGCCAGCAATACCAAACGCACATTGAGGTTGTTGTTTATCGAAACGGTCAAATACAGTGTCGCAACCGATTTGTTCCATACGAAGAATCATCTCACGCACGGCTGGGTCAGGAGTTTGCTCGATAACATCTTGCTTAGTAGGCCATGTTTTACGATACTCAGCAACAGCCTTAAGATAATCATTTACGCCATGTTCATGAGGCACACCTGGTTCATGAGTGTGTGGCACCCATTTATCTGTAGGCAAAGCCTTTTCATGGCTATGATCGTGACCATGGTCATGGTCGTGATGATGTTCATGGTCATGGTCGTGATCATAATTGTGGTCATGGTCATGATGGTGATGATGACCGCCGCAATGGCAATGATGATGTTCACCATAGCTATGGTCATGGGTATTTTTATTTTCCACGTCTTTACTCATTTTAAACCTCCTAGGGGCCTACGTAGGCCAACCGCTAATAACAAGAAAAACATATTCTTCTTCTATCTAACTTAAATCCACCTTAATTGTGGGTTTTTAAATCCTATCTCATAAATATGTTTTTAAACTATCATAAGTATATTTGTTGAGAGGACAATTGTCAATTAAATTTTATACATATTATAAAAAAATATCCGCTCCTATCCCCATTATAACAATGTTTTTTTCAATTACAAAACTCATAATAACTTCATAAAACAAACTGATTTTTTTAATTCCTGTTTATTATAGGAATTAAAAGCACTCACGAGAAATAAATGCCTCATAATACTACTTCGATATACATCAATAATTCTCCTGCATCATTTTCACAAAATCTTACTGCTCCATCTAAAATATTTAAAACATTAGCTCCGCTTCAGCCCAGTAGCTCCCCCTACACCGATGCACTAAAAACCTTAATGTATAAGCATAAAGGATAAAGTAAAAACAGCCCGTCACAAATGACTTCGGGCTCCGCTTTAGCGCAGTAGCGTGTCTCTCTTAACGCAGATATGATAAAAACTTTAATGTACTTACTGAATAAGTAAGGATGAAAAAATCCTCCTCAAACGACTTCGGGCTCCGCGTAGCGCAGTAGCGTGTCGGCTTGAGGAGGATTTTTATCCGCCACCGTATTTAGGTGTTACATTAAAGTTTTTAGTACATCAAGTACTTCGTGTGGTAATTCATTTTTACCGTCTTTGAGTTTTTCCACGTATTCAGAGCGGAATTCAAAGGCTTGGTGTAGTTGGTGATGGTATTCACGTACATCAAATGGTGGTTCGAATCCTGGCACTTCTACGTAGGATAGGTTTTCATAGGCACCGAATGGTTCGAATTGTAGGTTTCCTTCTACTAGGCGTTCTAATAAATCAAGGGTCACTTCTTTAGGGATTTTCTTTTCAAGGAAGAATCCGGTGTTCATGATATAGCAATCTACACCACATTCTTTGAAGAGTTTTTTGTAGCTTTCATAATCACAAACTAACGGATAGGTACGGAATGGGTTTGCATATGGCTCAATAACGAGTGCATTTGGATCGACGTTGGCATCGAGTTTTTCCGCAGTAGAGCGGCGTGTTGCAAGGGTTGCGCCCATAGTGGAAGCCAACACAGGGTCGTCGATTTTAAGGATTGGTGGCAATGTTTTATCTTTCATTAGCCATACAATGGCATTAACCGGTTCGTCCACGTGGTTTACGCGATTGTCTGTCCAGAATTGGGATTTAATAGCACGGCCATTATTGTTGCGCACGTCCTCAGCCAATACGACCTTATTACCATTTCATCGAGGGTAACGCCTACGTTTTGCAATGTTAATAAATATTTATTAGCAGGGTGTTCCACAGGATAGTCCTGCATTTTATCAAAGTATGTTGGTTCCATCGCAACGGAGGACAAATCATTTGTATTGATGATATATGCATCGTCATGCAAGATAGAAATATTATAGCGACAATTGTGTTTTTCGTGAGTCAATGTAGATTTACCGGAACCGGATAGACCAAATACACCGATTGTGAAAGACTCACCATTTTTAAGGTTATAGCGTTTCATACCGCCGTGGCAGGCTACGTAGCCATAACGGTTTGCTAAGGACCAAGCCAATGTCAATGTGCCTTTTTTATGTTCCCCAAAGTAACGCATGCCAAGAATCATAGCACAGTTATGAGCAGGGTCAAAAATAGCAAGACCACCTGGATGACCTGGTACTACATAGTCAGGGTCAGAGTAGATATAAATATCCCCTTCTGGAATATCTTTACTGTTGTTGTAGAAATCTTTTGTCGCTTCGTCAAAGAATTTAAAGTTCATAATCCAAGAATACATGATGGATGCATGATCCTTTGGAATCATAAGATGAGCACGAGCCGTAAATTTTTGATCAAGACCAACCACAACTTGTGTAGAAATCCATTCTTTATTGCGACTATCATACACAGCATCACGAGCGATACCGGCTAATTCGACTTCATCAATACCTTCATCACCAATGATACGGCGAGCCTTCGCATAGCGGCCAGTCGTTTTACCATCATTAGTTACGAGAATTTTAGCATCAGCTGGTAAACCTTGTTCTTCTGGTTTAAATACAGGCATATCAAGAAGAATGACACCTGGTTCTTGCGTTGCCAATGTATACGCTTCTGCTACAGATGTAACAGGTTTTACGTTATTGCCATAAAACGCAGTTTCAATGGTGCTGCGTAATTTAGAAAATAACGGATTTGTCTTGATTTCACTTTGATTCCAAATGCGACGTGTTGCCATTCTAATCCTCACCTTTATCGTATAACTTTATAAAAACCTATCGGTACGTGTATTGAAAATACTTCTAATAATTTCTATTTTACCTGTTTTTAACAAATTTGTATACACGAAAGAGATGAATAAAAGTAAATTATTGTATGTTTATTTTAAATTAGTGCAACACATTTTGTAATAATAAAAATTGATAATTATTGTAAGCTCTCAGAGAGTTACTTTTTATTAATAAATGCGTTGATTATCGCCTACAAAGTCAGTTTTATCCCAAGTCAACAATGTACGGGAGCCTTCTAATTCACGGATATGTGTACAATCTTGCATCATTTCTAGTACGCCTCGGAATTTACCATTTTCATCGCGCACGGCCGTGTAGATAACGTAGATAAACAAGCCCGGTTTATTGATCCAAAATTCTGCTTGGCTTTGTTCTCCCGAACGGAATTTCTCTACGATTTCTTCTACTACATGAACAGACTTTGCAGGATGGCAATTCTTCACCTCACGGCCAATAACATTAGCACTACGAGGGAAAATGCGATGTGGTGTATCACTGTAGAATTTAACGAGTTCATTTCATCTACATAGGATAAATCCACAGGCAGATGACGGAACAACAAATTAATTTGCTCTAAGGTCAGTTTGCCAGTGGCCACATCTAGTACAGCATCCTTACTAACGGCTGCACCTCCTACAGGGCCAACATATTTGGATAATAGACCTGCCAAATCGTTTAGGAACTCGTTAGATACAGCACCGTTTTGACCGGAGTTATTTGTATTTAGTTGTGCCGCAGAATCATTGATGCCTGTCACTACATATAAACCTGGTGCGTTAATAATAGCATAACCGATTTCATGGTCATTTTTGCTCATGCGCACAAACTCTTCATCGCTTAATAATTTAAAGGATGTTGGCAATAAAACCTCTAACTCCTTAGAGTTCAAATCACGTAACTTTGCCAGTGTTTCTGGAACAGATGCTAAAAACTCCTCATATTTATCTTCACGAAGCAATGCGTAGGATGAAGAGATAGAATCGCGCACGCCATCATCAAAGGTCCACATAATCCGCGTTGGACGATCAAACCCATGATTTTCTAACATTGGATATAATTGATTTTGCTTACGAGATAAATGGATACGCCATTCTGCTAAGGAATCAAAAACACCAAGCCAAGGATTTTTAATAAACTTATCTTGTTTTAACAGTTCATCCGCTTCAAGAGCTACCTTTTCAACCGCATTAATTTCTTCTAAATAAGCCCACAACGGATGATTCTCTGGGTACTCATTTTCGGCACGCACTAATACACCGTCAAATAAATTCAACAAATCATCCATCTTGTCTAGTATTTCTTCATCCTTATAGACACCTTTCAAACTTTGCTCTGCATAAGCAAATTCGTCAGGCGTACAAGTACCTAACTTTTCTTTTAAAATACGGTTACCCTCTTCCAAGGATAATTTACCATCTAAATAATCCTCTTTAATAGATACAATAATTCTGTACCGTTCGTTATTAATATCTAGCTTTTGCTGTAATGGATTCATATGCTTATACCTCCAGGGGTCAAAGACTATTAGTATATACAATATATTATTACTATATTAAATATATTTTTATTATATTCATTTTGAAAGTAATTTTCAGTTGCTGCAGATACATTTCCCAAGATAATTGAGCCACAAAACACTTTCACCCAATATAATTAACTCCTTAAGTACTTTCACCAGCACATAAAAAAGCACCCATACAATGTATGAGTGCCTTCTATTAATTCCTTAAATTAATATATTCAGTTTTAGATGCCTCTACAGGATTGCCATTGCTATCCGTAGCCGGTGTAAATTTCCATGTAGAAATTGTGTTCACGATAGATGCATCCGCATCACTACTACCAGTGGTTCCCTGTAATTCTACATGAGAAACGGATCCATCTGTATTAATAGTAAAGTTTACATTAACAACAGTTGCATCACCGGCATAACCATGTAGTACACCAGAATCAAAGCCTGGTGTAGATACTGCTTTTGGCGCTTCATAAGGTGTGGCCGCCAAAGAAACAGCGGCAGACATGGACATTATTAATGCCGTTAAGGCAACACAACGCAATACATTACTCATCATCTTTCTCCTCATTTAGTCTTATGACCACTCTCATCATTGAGTCCTAGACTGTTTCACTCCTTATTTTGCCTTAGGACCATTCGCTTTCGCATTCACATCAGACGCATGATTATCGTTAGACTGTGATTTGTCTACCGTCAATTTACCATTGCCGGACTTAGCGGGAGCATTACCCTTTGGTAATGTAATTGTCATGCCTATAATGGATGCATGGGCTTTTTGATCTGTGCCAATAGCCGGCGTAAATTCCCATTGTCTAATAGCAGCTTTCACAGCCTCATCAACAGGACCATAACCAGAGGATTGTTCTACAAAGACATTTTCAACCTTGCCTTGTTTGTTAATTAGGAATCGTACACGCATATGATCTGCTACGGTAATTCCATTTGGAATAGCTGGCATCGTAGGTTTAACGATGGATACCTCACGAGGTGCTTCTGTAAATCTACCCGCAGCCGCATCAGCATGAGCAGGCATCATAGCACCTACCGCAAATGTAAGAACAGCAGCACACGCGAATCGAGTTAATATATTCATGGTTTGTTCCCCCTCGAAATTAATATAATAAATATACATATATAATACTCGATAAAGATGAAGAAAAAAATACCCAACTGCAAAATGTAGTCTATTATTAAAAAAATATGTATAGAATGATTTTTTTATTGATAATTTTTTTCTCATCTATGTTATATTCATATTGACTAAATTGATCGGATTACACATCAAGTTGATGTAACAAAATTACAAAAGGAGGTTCATCATGAGACGTAGAAAGCGTATTCAAATGAAGGTCATGATGGTTCTTGGTATCGTTGCCCTCGTCGGGCCTAACCATCTACAAGCTCTTATCCACTAAATGATCGTGACCCTAGCAGAAGACTGTATAACTGCCAATAGCCGCTACGTTAGTAGCGGCTATTTTTCTGTTTAAACTTAGGGAAATATTCTCCACTTCAAATGATTTCATCATTAAGACGGTACAGTTCCCTCAAACAAGATTATTAAAGTTTTTAAAATTAGTATCTATAAAAAGGAGGTTTATTATGAAATTCAACCGAATCGTATTAGTCGTCGTATCATTAGCACTTATGTTACTAGCCCTTGCAGGCTGTGGTAAGGATGCAACACAGGACAGTCAAAAGAAACTAAACGTCGTCGCCACTACGACGATGCTGACGGATTTAGTGAAAGAAATTGGCGGTGACCATGTGTCAGTCCAAGGTCTTATGGGACCTGGTGTAGATCCTCACCTCTATCAAGCGAGCGCCGGCGATGTAACAACTATGTCTAAGGCAGATATTGTAGTGTACAACGGTGTTCACTTAGAAGGTAAAATGGGTTCTATTTTCGACAATTTAACAAAACAAAATAAAGCTACCATCCGCGTATCCGACGCTATTGACCCATCTACTCTACTCGACTTTGACGAAGAAGATGGCGTAAAAACAAAAGACCCTCATATTTGGTTCGATGTAGCAAATTGGAAACTTGCAGCCAAGGCTATATACGAAGGACTTTCAAAAGCAGACCCAGCTCACAAAGAGGATTTCAAAAAACGGTATGATGCGTACCTCACTAAATTAGATGAAACAGATGCATACATTAAAGCACAAGCAGAATCAATTCCTAAAGAATCTCGCGTTCTCGTAACAGCACACGATGCCTTCCAATACTTTGCTCGCGCGTATGGCTTTGAAGTAAAAGGTTTGCAAGGTGTAAGTACTGCTACAGAAGCAGGCACACAAGATGTGAATGAACTTGTTCAATTCATCGTAGATCACAAAATTAAAGCAATCTTCGTAGAATCTTCTGTACCACACAAAACAATTGAAGCCGTTCAAGAAGCAGCTAAGGCTAAGGCTGGAGCGTTGCTATCGGTGGCGAATTGTACTCCGACTCCCTCGGTTCTGAAGGCACTGAAGGCGGCACATATATCGGTATGGTAAAAGCCAATATCGATACCATCGCTAAAGCACTTAAATAAACAATGATAAAAGGAGGTCTCTATGGAATGGGCCGTTGAAGTTGAAGATATGACCGTAGCCTATACGACAAAACCCGTATTATGGGACGTAGATATGAAGGTACCCATCGGTTCCTTAGCGGCCATCGTCGGCCCTAATGGAGCCGGTAAATCTACATTATTAAAGGCCATGTTAGGCCTATTAACAGTTATCTCAGGTAGTGTTAAGTTTTATATCGACCACCACCTTGCGATGGACAAAAAGGATTACAAGAAAATCGCCTATGTCCCTCAAAGCGGTAGCGTAGACTGGGACTTTCCTACTACCGTATTAGACGTTGTACTTATGGGCCGCTATGGTCATCTAGGTTGGTTCAAACGACCAAGTAAAAAGGATAAGGAACTCGCCCTCTCCATGATTGAAAAAATGGGCATGAGCGACTATGTGAATAGGCAAATTCGTCAACTTTCAGGGGGGGCAACAACAGCGTGTATTCCTCGCGAGAGCCCTCGTACAAGAGGCAGATATTTACCTCATGGACGAGCCCTTCAAAGGCGTCGATAAAACGACGGAGCATGCTATTATTTCCCTATTACAAGAAATGAAAGCGCGCGGCAAAACGGTGATTGTCGTACACCACGATTTAAATACGGTACCTCAATATTTCGACTGGGTAACGATGGTCAATAAGCAAACTATTGCCTATGGTCCCGTAGCAGAGACCTTTACCGACGAAGCCATAGAGCGCACCTACAGCAAGGGGAGGATTGTATGACCATACTCCAATCCTATACGACACAGATGGTATTGCTCGGCACGGCTCTCTTGGGCCTTGCCAGTGGTATTGCAGGAACCTTCGCTGTACTGCGCAAGGAAAGCCTCATCGGTGACGGCCTCTCTCACGCGGCACTGCCCGGTGTAGTCATCGCATTCTTGCTGACCGGTATAAAAGACATTGAGGTACTCATTATAGGTGCTGCCCTGTCCTCCATCACTGCGGCGTGGCTCATAACCATTACCGTCGAAAACAGTAAAATCAAATTTGATGGTGCTCTGGCTACTATACTATCTGCTTTCTTTGGTCTTGGTATGGTCCTACTCACCTACCTTCAAAGTCTAAACAATGCGGGTCAAGCTGGGCTTTCAAAATTTATATTTGGACAGGCCGCCACCATATTAGCCCGCGATGTGTACATTACATCGGCAGCAGCGCTCATCATTATCGTTTTAACAGCCTTATTTGGAAGGAGTTAAAGCTCATTTCCTTTGATGTAGAATACGCTAAAACATTGCAACTTCCCGTCACCTTTACACTCATTTTATATCGTTCTCTATTGATCATGACCATCATCATCGGCATTCAATCAGTAGGTGCTATCTTAATCAGTTCCCTACTCATTGCACCGGCCGTAGGGGCTCGTCAATGGACAAATAAGCTAGGTACCACGTGTATACTAGCAGGATGTTTCGGCATGGTATCTGCTATTGGCGGTACCATTTGGAGTACAACAGTACAAAAACTGCCTACAGGTCCTGCGATCATCGTCATTCTGTCGGTTATCGTACTGCTGAGCCTTATTTTTGCACCTAATAGAGGCATCTTGTGGCAATTCCGGAAAAGAGGTGCCCCATGACAGTACATACAGAGATTTTACTCATCGCCATTGCGGTATCCATCGCGTGCGCTATCCCTGGTGTATTCCTCGTGCTACGCCGCATGTCCATGATGGCTGACGCCATCACGCATACCGTATTCCTCGGCATCGTGCTCGCTTTCTTTGTAACGGAAGACTTAAACTCTCCCTTGCTTTTAGTAGGGGCAACCGTAGTCGGCGTAGGAACGGTATGGCTTACAGAGATGATTCATAACACGGGCCTCGTCAACGAAGACGCGTCCATCGGTATCATCTTTCCCCTTCTATTCTCCATCGCCATCATCCTCGTCAGTCTCTACAGCGGCAATGCACACCTTGACGTAGATACTGCACTTCTAGGGGAAATCGCGTTCGCCCCATTCGACAGATGGATTGTAAACGGTACCGACCTAGGTCCTGTATCACTATGGATTTCCCTGGGGGTAGCGGTCATCAACCTCATATTAGTTATGCTCTTCTACAAGGAATTGCAGCTATCTACCTTTGATCCACTATTAGCAGGGCTATTCGGCTTCATGCCTGCCCTCATCCACTACGTGCTAATGACCATGGTATCCCTTACCGTGGTGGCTTCATTCCAAGCGGTTGGTGCTATCCTCGTTATCGGCCTCATGATCGGACCTGCGGTTATCGCTTATTTATGGACGGACTCTGTGAAAGCCATGCTCACTAGCAGTATCATCATCGGCATTATCTGTGCCGTCATCGGTACAGAAGTCGCTTTCACCCTAGACGTATCCATTGCAGGCGCTATCGCAACAACGATCGGTCTCGCCTTATTAATTGCTGTTATTTTCACGCCAAAGACGGGCTATATTGCAACCTATCTTCGCCAACGCCACTTGCGTCGTCACTATCGAGAAACGATGATGCTCTGCCACATCTATACCCATATGAATACACCTGTGGCGGCCATTGAAAACGGTATCGGCACCATTCACGAACACTTGAACTGGAAACCAGACTATACACACCAAGCCGCAACACACCTTAAGAAACAAGGCTTGTTATATGTAACAAATGGGTACTATATGCTGACCGATAAAGGCGTGGCGCAAGTTAAAGAAATTATTTAAATACAATACCAATACTTTTCCCAACAAAAAAGAAGCTGAAATCAATGCTAATCTGCAAGATTTCAGCTTCTTTTATATTAGTTAAGTGCTTCTAATGGAATGACGTGAGGCATGCCTTTGTCATCCATATAAATTTTAGTTTTAACACGGTATACATCTTCCATCATGGCTTCTGTAAAGATGTCTTCCGGTGCACCTTGAGCGTATACTCTACCATCTTTGAGCACGATGATTTCATCTGCGAACATAGCCGCCAGATCAAGATGATGTAATGTTACAAGTGTTGTAAAATCATTTTCTTGAGTCAGATTTTTTAGCAATGTTAACAAGTCAAATTGCTTGTGCAAATCTAGCGCACTCGTCGGTTCATCAAGAATTAAGATTTAGGTTCTTTTACAAGGGCCTGCGCCATGAACACAAGTTGGCGTTGACCACCGCTGAGCTCCATAATGCTGCGCGATGCAAAGCATTGCAAGTTCAACCGGTCCAACACCTCTTGCGTAGCTGCAATGTCTTCATCACTTACGCGGAAGGACATGGATCCCATGCGCCCTAGCATAACGACTTCAAAAACAGTCAAATTGACTCTACAGTCATTATCTTGAGACAAGTAGCTCACTGTACTACTGAAATCCTTTGTAGAATATTGAGCTACAGATTTACCATTGATGGTAATGTCGCCCTTGCCGTTCAAGATACCCATAATTGTTTTTAACAGTGTCGATTTACCAGCACCATTAGTACCGATAAGAACCGTCAACTTTCCTGTTTTCGCAGCAAAATCAACGCCCTTTAAGATTTGTCCGTCTTCCGTAGAGGAATAGCCAAAGGTTAAATTATGAACTTCAATCATTTGAAATAGCTCCTTTTCCTAGTTAATACCAACGAGAAGAAGAAAGGTACGCCGATGATTGCTGTCACAATACCGATTGGGAACATCGCCCCAGGAACGAGCATTTTACTCGCAATAGATGCGAGAGACAAAATCGCCATGCCACACACTGCAGATAGAGGTAAGAAATACCGTTGATCCTCACCTACGAGCATACGTGCAATATGTGGGCCCACAATACCGATAAAACCAATGGTTCCAACGAAGGAAACGGCTACGGCAGTGATGATGGAAATGAAAGCAAATACTTTTACGCGCAAGCTTTCAACATCAACACCTAGACCAGAGGCCTTTCATCACCTAATTTTAAAGCCGTTAAACGCCAAGATTCACGCATCATGAGTGGAAGCATGATAACTAGCACGAGGAGAACGATGGAGATATTAATCCAGTTTGCCTTTGCTAAGCTACCCATCGTCCAGAATACGATGTTTTGAAGGGCCTCAGGAGACGCCATATATTGCATCAAAGATTGAAACGCTTGGAACAAGAACATCATGCCAATACCAGCGAGAATCATCGTTTCAGAAGAGAAATTCTTAATCTTATTGATGGAATAGATAAAGAAGCTCGTCAAACTAGCAAATACGAAGGCGCCAAATGGAACCATAAAGACACCTAAAAACTCTAATGCACTAGCGCCTACAACTACCATGAGAGAAGCACCGAAGCCAGCCCCTGCAGATATACCAAGTGTATACGGGCTAGATAACGGGTTATCAAGGATAGTTTGCATACCAGCACCAGCAATGCCCAAGGAGGCGCCTACCAGTAATGCCATAATGGCCGTCGGAAGGCGAATAGACCAAATGATAACATATGCGTTTTTGGAAACCTCGGATGGGTCTATTAATGCAAGCCATACATCACTCAACGTAAGTGATGCAGGACCTACAATAATATCGGTAACAAAACTTACCGCACAAATGATCAATCCAATGATAATAAACATGAGCTTTTTATAACTCTGTTTCTTATAATCGTACTGATTGTTAGTTTCTATCACTACGAAAAACTCCTTTTTAGTTCAAATGCATAAACCAGATACCACCATAAGAATATGGAAGGAACTTGTCATAGAACTCTTTAAGTGTCGCTTCTGGGTCTACATCTTTAAACTCTTCAGGATAGAAAGTTTTGGCTAAATATTCAAATACCGCCGCATCATATACTTCACGTGGAAGGCCATGATGAATGGAATATACATCTTTATTTTCAACGGCTTTTAAATCACTCCAACCTTGACGTTCTGTGGTAAAAGCTTTCAATAATTCTTGAGATTGTGCTTCGTTTGCTTCAAAACTAAACGCATGGATGTTGGGTTTTTAGGCCAGTAAGAACCCATAATCATAATAATATCTGGATTCTTTTCTAGTACAAATTCAGGATTAATTGGAGTGCTTCTCTTAACGATATCCTTTGTAATTACATCGGCACCACACAATGTAGCCAACGCCCCCCATGAGTAATTACCACTAAAGGAATTGCCGAACTCCTCAGGTCCTTTCATGCCAACTTCAAGATACACAGTTGGTTTTGGTTTATTAATAGTTTTTACACGATCAAGAACCTTTGTTACATGATCCGTATAGAATTTACTAATTTCTGCTGCACGTTCTTCCTTACCTAAAGCTTTACCAATAGCTTCGATAGATTTCTGATGTTTTTCGAGATTTTCTGCATGGTAGTCGATATAAATAGTTTGTACGCCTGCCTCATCTAATTTTTGCTTAGCATCAGATTCATATTGATTTTTTAAATCAACAGGAATAAAAATAACATCTGGATGCAATGCAACAACTTGCTCTACATTAAAGTTTTTATCCCCTACTGTTCCCACTTCTGGAATCTTAGCTAACTCAGGCATTTCCGTAGTAAAGTGTTTCCACATATCTGCTCTATACTGCTGCAAAGATGTATCCATACCGGCGATAACCTTCGGCGTATCTTTGCCCATAAGTGCAGAAATCGTAAGGAATGGACCGCCTGCACCACTCCATTGTAAAACAACGCGTTCTGCTGGCTTTTTAAGTGTCACTGTACGACCGGTTACGTCCGTAATTTCGATAGGCTTGCCATTTTGGGCCGCATCTTTTTTCGTTTCACTTGGACCTCCACATGCGGCTATAAGCATGCTCGCAATTAAAAGGAAAACCGTGGCTAAATAGGCCATAAATTTCTTTTTCTTAATCATAAAACTACCTCACTACTCTAACTAACAAACTATTACTACATACAAAAAAAGCCCGTTTCCCCCACGTAGAGGAAACGGGCTGTACTCTCAACTAGACTATACACCATGCCTAATAAGCTAATATATAGTATGAATTTTCAACACCCAAAGCTAGTATGAAATTCACCTATACAAATCCCCATCCCCGTCACTCGCAGGTCAATTGGCAATTGTTAATTAGGCAGTTCTCCTGGCTCCAGTTTATCGTTACTTTGCGCCTTCCCAAGATATTATCTCAGTGACCAAGAATATTCCACATTCTCTATGCAAAGTCCCTCGCTGTTACAGTGGCGTGACCGCTTTGGCTTATACCAAATTCTCTATTAAGTCGCTAGACACCTAATCCAATCATATGTAGTTTTTCTCATCGTAGCATGCAGTATATACAGTGTCAACAAACATATAGGGGTATTGCCATAGGGCGTTTTAAGTACCTAATAATATAGAAAAAGCCGAAACCACGCTGCCATGCATGGTTCCAGCTTTTAAATCCATCAAACTAAGACGATTAAATCTGCTATAATTTCTTTTTATCGGTTAATAACTAAAACGCTAAAACTCAACACGCATCTGATACCATGTAGCACCACCGTGATCAGACTCAGACTCACCTTCATTTACAAAGCCAAACTTAGCGTAATAGGGAATCTTTTCTTCCTTACAGGTTAAAATGACACCCTTTCGGTTTTCCTCTCTGGCCAAGTCTATGAAAGCCTCTATTAACTGACCACCTACACCACGATTGCGATATTCTGGCATCGTATTTAGACCAAAAATCATCTGCCATGCGCCATTAGGGTTATGTAAGGAAGCATCGCCAAACATCTCATCCGTCAAGACTTCATCATCCGTTACAAAACCATCGATAAAACCGATAGGTGTATCGCCGTCAAAGGCAATTAAAAACTGACCTGCATAATGGTCTAATCGTTCCTTAAAAGCCTCACGAGGCGCCGCCTCAGCAGGAGGGAAACAAGTTGCTTCTATATGTGTTACTAAATCTAAATCAGCAGTTGTCGCTTTTCGTATTAATATATCCATATCCTTCTCCATCGTATCTACATATTGGTTTTAGTATATACTGTTTATAAAACAAAGGCTACACATTCAATAAAAGATGTGTAGCCTTATGTTAATAATCTCACAAATTGCGTTCCATATAGATTATCCAGCAATTATTTTTTCGTATATTTAGGCACATTCCGATACTGCAAGGGCAATGAATTATCTTTAATTTTAAAACCATGCTTTTCATAGAATGGTGCATTTTTGCTTTCACCAATCATAACATTAATGTACAAATAGGATTTGTAGGCCTCTTTCACCATTTCTAGCAAATGACCAGCAATACCTCGCCCGCGATAATCAGGATGAACTAGCACATAATTGATGAAGCATACCAGCTCGCTGTCATCCATGACTCGAATAAGACCTATTAAACGATCTCCATCCCACGCAGAAATCACACGAGAAGAATTCATGAGCGCCTTGTGCAATCTATCAGGATACTTGCCCACCACCCAACGAACAGACAGAAACAATTCTGCTACCTGCTGAGGGGTAAAGTTTTTCTCTTCGGTATAGGTAATCGTCCTATCGCCTTTAACGATATTAATCATGCTACTGCCTTTTCTAATCCATTTGCCAACTACATCTTAGGTGTGTGATACAACTTCCTTAGGATTCCACCAGATTATAGCAGAGCGAGAGGAAATCAAACATTTATTGTCCTTGGATTTGGCGATGATTTCTTTCTTGATTTGCTCCTCTGCTGTTGGCGTTAAATCTCCATAGTACTGCTCGTATATGATCTTTCGGCACTCGATTTCATCTTCTACAGTACGTTCACATCTATAATCAATGATACTTACATTAGGTGAGCGCCCTTGTGAAAGTAACATATTATAGAGAATTTGAAACTCCTGTACATCAGATTTACTAGCTTCCCGAGGATTCTTCCAATCGGGAATGCCAGCTACGATTGCACAGTAGCCTTTAGAATATTGTTCCATTTGTAAAATACGAGGCCACACATCAGGAAACATCCAAAGTACAAGAGATATAGCTACCAGGTCAAACTGAAAATCTGGAGAGCCGTCTTGAGGTAAGTCTTGCACCAATTCTTCAATGATATTAATATTCTCAACGTTTAATTCTTTGGCATTTTCTTTAAGGACTGCCACCATGCCCTTTGACGGTTCAATAGCAGTAACAGATTTAATATGTTGAGCAAAAGGAATTGTGAAAGAACCTGGACCAGCACCTATGTCTAACATACTAGAATCAGGTGTTAAGATACTACTTAAAGCAGCATACACCTTCCGTCCAAAGTCGTAGTCATTGCTTTACGCATAAGAGAAAAATCATTGGCCCGCTTGTCCCAATACTCTAATAATGGATTCGCCCGAATCCCCTTCTCACGATCATAATAACTTTGTTTCCACATTTCATTCCAGAACGAAAAATCTGTAACTTGCGGTGCCATACGAAACCTCCTGACTTAGTCTAAATTCCTCATTTCTCGGATAAACTCTTCTGCCTCTTGCAGATTCTTAGGGAACTCAAAATAAATACATTGCTCATGTCCACAATAAGGATTACGGAAATCATAACCACTCAACAACAAATACTCAATGATTTTCCAGTCTTTGTCATTAGATTTTTTAGGAGCTTTGAACTTCTCATTCACAAAGTACATCTTACCTTTACATGTGGGACAGGTTTTATTGGTATTAAACAACTCGTAATTTGTGCCCTCCGACAAGGAAATCCGGCAATTTACACATACATTTTTATAGCCCATAGTCATTTACTCCCATATGGTTTATGCTGAAAGATAGCTTTTACAATCCCTTCACCAACAATATTGCCACCTTCCATGACAAGGAACTCTGCACCTGCTCGTATAGCAGAATAATCTACGGTTTCATATACTGGTAAAGCATTCGATTGAATCGGTTTATCAAAGATGACATCTTCACCATCAATAAAGTTAATACCAAGATACTCCTCCGTACCTTTTATAACGATATGAGGATAGTACCTTCCATAATTTAAATTCGGAGGACTCGTTCTCTTCTCGCTGAAGAATGTAACTGTGCAGATAATAGTAAAATCTAAATTACTCATTATAGGCCTCATTCAACTACATATACCATATCACCTTTAAAGTATATGTTCATTATACAGTGTACGGGATTCCCTTCGGTCCATAACCAACCTTGGAGTACAGCTCGACTCCAGTTATAAGTCTCTGTAATGACCTCGAACTCACTTTCACTATAATCCTGCTGATACTGAGGTAACTCAATCCTTTTACCTGTAAAAGTATCTAATATTGTACTATTAAAGACGAGAATTTCTAGATCATCAATATCACATTTCTCAAATACAATCTTGGCCTTATGAGTTTGTTCAACACCATTCTCATAGGAAAAAAATATAATCAAAGGTAAAAGTTAGATTACCGTCTGTGTATTCTATTTTCTGTACCCTTGCATCGTGGAGAGAATACATAAAATACTCTCCGAAAGATCTTGTGATTTTCATAGAACCTCATTACCCATTTAATAATACATTCACCTATATTATATCATGTGTATCATCGTGATACATGATTATTTATCAATTATCCAATATATATTAAAACACAAATAAAAAGCACATGATAAAACGCTTTTTATGCGTTTAAAATCATGTGCTTCATTTTATCAAAAGCCTAACAGCTTTTAACTTATTATAAGTCCAAAAAGTCTACTACTTTTTACTTATTTTTACTAATAAATGATGGTATATTGGCATGTCTAAGAACATCGCCAAAATGGCTAGTAAGACCAACATCTCCAATCAATTCAATACCAATATCACGACCCTTAATAACATTAATTTTTAGATCTCAATTGCTCTAAACCATCTTCTACATAAAATTTTTCATACTTAGTTGGTTCACCTACAACAATAGTAGTTCCAAGGCCCTTCTCTTTAATCTGATTCAACTGCACTAACCAAATTTTAGTACCATCAAATACCCACTCAATAGAGACATCACCTAAAAGATAATAATATTTGCGAATTTCATTTAATAATTCTTTTAATTTTAGTAACACACTATCAGGTAAGAAATCTAAATAGTCAGCTCCAACCATAAAGTTATCGCCTTTTCCAGCAACACCTTCTATAACATCACTAGCCTGATTCTCGCCTATAATAGCACCACCCGAATAAACTGCCTCAACTGCACTTTGACTTAAAATAGAAGCAATATTAATTTGATTATCCCCTTTAAGCTCTTCTTTCTGCATTAAAACAAAGGGATCAGTCCACTTATCGCCAGTATAATACTTGCCTGGTTCTTTAACGATTGGAGCAGTACGTATCCACTTTTCTTTTAGTCCAGTTTCTTGCCCAAAAGAAAACGGTGGAACATTTCTAGAAATAACCGTAGTATAGGGAACGTTAAACCCTAAATAATCCGCTATAATTAGGCCAAACGGCTTATCCCCAATAAAGCGCGAAAACTTATTCGGCCATTTTATTTTTATATCATACTCATACTCTTCAAATTTTTCGTATTCCCAAATAATCGTATGACTCTTACGAAGACCTTCTCTATGAGGATGTAAGCTAAATTCAACTCTATAACTTTCATCAAAATCACAATCAGGCTCAAAACCATATACTGTTTTCAATAGATGCATTCCCATATTTTTTTCTAAGAAACAAATATCGGGTTTTTCAACACACTTAGGTGTATCATTTGGAGCAAATTCAATAAGATTCCCTAGAATAACCCCAGAAACACCACCATCATTTACATCGATAGTCTCATTAATTATAGAATATTTATTTTCATTACAATTCTTTTGAATTACATTAAGTATTTCATTAATCTCGTCTGCTTGTTTTCCATAAACAAGACTATGACCTTTCATCGACACTATACTAAAACTTCTGATATTAACAGACTTAGAATTAGAGGATTCAATCAAGTCAAGAATACAGTTTTTTTAAATTACCTTTATATACGTAATCAGCATCAATATTTACATACCGAATACTCATATCAGGAGCAATACTGACATATCTAGCTATGTTACAATCCATCTTTTTCATACATAAAGGCCAATTTGTCATCTTTTAATAATTCTACCATAACACGCCCTTATAACTTAAAAATCGACACTACTTCCAATCAAATCTCTATACATATTTTTCAGCATATGTATCCGACATCGTAGCTATATAACAAGCAACTTTTTCTAGAAATAATCTTAGTCTGTATATCTTTATAAATATTTTTCTACCTCTATTTTTTTACCACCTGACAATTTTTTTCTATTTTATCCTCAAAACCTATCAATGTTTTATCTTTTTTTAGGAAGTTTATCATATATTGGTTTTAGAACTTTATTTTTGTGTAATCTCTTTTAAAATCCAACAATCCACTTCTTCTCTAAGACTTAAAGGCAAAAGTCTATAATTACTACTCATCTTATTAAAAAGCCATTCCACTATAACTTCGGCTTTAGCATCACTTTTTTTGAACCTCAGGACTAAGTATGTAATATCTATCTAAAAAGTATCTTAATTCATAATAATACCCTCTATAAGCATTATCAAAAATTAATCAACAAACTATCTAAATATTTCTTATTTTTTTACTTTTTCTGAGTAAATTCTTTACTCTTTTCTTCTGTTCTTAATTTAACACCATCCTGTGTCAAATTATCAAATGATTCAATAGTCTTAGCACTCGATTCAATTAAGTTGGTAATTATACTTCTAATTAAATCTCTAGATTCATACTCATCTAAGATTTCTAACGTTTTTCCCTATTAATTTACTTAGAATATTACATAATTCACCCTCTATTTTTTTTATTATTTTTTTAAGATTAGTATAAGCAGAACATCTTATGAAATCTTCTAAATCATGAGTTATATAAGCAATTTTATCTGCCCAAATAACGACTTGTGATTCTAAAGTACTAGGAAATGCATTAAGCCATTTGTCAAATTTAACCCAGTCTTCAAATACCTTAGATTCATTATCAACAGTCTTTATATAGTTAAACTGGTCTTTAACATCCTTTTTTTAATTTTTAAACATATCTGAATCGTGTAATAATATCCCTCATATATTGCAGAATCTAATTTAGATCCATATTTTTCCCATAGATATCGAATACTTTGTATTGGATGATGAAATTGTCCATTATGTTCTAATAATTTACATAATTTTCTCTCTGCCGCATGACCAAACGGTGTATGCCCAACGTCATGCCCTAAAGCTATTGCAGATACCAAATCCACATTTAACTTAAGTGCATTTGCAATACTTATTGCAATTTGTTCAACCTCTAAAGTATGAGTTAATCTAGTTCTATGATCCCCTTCACGAGTAGCAGAAATAACTTGAGTTTTATCTTGTAATCTACGAAATCCACCTGTATATAGAATTTTATCTCTTTGTCTTCTGAGATCCGTACGATATGTCTCTTCTAATCTATCTGATGGTTCTTCTACATCTGAAGTTTTTATGTTGAGTTATTTTTTTATATCCATAATCACCAATATTAGAATTGAATATACTCTCTAAATTATTACTTTTTAAGTGGAATATTTTTCTCCCATTTGAACCCCCATACATAATCATAAAAATTTACTATAGTTTAAACACAAAAAAAACTTAAAGATAAATATTCTTATAAATACATTTTTATTACTTTTTTTCCAATAAAGCAACCATTCTGTTAATAACTAGTATTTCTATAAAACTATTTAAATTTATCCTCCATATAAAAAAATCACAACTCACAAGACATTATAAACTTCATCAAATAAAAAGTAGAGCCTTATAAATTAAATATTCATAAGGCTCTAAATTCTGTATTAAATTAAGTTATTTCTTATTCCCACTCAATTGTAGCAGGTGGTTTAGATGTAATATCGTACACGATACGATTGATGTGTTGTACTTCGTTTACGATACGACGGGAGATTGTGTCCAATACGTCGTAAGGGATGCGTGCCCAGTCAGCAGTCATGAAGTCTGTTGTTGTTACGCCACGCAATGCCAATGTGTAATCGTATGTACGGAAGTCACCCATAACGCCTACAGTACGTGTAGATGTTAATACTGCAAAGTATTGGTTGATGCTACGATCAAGGCCGGCTTTTGCAATTTCGTCACGGAAGATGTAGTCCGCATCACGCAAGATGTCGAGTTTGTCTTTCGTGATTTCGCCCATTACGCGAATAGCAAGACCAGGACCTGGGAATGGTTGACGCCATACAAGGTAGTCAGCCAAACCTAATTCAGAACCAAGTTCACGCACTTCGTCTTTGAAGAGGTTGCGCAATGGTTCGATAAGGCCTTTAAAGTCTACAACTGCAGGCAAGCCGCCTACGTTGTGGTGAGATTTGATAACTTCTGCTTCACCAGTACCAGACTCAATAACATCAGGGTAGATTGTACCTTGTGCCAAGAAGTCAACGGAGCCGATTTTACGACCTTCGTCTTCGAATACGCGGATGAATTCTTCGCCGATAGCTTTACGTTTAGCTTCTGGATCTTCAAGACCAGCCAATTTATCTAAGAAACGTTTCTGCATCGACGCGAATGAAATGCATGCCGGAATCTTTGAAAGCTGCTTCAACTTCATCGCCTTCGTTTTTACGCATTAAACCATGATCAACAAAGATACAAGTCAATTGATCGCCAACAGCTTTAGAAATAAGAGCTGCTGCAACAGAGCTATCTACACCGCCAGACAATGCTAACAATACTTTGCCATCGCCTACAGTGTTACGAATTTCTTCAATAGCAGTTTGCATAGTTTGCCATTGTCCATGTGCCTGTGAAACCACATACTTCATACAAGAAGTTGTGAAGCATTTCTTTACCATGTTCAGTGTGCAATACTTCTGCATGATATTGCATAGCGTATAATTTGCGTTCTTTATTTTGCATAGATGCAACAGGGCAGTCTTTTGTATGCGCAATGATTTCGAACCCTTCAGGAACTTTTGCTACATAGTCAACATGGGACATCCACACAACTTGGTCTTCGTCCAAGCCTTTGAACAATGGGGATGTAGTGTCCACTTTAGTAGGTGTTTTACCAAACTCACGGTTGTCCGCAGATTTAACTTCGCCACCCAATGTATGCGCCATAAATTGCATACCATAGCACATGCCAAGAACTGGAATGCCAAGTTCAAAGATTTCCTTTTCAATTTTAGGGGAATTCTCTTCGTACACGCTGTTAGGGCCACCAGTGAAGATGATACCTTGCGGCTTCAATTCCTTAATTTTTTCTAATGCTTTGTTGTATGGATATACTTCGCAGTATACATGATTTTCACGAACGCGGCGTGCAATCAACTGATTATATTGACCGCCGAAATCAACAACAATAACAAATTCCTTGTTTTCCATAGTTCCTCCGTATGCATCTATTTGTGAAAGTATATTCACCAATTTATAATGTCCATACATTCCTGTACTGGGGGTGCGTTTTAACAAGCAAAACGCTAAATTTCATTACATTTCATTATACCATACGAAGTATATGGACTCCATATATTCCGTATGAAAGTTATACATTACTTTTTAACGTTCGGATTTCTTATGCATTTGCACGGCCCCGACAGGACAAATTGAATAGCAATCACCACAACTGATGCAGCCGCTACCAATGATAAATTTTGTAGTTCCTTCTGTGATGCATTGTACAGGACAGTCTTCAGCACAGGCCCCACATTTCACGCAGGTATCGTCTATATCAAATTTTAGATTTCCCATATTACATCACCTCGCTATCAATCATGGGGACTATCATCAACTTGCTATCAGATTTTTATTTCTATTTATTTTCGAATTCACGATTATACGCAATAGCCGAATATAGTGCACGAGCTACGCCATAGTGATTATTATCTGTCGTTTCATAACGGGCGGCAGCTTTCACATTATCTCGTGCATTTCCCATAGCCACGCTGGCGCTGGCAAGCGGATCATGGATAGATCATTTTCGCTGTCGCCGATAGTCATCACCTCGTCAGGAGTATAGCCCCAATGGTTCGCCAAGGCCTCTACGGCTGTGCCTTTTGTCGTATGAGGTAACACAAATTCTAAATTGCCCTCGCTAGATTCAAGGACATCGTAAAAGCGTTCGCGCCCTTTGCCATCTATAGCTGCACCTTGGAACTCATCCCGCAAATCAGCTAGGATGCATTCGCGTATACGTTCATCGCCATAAAAGATTTGAATTTTCTCCGGTCCTTCTGGTAACGATTCTAAATGAGCTATTAAATCGGGCACCATGGTACGTGTTTTTAAAATGAACGGCCTAATATTCGGTCTAAAGAAATGTTCTGCTTGCGCTGTCTCATTACCAACAACAGGATATTGACCGAAAATCTCGGCTTTCACATAAGCCTCTACAAACACACCGTAGGTCATTAGTTTTCGTACTAAATCTACGGCACGCGTTTATCAAAGGAAATGTGAACGAGTTCCTTTTGTTCTTCTTTATCCATGACATAGGCGCCATTGGTGCACACAAAGTATCGCAAGCACGGCATGGCCTCGATGACATCGTCCATCTCATACCACGCACGGCCCGATGCGATGGCCACGCGGATACCGCTTTCACGAGCGGCACGAACCGCATTGACCACCTCTGAATCTACGGACTTAGCATCATTGACCAATGTGCCATCCACGTCGGATGCGATGAATCGAATCGGTGTATCACCAGTAAGGCCTATATAGTTTTTAATGTCTAATGGTTCAGATGCGGACATAAAACCTCCTTTAATACAATATAAATTTTACTTGATGTACAATATAGATAATCACATAAGATTGTAGAATGACTATTTCAAAGGGTGTGAAATCATATGCGTATAATTATCAATCGAGATGCTGTTTGTGCGGCCGATGATATGAGTCATCATCGCGAAGAATTTACCGTACCAGACGGCATCAACATAGCTAGTTTATTTGAATATCTTGAGTTTAAATACATTCCTGTCATCGCTGGAAATAACGTGGTCTGGGCGCTCCATCACCACGACATTGAGGTGGGCACTTATTTTACCCAAAATCGTAGTTTTATAAATGGCAATATTCCCTTATCATCTATTATCAGTAATTCTGAAAGAGACAATGAATTCTATCTACGATATTACAGCTCCCCAGACAGATACAGGAAACATTTTATTTAGCGCTATTTCCATCAGCTAGAAACTATTTAGTAATATTATATGTAGATGAGAATTATTTAGTTGCATTAAACTCAGCCACAATTTCTTCTAAGACAGTTGGATTTTCTACTAATCGCAACAATGTGCCCCCAATGATATTGGCGCCATCTAAAATGGTTTGTTCAATGGTTGGTTCCAGCATAGCGTCCGCAAACTCTTTGGCGTGGCACACCTTATCTGGGCCAGCCAAGCGCAATTTAGGATGGAATGCGGCACATTGATAGCTGACATTACCGATATCGGAACTGCCCCCAATGTCCGCTGGACCTGGTTCAAAATCAAGGCCCATATCGGTCATCACGTCCTCGATGAGGTGTGTGCCGCGATGGTTTTGGTTCATATCATCGTAAGGGTTACCGTAAAACTCAACATCTACTGTTGTACCTGTACAAAGGGCAGCACCTTCAAAGATTTTTTTAATCTGTTCAGATAAACCGTTTAAATAGTCACGTTCTGTATGACGCACGGTAACCTCTAATTCGCCAGTCGCAGGAATGACGTTAGACGCGGTACCGCCGTTAATAATCCACGTGCCAATGCGAGACTCTGGTCGCACTTGTTGGCGTAGCATATCCATAGCATGAATAGCGAGTTGCACGCCGTTTACCGCATTGATGCCATTCCAAGGCTCACCAGCCGCATGGGCCGATTTACCGTGGAATGTAGCACGGAAACAATCGAGGGCCAAAAATTGTGAATTCGGTCGCGTTTCTTCGCCATCAAGATGCACCATAATGGCAAAATCGTAATTCTTGAACACACCAGCGTTGCACATATCCACCTTGCAGCCCATCGCTTCCTCATCAGGGGTTCCAATGATGTCGATATCCATGTTGAAAGCCACGCCTTCTTGCTGCATCTTATGCAATGCAAGAGCCGCTAGTACACTCATAGATCCGCTAGCACAATGGCCACACGCATGTCCCACATCTGGGAGCGCATCGTATTCACATAATATAGCTAAACGGCCCTTAGGATTATCTACTTTCACAACAGACGCCTTAAAAGCAGTCGGCAAGTGACAGAACTCATAGGTCACAGGAATACCGTGTTTTTCAAGGATAGCACCGATTGTCTTAACAGACTTAAATTCATGACTAGACAGTTCTGGATTCTTCGCCAATGTATAGTTAATAGTGAAAGCCTCTTGGGCGAAGCTTTCAGACGCACTGGAAATTGTTCAGTAAGAGACATAGGTCCTCCTAAATATATGTATAAATAATCGACCTTATTTAGTAAAAGGTACATTTCGTGTACTTAATTTGTTTACGTACCTTTAATTATACAATGTTATTGCCTATTGGTTCAAAATTCCGTACAATAGAAACAGATTAATATGTTTGTATCGTGTTTGAGGAGGATACTATGTTTAAATTCAAAAAATTAACAGCCATCGCACTCGTAGCTGTTGCTGCTATGGGTTTATTGGCTGGTTGTGGCAGCGAAAAAAGCAAAATGACACAAGAGGCTGGTGTGTTACGTGTAGGTTCTGAAACTACATTCCCACCATTCGAATTTACTGAAGGCGATAAATACGTTGGTTTCGACGTTGATTTGTCCGAAGCCATCGCTAAAAAATTGGGTCTAAAAATGGAATTCAAATCCATGGGCTTCGACGCTTTGATTCCAGCAGTTCAATCTGGCGATATCGATATGATCGCAGCAGGCATCAACGCTACTCCTGAACGTGAAAAAGCATTGGACTTCTCCGATGTTTACTTTGACCAAGGCGGTTTCATCACAGTTGTTCGTAAAGACAACTCCACAATCCATAACATGGATGAACTTGCTGGCAAAACTGTAGGCGTTCAAATCGGTACTGTTCCTGTAGACATGGCAAAAGCTATTCCTAACACAACAGTAAAAGAAATGGACTCCAACTCCAATATCTTTATGGAACTAAAAGCTGGCACAATCGATGGCGCTATCATCGATAACGCAGTTGCTATGTACTACCTAAAACAAGGTGCTGACAAAGACCTTAAACTCGTAGGCGAACCTACTAAAGCCCCAGGTATAGTTTTAGGCGTGAAAAAAGGCAACAAAGAATTGCAAGATGCTGTTAACAAAGCACTTAAAGAACTTAAAGAAGATGGCACATACCAAAAAATCTATGATAAATGGTTTGGTGACTATAACAAAAAATAATTTCTAATACATTGTTTTGAATACATGTAAAAGACACCTAGCAAAAATCCTCCGTCGGCCGGGTCTGACCCCTTCGGGGCAGGGCCAAAAGTCGGTTTTTGCTAGGTGTCTTTTTTTGCATTCTACAACACGTGTTAGAAATTATTTCTTTGTTATACGGGAGAGAAAGAGGCCGCAGACCCGGCCGGTGGAGGTTCTCAGGACACGTCGTCACACGGGCCGTAGGCCCTCCTTTCTATCGGTTGGATTGGCAATAACGGATTTTATCAATTTCACTACTATTATATACCGAATTAACATAGAACGAGATAGTTGAAGGTGATGGTGCCTCTGAAAACGACTTCGGGCTCCGCACAGGCCGTAGGCCCTCCTTTCTATCGGCTGGGTGGGCGATAACGGGTTTTATCAATTTCACTACTATTATATACCGAATTAACATAGAACGAGATAGTTGAAGGTGATGGGGCCTCTGAAAACGACTTCGGGCTCCGCACGGGCCGTAGGCCCTCCTTTCTCTGTCCAACGGTTGGGTTGGCAATAACGGGTTTTATCAATTTCACTACTATTATATACCGAATTGACACTAGCCTTAATGCGTGGGGCAGTGGCGTGTTCTGAAACCGACTTTGGCCCTGCGGAGCCCGCAGGGCGTAGTCAGACCCGGCCGGTGGAGGTTCTCAGGACTCGCCACCGCCCTCCCACCTTTAACGCAAGACATATTCGGTATATAATAGTAGTGTATTGTATAAAAACGAAAGGAGGGCCTATGGCTCAATATTTCACAGACCGCCTCCAACGGGTCTTCCACTTAATTTTTATGTCTTATGATCCGCAGTCCGCTCAAGAGGGTCTCCGCATATTAGAGTCGATTGTGAATAATCAATCGAATGTGACAAAGCCAATTCAGCATGAGTTGCGCAACACGGCTACATCGCAAGGCAGCGTTTGTGAATCAGATGCTGAGGAAGTCTACCAGAAGGCTTATCTCCAGAAGAACGTGAATTAGGAGATGCATACGCCCTATTGGCACGCGTGTACGCTGGACCGCGATTTACGTGGGCCGAGTCGGGTTTTCCAGAGGATAATATGCGCACGTATCAGTGTTTGCATGATAGTATCCGCCGAAATAGTCCAATTGGCACATTACAAGCATTGCGCATAGCTGGGTCGATTACGCCTACGGTGAGGCGAGATATGCAGTTGTCCTTTGATGATGCATTCCGCATCATCTATGATTATGCAAAGCAGGACGATGCATACTGCCAATATATTATAGGCAACGTATTCTTTTGGGGCGATTACCACGTTATTAACGAGGCTAAACAACTATTAGGTCCAGAAAAGGCTAGCTTTAGTCAACGATTACACCAAGCGACGCGCAGCAAGAGTTTACGTGAAGTCATTGCTACCTTGCGCGGTATGGTAGACGAAGAAACGCTACAAGCAAAATCTCGGGAGCATGCGAAATACTGGTTTACCAAAGCCCTTGATCAAGGTCTCGCCATGTTCCAAGGGAACTTGCGCAATATTTATATCGATGAAGGCGATTATGAAAATGCACGCCGTGTGGCACGCAGGGCCGCTGAACTAGGCAATCCGACCATGATGCTCTATACGGCTCTCGACCATCACGAAAGAGGCGAGTTTACAGAGGCTTTCACATGGTTTACAAAGGGCGCCGAACTAGGCCAGCCAGAATGCATCGCGGAACTTGCGGACTATTACTACCATTTTTATGAGCAACCTGCGTTGCGCGCTGCCATCCCGTATGACCCAATCAAGGCTACTGAACTGTATCAACAGGCGGCCACAAAGGACTTTAATGACGCCGGTTATGCAGCGTTGCAAGCCGCATTTAACTATATCTTTCACATTGGAGGGCTCCCGCTCGACTGGGGTCTCATTGCCGATTTGACGCATATGGCGGCGACAAAGGATCGGTTCCTGTTCTCCTTGCCGTATATCAGTTATATGCGCATTCACGGCATCGGCGTGACCAAAAATATCCGTTTTGCTATTCAATCCTTGACCCGCGTGTTAGAAGAAGAGAAACGGGCGCTTCAAGAGGAGGACCGCGTGCTCTTCTACGATATCACCCGTGCGCTTACACGAGTTGCCTTGGGCTATGCCTATGAAAAAGGATATGTGACGGGAACACCTGACCTCGATAGTGCCGTTCATTATTATGAAAGCTCCCATCAGTACATCGTGTCACATCTCACCAATCGCAGCGAAGAAATCAAGGATATTCCGGTAGATGATGAAGCAGCAGAACGATTAGCAGCCTTCGAAAAGGTAGATGGCCATTGGCATTACAAGGAAGGTATAACCGAATCCTCTACGACCGTGCGCCCGGCCCCTACCACATGGCCTCACAATGCAGCCCGATTATCCGTTACTATGAATGGCTTTCAGTGGGATACCACATTATATGACCGAGAAACCATCGATAAGGCCCTATCCACACAAGATACGGTGGTGCTTAGCTTTTACAATCATTTCCTAACCATTCCAGACAAATTGCGGAATATCTATAAACTGGAGACTAAACGTATACCACGCAACACCTATCAGGTTCGGTTATACGGATACGATTCAACCGAAGGGCATGAGATTATCTATAAATCGTTGCTCAACGCAGAGGATGCCCACAATTTGTGGCATGCTCTTTATGAAAGCCACCGTTTACCGGAGCTTTCAGAGGCATGGGCCATCGAAACAGACGAAGAAAAACCGACGTGGCACTATGTACTCGACGTCGACCAAGAACCGTTCCTACTCGAAGAATATGACGACGCCAACGCCATGATTCAAGCATCCTTGGAAGGCCTCAAGAGCAATCGATACGAGCAAATCAACGTTCGTACCCACGATTTCATTGGGCCATCCTATTTCATATTCAAAGGCAAGCGGTCCACCCCATTTAGGGTGCAACTGTACCTCAAGGAATCCATGCGCCATGTCGTTGATGAGCACGGTAAACAAAAGGATATCCCAGGTAATACATACCTATTTGAACAGTACTTTGGCAACGAAGTATCCTTAAACTACTGGATACAACGAACCATTACAACATTAGACATTCCCGAACTAGATAACTGGAAACCGCTCAGCGTGCCTAAGGATTTGCAATAATAAACAAAATAAAAAGAACGCATACAAGGCCCCGATATTCAACTTATCAATTGAATACCGGGGCCTCTGTGCGTTCTTTTTATTATATTAAAACTATGTTGTTACAAATTATAAACCTACATCGACAACGCCATGATCATAAGTTTCTTCCTCAACTTCTTGTACAACCATATCACTACGATGTACTTTATCAAGCATCTTAGAACGAGCTGTTGTAATGGCGCTTTCACTATGTTTACCACCACGCCAAGCAAACTTAGATGTACCGATTGTGTATTTCAAGGTTGCATAAGGGCCACTCAAATGATGAGATGCCGTTTGGTAACCAGCATCAAGAGTAAGATGCGGTGTAATATGGAATTCTGCCCCCACTTTAAAACCTTTTATGGCATCCCGTTTATTTAATTTATAATAGCCAACTTTCACAGGGGATCTACCACGCCAATTATAATAGTCCGCATAGACACGAGCCCAGCGAGCATTTTTGAAGGTCCGTGAGTATCCTACATCAAATCCACTGGCAGCAACCTTTTCGAATAACATCCAATGATTTTCATAAGAAACCACACCATAGTTATAAAGACTAGTATCAGAATCCCTACCATATGGATACAGTCCTGTAGGATCACCCAATACAAGACTACGTCCATGGAGCCCTATATATTTTCTTTCATCAGTCCCCAGATTTCGGTACAGATTAGCATGAAATTCATTAAGGCCTGCCACATATTCTACACCGCCACTAACGCGCTTATAACCACCTTTAAACACATGGTCATAGAACGCATTAACACCAACATAAGCATGTTCACCTTTGCTAAGACGACGATAGCCAATACCAATATTAGCATTCATCCCTAAGGATTCCTTCTTATCTGTTTGTTTATCGTGTCTTATAAACGTCCCTGCAGGTCTGGCTGGCTCCCAATAGTCATTTAATTTATAAGATGAAATCTTTTCTCCACTACGACCAATACGACCTTGTACAAAGACAACGCTTTTAGCATTTTCATCATAATGGGTTATAGGTTGCAAGGTCTCAATATATAATTTATTGATTTCAGTAGATTTTAAACTTTTCGAAGTTACAGTATGTAGTACATGTATACTCGATGATGCACCAATAGCATGGTTCTGTGTATGCGTCTCTTTCGAATCTTTCATACCAACGCCGACTACCACATCTGTGCGGTCCATCCAACTAGAACGAACAGCCTCTTTCCTAGCTGTATCGGATGCAATTGTTTGCTGTGCAGAATCTAGTCCATTTACATCTTGAACCTCTGCTGCCATTCCTATTGTAGATATGCTGAAAGCCATAGCCCCAAAAACCATAGCTTTCAATAATAATTTACCTGACATTATATATAGTCCCCTCTCATGACAATGATAAAACTAACATTTTCTCCATATTATAAATGATCGATAGGTGCTAAATAATCGTATTCAATGTCATCAAAGGATTCTACAATCATATCTTGACGACGTACCTTATTTAGCATTTTAGAGACGAGCTGTAGTAATCGTATCATCACTATGCTTGCCACCCCAGAGGGCAAATTTAGATGTACCTAATGTATATTTCACAGTACCATACATACCTTTCGACATATTGTTTGCATTGTTATACCCAATATCTAAGGATATATGTGGTGTTAACTGTAATTCAGCACCGATTTTAATTCCCTTATAGTGATTTGTATTCCGCACAGAAAACCATGGAACGGACCAATGGCCTGGACGCCCATAATTATATTCTTGACTATGACCGAATCCATGGCCCTTCCAACGATATCCATTTACATAGGCACGGGCCCAACGAGCATTCTTGAAGGATCTAGCAAAACCGATTTCATAGCCACCCAGTGCTCTACCGCCTTTGTAAGTATTATAGTTTTCACTAGGAATCGTATTATACGGAAATGTTGATGGGTAACCATTAGGATACAAGCGTTTAGGGTACGGATTGCCACCAAAACCTCTCACGACGCCCGTATTACCAAGCCCCTTATACACATTAGCATATACTTCGTTAAGTCCATTTACATACTCTACGCCACCGCTAATGCGATTGTAATTGCCTGTGAAAGCTCGATCAACGAATGCATTGACACCTACATAGGCATGTTCATTGTGGCTAAGACGCCGATAGCCAATACCAACAGTACCAATAATCCCTAATGTTTCTGATGATTTTTCATCCGTGTTTTTTACGGTGTAACTAGTTTGCCCATGCCGATTGATTATTAATTCAGGAAGAAAATAACCACGCATCTCTTTCGAAGCTATTTTCTCACCACCACGTCCAATGCGCCCCTGTACAAACAGAACACTTTTACTATTCTCATCATAATGAGAAATAGGCTGCAATGTTTCTATATAGGCTTTCGTTAGATTGCCGTAATCAGATTGCTTATTATAAATACTATTCTGATCATCCGTTAGAAAGTGTCCTTTATCTAATTTGGACTGGCCTCCAGTCTGTACACCTACAGCAATATCCGTGCGGTCCATCCAGTTGGATTGCACTGCATCATGTTTTGCTGTATCACTCACTTGTGGTGCCACATTGACCGCTCCCACTACGGCACTTGTGCTACATGCTATTGCACCCAAGACCATAGATGTTAATACTAACTTATATTTCATTACGAAACTTCTCTCCTTTTAGTTTTTATAAATTATCATCAATTTTATAAATGATCATTAGGGTTTACATACCAATCTTCTTCATATGTATGGCCTATTGTTAACGGACTACGCTCTACCTTATCTAACATTCTAGCGCGAGCATTTCGTAATAGTATCATCACTATGTTTACCACCATGCCATAGCAAACTTAGAGGTACCCTAATGTATACTTTAACAAATCCATAGGCACCACTAGTATCTTTGCTATCCGATGTATAGCCTACATCTAGCGATACATGAGGCGCTACTTGTAATGTAGTTCCTACTTTCCATCCATGACTGTTACCAACTTCCAGTGTTTTCAATAATGCGTCGCTATGATTTGGCACACTTAGACCATTCCAATGATATACGGTTGCGTGTACACGGGCCCAACGAGCATTTTTAAATGTACGAGCATAACTTACATCATATCCAGATAATACCTTTTGAGACGTATGTGGCATATAGTAAGCAGCGCCCCCATCCAAATCAAATGTGAAGTACGATTGTGGTAAATGTATCATATCAGATTGCGATTTCACACTCCCCAATCCTCTATATACATTGGCACGAACTTCGTTAAGGCCGGATACATATTCTAGGCCCCCACTCACACGATTAGCATTCTCGGAAAAGGCGCGATCAACAAAGGCATTGATACCCACATACGCATGCTCATGCTTACTAAGCTGACGATATCCTAAGCCTACATTAGCTACAGTGCCTAATGATTTCGTATGTTCATATTTTTCTGCCATATATCGTTGGTCACCTTTACCCGTTGCAGGATTATAAGGATACCAAATCTCATTATATCCGTGATAGTAACTAGCAGAATGTTCTTGACCACCTCTGCCAATACCACCTTGTACAAACAATACGGACTTGGAGTTCTTATCGTAATGAGTTAAGGGTTGCAATGTTTCTACAGATATTTGCTTCCCCATCTTTGATTGTGTACCAACCTTAATATCTGTGCGGTCCATCCAGTTGGATTGCACGGCATCATGTTTTTCCGTGCCTTGTATATTTTGTTGTGTATTGGTTATATCTTGTGCACGTTGAGTATCTATATCCCGCTGCAATACCCAGTAGCACTAATAGAACAAGCTATGGCTCCCAAGAACCATAGCTTTTTACAACTAATATTCTTTTTCATGTTTCTCATTCTCCTCTATATATAGTTTCCAAGATATATATTCATCTTTATTTCATTTTTTTATTATATGTATATATTTAGATATAGTCAACGAAAAGAGCCCTACATTTAAACCAACAATAAATATCGTTTAAATCTCAAGTCTGTATATTATTTTCATTCTATTGTAAGTAAAAATATACATAAAGAAAAACCCTCAAAAGCTGAGTATACATACTCAAGATTTGAGGGTTTATGAGGGTTTTAGGGAACTTTATTATTTAAATAAAAGGCAATAATGCGTTTACCAAACCAGTAAGAGCAGCCATAACAGCTTTTAATAATTGTTACTACCATTGCATATTCCTCCTTCTCATACACTCACTTACTAAACTAACTATAAATATCATAAACGATTATTTTAATTCTAATATGAAATGAGTAGATTTTTTTACACATAAAGTTTTCATGAGGAAAATAGGGCGATAACAATTATCATCATATATTTGAGGAGAATGGTAGCATACAATGAATTCATAAATCTAAAAAGTTTTTAATTTTTTTGCTCGTTCTTGTATGAATTGGCCAATCATATGTGCACGATCCATACCAAACTCTGGTTCTACCAGTTGATTATATCTATGTTCTACAATCTCCATACAATGATTTATAATGCCATCCCAATCTACTTTCACAGCAGAGGACACATGTTTCAATTCCAGCGTATGGGTCTTGTTAAAGGCTACAGACACATCAGCATTACGGTTTCGCATAACAGATGCCGCTTTATACCCCAAGGAGTTTCCGTTATCAAAAACAGGAGCAAGACCGATGAATTCTAGGCTTTCACTATTACGAAGAGCCCCAAAATTGCCCCAATGACGATCTTCATTAGCAATGAGCGCATCAAGCACAATCATTTGCTCTAACTGACTCGTCACATCAGTAAGACCAAATGAATGCAACTGATTCACATAATGCGCGTATTCACTCACATCATTTGGTTTTGTGTTAGTCGTCAATTGCCATGCAGGAATGTATTCTACATTACGATTCGTAAAACAGTCGCAGACCGATACATTCTCAGCTTCATCCGACATATAATCCAAATAATACGTTATATAAGGCACATCAAAATATGCTAATATATCGCTAACAACGGCCTCATTAAATGGTTCCTGTTTAAAGGTCAATTCTCCCGCTTTTGAAAGCAAAATTTCATCCCCACGGTGCAACCAAATCTGACGCAATGTCCCATTATTCGATGTATTCGGCGTCCGACGCCACGGATCATATTGATGTAATGTATCAATAGCGCCTATTAACACTTGATCATCGGGAATTGGATTATCATAAAAATTCACATCAGACCAAGTCACAGAACTATCACAAGGTTTAACCCAATAATGGTCAGAAATACTCACCATATACGATCGCATGGACAATTCAAACGCATCTTTTGCCTTATACAAGGCCTTAATAACATCATAATTAGAACGACTTTGCGGAATAAATCGATGGTCAATAAATTCATTTAAAGCACGTTCTCTGTTATGAGGCTGCACAAGCATATTAACAGGTACATGAGCCGCATTCAATACATCAATAATACGGGCCCAATTTCTATCATCGAAAATAGCAAACTGTAAGACAGGTACATCTCTATGCATTAACATAAATTGCATGATATTCCCTCCCTTTACTAGCAGCCAATATTTCCATCATTGTAACACAAAACAAAAACACCAGAAAAGCACTCTAATAGCGAATGTAGTTTAAACGCCAATAGAAATATCCCCTTTAGAAGGCGACTTTTGACCTTTCCCACGTAGAAAGGTTCTATAATAGAGAATGCAGTTTTTAGACTAATAAAAATATCCCCTTCGAGAAGCGACTTTGGCTAGACCGCTAGGTCGTTAAAGCCGGTGGAGCTTATCGGAGGGGATATTTTTTATATAGTGTTAAAATAAGTCGCTATTAGAGAGCTTTCACTACTTCTGCACAACGATGGCATAGTGTAGGATGTTCGCTATCTTGGCCTACTGTATCGCGGTGGATCCAGCAGCGTTCACATTTTTCAAGTTCAGATGGAGCAACTACTGTCGCTACGCCTGTTTCTTCGTCTTTTACAGCCTCTGCTGGCGCAGCACCGTTTACGATGTGAGCTTCAGATACGATAACGAGTTTAGCTAAGCCTTCTTCACCAAGAGCGTTCAATGCGTCGAATGCAGCGCCTTCAGCATATACTGTAACGGATGCATCTAGTGGGTGACCGATTGTTTTGTTTTGACGAGCAAGTTCCAATGCTTTTTGTACAGATGTACGCAAGTCTAACAATTGGCCCCATTTATCAGCCAATTCTTGGTTGAAGTGTTCAGGATAGCCTTGTGGCCAATCTTGAAGCATAACGGATTCAGGCATGCCGTCTTCTTTAGGCATGTACTTCCAAACTTCTTCTGCTGTGAAGGAAAGTACAGGAGATACCATAGCTACCAATGTTTTCAAGATTTCATACATTGCTGTTTGAGCAGAACGACGAGCTACGTTGTTTTTGCTTTCAGCGTACATAGTATCTTTCATTACATCAAGGTAGATGGAGCTCAAGTCTACTGTACAGAAGTTATGAATTGCATGGTATAACATGTGGAATTCATAGTTTTCGTATGCGTCAGTAACCTTTTGACGTACTTCTTCTAAGCGCAACAATGCCCATTTATCGAATTCGGACATATCTGCGTAAGCCACTTTGTCAGTGTTTGGATTGAAGTCATCCAAGTTACCAAGCAAGAAGCGGAATGTGTTACGGATCTTACGGTATACTTCGGATAATTGTTTTACGATGTCTTTGGACAAACGTACGTCTGCTTGGTAATCCGCAGAGGATACCCACAAACGCATAACGTCAGCGCCGTATACGTCGATGATGTCGCTAGGTGCTACTGTATTACCTACAGATTTAGACATTTTGCGACCTTCGCCGTCCACAACGAAGCCGTGTGTCAATACGGAGTTATATGGTGCTTTACCAGTTGTTGCTACTGCAGTCAACAAGGAAGAGTTGAACCAACCGCGATGTTGGTCGGAACCTTCAAGGTACATAGCACATGGTACATCTAAGCCGTTAACTTCAAGTACGCCAGACCAAGAGGAACCAGAGTCAAACCATACGTCCATGATGTCTGTTTCTTTTTTGAACTCATCATGACCGCAATGAGGACATTTGAAACCTTCTGGTAACAATTCTTTTGCACTGTGAGCCCACCAAGCATCGGAGCCTTCTACGGCTACTTTTTCTTGTAATGCTTTGATAGTATCATCGTTGATGATGTGCTCGCCGCAGCTTTCACAATAGTAAATAGGAATTGGCACGCCCCAAATACGTTGACGGGAAATTACCCAGTCACCACGATCGCGAACCATGTTGAAGATACGGTCATGGCCCCATTTAGGAATCCATTGTACTTGATTGTCGATTGCATCAAGTGCTTGTTGACGATATCCATCTACAGAGGAGAACCATTGTTCTGTAGCACGGTAGATGACAGGATTTTTACAACGCCAGCAGTGAGCATATTGGTGACGCAAGCTAGATTTGTGAAGCAATGCATTGTTATGCGCCAAGATTTTGATGACAGGCACCTCTGCATCGTGAATCTCTACACCAGCCAATGGGAATTCAGTATCACCATAACGATTGTCGTCCACTTGTTTAGTGTAGTTACCAGTTTCATTAACAAGAGATACGATAGGAAGTTCAGTTTTGCCTTCCTTGTTATAACGCATAACGATGTTAAAGTCATCTTCACCGTGTGCAGGAGCTGTATGTACGCAACCAGTACCTGCTTCGAGTGTTACATGGTCACCACACAATACTGTAGCATTACGTTCAACAAATGGATGTTTGAATTCAGCCAATTCTAAATCTGCACCAGAGAAGCGATTTACGATTTCGTAGTCTTCGATACCGATATCTTTCATAGCCGCATCAACGAGTTCAGTAGCCATCAAGTAGTATTCGTCTCCTACTTTTACCCAACCATATTCAAGCTCTGGGTTAACAGAGATTGCTACGTTGGCAGGCATTGTCCAAGGAGTAGTTGTCCAAATAACGGAGTATGCTTGTTTTGGATCTACGCCAGCTGGCAATGTTACCTTTTTTTCTCGGATACGTAAGGAATTTTTACGTAAATGGAGAAGGATTTTTTCTCAGCGTATTCGATTTCTGCTTCTGCCAATGCAGTTTCGCAGTGTGTACACCAGTATACAGTTTTAAGGCCTTTATAGATGTGGCCGCGTTTTGCCATTTCGCCGAAAGATACCAAGTTGTTTAACTTCAAACTCAGGGCGCAATGTCAAATAAGGGCGTTCCCATTCGCCTAATACACCAAAGCGAATGAAGTCTTGTTTTTGGTTTTCTACGCATTCTAATGCATATTCCTTACATTTATTGCGCAAATCAAGGGCGCCATTTCATGACGGTTAAGACCCAGTGTTTTTTTAATAACCGCATGCTCGATTGGCAAACCGTGCGTATCCCAACCAGGGATGTAGCGAGTATAATGACCAGTCATTGTTTTGTATTTCATGATGATGTCCTTCAACGTTTTGTTGAGGGCATGACCGATGTGCAATTTACCATTTGCGTATGGAGGGCCATCATGCAAGATGAATGGTTTTGCGTCTTTACGCAATTCCAAACGTTTTTGATAAATTTTGTTGTCTTCCCAGAACTTTAAAATTTCTGGTTCGCGCTTAGGCAAATTGCCGCGCATTGGGAATTCTGTTTCAGGCAAATGTAACGTCTTACCGTAATCCATGATGTGCTCCTTTTACATAAAAAAATCGCCCGTCCCCGAAGGGACGGACGTAATATCCGTGGTACCACCCTACTGACCTTCTGTGAAAGCTAGAATATTCCGAGCATACGAAATAACTAGGCTTCATTTTGTGAAAGCCACTTAGACATATAACGGTGTTCACCGGCAGGGTTCCTGCTTGCTCCAAAGTGATCCGCACATCTCTAGATTTCCAAACCTTTCAGCCCATGAGTTTGGTCTCTACTAAATCCGTCTGAGACGTGCCGTCTTTTTCAACGCAATATTCATATAATAGATAATTATAGGGCTCATAAGGGTAGGTTGTCAAATATATTCTACCCGAAATTTATATCATGTTTAACATATACCATTTCACATTATAACTCTTGCGGTACATACGGCTTCTGCACAGAATCTAATAATGCAAAATTCATTGGACTACTTACCATTTCATTATATTGCTCAACCACGGCTTCTTCCGTTTCACTACGAGGATCAGCAATAAAATCCTCAATCGCTTTATCAAGATGTTTCTTTTGCTCTAAACGATTCTGAGCCTCGGCAGCAGTAATCTTTGCCCCAATTCCATCGGCGGCTTCTTTCTGTGCTTTCACCCATTGGAAATCACTATCCGATTTATGCTCCACAATATGATCTACTATATCGCTATAGATAAGCATCATTTCCAACATATTAGCGCCATTCGTCTGCCCATTGTTGCGCATCAGCTTTAACAAAGACGTTCTCCCTCCTGCTTGTGATAGGTCTTTAACAATGGTATCTAACGCATCATATTTTGGTTCAAATACATCCATTAATGATGAAAGTTTCTCCAACTGCGTGTGAGCAAATGCATAATTATCTGATTCATAGCGCTTTTCTTTATAATACGTATCTAGCTCTTTTACAGCTACCACAATGTCGTGCAACACCGGTAATAAAGCATCCGTAGCGGCTTCCAAGTCACTATGCGTATGCCCCGCATCTCGCGCAGCAAGGAGTTCTTGCTCAAGACGTTCATAATCCCGCTCTTTAAACTCAGCTAACGGTATATTTTGTCGTGCTTGCTGCACCGTTTCCATATGTTGATGACTATATTTTACACTATCAAAATTAAACTCATTTGTAGCGGCCAAATAAAAACTAAAAACACGCCAGATTTCCTTCTCACTATCACTTTGCGTAGCTTTCACCTGACTGTTATTCTTTAAATTATCCATATTAAACTCACAGCCACTTACAAAGCCTACACTCGCTACGATGCACATAACTAAACCTATGCGACTCCACCAGTTCTGACCACTCATCTATCTCTCCTAAATGCTCTACATTCCCATAAATTAATATTACAGATATTGTATAAAATTAATACATCCAATTCAAGATGAGGAAATAGCTGGACATACAGAAGAATGAAACTACTTCGGAACGGTATGATAAAACTGCAAAAATCATGAAATAATAGTAGATATGTATCAATAAATCATAATAGCTATATTTCTCTTGTTTTTACAAACATTAGTTCTATAATATAGATATAAGAAAACCCCCATACAAAGTATGGGGTCAACTGAGACAACTGAGAGACGAAACATTTCCGTCCTATCTAGGGTCTCTAAACGTTATCTTATGTGTTAAGTATAACAAGTGCTCTAACTCATGTCAATTAAAGGAGAGAAAATGAGACAGACACATCGCACACTAACCAATGTTCCCTATCTTAACATTACCAAAATGATTTTTACATTTAAAGCAAAAGGGAGTTATTGATTTTAATCAATGTACTTAGTATATTTGATTGGTCTGCCAAGTCAAAAACATATAATTATAGATGCAAGATTTTGTCAAAGTATTGAGTACCAAACACTGACATTACTCATACTCTATATATGGCAATTAAAGAAAAAAAGATTCATATAAATTTACAATATTCTAAAGCATTCTTTATTTGGAAAAAATGTGGCAAAAGAATGAATGGAACCTCATGCTTTAAAATTCTTAATAACACACAAGACAATTTTCACTACGTCTACAACAAGCCCATCTTCGCCATCAAATACAAAGATCATAATATTACGCAAATGCTAAATACAATTCGTGATTACGCTATGGACTTACCTACAGATTTAATTAGAGGATATGAGGATGCAGTTCGTTATATCATATCCGAACTAACATATAATGCATTAGAACACGGTTTTAATCCTCAGATTCCATCATTATTACAATTTAACTGGTATCGAGATAAAAACCAACTATCATTTATTCTTGCTGACCTTGGTGTAGGTATTAAAACACATTTAGAACAAACCTATGCACCTTTCACAAACAATACAGATGCCATCGCTATGGCACTAGAGCCTGAAATCTCTGGTACATTTGGCGTCAACATAGGACCTTATAAACAGCAAAATAATGCTGGCATGGGCCTTTACTTATCTAGTAATCTTGGCAAAACATTAGAAGCAGATATGTATATCGTATCGGGCGATGGGGTCGCACATATTTCTCCATTAGATGTAACCTACACAACGCTAAACAACTCTTGGCCCGGCACATTTATATACATGACCATTGGTTTTGATAGGCTAAAAACATATGACCTTCATAAACACCTAGAGGATTTCAGAAAACACGCTACGGAAACTGTAGCTAAACGAAATAATATAGTCCGCGCTCCCGAATTGTATATTGATATGTACAACTATTGTGGAGAACGATGTGAAGTCAAATTAGAGGCCATTAATCTTAGAGAACGAAAAATCATTCCTGCTATACAAAAAGGAGAAACCGTAGTCCTTGATTTCTCTCACGCTATAACAGCTACACACAGCTTCTTAACCGCTTTATTGGCAGATCCAATTAAAATTCTAGGTCTCAAATCATATAAACAAATCAAGATTATAGGGGCTAATGAAACCATTCGGACAATTATAGATTTTGTGTTTGATACATATACAAATTAAATCAGCAACTATTCCTCACAACTTGTTCTAAAACTTTACGGCCAGCTTCTTTATTCAACTTATTGATCGTATAATTTTTATTTCGCTTAATTTTCTCCGTCGTATCAAAGGCTTTAACCCATGCTGCTTCATCTTGTTGCCGCACAACTAAGGGTTTAAAAAAGCTTGATGTAGCCACTATCTTCACCTCCATTACTAGAATTAGTTATAAGATGTTCTGCCTCAATATTCTACAAATCTATTATAACAATTATAATCACTAAAAAGATAGATTAAGGGGGTGACCAATGGTCACCCCTATTTCATTCCATATTAGGTTACTATCATTTATTCAATGATGGATTTAGGGTATGGCCTTGTAAATATACAAGGAAATATATCCATCAACCATACTATGCACAATAGTGCCACCTCCAACGAGGACAAATACAACGTACATTAAGTCGATATTCGGTAATGTAGTAGTTGTATAGAATAGTAAACATGCAACAACTTCACCAATAGCATGAATGATAGCGCACACAAAGTTAAAAGTCACAAAAGAAAAAGCATTTGATAATACTTCCATGTGATTTTTAAGATACCACGCACCAAGCAACGCAAAAAAGATATGTGATGCTGCACGCATAACAATAACAAGAGGGAATCCTGCTACAAAGAATCCTAACGTGGATCCAATAACTACACAAGCCGCCGATTTACGTGATAAAAACATAGCCAAAAAGATTGGCACATGACTGGCCAGTGTATAAGAAGCCGGTGGTATGACGACTTTCAATGGCATTACGATAGGGATCATAATTGCTAAAGCCATTAATAACGCAGTAATAGTGAGATTTCTGTAAATAGTTGATTTCATGGTAAACACCTCATTCTAAAACTATACTAAATACAAACTAAAAATACCTCACCAAATGCGATGCAATGTCGTAAGCGTTCTTTTACCGCACATGATATAGGATCATGCATCTGACTATATGACAAAAATCAGAGAACTAGTCAAGATGCACGAGCTTACATGACTACAAACGTTCAATAACAGCTTGTGCCATTTCTGTCGTACCCACACGTTTTAAACCATCGCGATAGATATCGCCTGTACGGTAACCATCAAGGAGTACTTGTTCAACAGCTTTTTCAATAGCGTCAGCCACTTGAGGCAAATCAAGGGAGTGACGGCACATCATAGCTGCGGACAAGATTGTACCCAATGGGTTCGCCAAGTTTTGGCCCATAATGTCTGGTGCGGAACCGTGGATTGGCTCATACAATGCTGTGCCAGTACCCATGGATGCAGATGGTAAAAGCCCGATAGAACCAGAGATAACAGCGCCTTCGTCAGACAAGATATCGCCGAACAAGTTTGTTGTAACGATAACGTCGAAACTGTGCAGGATTTACAACGAGTTGCATCGCTGTATTATCTACGTAGAAGTAATCTGTTGTGATATCTGGATTAGCTGCCGCTTTTTCTTGAGCAATTTTACGCCACAAACGAGAAGAAGCTAATACATTTGCTTTATCTACAGATACAACCTTTTTATTACGTTTGCGAGCTGTTTCCATAGCAATGTCCATGATGCGCTCTACTTCGTAACGGCTGTATGTTTCTTTATCCCAAGCAAACTCGTTAGCGCCTTCACCTTGTGCCTCTTCGCGTTCACCGAAGTAAATACCACCAGTCAACTCACGAACGATAACAAAATCTACATCTTGTACGAGTTCCTTTTTAAGTGGGGAATACTCTTGCAAAGATGGATAGATTTTTACAGGACGCAAGTTACAGAACAAACCAAGCTCCTTACGAAGACCAAGGATTGCTTTTTCAGGACGAATAGAAGGATCCACATTATCCCATTTAGGACCGCCTACAGCACCAAGCAATACAGCATCAGCTGCTTTACAAGCCTCGATAGTATCCTCAGTCAAAGGCACACCGTATGCATCAATAGACGCACCGCCCGCTTTTTTATCAATCCAATTAACCTTTACATTAGCTTTCTCAAAAGCCACATCACATACAGCCTTCGCTGCAGCAATAATCTCAGTACCAATACCATCACCAGGAATCAATACGATATTTTTTTCGCTCATTCTTATTTCCTCATATACTACATTCATCCGAGGCAAGGTGAAGCCCTAAAGCTCCAGCTAGCTTAACGGCCTTCGCCCAAGGGGCTCGACCTACTAAAGTCGCTTGAGGACTTCACCTTGCCTCTACATCATCAATACATTGCGGAACTCCGCAAGACCGAAAAACACACCCACCATCAGAACAAGGGATTGCAACTTTGCGAAATACCGCAAAGTTGTAGAGTGTAGGGATGGAATGCTTTGTTTTAACCGACTTTGCTAGGTCGAACCCCTCGGGTGAAGACCGCTAAGGCAACTGGAGGGAAAAACAAACATTCCATCCCGGATATGTACTACTTGCGATGTTTCGCAAAGTTCACAAGACCTCCTGCTGCCGCAATGTCTTGAATGAATTGTGGCAATTCAGTGCCTTGGTATTGTTCGTTTTTAGTCAAGTTATACACGATACCTTTAGACAAGTCTACGCCGATAGCGTCGCCTGCATCGATACGATCGACTTGTTCGCCGATTTCAATAACTGGTAAACCGATATTGATAGCATTACGGAAGAAGATACGAGCAAAGGAGTGTGCAATGATAACAGGCACGCCTTTTGCTTTGATAACGCCTGGTGCGTGTTCACGGGAGGAACCACAACCAAAGTTTTTACCAGCTACCATGATTTCGCCAGCTTTCACATTGGGAGCGAAAGTAGTATCAATATCTTCCATCGCATGTTCAGCTAATTCGTTCCAGTCAGCAATCGCCAAGTAACGAGCCGGAATGATTACGTCTGTATCTACATCGTCGCCGTAGCGCCAGATTTTTTTGCTTTCAAAATCCATATTAAACCTCCTCAGGGCCTGCAATGCGGCCTAATACAGCACTTGCTGCTGCCACGTAAGGGCTTGCCAAATATACTTCAGAATCAACGTGACCCATACGACCACGGAAGTTACGATTTGTAGTGGAAACGGTTCTTTCACCAGCTGCCATAATACCCATGTAACCGCCTAGGCAAGGACCACATGTTGGTGTGGACACCGCACAGTCAGCTTGGATAAAGATGTCCAACAAGCCATCTTTCATCGCTTGGTCATATACATCTTGAGAACCAGGGATTACGATACAACGAACGAATGGAGCCACCTTGCGACCTTTGAAGATTTCAGCAGCTGCCACCAAGTCTTCGTAACGGCCATTTGTACAAGAGCCGATGATAACTTGGTCAATCTTGATATCTTTGTCGATTTCGTTGATGTAATGCGTATTAGATGGCAAATGAGGGAACGCCACAACTGGTTGCAATTTATCCAAGTCAATCGTCACAGTTTGAGCATACACCGCATCAGGATCTGCATTAATAGGTTCTACAGGACGATTTCACGACCTTTAATATATTCTTCAGTAATTTCATCATATGGGAATACGCCACATTTACCGCCCGCTTCGATAGCCATGTTACAGATTGTGAGACGATCAGCCATAGTCATATGTTGTACGCCTTCACCAGCAAATTCAAGAGCCATGTAACGAGCGCCATCTACGCCGATTTTGCCGATTAGGTCAAGGATTACATCCTTACCAGTTACCCATTTGTTAGGTTTACCGATAAGCTCAACCTTGATAGTTTCAGGCACTTTGAACCAAGTTTTACCTTCTGCCATCGCAACGCCCGCATCAGTAGAGCCAACGCCGGTGGAGAACGCATTTACCGCACCATATGTACATGTGTGGGAGTCAGCACCAATCATCATTTCCCCAGGACCGATAAGGCCTTTTTCTGGCAAAATAACGTGCTCGATACCCATTCTACCGACTTCAAAGTAGTTTGTAATGCCATGTTCGCGTACGAAGTCGCGCATGACTTTCGCTTGTGTAGCAGATTGAATATCTTTGTTTGGTGTGAAATGGTCAGGCACCAAGTAGATTTTATGACGGTCAAATACAGGTTTGCCGATTTTTAAGAACTCTTTACGCGCTGGTGGGAATGTGATGTCGTTCATCAAAACAGCGTCCAAATGACATTCGATGATTTGGCCCGGTTTTACAACATCAAGACCCGCATGACGAGCCATATTCTTTTCAGTAATGGTCATACCCATATTATTCTTCCTCCTCTTGTTCTAGCTCCATAGCTAGGAATACTGAGTTTACTGCATTAATATATGCATTTACACTTGATTTAACGATATCGGTGCTAATACCACGACCATGGTACAAGCGACCGTTATATTCTACCTTTAAGGGTTGCTTCCCCAAGGGCATCTTTACCTGCTGTGATGGCGCGGATTTGGTAATCTTTTAAGCTAATTGGCAAGCCAACCACACGTTCAACTGCTTTAAGGGATGCGTCTACTGGACCGTCACCAACGGCAGCATCGGCTTTTTCACCTTCTGGTGTCATGAGGCGAACGTCAGCATAGGCGTAGCCTTTTTCACCCAATTTGTAGTATTGAGCCACGAGCTCGAATGCTTTTTTGTGATGTAAGTTATCTACTACAAGAGCGATAATGTCATCATCGTATACTTGTTTTTTACGGTCTGCCAATTCTTTGAATTTAGCGAAGAGGTCGTTGATTTTCTCTTCTGTGAAAGATTGGAAACCAAGTTTTGCCAAATGATCAGCAAAGGCATGACGACCAGAGTGTTTGCCCAATACGAGGTCTGTTTTTTCAGCCCCTACGGACTCAGGAGTCATGATTTCATATGTTTCAGGATTGCTCATCATACCATGTTGGTGAATACCAGACTCATGAGCAAAGGCATTAGAACCTACGATTGGTTTGTTTGGTGGAACTACGACACCTGTCAAACGACTTACTAGTTTAGAAGCTTTCGTAAACTGTTTTGTATCAATGTTCACTTGAAGGTCGCCGAAGTAATCATGGCGTGTTTTAAGAGCCATTACAACTTCTTCAATCGCTACGTTACCAGCCCGTTCGCCTAGGCCATTAATTGTGCCTTCTACTTGGCGTGCACCTGCTTTAATAGCAGCTAACGTATTTGCATTAGCAAGACCTAAGTCATCATGACAGTGAACTGAGATAATTGCATTTTCAATGCCTGGTGTATGTTCTTTGATGTAACGAATTTTATCACCGAACTCATTAGGGTTCATGTAACCTACTGTATCTGGTACATTAATAATTGTTGCACCACCAGCAATAGCAACACCAAATACTTGGCATGCGAAATCTAAATCAGAGCGTGCCGCATCTTCACCAGAAAACTCGATTTCATCAACCTTACCTTTTGCATATGCCAATACGGATTTAACCTTATCTAACACCTCTTGGCGAGTCATTTTTAATTTATATTTCATATGAAGTTCGGAAATAGCAATGAATACATGTAAACGGCTACGTTCTGCATCTTTCAACGCATCAATCGCTTTTTGTACGTCCTTTTCATTAGCACGAGCCAACGCACAAATTGTTGCACCTTTGACTTCGCGTGCAATCGTTTGTACCGCATCAAAATCTCCAGGGGATGCAGCTGGGAAACCAGCCTCGATTACATCGATGCCGAGGCGTACTAGGCCTTTCGCAATTTCAATTTTTTCAGGAGTTTGTAAGGATACACCTGGTGTTTGTTCCCCATCACGAAGGGTTGTATCGAAGAAATATACGCGATTTTGATCCATAATCTTCACCTTTTCTATACTAATAAAACATAACGCTGTATTATATCTATCTATTGTGAAAGTTTAGTAAGCTCCTAACTAAAAGTAAAGTATAAACCTAGAACTAAAGTGCGTGCTCGCAAGCGACTTTAGTAGGTCGAGGCCTAGGCCGAGGACCGTTAAGCTAGCTGGAGCGTCAGAGCACCGACTTTGAATTCGAGTCACGTCGACCCGGTTGAGGCTCGAAAAACTTTTGCATAAAAAGCCCCTCAGAACAACTGTCGTTGCTCAAAGGGGCGTTATATACATAACACGGTACCACCCTAATTGGGACTCGTTGCGGATATAACGGAACCACCGTCGATGACTACTGCTGTATTCGCCACCAAAGCTCACGGGAGAGTGTCAGCGTACAACCTCTATTGCCTCGCACCAACCGGCAACTCTCTGAAAGCAGGATCTGTAAACCTTTATACCCATTCATAGCTTGTATTTAAGATATAGGGTATTGTACTGTATTCTATAGAGTAATGTCAATTAGGATATGATGAAGTTTTACGGACTCAATATAGGGTCCTATATAAACCTTATCTATATATCGATTATCCATGCTTCTAGAAATGTATATATAGGGTGTATAATCTAGTTGTTACTACTCCAATCTGGTAACAGAAAGGAGGTGCGACTATGTTAGACATATTGATATCCCTTTTAATGTCTGTCATAGCAGGTATAACTTGTCACTATATCTGCAAGTGGCTAGATAGACATTCTCGTTAGTAACTAGCACAATAAAAATAGCAGGGTGGCCGCCCTGCTATTTTTTCGTTCATATGAGACTATGTCACATATTGACATCCCTTGTCATATATAGAATAACACTTCACTATAGTATAGTCAATGTGCCCTCTACGCAATCAATCTTAAAAGCTTATCCACTCTAAATTCTCAAAATTATTTAAAATTCGTTTATCCATTTTTACCACTTGATTAGTAAGCTCTATTCGATTATTAACAAATGAAATATCTGTATACCATTCCTTTAAACTAGCATATACTTCATTCTCTAAATCAATAATGATGGTTTCAATGGGATCCCAAGTTTTGCATCTTACAGACTCGACCATAACCATACTATTACCTATGAAAGTAACATCTCTACCATAAATCCAAAATGGCAATGCTTTCCCCTTTATAGAAATAGAATAAATAGCATCTCCATGAGGCGGTTCTGTTTCATATTGCGCTTTTATATTGTACTTTTCCATTATCTCATTGCTAACATTTTCTATATATGGCAACGTTGAAATCTTATAATTATCTGCGTTCATATAAGCTCCATTATTTTTAATATAAATCACAACAAAGAGGACTATATTTCGCTATTTGTGTAAAGAGTATTTTGCTATACTTATTACGAAGAGAGTCCGTTGACGTGAGTTAGGTTCATCTCCGCGAGGAGGTGATACTATGACAAATCATGAAGTTACCTATGTAATTATCATAGTTCTGTTATCAGTAGTCACTATCATTGCACTAGTTAAGTAGTACAACGATAAACGCCTAACGTATAGAGGAGTGCAGTCCTCTAACACGTTAGGCGTCATCATAATTTTGTTCAGTTTTAGATGAGCCTAACGCCCTAATCACGTTAACGGGCTCTCTTTATATGTATATTATAAGCTAATCAGGCTTAAAAAGATAGTACAGTAATAAACTTAATTAGTACCTACACTGTTAATCATTTCTCTAGCCCGCTCAACAGAAACTGGTTCATTAAATAAAAACACATGGTTCTGCCCCTTATGTTCCCAAGATGCTAAGTAAACGGCGTCATCTACCATTCGATAGGTTACCGTCATACCATTCACAATATCCGTCTTCTGAGGTACATAATCCTTATAATCGCCTGCGATATTACCTGATACTGTCGATACACGATACTTAATATACTTTGGCATATCATCTACACGGTCAAAGTATTTTCCTTTTACAAGTTCATGATAGGCATACACAACTTGTAATACATCGTGATCTACAATGGATACATGTACGGGACGTAATCCCTCTAAACCACTTGGCAACTGCGGTTTAAAGTTCAAATGTTGCTTAGCCTCATATACAGTATCAAATACCTCTAAGCTTGACCCTTGCGAGTGCTTCTATAATCCTCATCAGTCATAGTGCAACTTCCAAGTCTATCTGGACAAGGAAACTCATTTCGATCACCATAAGGCTGATCATAAATCGAATTACCATTGAGTCTAAAACGAGTCGAATCATCTGCGGACACAACATTAATGGAACCTATAAAAGCTAACGTAGCTAATGCACATACAACCTTTTTCATGATACAATCCCCTGCAAACAAACTATATATAGTAAGTTAATTATATCACCTAAAAAGCTAATATTCTTATATTCAGAAATATTTTTCGTTCAGGAAAAGATATGTATTATGCTTGCAATTCGCACTTATAAGATTGCAATTATATAGCATTTGCATTACAATATAAGTAACAGGAGGTGATACTATGGCTAAAACGGCCTCTATCAGTTTGCGTATCGAGCCAGCTGTAAAAGCACAATTAGAAGCACTATATGCTAGCTTTGGCATATCCGTAACTGATGCGATTAATATTTTTCTCCACACATCACTAATGGAAGGCGGATTTCCATTTCAACCTAAACAACCTCGTTATAATCCAGAAACAGAAGCTGCTATTCAAGAAACGAAAGATATATTAGCAGGAAAAATAAAAGCAAAATCATATGCTAATGTAAAAGAAATGATTGAGGATTTATAGAATTACACATCGAACCAGATTGGCTTCTAGTTTATGCAATTAAAGATGACATATTAGTATTATCTTTAACTCGCACGGGTAGCCACTCAGATTTATTCTAACTAAGCTTAAGAGGAATGTGAAAGCATTCCTCTTTTCTATTCCCCAAAAATTTATACCAGTTATCATCATAAATCTATCCTATTTGATAGTATCTATCACAAATCATTCTACTATTCAAAATTATTGTAGGTGTTATAATGAACTTATAAAAACAAACAGGTGCTCATATGATAGTAAGTGCATCTTTCGAAACTCATATTTACTAGTTATATCAAGGAGATTATCATGACACATACACAATTAACACAACTCGTACAAGCATTATTAGATGCACCACAAAGCAATCCTAAAGTAAAAGAATTCGCTCAATCTTGGATTAATGCAGAAGGTACACCTAAACAAGAAGAACTTACAAAACAACTCGTATCCGTAGCAGAACAAAACATTGCACTTATCGATGAAACAATCGGCTTTGCAGACTCTGAACTTGCCACACAAATCCTTGGTGCAGAAGGCGCAGCTAACCTATTACAACACGCTAAAGACATTAAAGCACAAGGCGCAGAATTCTGTGACTGCGCTGCCTGTGTAGCCGCAAAAAATATTATCGATTTGAAAGCGGAAATCATGTAGCTTACTATACTCCATTAAGTGGTTATCAACTCAAGGTTGATAACCACTTTTTTATATCTTGAATTGTCAAGTCAAATGCAACTCTACTGAATGATAAACCTCGTATGGAGTTTTCCAATTTAAGCATTTGCGCGGTCTAAGATTTATTTCTTTCATTTTTGCTTCAACATAGCTATCTGATTGATTAATATCCACAGTTTTCGGGAAATATTCTCTAAGCAATCCATTGGTGTTTTCGTTTGTTCCTCTTTGCCAAGGATGATGTGGTAATGGAAAATAAAATTCTACTAAATTCAACTCCTGACTAATTTCTGCATGTTTAGAAAACTCTTTCCCTCTATCTGGAGTTATTGTTTCTAGAGGTTGATTTTTTAAAAGCTTAATCATCGCTTGTTTGACTAAAAATGCATTCTTTTTTGCAATTTTTTTACATAGCAGATACCTACTTTTTCGATCAGTTAATGTTACTAAGCAAGCCTTACCAGTCTGCCCCATAACTGTATCAGCCTCCCAATCACCTAATCGTTCTCGATTATTTGCAGGATCTGGTCTATCTGTAATTAAATTACTAATTTGAATTTTTCCACGTCTTTCTTCATAATTTTTTGTATGACGACTTTTACCACGATGTCGTAGTTTGCGAACAACTCCTCTATTTCCATGTGATAATTCTTTTTCATCAAAACGACCATTATATATTTCCCTGTAAATTGTATTGTAACTAATAGTGAAGCTTGAATTTTTAAATTTCAATCGAGAGGAGATCTGTTCCGGAGACCATTGATGTCTCAAAAATAAATTCTTTACACATTCATATAGACTTGGATTATCTAGCTTTTTTCTTGGTTTACAATTAAAGCGTCTATTTTTATATCTGTCATGGGCTTCACAAGGTATGTACTCGCCATTTTGACTATTTCTTTTGATTTCTCTTGATATAGACGATTTATTTTTTTCCCAAGTAAAATTGAAATTTCTGTTTGATTTTTTCCTATATCAATAAAATGTTTTAGAATTTCGCGCTCTTTTAGTGTAAAATGAGTATAATGATTCATGGCTCCTCCTGATTTTTAGATGTCTTTGCAAACACTATTTTATCAGAAAGCCATGAATCTTTTTTTAGTTGCACTTAGATTATAAATTCAAGATACAAAAACGGCCTCTCATGGAGAAGCCGTTTTACGGAACAATATATTTGTGAAAGCTTTACTTCCACAGTCTACTCAGACATTCTTTTGTATCCGTTGAAGCATTTTAAAGCTCACAGCGATATTAACGAAAATAATCAACAGTGTTACGAACGAATAGCCTAATAGCATATAGTTCGCCGATACCACATCATATATCTGATATGTGCAATATCCAGCCGTGACAATACCGCTGAGGACGCCCGGTATATACTGTCGAAGAAATAAGCTTTGAAATACATGCCCGATTACATGGTATATATAGGCTATGATGACGGTGCTGTAAATGTCGAAGCTTTTAAAATATATACTCAAGCCCAGCAAAATCAATAAAAGTATGAATTCCTGACAGATGATGGCATTAAATCTGAAGGATGTAAAAGTGGCTGCTAAAAATTGTTGTTGCAGTTTAGGATTCCTTCGCATGAATCGTGGAAATAGAAGAATCTCTTCAAGTTCGTGCAATATAAAAATGCTCGGGAATAATAAGAAAAAACCATTCAGATCCATAAGATACCTCGTTCACAAGTAAAACTATTTACCGCTTTTTTTTGCATATGTATCAAGAACTTTTATTTCCCGTAAATAATCTCGTTCAACAGGACTTATAGCTTGATTTTGATATTTCTGATATTCCGAAAGAACCTTCGCTTGCATTTGTTGATGAGATATACGACCTTTATCCTGTAATACATCTTCGCCTGTAGCCATCAAAATAGAATCTATATGCTTTACCCAGTCAGCCATTGTCATCGGGATTCCACGCTGTGCCTGTCTTTCTGCAAAATCTAAATATCCTGAAACTAACTGATTAAGTCCTTTCAATTCTTTTTCTGTAAGATAATTTTTAGCAATTTGAGCTTCTTTCAATGTAGGCAACTCTCCTTTGAAAGTAGTCAAACCCATAAATTCTTTTTGACTATCTACACGATTATAAATAACTTCACTAGCCGTATTATGATGAATAGCAAAATGCATCTTATTTTGTACTGTAGCAAAAAATAATTTTGCTTCTACAGATACTGGATTATAATCAACAGCAGTAGAAAACAAATCCAACACTTGACGATAAAAAACTTTTTCACTAGAACGGATATCTCGAATCCGATCTAATAACTCTTTAAAGTAACTGCCACCGCCTAATTCTTTCAGCCGTTCATCATCAATAGCGAATCCCTTTATCAAATAATCCTTCAATACGGTTGAAGCATATTTTCTAAATTGAATTCCTCGCGGCGAACGAACACGATATCCTATGGCTAAAATCATATCAAGATTATAATAAGCTAATTTTCTTTCAACAGTCCGAGTACCTTCATTTTGAACTGTCAACTTATAGTTGACAGTTCCTTCTTCAGACAATTCAAAATCTTGAAATATAGCTTTAATATGTTTACTAATATTTTTGTTTTGTTGTTTGAAATAATTCCGCTATTTCACTCTGACTCAACCAAACAGAACCATTATCTAATATTAGATTAATTTTTAGTTTTTTTCCATCTTCAGTATTATAAATAATAATATTATTCATCTGAAAGCCTCTCTGTCATTACATCCATAGTCATTCAATATCTGTATACAAAAATCTTAAAATTAGCATACATTAAACTAAAAACAAGCCCTCTATATTACTATCATTGTAACATAGAAGGCCCAAGAATCTATCTACTATTAAATTTTAAAACTACGCAGATTATGAAAGTTGATTAAAAAGAAACATATTAGCATCTCTTCTTATAGCATGTACTCATATATGGTCTTATAAAAGCCCAATATATACATAGTCCAGTCACAATATATTTATTAATTTCTACCGATAACTCAATCCATTCCTTATGTGTATTTGTAGCATCAATAAATAAAATATTAAATCCGAGAAGTCTTTTGATTGGATTAATCAGATCTAATGCTGAGTTATAAACATCAGTTGAAATTAATGTGCCTACATGATTAACAGTAGTTAAAATATAATATATACTTCCCATATAAAAAAAATACCCAAAATGGTCACTATTATGATTAAACCTAAACTTTGATGAAATAAAAAGTTACTAAAAGTATTTAGCCGCCCCAAATTAACAGAATATGTCTTTTTGTAAATGGTACGTAACACGTTCAACAATACCACTAACAATCCAAAAAAACAAAAGAAAATTCCCAAGATACCATATAGAAATGGCAAAAATCCAATACAAGAAAAAAACTCAAACTTTTGTAATAGTAATTGTATTACTTCTGGTAATAATGGTAGTAAATCTAATATATTCACATAATAATAGTCATACAAATAATTTGTAAAAAGAGTCATGATAAACAAGCTAGAAATAAATTTGGTAACTAAATCAATTCGTTTTTACTACTAAATCTACTATTGTTTTTTTATGTTATTAACCATATATACCTCCAACTTTTTATAATCATGTATATTCTGTTGATAAATATAGTACCAAATCATATGTGTATTTTTTTCTACCCATTATAAAAAAATTATTGTAAATTATACTCTAAGAATAACCAATCGTTATTGTATACAAATAAACGAAAAACAGCTCCTCATAAAAGGAGCTGTTTATATATATCCCTTACATTCATGCGAGTACTGCACTGTAACCCGCATGCGTTTTAAATTATATTATTGCATATGTGTTTTTTGTGCCACTGTGTTAGTAATAATAGCTTTTGCCATATCGCGATTGACAGGACGTTCAAAATAGATGGAATGGTTTTGACCATCTTTTACCCATGTTGCAAGGTATACCATGTAATTACCGCCTTTGAAAGTCACCTTTGTGCCGTTTACTTTTTCAGTAGCTGTAACTCTATAATTATTGTAATCGCCGCTGATATCACCTTTTGTAGTGCCTACGCGATATACGATACGTTTGCCTGCTGCTTGATTGCGAGTAGAATCTTCGCCAGCTTGGTATACATATACTACTTGTAATACATCTTTTTCAATAGTACTTACAGACTTAACATTATAGCCTACAGGCAATACCTTAGGCAATTGAGGTGTAATATTCATGTATTTAGCAGCTTCATCAATAGTAGCGAATTCATGAATTGGACTTGGCATGCCAACCATTGGCGCTGCCTGTTCTGCAACTACAGGTTTAGCTGGATCTGGTTTTACATCTAAAGTACCTTGTGCACCAGCAACAGTGTAAGAACCTACACAAGCACACGCAACTGCCATTAATACAAATTTTTTAACCATGAGTATAAGCTCCCTTCGCGTAACATAAAAATTATTAAAAACACATTTATTTTTGTATGTGATTTTTTTCCTCAACAATATTACGGATAATAGCCTTCGCTATATCTCGTGTAACAGGGGCGATAAAAAAATCTAAAGAATGATTTTTGTCCATCTTTCATCCACGATGCAAGATAAACCATTTTGTCACTGCCTTTGAAAGTAACCTTTGTACCATCTACACTTTCAGTTTCTATAACCTTATGAATTTTATGGTCACCACTGATATCACCAGTTAACTTAGATGAACGATATATAATATATGCGCCTCCATCTTGATTATAACATGGCTCCGCACCAAATTTGTAGACATACACAACTTGTAATATATCTTTCTCTAAAGTGATGATAGATTGAATATTAAAGCCTACAGGTAACAACTTTGGCATCTGTGGTGTAATATTCATATACTCCGCCGCTTCTTTAACTGTGGTGAACACATGTACAGGACTCGGCATAATAAAATTTGGTTCCCTAGGTTCAACTGAGATTCCACCAGTCATAGGCACAGAACGATTCCCAACAGATGGATCGTGAGCACTAGTAATGCTATAGGAACCAATAGCTGCACATGCTAAAGAAGCCACTAGTAATGTCTTTATCTTTGTTGTCATAACGACAATCTCCAAAAACAAATTTTGTAAAATTATATTTATTAAAATATACTTAATAAATATATCCTAAATGATGTAGGATTTAAAGTAATAAATGCTACCTATATCATTTTAACAAGTTTAGTATAATAGTCTGTTATTTCTTATGAACCATAAAGCCTGCCGCTTGTTGGTTCGCCATGATGGTCACATCAGAGATTTGCATGCGCTTAGGTTGATTTGTTACATACAATACAACATCTGCCACATCCTCTGGTTGAACGGCTTCAATACCAGCATATACAGATTTTGCGCGTTCCGCATCACCGTGAAAGCGCACTTCACTAAATGGAGTTTCTACAATGCCAGGTTGAATGGTGGTAACCTTAATATCTGTAGCTATAGTATCCATACGAATGCCATCGGCCAACATTTTGACAGCGGCCTTAGTAGCACAATAAACGGCACCGCCTGGGTATGCGTAAATCCCAGCTGTAGAACCCATATTTACAATATGACCTTCATTTTTATCAATCATGAAAGGTAATACTGCCTTTGTTACATAAAGAAGTCCTAATACATTCGTATTAATCATTGTGACTGCATCTTCTACGGTACTATCTTGAAATGGATCGAGTCCCTGTGCCAGACCTGCATTATTTACAAGTACATCAATGCCACCAAAGCTTCGATAGCTGGTTTTACCTTAGCATCTACATCTTCACGTTTGCTCACATCAAGTACAAGCGTATCCACACGAATGCCATATTGTTGCTCAAAATCTTCCTTAATCACCGCCAAGCGGTCTGCACGACGACCAGCAATCAATACATTATCTCCATCTTGAGCGAAAGCACGGGCACACTCAAGGCCGATACCAGAAGTAGCACCTGTAACGAAAATTTTGCGGTTCATATGTATTCCTCCTTCTATTTAACAGTGATGACAGGGGCAGATTTACTTACATCTTGGATTTCATAGCCCCAGCGTTTTAGCATGGTTTGTTGTTCTTGTTTTAGGAAATCGAAGAATTGAATGCGATGTTGCTCAGGGCTTTCATAATATCCAATTAAAGCGGTCCGATATTCTACTTCGCGAGATTTCGTTATCGTAATCGGACACAATCCATTCTGAATTAGGTTGCCATTCATCATGAGCAGAGCAGTTCGTTTATTACCCTCTCCAAAGAACTGGTTGCGAGCCATCTCGGCATATAATAGAAGCGATTGTTCTAATGGATTCGCCTCTAATGCTTGGCACCTAGTTATTAAATCATCCCAACAAGAATTTAAATCTAACGGAGTAGGTGGTGTATAACTTGTACCACCTATAGCTACTGGTGCATTGCGAAAACCACCAAATCCTAGGCGGTTCTCACTTTCAGAAACCAACTTATTATATTCGATAGTCACTAACTTATTAATCTGAAATCGTTTTAACCGCAAATCCTCTATCAAGGCTTGCCAGCCACGATTAATATTATCTATCTGTCGAGTCTCACTTACACTGAGCCCCGCCACAGAAGTACCACACACAATCGTCTCAACCTGCGGATACGTCGCCGTATTACCCTCCATCTGAGCCATATCAAACACAAACTGAGCACGCAACTTCTCAGCAATAAACAATGCCAAATCAAAACCTACATAACCATTACTATCAGCAGTCACAACATCACCTCCCTACGTCCATTCAACTATGATATGTATAACACCATTTTACCATATTTCTACTTGTATTATTTCAACGAACATGTTGGCGCTAATTTAAGGGAAAGCATAAAAAGATTGGGCCTATGGCTGTATTGACTGTAGAGATAAGAAAGGCCCCCTTTCGAAAAACGACTTTACCCTCACTGTGGATTTCCAACGATTATGCTGGCGCTAAAAATAGACTAATGTAGATGGCAAAGAACCGATAGGGTTCTGAAAACGACTTTGGCCCGATTCCTACCAACAAATGTGTAGGCGCCAATTTAATGGACACATAAAAAGATTGGGCCTATGGCTGTATTGACTGTAGAGATGAGAAAGGGCCCCTTTCGAAAAACGACTTTGGCCCTGCGGAGGCCGCAGGCCGGAGTCAGACCCGGCCGGTGGAGTTTTTCGGAAGGGGTCCTTTCTACAACTAAG
>BNJU01000467.1_pt1 | contig 89503 bp, 125 predicted proteins | sample 8539281 | NCBI WGS metagenome assembly BNJU01 (sample SAMD00202456, study PRJDB9452) | human saliva metagenome | isolation source: human saliva | place: Japan
AAATGGCCATCGATTGCGTTGCCCGTATTATCGCGTTAACAACTTCGCAACTTTGAAAGAACTTCACCGTAGACGTACCAAAACGGTGTAGCGTTTGCGGACTCGTTCAAAGACGATGTATGATCTTTCGTATCCTCGCTTGCTTGACACGCCCAGAGGAACATCCAAGTGTTGCAGTGATAACCAACATCGGCGTAGCCTTGATGGGTGAAACCTTTGTATGCGTTCTCTAACAAGGTGGAGACTAGCATATCTCTATGATCCAGCTTCTACTACACCAAAGGTTAAAGATGTGCGGTATCTCAAGTGTGACAATCCCTGCTGGTAGAGGCAAAAGCCAGACTACATGGGCTTGTGTCGCACCAAGTAAACGACAGGTCACTGTAGACCAAGCTAAAACAGTTGAAGAACTACATAAGCAATATGAAACTCTACATCGGTGAGACGAAGTGCCAATGCGGTAATGATATGCTGGTACAGATGGACAGTAATTGCTGTGCAAGAAGGAACAGCAACTGGTGGTATGAAGGATCTAAACAATGAAATCTGGTGACAGCAACATAGAAGCTATTAAAACTGTCGGCGTTTTCGTCAGTGAAACGCTGAGATAATCTCGTTAACGATTGCTGCTGAGACGCCAATCTTGATGCGGTTACGCAGTGCGCGCGACGAAAGATGGAAAGCTTTCATCGAACTCCTGAAGAAAACGACGTGTAATATGTAGGATTATTGAAGGCTGTTCAAATCCGCAGCTGCTGCGGATGCGCGTCGATGGCTGATGCGAGATGTGATATGCTGTTTGGTGCATACCATCAAAGATCATGCGCAGGGCGGTACGGGCAGTGTTCGACTGGTCTTGCTAGATGAACGTTTTGAACGACCATTTATGCTGGCTGGTGGTATCGATAGCACCATATGGCGCACGCTATTCGTACGGTTCGCCGTACGGCATCGATATTAGCGGCATCGAAACAGATGGGTGTGAAGGACGATGAGAAAATTAAGCTTTCACCAACATTGTGAGAATAATAGCAATACCATAATATGGCGATAGTAGTAGGAATGTATATAGAAAGGTGAAAGTTCCCATATGAGTGAACAGACATGGCTTATTTTGGCTCCTTTGGTGGCCAATTTGCCAGAAAACATTGATGAATACAGTCATCCGAATTAGAAGAGGCGTACAACAAAGTACAAGAGTCCTGATTTGCGTACATGAACGAGGATTTGCAAAAATATGTCGTCCATCCTGTTTATACTATGACAGAATCGCGTGACAAAGGACTGATGGAAGCGCAAACAAATCTATTTAAAACGTGAGGACTTAGATCATACTGAGGTTCTCATGTTGAATAACGTAATCAGCCAAATGTTATTGGCAAAACGAGTGGGCAAAGACTCGTGTTATTGCTGACACAAGCGCAGGTCAACATGGTGGCAGCAGCTGCTATCGCTGCGTTGATGGGCATGAATGCGAAGTATACATGAGGTGCAGAGGATCTGTGAACGCCGCACTTTAGCGTATATCGTATGGAATTGCTGAGGAGCTAAGGTACATCCTGTAACAACGAGGTACTAGTACATTGAAAGATGCGGTTTCGGAAGCGTTGCGCGAATGGACAAACCGCATGTCCGATACGCATTACGTACTGGGATCCGTTATGGGTGCTCATCCATTCCCTATGATTGCTCGCGATTTCAATCCATTATCAGCAGTGAAGCGCGTGAGCAAATCCCAGCAGAAGGAAAATACGCAACAGCTGTTATGAGCGTGTAGGTGGCGGCTCTAATGCGATGGGCATGTTCTATCCCTTCATTCCAGATGAAAGTGTTCGTCTCATCGGTTGTGAAGCGGCAGGTCGTGGCATCGATACAGAAGAACATGCGCGACAATCGCAAAGGGTTCCGTTGGTATTTTCCACGGCATGAAATCGTACTTTGCCAAGACGAAGATGGACAAACTCGCTCCAGTATACTCTATCTCTGCAGGCCTCGATTACCCGGTATCGGCCCTGAACATGTGTACTTGCACTGATAGCGGTCGTGCTGAATACATAGCCTGTTACAGATGACGACGAAGTCGATGCCTTTGAATACTTATCTCGCTTGGAAGGTATTATTCCAGCCATTGAAAGTGCTCATGCGGTGGCACATGCACGTAAAATTGCTCCTACTATGAGCAAGGACGACATCACTAGTGTTGTTTATCGGTCGTGGCGACAAAGACGTGGCACTATGGCGAAATACAGAGGGTGGATCTTCACGAGTAAAATTAAAGACGCTTTCACAGGGCAAGCGCATTCATCCCGTTCATTAGCGCTGGTGACTACGGTATTGAGAATACAGAACGTTATATTCGTATTATGGTGAAAGCCGGTGCGGACATGGTGAGATTGGTATTCTTCTCTGACCCAACCGCGGAAGCCCAGTTATTCAAGAGGCGAGCACGCGTGCTCTCTCCACAGGCGTAAAAATCAATGACATCTTTCGATATGGTGCGTCGTTTACGTACTGGTGATGATGCGGTGACTATACCGCTCGTATTCATGACCCTATTTGAATCCTATTTACGTATTCGGTCGTGAAAATTCTTTACCCTCTGCGAAGAGGTTGGCATTTCTGGTGTTATCGTGCCCAGATATGCCGTTTGAAAAGAAAAAGGCGAGCTCGCTAGTGTGGCTCACAAACATGGCGTTGAAGTGGTATCATAATTGCGCCAACATCCGAAAACCGTATCGAAATGATTGCCAAAAGACGCAGAAGGCTTTGTATACTGTGATCTTCCTTGGCGTTACAGGCATGCGCAGTGAAATTAAGACGGATATAAGTCCATCGTTGAAACGATTCGCAAATATACAGATATCCCCGTAGCTGTTGGTTTCGGTATTTCCAAGCCAGAACAAGCGGAAGCTATGGCGCGCGTATCCGATGGAGCCATCGTAGGTTCTGCCATCGTTAAAATCGTGGCAGAACACGGTGAACATGCGGACCAAGCGTTGTTTGATTACGTACGATCCATGAAACAAGCTGTTCTAAAGGCTGGCGCATAACATAATAACTCATATAGCCTTGGGAAAAATTATATAGGATAACGAAAGGACGTTATACAATGTATAACGTCCTTTTCATTGGTTGGTTAATTTAGTTTTGTGTTTTTAGGGCTAGTAATATGTATTATGCACAAGGCTTAGTCATTAGAGGATTCAGAACGTTGATGTTGTTCACTGCGTTTTGCTGTTGCATTTTTATCATGCTTTTCACGTTCAGATATTCTATGCTTTCTGTGCTTTTTCTTTTTATCATTTACTTTGTACCATGGATGAGCGCTGCTATCTACTGTGCCATCATCATTTTTACCATGCGATGATTTTCACCGATTTTGAAGTGGTAATCTTTGGCTTGGGCTACATTGGCACCAATACCAACTGTTAAGAAGGCACCTAAGCTAGCCAAGGCTACTGCTTTCATTAATTTAGCTTTCATAATTATCTCCTGTATAATTGATTGTACGAATTTTAGTTGTAAGAAATATATCTGTAGTATAGGCATATTTCGTGAACAAAAATGAATCAACTAAGTTGATAAATCATAGTATAATAGGAATATCTATATATGTTTATTATCTAAGATTATGGTAGGAGTTTTATGAAACAGAGAGTATACGAAAATCCTCTATCGTGAGCTAGTGGAAAACTATGCGAACAGTAAGGGACGTACCAATACAGCCGATTTTTGGCTCACCATAAGTGCTATATCCTTTGTATATGGCTTAATTATATGTATTACAGGTCTTGCAACCTACATACCGTACGGATTTCTTTATGTTGTCTCTATCGGTGGCGGCGTATTATTTGTACTGTCCATCCTGTTATGCTTGCCGAAGATTATGTTAATGGCAAGACGGTTACGAGACTCTAATAATGATCCAATGTTGATGATTTTACTATTGGTTCCTTTTTTAGGCTGGCTTGCATTATTGTATCTGTTCTGTAAGCGCACATCGCCTATATCTAATGAATCAGAGGAAAAACGTTCCGTATCGGGCCTCTTTATTGTGGCCATATTAGTATTAGGATGCCTAGCCACTAGTGCAGGTAGTACAATGATTAATCATAATTTTATGGTAGAAGAGACTGCTTATGGCAATTTGGAACCTAGTTCGTTAACGAAACAAGCAAATCGTCTTTTACAAAGTGAAACGGCTACAACAGAGGGGCGTACTGTGGTAAGTAATTATTATGAAGCCCTCAACAAAAAGGATTATCATGGTGCATATCGTTATTTGAGCGCTCGTGCTATGGAACGATATGGTACCTTTGAACTATGGGAACAAGCTCATGGCTGAGGACGAGGTTCCTAAAGGTGAAAAGCGATACAGCTTGACTATGTTTCCCAAGACCAAGATGATGATATTGTTGTAAATTATATGGGCTTTACCGTTACCTTTGAAGATAATCTAGAGCCTCTATTAGTTCGTTTGCATAATGAAGGCAAAGGCTGGGGCATTGTTGCTATTGAAGCCGCGGAGGAGGATTAGGTTATGTCAACCATAAATATATATGATTTGAATTATACTGATGCCTTCAAATTAGGCATTAGAAATTATGCTAATTTTAACGGCCGTGTTAGCCGTAGTGAATATTGAGCGATTCGTGGCAGGCGTTACCTTGATACAAGGATTACTTGGGATTTTAGCTTTACTTTGTAGTACCTTGGGCTTTCCTAATTATGAAACACTTATTGATAATGTTGCTGTAGGGGTATCTCTTTTCTTTATAATTCCCAATATAGCTATCACAGCGCGGCGTATGCATGATATTGGTCGGAGCGGTTGGACACAGCTAATCTCATTTATTCCTGTTATAGGCTTCTTTATATTCCTCGTTTACGAATTGCGTCGTGGCGATGAAAGAGAGAATTCATATGGTGAAAGAACCGGCTATACACCTATTACTCCTGAGGTTAGCAAGGCTACAGGACTAGAAGAGACTCCATCCCGTCGTCAAGATTGGGCGATGGGGATTGCCATCTTTATTATCCAATCTATTATTATTGCCGATATCATTAGAGAGATATTATGGTATGGTATTAATGGGAATGGATACATATAATAATCACCTGTATTTATTAACAATCTCATTATTTTTATTTTTATAAAAGCTTTAACATCTCCTTTATAGACAATATAACACTTTATAGTAAAATGAATTTCTCAGATGAATTTAAAAACTTAGATATTAATAAACAAAGAATATCTTAGTTGTTATATGTGTTAGTACAGCAGGACATCGTAATCTTTGCTGATTTCTGTTTGTAGCTAGAAGGAGTTTATTATGAAATCTTGTCCCTATTGTGGACATGCAGTGTTGAAAACAGATTGTTACTGCCCAGAGTGTGGGCATGTTAGTAGACCACAAATCTCGTTAGATAAATACAATCTAGGCTTGATTGAAAACTTTAAACAATGTTTGGTTTTATAAATATGCTGATTTTGATGGTCGTGCAAGTCGTAGTGAATATTGGCATTTCTTGTTAGTCTATCAATTGTTGTTTGTGGCCATTCTATTTACTTGTGCTTTTTTGAGCTATATTAGTCCACTATCTAGCGTAGTAGGCGTAGGTTTTGGTTTGGTCATCCTTGTCCTCTTGTCCGTGATTATGGTTATCCCTGGCGTGGCTGTTTCAGTGCGACGTTTACACGATCAAGGCCGCTCAGGGGGCCTCGTATTTATTGGATTCATCCCTGTAATAGGGACTATTATCCTGTTGATCCTTATGGCTCTGCCTGCGAAAGCCAACCAAATCGCTTTGGTCCCCCTACAGGTCAAGTGGTCGTAACAAAACAAATGGCCCGTGAATTAGGTCTTATTGATACTACGCCATCTATGGGACTAACTGCAGGACTATTCTGCGCTATCTTTGTACTCTGGTTCTTGGTAGATAAACTACTTATGACCAGTGCGATGTAGTTTATGATATATCCTATAATGAAATATAAAGCGTAGTTATTCCCAAAACATATAGACATTGATTTTCAAAATCGTCAACAGTAATGATATAATATTTTTCAAGAAGAATTTATTTTGTTATTTCAGATGAGAGAAGATTATGACTGATTTGTCTATCAAAAATCTTTCATATGTAGATAATTTTAAACATACGATTATGGGTAATTATGCTAATCAAAGGTCGTCAAGCTCGCAGGAATATTGGCGTTTCTGTGGTATCACAATGTTATTGCTGGCATCTTTCAATGTATTGAGTGTCTTGTAATGGATACTGCGCTAGCAAGTGTTGTAGGGCTTATTTCATAGTATATAATCTTGCAATTTTATTGCCTTCCATTGGTCTTGCTGCTCGTCGTTTACATGACATTGGTAAAAGTGGTTGGATGCTTTTGATTAGCTTGATTCCATTTGGTATTATCTATGTTATTTATCTACTCGCTCAAAGCAGGTATGAAGGTGATAACCAATACGGATCTCCAATGAGCTATGGAAGTACAGTACTGCTGAAGAAGCCAGCTCGTACTGGTCTTAAAGAAACTCAACTGACGACATGGATCGTAAATTCATGTACGTGTGACATTACAATTATTATTCTTTGAATTAATTCTCATGAGTGCAATTTAATAATTAGAGAGTAATAAAGCTCTACGTAAGTAGGCTTTTTCTTTTGCTTAATAGGGGATGTAGGTTCTGTTAAATTTGAAATGAAATATTTGACAATTTCCCCGTTTGAGTCCTATAATTATCTATTATATGAATATTGCGTTGAAAAAGACGGCATGTCTCAGACGGATTTTGTAGAGACCAAACTCATGGGCTGAAAGGTTTGGAAATCTAGAGATTTGCGGATCACTTTGAGCAAGCAGGAACCCCTGCCGGTGAACACCGTTATATGTTTAAGTGGCTTTCACAATATGAGAGATGAGTTGCGTCTTATGTGTTATAATCATGTGTAGCATGGTGTGACAATCGCAGAAATGGCGGTGGCGCTAGCTTTCACAAGTAACGAGAGTCAGTAGGGTGGTACCACGGATATGACGTCCGTCCCTTCGGGGACGGGCGATTTTTTTATGTAAAAGGAGCACAGCATGGATTACGGTAAGACGTTACATTTGCCTGAAACAGAATTCCCAATGCGGCAATTTGCCTAAGCGCGAACCAGAAATCTTAAAATTCTGGGAAGACAACAAGATTTATCAAAAACGTTTGGAATTGCGTAAGGACGCAAAACCTTTCATTTTGCATGATGGTCCTCCATATGCGAACGGTAAATGTATATCGGTCATGCCCTCAACAAAACGTTGAAGGATATCATCATGAAATACAAGACTATGACTGGTCATTATACTCGCTACATTCCTGGTTGGGATACACATGGTTTACCAATCGAGCATGCGGTTATCAAAAATACTGGTCTTAACCGTCATGAAATGCGCCATTGGACTTGCGCAATAAATGTAAGGAATATGCATTGGAGTGCGTAGAAACACAAAAACAAGACTTCATTCGTTTTGGTGTATTAGGCGAATGGGACCGTCCGTATTTGACATTGCGTCCTGAGTTTGAAGTAAAACAACTTGGAATCTTCGGCGAAATGGCAAAACGTGGACATATCTATAAAGGTCTTAAAACTGTATACTGGTGTACGCACTGCGAAACTGCATTGGCAGAAGCAGAAATCGAATATGCTGAGAAAAAATCCTTCTCCATTTACGTAAAATTCCCTTACGTATCCGAGAAAAAGGTAACATTGCCAGCTGGCGTAGATCCAAAACAAGCATACGCTGTTATTTGGACAACTACTCCTTGGACAATGCCTGCCAACGTAGCTATTTCCGTTAACCCTGAGCTTGAATATGGCTGGGTAAAAGTAGGCGACGAATACTACTTGATGGCTACTGAACTTGTTGACACAGCTATGAAAGATATTGGTATCGAAGACTACGAAATCATAAACCGCTTTCTCTGGGGCAGACTTTAGAATTAGCTGAGTTTAAGCATCCTTTCGTAGAACGTACATCCACTGTATTGTGTGGTGACCATGTAACACTTGAAGCAGGTACTGGTTGCGTACATACAGCTCCTGCACACGGTGAAGACGACTTTAACATCGTTATGCGTTATAACAAGGAAGGCAAAACTGAACTTCCTATCGTATCTCTTGTTAACGAAAACTGGTAACTACACAAACAAGTGGACGACAACCGTTATGGCGATACTGAATTCCCATTGACTGGTGTAGAAATTCACGATGCAGAGGTGCCTGTTATTAAAATCTTAGCGCACAACTATGCATTGCTTCACAAATCTAGCTTGCGTCATCAATACGCTCACTGCTGGCGGTGTAAAAATCCTGTCATCTATCGCGCTACAGAACAATGGTTCTCCTCTGTAGATGGGTACCGTCAACAAGCGCTTGATGCAATCGACAACCAAGTGCAATGGATTCCTAAATGGGGCCATGACCGTATCTTCAACATGGTTCGCGATCGTGGTGACTGGGTAATTTCCCGTCAACGTATTTGGGGCGTGCCAATTCCTATTTACTATTGTGAAAGCTGCGGCGAGCACATCATCAACGATGATACGATCAAAGCGTTACAAGAAAAAGTAGCCGTAGAAGGCTCCGATGCTTGGTGGGCTCACAGTGCAAAAGAATTATTGCCAGAAGGCTTCAAATGCCCTCATTGCGGTCATGATGAGTTCAAAAAAGAAACAGACATCATGGACGTATGGTTCGACTCTGGTTCCTCTTGGGCTGGCGTGCTCGAAGTAAACGATCTTGATGTACCATGTGCTATGTACCTTGAAGGTTCTGACCAACATCGCGGTTGGTTTAACTCTTCCTTGTTGACTGCAGTAGCCACAACAGGTAAAGCACCGTACAACTCCGTATTGACTCACGGCTTCGTTGTGGACGGCGAAGGTCGCAAAATGTCTAAATCTGTAGGTAATACAGTAGCACCTAGCGACATCATCGACGTATACGGCGCTGACGTTATGCGTTTGTGGGTATCCTCTGCGGATTACCAAGCAGACGTACGTTTGTCCAAAGACATCGTAAAACAATTATCCGAAGTATATCGTAAGATCCGTAATACATTCCGCTTCTTGCTCGGCAACTTGGATGACTTCAATCCAAATACTGATAAAGTGGCTTACGCAGATATGTCCGAATTCGATAAATGGGCATTGTTGCGCTTAGAAGAAGTGCGTCAAAAGGTTACTGATGCGTACGAAAATTATGAATTCCACATGTTATACCATGCAATTCATAACTTCTGCACCGTAGACTTAGCTCCATCTATCTTGATGTAATGAAAGATACTATGTATGCTGAAAGCAAAAACAACGTAGCTCGTCGTTCTGCTCAAACAGCGATGTATGAAATCTTGAAAACATTGGTAGCCATGGTATCTCCAGTGCTTTCCTTTACAGCAGAAGAAGTTTGGAAATACATGCCTAAAGAAGAGGGTATGCGCGAATCCGTTATGCTTCAAGATTGGCCACAAGGTCATCCAGAACACTTCAACCAAGAATTGGCTGACAAATGGAACCAATTGTTAGACTTGCGTACATCCGTACAAAAAGCTTTGGAACTTGCGCGTCAAGACAAAACAATTGGTCACCCATTGGATGCATCCGTTACGGTATACGCTGAAGGCGCTACATTTGATGCATTGAATGCTCTTGGTGAAGAAGGCTTGGCTAAACTCGTTATCGTATCCGAAGCTCACATCGTGAACGGCGCTGCACCAGCAGAGGCTGTAAAAGACGAAGAAACCGGCGTTGCAACAGTTGTTGTTGCCTCTGGTCTCGAAAAATGTGAACGCTGCTGGATCCACCGCGATACAGTAGGTCAAGATAGTGAACATCCTACACTTTGTGCACGCTGTGCCAGCGTTGTAAAAACACTATAATAAAAAAAGACCATCCTGTTGAACTTCACTTCCCAAAATTGTGTCCAATTTTGGGGGAGCAGCTCATTGGGGATGGTCTTTTTATGTTTGTAAATCCTTTGGCACTGTTAATTGTTTCCAATTATCTAGCTCAGGGATTTCCAAGGTATTTATTGTTTTTTGAATCCAATAGTTTAAGGACACTTCGTTTCCCACATATTGTTCAAATAAGTAGGTGTTGCCAGGCGTGTCTTGTTGGTTTCCATCTTCATCGATGGTGTGACGGGCGGATTCTTTTAGATAGAGCTGCACTCTAAAATGGGGTCGACTGATTGCCTTTAAAAAATAAAAATAGGATGGGCCCACAAAGTCATGGGTGCGAATATTAATTTGTTCGTACTTTTTCTCTTTCAACCCTTGCAAGGCAGTCTGAATCATAGCGTTCGCATCGTCGTATTCCTCTAACAAGAATGGCTGTTGATCAACAGCGAGCACGTAGTGCCAGGTCGGCTTTTCTTCATTCTTTTCGATGGACCAGTTCTCTTCGAGGCTAGGGCAAGTGACGATTATGGTAAAGCTCTTTTAATAGGCTTAAGGTATTGTCTTTGTTGAATACGGCCTTATAAGCGATTTCATGTCCTTCTGTTGGATCATAACCGTGTAGCCTTACTTGATAATGATTTCGTAGCATCCGCGTTACATCGAGCTTGAAGATATTGCTCAATGCATCTGGGACGGATAGAAAACGATTGTAAAAGCTGAGCTTCATTTCTTCTTGTGACTCTAACGCTGTTTCGATGGTTTGCCAGTCGTACAAAGTCGTATCCCACAGGAAGTCGTCCATAGTCACAGATAAACGGGCCGCATCTTGAGGCCAGGTGGAAGGAGCAAGGCGTGCCGTTGAAGTAGATTCGGTAATGCCTTCTTTATACTGCCAGTGACCATCCACCTCTTGAAAGGCTGTTAATCGTTCTTCTGCTTCATCATCGATGGGAATATCTTTTAGTTCCGGATCTAAATTGGCTTTGTGAGACAAAAATATTGATGGGATTGCTCGTAATAGGATACGGCTTGATCTAAATCTGGTTTGCCTGTTACATACCCTTTTTCGTAGGCATAGCCCAAGGCAACACGTGTTAAAGCGCGCGTAATATCGTAGAAAAGAATGCGATCTTCCTCTTCGAAGGCGCGTTGTTCCTCATCTAAGACACGCAGTAACGATTGTACACCGAAGCGAATGTTTTTCGTCACCCTAAACCGTGGATTGCATATAACCAATATAGGGCAAGGCGAACATAAAACGATCTTTTGTAGCCGCCATATGTGTTAAGTCTGCAATGAGGCCCCAGTCGAGAGGCAGGTGGCCTATGTGAAAGATATAGCCAAAGGCCGCCTGTAAGGCGGTGTAGCCCGCATCACTAAACTCTTTTGTTGCCGCACGGCGGTAGAGACCTATGGCTTTTACCGGATCGTAGGGGATAGTACAACGTAAATGTTTGGCATCATAAAATGATAGTAATAATCCGCTAATTCTGCGATGCTTTCAGATTGACCCTAAGGCGGCACCTTTAGTGAACCACGTAAACGCATCCTCAAATTTACCATTCTCGTGGCAGTCGAGGGCCTGTATATAACATCATGGCAGGGTTGCCAAGGTCGGCCGCAGTCCTAGCAACACGGCGCGCATTGCTGAAATCGGCTTCGTCGATATAGATATTGCGCAAGTTTCCTTGGAACATGGCAAGACCGTTGTCGAGGGCCTTGTTAAACCACTCTTTCGCAAGATTAGATGCATTTTCTTGCAATGTTTCGTCTGGCACAGTGCCTTGCAAAGCAGCGATGCGATCCTGCATAGAGTTTGCTGTAAGGCTTCTTTGAATGCGTTTAGTCCAACTCATAGGCGGAGGTGTTAGCATAGTTTCAGCGGAGTCGATGCGATTATCATCGCGCCAGAAAAAGACATTGCCTATCACATATTGGCAATACGCATCGCCTTGGTTTGCGTAATCATAGACAATGTGAAATGCTTCGTCGAAGGAAATTTGCATATCCTTCTCTACGGTAGGCGTAATGGAGCCTTTAATGCGCAAAGCTTGTAATGTACCGATAGGGCTACAGCGGCGAATGCTATCATGCAAGCATTGATAGGTGCGCATATTATCCTCTGGAAAGTTGGACTCTTCCCAGGTAAAGCGAGGGCCTGCATAGACGCGTGCCAAGAGGGCATAGGCGTCACCTAGCTCTCGAGCCTCTGGGTCATTGGCTATCTTGAGAGCGTCCTCTTTAGTGTCTATATCACTTTCAAGACGGCTTGTCTTGTCGTTTCGTAAGGCTCTATCTTTTAGTTGACTTGGATTTTGCTGATTATTGACGATGAGCTCCAATTGACGTAAGCCTTCTTGAGCCATTTTTTGATTATAGGATGTAAAAATCATGTGGAAGACCTTTTGCAGCGTTCCGTAAGTACTGTGCCATTAGGCCTCCTTTTTATACATGTACAGTAAAATACATATTTATTATATAACGAACGCGAGGTACTGTAAAAGAGGCAATACTAGTATATTAGTATGTTCTCCATTGATATCATACTGCTATCAGTCATCTGTTTTCACATATCACTAACCTATCTTCTAATTTATATCTATGCATACAGAGTCTTCAGCATGTAGTTGATTCAAATGATATCCTCTGAAAAGAAAATCTGCTGTCACAAATTTTATGTGATGTCTGCAATCTTTCAGAGGGGTATGGTGTATCCTAGTTCTTAGAATACATATTTTTGTTGTAATCACGCGAACCATTTGTCGTAGATTTTTGGTAAGTGCCATTCTTTAAGTTCTTTAAGAGCTCATAACAGCCCTTGTAAAGCTTGTTGCCTCAGCCAAGTACTGTGCCAGGAGATTGTGTAGGTTCGCCTACGAGTTTAAGGGTCTGATCAGCACCTTGTTTGAGGTAGTAAATAGCTACAGCGTTACCGATGATTAGCGCCATCAATTATACCCGGCTTTAAGTCCATGAAGATATTAGCATTAGAATCGATTTGTTTTACTGTTGTACCAGGGATTTTTGAGCCATTTCAACAGGATTGTGCCGATTTGAGCACCACATAAAGTACCTGCTAATTCATCCATGTTGTGATTGTTGTATTGTCTTTTACGAACAACTGTGATGAAACCGCCTTGATCAAAGTATCATCGGAGAAGTCCAATACTTTTTCGCGTTCAGGTGTAGCGTTGATGCTCCCGCAATCATGCGTCGATATCGCCAGATTGAACAGCTGGAATCAACGCGTCGGAAGCTCATGGATTTGAATTCCATTTTAGGCCGATTTTAGAATGGCTCGACAAATCAACGTCGAAACCAATCATTTGTCGCCTTCTGTGAATTCAAATGGTGGAATGTGGTTTCAGAACCCGACACGCAATACACCTTCTTGTTGTGTCATTTTTGGTTTGTCATTACCATTCGCCAACCAGCCAATAAACCGCATTGCCGCTATCGAGGGCGATGGCTGTCAATTTTTGAACTTAAACATAGTTTCCTCCTCAAACATCCATATACATGTTTTATACATTTCTGTTTATATTGTACGAATTTTCACACCAATAGGCAATAACATTGTATAATTAGTGATTTCATATTAAAAATGGCTTATTTTGAAATGATTTTAGATATCATCATATCTCTGTTGTTTATGTTAGTTTCGGACCGTATTAATTTTATCTTAATTCGGCTTAGGTAGTCTGTTCATATCCATTTATTTATATTAATTTGCTTTATGGTGGAGGAACCATGTCCCTTACGCATACATTTTCAGATCTTTGTAAAAGCTTTGCCCCAGAAGCTTTTGCGTAGAATGTACATTAGCTAAAAACCTGAGATTTCTAGTCAAGAAATCGAGGTCTGTCAAAACCATTGGTGCTATTCTTGAAAAATACGGCATGGATGTAACCTATGAATTTTGCGACGGCCGACTGCGCTCAAGGCGTCTATCGTAAAAGTAGAACATCCAAAAGGCTCATGGCCATACTTTTAGAATACGATGCGCTACCTGAGGTAGGCCATGTGTGGTCATTCTGCAAGCGAGTGCCATGAGTGTGTTGGTCTGCGTTAACGCCGCATGCAAAAATGCAGAAGAGGGCGTAGCTTTTCAACATGGACATCGATATTATCGGCACACACCAGACGAAGAAGAGCGAAGGGTGGGGTGGATATGTGTAGTGCAGGGTGTTTTAAAGAACATGATTTTGCCATCATGGTTCACCTCGACGGCGAGAAAACGCGTCCTAACCTCACAATTCTGGCACTCGATTGCTTCCGTGCTGAGCTATTACGGTAAGCCAGCCCATGGCGGCGAGGTTGAATGACGTCAATGCGGTGAATCAGTGCAACCCGCTATCCATGCTATGGATATGATGCGCCAACAAGTGCGCCCTAGAACGCGCATCGGCACGTGGATCATTGCTGGAGGCACCGCATTCAATGTTATCCTCGTTCAGAATTAGAGGTCACATGCGTCACATAGAACGTGAGATTTGCAAATGGCTTATCTAAGCAGATTAAAAACATTTTGCCGAGCGTCCCTTTTGTACCGGTACAACAGTGAGGTAGAGTTTGCGGCAACCCTTATGATGATATGAACCAAAAACCATCGTGGCACAGCGCTTATCGAAGAGGTACGGCCGACATGGGCCTCGATTTTGGAACCAGGTGCTGCAGCGATTGGGTAGTTCAGATATTGGCAATGTAAGCTATCAATGTGCAGCACTCCATCTCTAAATTGCGCCTCGCTGGCGAGCCGAAGGTGTGCCATTCTAAAGAATTTGCCGCCGCTATACTGGAGCCTACCATTGAACAAACCATCATCGACGGTGCTAATATCGTGGTGGCGCTTACTGCGACTCGTAGAAAACCCAACAACCTTAGAAGAAATCGTAGCTGAATTTACAGAATTCTAGAAATAGCATAGGATACCATGAGGATACTATTTGAAATTCAAGATATTGATAAACCTGTTTTAGATAAGCTAAGGGAGGCTGTATGTCCTCAAAGAAACATTAACTATATTATATTGGTCTTGTAGGTGATAGACCAATTCGATTTATCGCATCCGATGTAGATGGCACCTTGGTAAACGATGCGAAAACGATTTCTGAGGATGCCATTGAGGCGATTCGTGTAGCTCGTGAAAGCGGCATTCGCGTAGCCATTGCTCTGGCCGCTTGGAAACTGAGATGATGATGTCATCGAAAAATTACCGTGCTTGCGGTATTTTATGTGCACCAATGGTGCCTATGTGATGGACAAGGATGAAAACCGCAGTCTATTCCACGTAAATTTTGATGGAACAAAGCTCTATATTTGTTACGCAAAACTGTTAACCTATGGCGTATATGTAGAGGCCTATGTGAAAGACCAAATCTTTGGCATGTATCCGCCATCTAGATGCATTACCCCTGAACGCTTAGGGGCGTGCGCTTGTGAACGAAGTAACAGTAATAAAAAGACATTACATGGCATAATGGATAATCATCTGCCTAATACTAAAAATCAGATTTCTGGTATAGGGGACACTCGTCTGCCTGGAGCAACGTACGATCACTATGCATTGGCAGAAGGTAATGAAGCCGCAAAGGTAAAGATGTCTGAATGTGAAATAGAGCAATCTAATTTCTTCTTTAGACCTAATATTCGCCCATTTATCTTGGCTACGCGGACAATGGCATAGTGATCTACTAGCCGCATGGAATCCTTAGACGAAGGGCCTGAGAAAATTCAAATCTTCTACGGTGATGAACCGATGCGTCAACGTATCTTGCAAGACTTGCGCGATGAATACCAAGGGCTATCTCACGACGGTACAGGTCGAGAACGCTTTTATGATGTGCTGCTCTCTAGTGAAGGTAATTTAGAATTTGTCTTGCCCCACACTACAAAAGGGTACAGCCGTAGAAGCTCAGCAAAACATTGGGGCTTAAGCCTGATGAGGTAATGACACTGGGGATAGCGAAAATGACCTATCTATGCTACGCTTTATGAGGCGCTGGCGTAGCCAAGAATAAAGTGTCGAACATTAAAGAAGCACATTACGAAACGACAGACAATAATCACCGAAAGCGTGTCAAAGGCAATCTATTCTGCTATGCATATAATAATGAGCTAAATAAGAAGAAGTAAAAGAGATAATATTAGTTTGGCACAGATAAACAGTACATAGGAGGTGATGTATATGGGAAATCTAAAGTTTAATATCGATGACACATGCGTTAAGTGTGGTGCTTGTGCTGAGGATTGTCCTGTTCAATGCATCACCGAAGGGAAAACTCGATTTATCATTGGGAAAGGCTGTATCAGTTGTGGTGACTGCTATTCCATCTGTCCCGTGGGGCTGTAAAATGTATGCGAGAGGCCCCTAAAAAGTGATAGCTAGAAATCTTTCAACATTGTTAGTAAATTGACTTACATACGGAAGGGGCCAAAAGAGTAATAACTAGAAATCCGAACATTGGATTCTTATTTATAATTTACATACGGAATATATGGAGTCGTTATACTCCTATGGTATAATAAAATGTAATGAAAAATTAGCGTTTGCCTCGGAGCGTCCCAGTACAGAAACGTGTGGGCATAAAAATAGTGAATATACTTTCACAAATAGATGCATATGGAGGAAGGCATGGAAAACAAGGAATTTGTAATTGTTGTTGACTTTGGTGGTCAATATAACCACTGATCGCGCGCCGTGTTCGTGAAAAATCACGTATACTGCGGAAGTATATCCATACAACAAAGCGCTGGAGAAAATTAAGAATTAAAACCGCAAGGTATTATCTTTCACAGGCGGTCCTAACTAGCGTGGTGAAGAAACCTCCGAAAATTGAGAAAGAGATTTTGAACCGGTATTCTATTCTTGGCATGTGCTATGGTATACAATTTATGCAGTCATACATTGGGTGGCGAGTTAAATCTGCGGATAAACCGTGAATTCGGCAAAACACCTACTAAAAGTGGATACTACATCTCCATTGTTCAAAGGCTTGGACGAAGACCAAGTTGTGTGGATGTCCCATGTTGACTATGTAGCAAGGTTCCTCAAGGCTTGAAATCAGCTAGCACATACGAAGGACTGCCCTGTTGCATCCATGCAAAATAAAAGAACGTAAACTATATGCTATGCAATACCATGCAAAGTATTGCACACCGAACATGGTAAAGAAAATGCTTCACAACTTTACGAAGTATGTGGCTTTCGCAGGTACATGATAATGGCAACTATGCAAAATCTGCTGCTGAAGACATCCGCAGAACCGTTGGTGACGGCAAAGTATTGTTAGCATTGTCTGCGTGGTGTAGATAGTCTGTTGCGGCAGCCTTTATCCTCTAAAGCTGTGGGCGACCAATTGACTTGTATCTATTGATCATATTTAATGCAAAAACGAAGGTGACGAAGTTGAGCGGCTTTCAAAAGATTCCGGCATGCATTTCATCCGCGTAGATGCTGAAAAACGCTTCTTAGATAAATTGGCGTCTTGAAGATCGAGCTAAAACGTAAAGCTATCGGTGAAGAATTTATCCGCGTATTCGAAGACGAAGGCCAAAATCGGTTCCGTTGATTTGCCTTAGCGCAAGGCGCAATCTACCCTGACGTTATCGGGTCCGGTACTGGAGAAGCGGAAAGTTATTAAATCTCTACGCATATGCATGGGTGGCTTCTGCCTGCAGTTGTAGATTTTAAAGGTCTTTATCGAACCGTGCGCAACGCCTCTTCAAAGACGAAAGATGCGTGAACTTGGTTCTGAATTAGGTTTGGCTGATTACCTCGTATGGCGTCAGCCATTCCCAGGCCCTGGCCTTGCTATCCATGTCAGTGGGTGAAATCACTAAAAGACAAACTTGACATCTTGCGTGATGCGGACTACATCTTCCGTGATGAAATTGCAAAAGCTGGCCTTTGATCGTAGCATCGACCAGTCTTTGCAGTATTAACATCTACCACGTACTGTAGGCGTTATGGGCGACTTCCGTACACATCGTTATCACGTGAGCACCGCGTGGCGTAACGACAACAGACTTCATGACTGCTGACTGGGCGCGCATCACTCACGATGTATTGGACACAATCTCCCGTCGTATCGTGAACGAAGTACAACACATCAACCGCATCGTGTGCGATATTACTCTAAACCACCTGCTACAATTGGAGTGGGGAGTAATAGATAGTCGATATGGCTAAAAGCCTTATAAATATTTTTATTTATAAAGGCTTTATTTTCATTTATTTTGCTTAATATATCTTGTAGATTGTTATTTTTACCTAGTTGAATGAATAAAAATAATTTAAAAGTTTGATGAAGATACCTTGTATTAAATAGAAAAGTTGCTTTATTGATTATAAAATGTATTTATACGAGTGTTTATCTTACGTGAAAGTTAGTATGATTATGTCAAATGGGAAAATATTCCCACTTAAAAGTAATGATTTTGGAAAGATCAAAATATTTAATGATCGTATAGCATTATAGTTGGATAGAATGAGAAAATAGAGATCGAAAAAGGAGAAGAGAATAAGCTAGTGATGAAACCTATCGTACATCTCTGAGAAGACAAAGGATAAAATATTGTATACTAGGTGGATTTTCCGTAGATTGCAGGATAAAACCAAGTTATATCTGCTACTGTTTCTAGAGATCATAGAACTAGATTAACTCACACTAGAAGTTGAACAAATTGCTATAAGTATTGCGAATGCACTAAGATTGAACATGGATTTGGTTTCAGCTATTGCATTAGGTCATGATGTGGGGCATACCCCATTTGGTCATGCTGCTGAAAGAAAATTAAATAAAATTACTAAAAGAAAATGGAGAATTTCATCATCCAATTCAAAGTATTAGATACTTATGGGAAAAATATGGATCAAAATTGAACCAGAAATATATGAAGGGATATTATTACATGATTCAGATATGTTTAAGATTAAAAAGTGATGGCTCAAATCCAGTTGAAGTATTTGAAAGGTGTTTGAAAAAGATCAGATGAACCTTTTTGATAGTTGGGTCAAAATTTGATGAGTGGCTTAATTCTTTTCCAAGTACATTTAGAAGCACAGGTAGTAATTTGGTCAGATAAAAATTGCTTATATAACACATGATTTGGAAGATTTTTAAGATGTTCAGCATATATTAATTTGATAATACGAAATATCGAAGATGAGTTATGTGGTATATTAAGACGAATTACTCAATAAAAGAGATAAATTCATTAGATGAATATAAGCCAAGAGATTTGATTAGAAATATAATAAGTGATTTAATTAATTCAAGTGCAAAAATATTAATGGAATACCAGGATTAATTCAAAAGACCGTTAGAGCGACAGGACAATAGAAGACAATCTTGATTCTTCAGATGGTAGAAATAAGGAATATTTAGATACGTTTGACTTATTAATTTTTAGTAGTGATTATCAGGACAGACTATTATAAATTAAGGGAATTCTTAGATAATTATTATATCTTTAGTCCTGAGGTTCAGAAGAGTGATGCTAGCGGAGGTGATTGTAGAGTGGCTATTTTAATAAACTTACTAATAATTATAAACTTATGCCTTTTAAATCTTAGAGATGAAGTGGATCAAGCAATTATATGTGAATTGTCTCAAGACGAGGATTTAAAAAAAGTATATATGAACATTTATAGTGAATCAAAAGACAAGACAGTATTTGCATTTTGGAAAAAAGCTTGAAAAAGAATATCGATGAATTTGAAAAATATAAATCATTAAGATATAAAATTGATTTCTAGAAAAAGTAGCTAGTTATATTGCTACAATGTCAGATACGTATGCTGAGAATATGTACCGAAATCTAATAGGAAGTAGTGTCGATTTTAATCTATAAGAGAGTGTTATGGTAGATTTATTAAAAGATGATAAATTGGCTTTTATGCATAAAAAAATGGATTGTAATATAGCTAGATATGTTAGTATTTGCTCCTGATATGAGTGTTCGATATGTAAATATCGATGCTGATTATGTATATAAAGATAATTTAAAAACTGTATTCTTGACTTGATTTAGGCCTCTAATTCTAAGTCTGTTAATATTAGAAGTTTTTAGTATAGAGTCAATGAAAGGTCATAGTCTTGTTTATGGAAAACAAGCAAACGAGATTGATGAACACTAATGTAATTCAAAAGAATTGCAATGGAAATAAATACTCTATAATTAATGAGACTATTGATGTAAATGATGGTGGTATTTCGGGTTATTCTAGGAATATTATTGAATTTTGCTCCCAATGATACACCTAAAGTGTGTTGAAAACCTGATATTTGTTTCTTAGAAAAATATGGGAATGCATCTATTGAAAACAGTATATGGTTTTGAGCCTGGAGTGTGATTTTTGATGAAAACTATAGAGTTGAATTTAGCTTACACCCTCATAGAGAAGGCCTTAATAGAAGTCATACGATTATTTGGGAATACGAAAAATTTGAAGAGTATGAGTATGATATAAAAATAAAATGGCCAAATAAATTTTCACGCTTTATTGGCGATAAGTCTATTTGGCCTGATTATAGCGGATTATTTAGGCTTTAACGTTCCATATACTACGGTTATTTCTAGAAATGTTCCTCCATTTTCTTTTGGACAAGAAACTGGATTAAGAGAAAGGTGGATACGTACTGCTCCAATCGTTAAAGAGCCAGGTAAGTATTATACTGGAGACAAATGGACTGATCCATTTATCTTGATGCAGAAAGAAGAACTTAAAGGGGATAATGAAATTAACATTGCTTCTGTTTTAAGTCAAAGTGCAGTTGAGGCAGTTTATTCAGGTGGAGCTATTGTAAGTGAGGAACAGGTTAATGATGTTATAGAAGGTGTTGCTGGAAAAGGCGATAACTTCATGGTTGGTAGCAGAATATTTAGATTCTTTACCTGATAATGTGTTAGTAAAATTAAAAAGTACTACTAAAATGAAATTCGTAAATATCATTATCTTTTAGGTGATGTCTCGATTGAGTGGGTATTTGATGGTACTAAAATTTGGTTAGTACAGTTGAATCAGCTTAAAGAGAAGAGCGTTGAACTACAATTGTTGCAGGTAAACCAGCTAAGTATGAAAAAGTTTTATGTAGAAGATGGTTTAGAGCAATTGAGATCTAAAATTAAAGCTATTAAGAGTAGTGATATTGGTATTGAATTGATTGGGGATGTAGGTCTTACTAGCCATTTTGGGTGATGTTCTTAGGCATGCCAATATACCATCATTTATTAGCAAAAATAAGTAAAAAGTAATATATGTTTAGGCTTATAATGAGTCAAAGTTATTAGGCTTTGATAAAATGAAGCACATGATTATAAAACGTGTAAAGCGTTTTTATCATGTGCTTTTTATTTGCATTTTTAATATTTAATCATTAATCGAAAAATAATCATTTATCATTATGCAATACATGATACAATAGTAGATGAAAAGTATTATTAATGAATAAAATAGGCTCAAATTAATTGAATTTTAGATTATAGTATTGTTAATTATGTAACGAGGCTCTATGAAAACAACAAAAATCTTTTGGCGAGTATTCCAAGTATCTCTCCATGATGCGTGGGTACAGAAAATAGAATATGCAGAGGATAATTTGATCCTTACTTTTTGATTATATTTTTCTTATGAGAACGGTGTTGAACAAACTCATAAGGCTCAGGTTGTGTTTGAGACTGCGATATAGATTTCTTTGAAATTCTTGTGTTTAATAATACAATACTAGATACTTTACAGGTAAAAAGAATTGAGTCACCTCAATATCAACAGGATTATAGTGAAGTGAATTTGAGGTCATTACAGAGACCTATAATTGGGGTCACGCTGTATTCCAGGGTTGGTTATGGACCGAAGGAATCTGCACACTGTATAATGAAACATATACTTTAAAGGTGATATGGTATATGTAGTTGAATGAGGCCCGAAATGAGTAATTTAGATTTTACTATTTGCTGCACTGTTACGTTCTTCAGCAAGAAGAGAACGAGTCCGCCGAATTTAAATTATGGAATGTACTATCCTCATATCGTTATAAAAAGGTACTGAGGAGTATCTTGGAATTAACTTTATTGATGGTGAAGATGTTATCTTTGATAAACCGATTCAAGCGAATGCTTTACCAGTATATGAAACTGTAGATTATTCTTCTATACAGCCAGGTGCAGAGTTCCTTTATCATGGAGGGTGGCAATATTGTTGGTGAAGGGATTGTAAAAAGCTATCTTTCAACATAAAACCATATGGGGAGTAAATAGTTATGGGCTATAAAAATGTATGTGTAATTGCCGGATCTCCTTGTCGGAGGGAACAAACTATGAGTTATTTAATAGAAATAAAACCTGCCCTACCTGTAAAGGTAAAATGTACTTTGTGAACGAGAAGTTCAAAGGCTCCTAAAAATCTAATGACAAAAGAATGGAAGATTATCGAGTACTTTGTTGTTGAGTGGTTATGACTTTCCGAAATCCCTTATTGTGGACATGAAAGCTGCATTTATTTTGGAGTTCCCTAAGAATCTACAAGAGGCAGAGGCGTTTATCCGTGAGATGCGAAAGTTTAAAGTAATTACTTTTGGTGGCGTTTAAATGATTAAGATTGTTGATGGAAAAACCGTATTTAGATCAGGTGAAAAGGTTAATTATAGAGTATACAGAATGGCTTGGCCGTGATTTATCCTTTCAAAATTTAGATAAAGAATTGGCGGATATTGCTGAGAAATATACGGCGCCTAATGGTGAATTATTGGTAGCCATTGATGAAAATGAGATAGTGCTAGGTATGGTGGCCTATTATCAGCATGGTGATGCGCGCTGTGAAATGAAACGCCTTTCTATGTACGTCCTGAGGGACGTGGATATGCTTTGGGTGATCGTCTTATTGAAAGTATCATGGATCATGCTAAGGATTCTGCATACGGAAATGGTGCTAGATACAATAGAACCATTGAAGGCAGCTATTCATTTATACAAGAAACATGGTTTTTGCTGAATGTGAACCGTACTATCATAATCCTATGGATGATGTTATTTATATGAGTAAGGAACTCGTTTAATAGAAACCATTTAATTCAATAGAGACTATTTAGTTTTATAGTTTATCTAAATGATAGCGGCCATCTATTTGATAGTGAATATTTCGGGATTCGTTGGAGGAGCTTTATGGCGATTACGTATACCGAAGAAAAGAATTTTACGCCCCAACAGGTAGCAGAGTTGTTTCTGTCTGTTCGCTGGGTAGTGGGCAAGCATCCTGACCGTTTACATAAGGCTCTGATGAATTCATCGCGCGTGATTTCTGCTTGGGACGGTAATCGTTTAGTAGGGCTCATTCGAGTCATGGATGATAGTGAGCTTGTGTGCTTTATAAATTATGTGCTGGTTCATCCTGATTATCAAGGTCAAGGTATTGCAGGCCATTTATTAGAAATGGTGAAAGATGCTTACAAGTCGTATTTGTACATTAATGTTATGATTGGCGACAGCAAGAATGCGACCTTTTACGAGAAACATGGATTTAAGGTAAAAGAGAATTCTTTACCAATGCAGTATCGCAATGTGCCTAAGTATACGGAGAAATAAATATATAGTACATAAAGAAGGACATAATATGTTAATACGAAAAGCGACAATCGATGATTTAGATTTAGTGACACATATCGAAGCAACTTGTTTCCCTCCGGCAGAGGCTGCGCCTCGTAAGGCTTTTTAAGGAACGGTTAAAGTATTACGCAGATCATTTTTGATTGCCTTTGATGGAGACACACCTATTGGTTTTATCGATGGTTTTTGTGTCTGATGATGAAATCTTAACGGATGAGATGTTTTGCAGATGCTTCCTTGCATAATTCAAACGGAGCTTGGCAGATGATATTTGGTCTGAATACAATGCCTGAGTATCGGAACCGTGGCGTAGGCAGCAGACTGATTGAGGCTTTCATAGAGCTGGCAAGAGAAGAAATAGAAAAGGCGTTATTTTAACTTGTAAGGCGGAAAAGATTCCCTATTATGCCAAGTTTGGCTTTGTAAATGAAGGTGAATCAGAGTCTGATCATGGCGATGCTAAATGGTATCAAATGCGGATTAGACTATAGCAGTACCCCTATGTGTTTATTGACATGGTATATCCTCATGCTACGATGAGAAAATCACATATGATTGGGTTAGGTGTCTATTGACTTAATAGAGAATTTGGTACAAGCCAAAGCGGTCACGCCACTGTAACAGCGAGGTACTTTTGCATAGAGGGTGAAAATGCTCTCAGTCACTGAAGTTTTTGGGAAGGCGCAAAGTAACGTTAAACTGGAGCCAGGAGAACTGCCTAATTAATAATTGCCGATTGACCTGCGAGAGACAGGGATGGGGATTGATATAGATGGATTTATACTAGCTATGCATAGTTGAAAGCTCATACTATATGCTAGCTTATTAGGCGTGGTAGTTAGTCTAACTGAGATGACAGCCCGTTTCCTCTTCGTGGGGAGACGGGCTTTTTATGTGCACTTATAGTGATAGTTTTTAGTTGAGAGAAGAGAGGTACTTATGTTCAAACAAAAAGAAGTTTATAGCGTATTTAGCTACGGTTTTTCTCCTAATTGTTAGTATGTTCATCGCTGCATGTGGAGGTCCTAGTGAGACAAAGAAAGATATGGCGCAAAATAGCAAGCCTATTGAGATTACTGACGTAACAGGACGTACGGTAACACTGAAAAAGCCAGCAGAGCGAGTTGTCTTACAGTGGAGTGGTGCTGGTGGTCCATTCTTTACGATTTCTGCACTTATGGGCAAGGATACGCCGAAGGTTATTGCTGGCATGGATACCTCTTTGCAGGATTACAGAGCGGATATGTGGAAGCACTTTACTGCTGAAATGCCCGAGTTAGCTACTATTCCAGTAGTAGGTACCATCGGGGATAAAACATTTAACGTGGAGCAAGTTATTTCCTTGAACCCAGATGTTATTTTCATTCCTGTTGACTTGAAAGAACAATATGAATCCGATGCTAAACCAAAACTAGATGCAGCAGGTGTACAAACGATTTATATCGACTACCATGCTGAAAAACTTGAAAGTCATCAAAAATCCATCGAAGCCATCGGCAAGGCTTTAGGTAAAGAAGAACGAGCTGCAGAAATTAGCAAGTTCTATACAGATCGTGTGACAAGAGTTCTCGACCGTGTTAGTAAAATTAACAAACCAAAACCAACTGTTTACCTTGAAGTTGGTATGAATGGTCCGGAAGAATTTGGTAATTCCTTTAGTAGCAATTACTCTTGGGGGGCATTAGCTACCATGGCTGGTGCTGATGTCATTACCAAGGATGTTATTAGAAAAACGTCTCCTATTAATCCAGAGTTTATACTTGAAAAATCCAGATATCATCATGATCATGGGTTCTTACTGCCTAAGAAACCAACCTCTATGCGTTTAGGTTTTGAAGCAAACCGAAGCTTCATCTCAAGAGTTGTTGAAGGCGTTCACCACAGAGCGTCAAGGTTGGAGTGATTTGAAAGCCGTTGAAAATAAACAGTTTATTCCGCGCATCATGGCCTTCCTCGCGAAGTATTTGATGCAGCGGTATTCGAATATTTAGCAAAAACATTCTATCCTGAAGAGTTTAAGGATGTTGATCCAGAAGCTACACTTAAAGAGTTCTATGACAAATTCTTGCCATACTCTTATAGTGGTATCTGGTTTATGCATATGAACTAGGATTTTGTGTTGTGTCGATGAGGGTTGATTGACCGAGGTTTTGAAAGTTATTTTTCTGATGTTATCATTTGAAATTATTGTGTTTTTAGATATGAGGTGCTTTTATGGTTAAGAAAAAGAAATGTATGGCGTATCTTGCCACCGTGCTCCTACTGATTGTGAGCATGATTATGACAGCTTGTGGTGGTCCAGCAGATACGAAAAAGGATGCAGCACAATCTGGCAAACAAATTGAGATTACAGACGTAACTGGTCAAAAGGTTACCTTGAAAAACCAGCAGAACGCGTAGTAGTTCAATTGAGTGCTTCCGGTGGTGCGTTCTTGACTCATGGCTGCGTTGCAAGGCAAAGATGTGGCTAAGACTATTGTTGGTATTGACCCTTATTTGAGCAAAATTGCGTACAGATATGTGGGATCGCTACAAATCTGAAGTGCCAGAGTTGGATTCTCTCATTGGTAACGTAAATGATAAAACATTTGATGTGGAAAAAGTAATTTCCTTAAACCCAGATGTTATCTTCATGCCTTTATATTTCAAAGATCAATATGAAGCTGATTACAAACCTAAAATCGATGCAGCTGGCATTCCTACTATCTATATCGATTACCATGCTGAAAAGCTTGAAAATCACCAAAAATCTATCGAAGCTATCGGTAAAGCATTGGGTAAAGAAGAGCGTGCAGCAGAAATCAACAAGTTCTATACTGACCGTTTAACAAGAGTTATGGACCGCATTAGCAAAATCAATAAACCAAAACCAACTGTTTACATTGAAACAGGTAACGAAGGTCCAGAAGGTTTAGGTTTTGCGTATAGTGCAAACGTAGCATGGGGCGCATTAGCAACGCAAGTTGGTGGCGACCTTATTACAAAAGATGTAGTTCAAAAAGCAGGTCCTGTTAACCCAGAATTTATTTTAGAAAGAAACCCAGATATCATCATGATCATCGGTTCTTACTGGCCTAAGAAACCTACATCCATGCGTTTAGGTTTTGATACAAATGAAGCTAAATCTCAAGAATTGTTGAAAGCTTTCACCACAGAACGTCAAGGCTGGCCTGAATTGAAAGCCGTTCAATCTAAAAATGTATTCTCTACTCACCATGGTTTACCTCGTGAAGTATATGACGTTGCAGTATTTGAATACTTAGCTAAAACATTCTATCCTGAGGAATTCAAGGATGTAGATCCTGAAGGCACACTTAAGGAATTCTATGACAAATTCCTTCCATTCTCTTACGGTGGCGTTTGGTTTATGCAGTTTGAACTAAAAAGGGTTTTGATAGTGACGAAACTAACAATCAGTACGATTATAAAAACAGAGCTATAAAAAGCTCATGTTTATTATCATTGGTCTGATCATTTGTGCAGGGTAAGTTTTGTTACCGATATTATTGTAGGTCCTGCATCACTTACGTTAAGTGATGTATGGCTCGCATTAACAGACCCAGCAGAGGTTTCCAAAAACGCATATGTTATCATTTGGTCGATTCGTCTTCCGACGGCCATTATGGCATTGCTCGTAGGTGCTTCTTTTGGGCATTGCTGGTGCTGGCATGCAGACTATTCTTGATAACCCGTTATCTAGCCCATATACACTTGGTATATCCGCAGGGCCGGCTTCGGTGCATCTCTCTATGGTTGTTGTAGGCGCTAGTGCATTAGAGTTTTTAGGTGTCTTTATGGTTCCATTTGGCGCCTTTGTATTCGCTAGTTTGACGAGTTTCTTTATCTATTCCATCAATAAGATTAAGAACTTCTCCTCTGAAACGATGATTCTCGCCGGTATCGGCATGATGTTCTTGTTCCAAGCGCTTCAATCCTTGATGCAATATATGGCATCTCCTGAGGCCCTTCAAAAACATCGTGTTCTGGACGATGGGGAGTTTAGCTAAGGCAAATTGGGTGAACATCTCTATTGTTCTTATCGTGCTAGCAATCATGCTTCCGCTTATGATGCGTGAATCTTGGCGTTTAACAGCATTAAAATTAGGCGATGAAAAGGCTTCTGGTCTTGGTGTTAATGTTGAAAGCTTACGAGTAAAAGTGTTTGCTTTCATCTCCATCATTACAGCCGTTGCTGTTTCTTTCGTTGGAACCATTGGTTTTATCGGTATTGTAGGACCACATATTGCACGTATGCTTGTGGGTGAGGATCAACGGTATTTCTTACCGTTATCTGCAGTGTGTGGCATGGCGATTTTGTCTCTCGCATCTATTGCGAGTAAGATGCTCGTTCCTGGGGCGATGTTCCCAATCGGTATTGTGACAGCAATCATCGGTGTACCTTTTCTTCTTCTCGTTGGTATTAACTAGGAAAAGGAGCTATTTCAAATGATTGAAGTTCATAATCTAACCTTTGGTTATTCCTCTACGGAAGACGGACAGATCTTAAAGGGCGTTGATTTTGCTGCTAAAACAGGTAAATTGACTGCGCTCATTGGTACTAACGGTGCTGGTAAATCTACACTTTTAAAAACAATCATGGGTATCTTGAAAGGCAAGGGCGAGATTTCCGTTAATGGTAAACCTGTATCTCAATATTCTACAAAGGATTTTAGTAGTACAGTGAGCTATTTGTCTCAAGATAATGACTGTAAAGTCAATCTATCTGTTTTTGAAGTCGTTATGCTAGGGCGCATGGGGTCCATGTCCTTCCGCGTAAGTGATGAGGATATTGCAGCCACACAAGAGGTATTGGAACGGTTGAACTTACAGCGCTTTGCATCGCGCAGCATCATGGAGCTCAGCGGTGGTCAACGCCAACTTGTGTTCATGGCGCAAGCTCTTGTAAAAAGAACCTAAAATCTTAATTCTTGATGAACCGACAAGTGCTTTTAGATTTTGCACAAGCAATTTGACTTGTTAACATTGCTTAAAAATCTGACTCAAGAAAATGATTTTACAACACTCGTAACATTACATCATCTTGATCTGGCGGCTATGTTCGCAGATGAAATCATCGTGCTCAAAGAGGGTAGAGTATACGCTCAAGGGCGCACCGAAAGACATCTTTACAGAAGCCATGATGGAAGATGTATACCGTGTTAAAACAAAAATATATATGGATGACAATGGTTTACCCTCATGTTATTCCATTAGAAGCTATTACTAATTAATAAGATTCTTTGTGATTGCAGCTGATCTATTATAGTGTTGGCACTATTTGTTATAGATAGTCATTGACGTGAATGCAGTTATTAATAGGATGTAAGACTATTAGTTAAAAATAAAAAGAGGCTGAAATCTTTGCAGAGCAGCATTGATTTCAGCTTCTTTTGTTGGGAAAAAGTATTGGTATTGTATTTAAATAATCTCTTTAACCTGTGCTATACCCTTATCAGTAAGCACGTGAGTGTCCATTTGTCACATATAATAGACCTTGTTTCTTTTAGCTGTGAAGCAGCTTGATGAGTATAATCAGGTCTCCAGTTCAAATGCTCGTGAATGAGTGCCAATGCCGTTTTCAACGTACGCGATAGGTGTATCCATATGAGTATAAATATGGCATAGCATCATCGTTTCCCGATAATGGCGACGTAAAGTGACGTTGACGGCGGTATGTGGCGATATATCCCTGTCTTCGGTGTTGCGATAACAGCGATAATCAGTGCGATACCGATGGTGGTTGCAATAGAACCCGCGATGGATACGTCCATGGTGAAAGATACTTCCGTACCGACGACAGCACAGATAATACCGATGATGATACTGCTAGTAAGCATGGCTTTCACAGAGTCCGTCCATAAATAGCGATGACCGCAGGTCCTATCATGAGGCCGATGACGAGAATGGCACCTACCGCTTGGAACGAGGCCACAACGGTGAGGGATACCATGGTCATTAGCACATAGTGGATGAGGGCTGGCATAAAGCCGAAGAGCCCTGCTAATAGTGAATCAAAGGTGGAGAGTTGCAATTCTTTGTAGAATAGCATGACTAATATTAAATTGATGAGCGCCACGCCTAGAGAAATCCATAGTGATACAGGCCCCAAGTCGATGCCGTTCACAATCCATCGATCAAAGGGGCAAAGGCTATCTCGCCGAGTAATGCGGTATCTACATCGAGATGAGCGTTACCGCTGTATAGGCTGACCAGAATGATGGCGATAGAGAATAGAAGCGGGAAGATGATGCCGATAGACGCATCTTCGTTGACAAGCCCCGTATTGTGTATCATTTCTGTAAGCCATACGGTGCCCTACACCAACTAAGGTAGCCCCGACGAGTAGAAATGGAGAGTTTAAATCTTCCGTCATAAAGAAAGCGAGCACGATGCCGAGGAATACGGTGTGCGTAATGGCATCGGCCATCATGGACATGCGACGCAATACGAGGAAGACCCCAGGGATGGCACATGCGATGGATACCGCAATGGCAATGAGCAATATCTCTGTATGAACTGTCATGGGGCACCTCCTATGCGAGGTTGTGCGTCCTCTGCTACGTAAATACTTTGCTGTGCCTTTGGATTTTGGGAGCCCTTGTGGTTTCTAACAATAATGCGTGCTTTGACTGTCTATTTTTACGGAACTGCCAGAGCATACCTCTGTTAGGAGCAAAGATGAGGCTCAATAATACGAGAATCGATAAAATGACGATGATAGCTGGACCTGTCGGTAATTTTGGAACTGATGTACTCCAGATAGTACCGCCGATGGCGGATATCATGCCGAAAAATCCTGCTAATATACACATGGTGCCCAGTTTATTCGTCCACTGTCTTGCCCCAACGGCGGGTGCAATGAGGAGGGAGCTAATCAAGATAGCCCCTACCGATTGAATGCCGATAATGATGGTCATGATCAATAGTGAACGATATAAAATAGAGTGTGAAAGTGACGGGAATTTGTAGTGTTTTGGCATATTCTACGTCGAAAGGAGATGAGCTTTAGCTCCTTTCCAGAAATAAGGCTGTTAAACACGATGATGATGAGCGCTGCTGCGGATGTGATGTACACGTCGCGCGCTAATATGGTGGCTGCCTGTCCAAATATAAATTTTGAAAAGTCCCTGCCTGACCTAGCATTGTTTAAGACTTTGACAGTAGGTGAGCAGATACCATACCGAGTCCCAAAAGAAAGGCAGATAGTATGGTGGCTAAAGCGCCATCAATTTGATTTTGCTGTTTTCTACGGTGATGGTAATGAGCCAAGCCGCAGTGATAGAGGATAGAGCGGCACCTGCGATGAGAACTTCGATGTCCTTGATGCCCGTCAGCAAGAAGGCTATGACACACCGGGTAATGCCGCATGAGATAGGCCGTCACCGATGAGGCTTTCCTTGCGAAGTACCGCAAAGGTGCCAGCGATACCACTAGCGAGGGCCTAATAACGCCGTGCCAAGCAGTACCATCTGCGTCGTATAGGATTGGAGTATGGTCATACAATCCTCCCCTTGCCGTAGGTGCGCTCAATAGCTTCGTCCGTAAATGTATCTGCTACGGGGCCACAGGCGACAGTTTGTTTGTTTACCATCGTTACCCAATCGAAATATTGGGGCACCGTATTTAAATCGTGGTGGACGACGATAACCGTTTTGCCTCGAGCTTTCATTTCTTGTAAAAGCGAAATAATAGCATGCTCTGTGGTTTTTATCGACGCCCTTGAAGGGTTCGTCCATGAGGTAAATATCTGCCTCTTGGACGAGAGCTCTTGCGAGGAAGACGCGTTGTTGTTGTCCCCCTGAAAGCTGGCGAATTTGTCTGTCCACATAGTCGCTCATGCCCATTTTTTCAATCATGGAGAGGGCGAGTTCCTTATCCTTTTTGCTAGGACGCTTAAACCAACCTAGATGACCATAACGGCCCATGAGTACTACATCTAGTACGGTGGTAGGGAAAGTCCCAGTCTACGCTACCACTTTGAGGGACGTAGGCGATTTTTTTGTAATCGTTTTTGTCCATCGCTAAGTGGTGATCGATATAAAATTTTACACTTCCTGAGATAACTGTTAGTAGGCCGAGCATGGCCTTTAATAATGTGGACTTACCGGCACCATTAGGGCCGACAATGGCCGCTAAGGAACCGATGGGTACCTTCATATCTACGTCCCATAATACGGGTTTTGTCGTATATGCTACGGTCATATCTTCAACTTCAACGGCCCATTCCATGGAAACCTCCTTGTATTAATGAGTGCTCACTAGCTGAATTGCTAGTAGCATATGTACTAATACATAGTAAACAGTCAATCTAATTTAGTATAAGTAACTCTTGTGTTTAAATTAGAAATTCTAATAAATGATTATTTAAGTGCCTTTAGTGATGGTATCTATATTTAGCTTTCACCATACCGATATATGTGCCACCTTCAGTGCTTCGGAGCCGAGAGAGTCGGAATATAATTCGCCACCGATGGCAACATTCCAGCCTTTAGCCTTAGCTGCTTCTTGAACGGCTTCAATTGTTTTATGTGGTACAGAAGACTCTACGAAAATCGCTTTAATTTTGTGGTCTACGATATATTGAACCAGTTCATTCACATCTTGTGTGCCTGCTTCTGTAGCAGTACTTACACCTTGCAAACCTTTTACTTCAAAGCCGTACGCGCGAGCGAAGTATTGGAATGCATCATGAGCTGTTACAAGTACGCGAGATTCTTTCGGAATAGACTCTGCTTGAGCTTTAACGTACGCATCAGTTTCATCTAACTTAGTAAGATATGCGTCATAGCGTTTTTGTAATCTTCTTTATGAGCCGGATCGGCTTTAGCAAGACCTTCGTATACTGCTTTTGCTGCCAGTTTCCAGTTAGCAACGTCAAACCAAATATGAGGGTCTTTTGTTTTTACACCATCTTCTTCGTCAAAGTCGAGCAATGTAGCTGGATCAATGGCATCAGATACGCGGATGGTCGCTTTATTTTGCTTTGTTAGATTATCGAAAAATGGAACCCATTTTACCTTCCAAGTGAATGCCGTTGTATACAACAACATCCGCCTTGAGACATAGCGGTTACATCGCCCTGCACTCAGCTTGATATAGAGTGAGGGTCTACACCAGGTCCCATGGGACCTTGAACGGTTACATGATCACCGCCGATTTCTTTTTACTAAATCCGTTAACATCGTTGTAGTAGCTACGACATTAAGTTTTTTCTGACTATCTTGGCTGTGTCTTTTTCCGCAGCCTGCAAAAGGGCAAATACTATAAGTGCTAATGATACGACGACTAATAAAATTCGATTAAATTTCATATAAGCCTCCTTTTTAATAGATACTAAATTTAAAAACATTAATGACTTTGTTTGAGAGAAATATTTTGTTCTAATAATGAAATAATTTGAAGAAGGAAAATATCTCTGAATTTAAACGAAAATAGCGCTACTAACGTAGCTGCTAGTGGCAGTTATACGGTCTTCTGCTAAGGTCAAAATAATCTAGGGAATAAGTGCTTGTAGATGGCTGAGCCCAACGAGGGCAACGATACCAAAGTACCATCATGACCTTCATTTGAATACGCTTTCTACGTCTCATGATGAACCTCCTTTGTGTAGTTTTTTGTCATATCAACTAGATATGTGAGTTCGAACAGTTATCTTGAATTTAATATATCATAAATGAGAAATTTTATCAATAAGAATTTATTCTTTTAATATTCATCTTTATTTAGTATGATATTATGCATAGGTAAAAGGTTAATAAGGAGGCTTCTTATGAATAAATTATTCCGATACGCTGCTGCAGCAGTACTCGTTGCATCTTTTGGCATGTTAGGTGATTATACAGCTGATGCAGCGAAGTTTTTAGAATCTCCAAGGGAGGTTACTATTGTAAAACCTGAGTTGCCTGAAATCCCTCAAACCGCTACGGTAGCGCCTGATATGCGCGTACGCTTCTGATTGATAAAAAGGTAATGTTAAAAATGTTTTCGTAGAGCGCTCTTCTGGATATGCTCCCGTTGATGAAGCAGTAAAAAAAGCAATTTTGCAGTGGAAGTTTACCCCTGCTATTGGCACAGATCAAAAGGCACACGAATCCATTATTGGGATGACAATTACTCTGCCTAAGCAAGCTGTGAAAGCTAAATAAGGAGAAAACGATGAATAAAGTGTTGCGTTGTATTATCTTAAGCTCATTGTTTGTAATGAGTATGGTAGCTTCTGTGTTGGCAGCTCCATATGATCCACCAGTAGCTATAGCTACACCACCTATTGACCGAGCTCTGCTTGCCGCCTATGGTGAAGCAGCTCATGGTGCGGATATACGTTTCACCATCAAGGAAGATGGTTCTGTAGGGGACGTTGAAGTTGTCTCATCTAGTGGCTCTAGTGCTCTTGATGCAGCCATTGTTGATACTATTTCTAAATGGAGATTTAGTCCTGCCACAGATTCTAATGGTAAAACCTGTAGCATCTTCTAAAACTGAATATATTGATTTTAAAAACTAATCAAAAGGCACTCATATAGAACTGCACTCCAAAAATTGGACACAATTTTTGAAGTGCAGTTTTTGTATGCCAAAAATATTCTAAAAATAAAGTAAGGTTATTCTTTTTCATAATATTGGATGTAAATTTTTAAAAATAAATCAAAATTGTATCTATAGCAACTGAAAAATTACTTTCAAAATGATATAATAAAAAAATATAATTATAGATTAGCTCGTGGAGGTATAAGCATATGAATCCATTAAAACAAAAGCTAGATATTAACAATGAACGTTACAGAATTATTGTGTCCATTAAAGAAGATTATTTGGATGGTAAATTGTCCTGAAGAGGGCAATCGCATTTTAAAAGAGAAACTAGGTACTTGTACACCTGATGAGTTTGCCTATGCAGAGCAAAAGCTTGAAAGGTGTTTACAAGGACGAAGAAATCCTAGAGAAAATGGATGATCTCTTAGATCTATTTGATGGCGTTTTTGGTGCGTGCTGAAAATGAGTATCCTGAGAACCATCCGTTGTGGGCGTACTTTGGAAGAAATCAACGCTGTTGAAAAAGGTAGCCCTTGAAGCAGATGAATTGTTAAAACAAGAGAAGTTTATCAAAAATCCGTGGCTCGGCGTTTTTGATTCCTTAGCAGAGTGGAGAACTCATCTATCTCGTAAGCAAAATCAACTGTATCCGATGCTTGAGGACCACGGCTTTGACCGTCCAACGCGCATTATGTGGACCTTTGATGATGCTGTGCGCGATGCTATCTCTGCATCCTATGCATTGCTTCGGGAAGATAAAGTATGAAGAATTCTAGCGTCTGTGCCAGAAACTTTGGCAAGAATTACGGATTTGAATTCTAAAGAACTAGAAGTCTTATTGCCAACATCTTATAAATTGTTGAGTGACGAAGAGTTTGTTCGAATGAGTAAAAATGACCATGAAATTGGTTATGCTATCATCAATGCGCCAGGTTTATATGTAGTGCCAGGTATTAATGATTCTGCGGCGCAATTGAATAGCAATAATTCAGCTCAAGGTGGTGCTGTATCTAACGAATTTTTAAATGATTTAGCCGGCTTGCTATCTAAATATGTAGGTCCTGTTGGGGCGCCCGTTGGTAAGGATGCAGTCCTCGATGTGGCAACGGGTAAATTGACATTAGAGCAAATTAATTTGTTGTTCCGTCATTTACCGTGCAGATTTATCCTATGTAGATGAAAATGAACTAGTTAAGTTCTACAGCGATACGGCACATCGTATTTTCCCTCGCAGTGCGAACGTTATCGGCCGTGAGGTGAAGAATTGTCACCCCGCAAAATCTGTTCATATAGTAGAAGAAATCGTAGAGAAGTTCCGTTCTGGCGAACAAAGCCAAGCGGAATTCTGGATTAATAAACCAGGCTTGTTCATCTATGTTATCTACACAGCAGTGCGCGATGAAAATGGTAAATTCCAGTCGTATTGGAAATGATGCAAGATGCACTCATATCCGTGAGCTCGAAGGTTCCCGTACATTGTTGACTTGGGATAAAACTGATTTTGTAGGCGATGGTGGTAAAGAAAAATCCTTGGCTCAAGAGGCAGCAGAAGAGGTAGAAGAAGAACCATTAACAACTGATGCAGATGGTCGATTCCATATCGATGCAAAAACAACATTATCTAATTCTAATTAAACAATCGTCCAGATATTGTAGATCATTTGATTTTCTTTAAATCCTAAAGTTTGAGAAATTAAAAACACCTATGGTAAAAGTAATGGCTAAGGTGGCAACAATCAAGATGATGGCAGAACGCATGGCGATTTTTGAGGTAGATGATCTAATTAGTAAAATCGATGCATTTATCAATAAAGATAAGAAATGATTGTATTTTTAAACGTGAAAGAGGCAAGTGCTTAGGACCTTGCCTCTTTTTTTCGTTTTTGCTATTTGACTAGTTGATTTGTACATATAACTAGTTACTTTGTAAGTACGTCTAGTTTTTAGGTGTTCCATTGCATACTAATAGTTTTATGCCGCTAGGTATTAATTTATTACATTACAAATGTGTTGCACTAATTCAAAAATAAACATACATTAATTTCCTATAAATCATCTGTTTTATGTATACAAATTTGATTGAAAAAGGGTAAAATAGAAAATAATGAAAGTATTTGCTTAGCAGTGTTTTTCATGTACAATATTACTTTTTACAAGAGAAATTACTAATATATTTTAAAGGTGAGGATCTAGATACTATGTCTACAAGACGCGTTTGGAAAGCAAAGTGAAATCAAAACAAACCCATTATTTTCTATGATGCGCAGTACAATTGAAACTGCATTCTATAGGGAACAATGTAACTCCTGTAACATCTGTAGGTACAAGCGTATCAATTAGCCTCTGAAGAGCCAGGTGTTATCATCCTCGATATGCCAGTATTTAAACCGTTAGAGCAAGGTTTGCCAGCTGATGCAAAGGTTCTTGTTACAAACGATGGTAAAACTACTGGCCGTTATGCTAAAGCTCGCCGTATTATTGGCGATGAAGGCATAGATGAAGTTGAACTCGCGAATATTGCACGTGATGCTGTATATGATAGCCGCAATAAAGAGTGGATTTCTGCGGAATCTATCGTTGGTCTTGATAAAAAATTCACAGCTCGTGCTCATTTAATGATTCCAAAAGATCACGCGTCTATTTTGTATTCTTGGCTTATGAACTTTAAGTTCTTTGATGCGGCTGTAAAAGAATTCTACAACGATAGTGTGGACATTCCGGAAGGCGATATCTATATTTACTCTGATCCTGACTATGTTGTGCCAGGTCATCCAGGCGGTCTTGCTATTTTTGATCCTGCTCATAACTGTGCCATGATTCTGGTATGCGTTATTTCGGGGAGCATAAAAAAGGTACGCTTACACTTGCGTGGTCTTTGGCAAATCGCTTTGATTATGTTGCATGCCACGGCGGTATGAAACGTTACAACTTTGAAGGTGGTAAAACATACACTATCGGTGTATTCGGTTTGTCCGGTTCCGTAAATCCACATACTGACTCATGAAAAACATGGTGGTCGATATGATATTTCTATCTTGCATGACGACGCGTATGTTATCAATACAAACGATTTGAGTTCTATTGCTCTTGAACCTACATACTTCGATAAAATGCAAGATTATCCGGTGGAACATCCTGCTAATGAATTCTTGTTAACACTACAAAATGTAGGCGTAACAATGGATGAAGATGGTCGCAAGGTTGTATTGGCCGAAGATGTGCGTAATAGCAATGGTCGTGCTATCAAATCTCAATTCTGGACAGATAACCGTGTAAACTACGTTGGTGAACCTGTTAATGCCATAGTATGGCTTATGAAAGATAAAACATTGCCACTATTCTTAAAGATTATGATCCAGTATTGGCATCTACTATGGGTGCAACGCTGGCAACTCGTCGTTCTACAGCGGAAAAACTGGATGCTCATGTCGATCCAAATGCACTCGTTATCGAACCTTACGCAAATCCATTCCGTACATATCCATTGGTTCGTGACTATGAAAGCTATAAAAAATTGTTCTGCGAATGTGGCGTTGAATGCTACATCATGAATACAGGCTTTTTCTTGGAAAATAAAATTCCTAAAGAAGTTACTCTTGATTTGTTAGAGCGTTTGGTGGAAGGTACATTGGAATTCAAACCATTCTGTGAATACGAAAATCTTTCCTATGTAGAGGTACCAGGTTTTGAACCTCCATTCGAAGTACGTGAATACCATCACCAATTACACCAAGCTTTCGAATTTCGTTATGACTATGTGGAAAAACTAAAGGTCATAAAACAGAATTACCTCAAGAAGTATTGGATGTACTAAATCTTAATGTGATCTAAAAATTAAAAAGGGCTGTAATAGAATGTGGCTCTATCGCATCCTATATGTAGTTCGTTTACCTTATAAGATATACCAAGAAATTTAGCTTTGTAAGACACTAAATTTCTTGGTATTTTTATTTTTCCCTCATGTATATGTAACATATATTTTAGTAATATATAGTTATAATAGAAATAATGTTTTATTATAAGACTTTGTATACGGACATAGTTATAAGGACTTCTATATGGACATAAAAGACATTAAATATATTAGTACCATCGTTGAGATGGCATCATTTTCAAAGGCATCTAAAAAATTATATATTTCTCAGCCGGCGTTGAGTCAGGGGATTCGTCGTATTGAAGCAGAGCTAGGAGTTACGTTGTTTGTTCGTGATCGCACAAAAGTCGTGCCAACTGCTGCGGCGTTACAAGTTGCAAAAGAGGGCATGCCGTTAGTTTTAAAGGTGGAGGCTTTAACGCAATCTATCATTAATCAAGGCACAGATGTAGCCTATCATGTGCGTATCGGCTTGTCTCAATTCTATGGACATCATATGCTTGGGAAAACATTGAAAAGCTTTCAACAGATTGAACCTTCTTGGGAGTTCCATGTTGTAGAGGAGAATCTCACTTTTTGGAACAGCAAATTTGTGATGGCTTAGTAGATGTAGGGTTATTTCCAACGCCGATTTATTCTCAGGATCTTGAAAGTTATCCCGTTTTAGATGAGCAGATTTTATTGGCCATTAGTGTGGAAAACAAGAAGGCCATAGATATTGCAGATTCTCTCATGACTAGTAATGGAATTCAAAAATCGCACCCTTTGGAGCATTTCCGTTTATTTTGCTAAGAGAGGACTCAAATTGCGGACGTTGGTAAACCGTCTATGTCAAGCGGAATCCTTTGTGCTAAAGCCGTAATTGGCGCTGAAACTTTAGATTCATGCCGGTCCTTGGTAGAAGATGATTATGGTATTACATTCTTACCGAATACTCTCAATAGCAAGGGGATGACGATAAGGTTAAATTCTATCCTCTTGCATCGAAAACTTTGTTTCCGTCAATTAGTTTCTTTGTGGCGAGGTCTGATAGGGCAAAAACGTTTTCATTTATCTGGTAGCACATATTATGCAGCAGTTTTGTAATGTATAGATATAAAAGATATTTAGGTGGCATATCCTGAGGGTTAGAGCATATTAATAAATTAATAATTAATACATAAATTAATACGTAAATCAATCAATAAATTATAGAGACTAATTCCTGTAAAAGTTTAGGAATTAGCTCTTTTTATTTATGAAAAGAAACTGAAAGAATCGAATTTAATAAATATTGTAATTATCATATTCTTAGATATAGATGCGTCAAAGAAATTTCTCAAATTTTAATTGACAAATGTCCTTTCAGAAAATATACTTATAGTAGTTTAAAAACATATTTAGGAGATAGGATTTAAAACCATCATTGTGGTGGGTTTAAATATAATTAAAAGTAGAATATGTTTTTTTGTTTATTTATTGGTTGGCTCTATGTAGGCTAGGAGGTTTCAAATGAGTAAAGATGTGAAAACAAAATACCCATGACCATAATCATGGTGAACAACATGGTCATGGTCACAATCATAATCATGAACATCATTGCCACTGTGGCGGTCGCGATCATCATGGTCACGACCACGATCATCAACATGACCACAATCATGACCATGGTCACGACCATAGTCATGCAAAGGCTCTTCCGACGGATAAATGGGTGCCACACACTCATGAACCAGGGGTACCTCATGAACATGGCGTAAATGACTATATGAAAGCCGTTGCTGAGTATCGTAAAACATGGCCTACAAAAACAAGATGTTATTGAACAAACACCAGATCCTGCGGTACGCGAAATGATTCTTCGCATGGAGCAAATCGGTTGCGATACAGTATTTGACCGTTTTGATAAACAACAACCACAATGTACATTCGGTATTGCCGGTGTATGTTGCCGTATCTGCTTCATGGGTCCATGTAAAATCACACCTAAGAGCCTCGTGGTGTCTGTGGTGCCGATGCTGATCTTATCGTAGCTCGTAATATGACACGTGCTGCTGCAGGTGGTTTGACTCAACATGGTGCGCATGCTCGTGAAATCTTGATTTCTTTGAAAGCGGCTGCTAATGACCAATTGGATATTCCAATTTTGGGGGAAGAAAAAATCCGTACTGTATGTAAAGCTTTCAATATCCCTGAAGAAGGTCGTTCCTTAAAAGAAGTGGCAAATGACTTGGCAGATGTTTTATTAGAAGATTTGAGCCGTGCATTACCTGGCGAATATAAAACAATTACTGCGATGGCTCCTGCTGAACGCCGCGAAGTTTGGAAAAACTTGGATATCTTACCTATTTCTGCATACAATGAAGCCTTCGATGCATATCATCGTACATGCGTAGGTACAGATGGCGATTGGGAAAGCAACATGAAGCAATTCTTACGTTGTGGCCTTGCTTTCACATTCACTGGCGTAGTGGCAGCGGATATCGCAACAGACGCATTGTTCGGGCAAGGTGGTCGTCGTACTTCCAAAGTTAACATTGGTGCCTTGAAAAAAGGGTATGTTAACATCGCTGTTCATGGTCACTTGCCAACATTAGTATCTCAAATTTGTACAATTGGTGCCTCTGAAGAGTATTTAGAAAAAGCGAAAGCTATCGGTGCCAAAGGCATCCAATTCTATGGTATTTGTTGCTCTGGCTTGTCCAGCATGTACCGCTACGAAAACGTTATTCCATTGTGTAATGCTATCGGTGCGGAACTTGTACTTGGTACTGGCGCACTCGATTGCTGGGTAGCTGACGTTCAAGACGTTTACCCTGCTATTATGGACGTAGCACGTTGCTTCAACACAAAAGTTATCACTACATCTGATGCAGCTCGTTTACCAGGTGCAGAACATATCGGCTACGACCACCATCACACTAACTTGGCTGAAACAAAAGAATTGGCTCGCAAAATCTTGGATCGCGCTCTTGAAGCTCATGAATTGCGTAAAGGTATGCCTGTATTCATTCCGCCATACGAAATCACTGCTGAAGTTGGTTTCTCTCCAGAATCCACTGTCAAACATTATGGCTCCTTCAAACCATTGGCAGAGGCTTTAAAATCTGGTAAAGTTCGTGGTATCGTAAACGTAGTAGGTTGTTCCAACCCTCGCGTTATCTACGAAAAAGCAACTGTAGATATCGTTGATACACTTATTAAAAATGGCTGTATCATCCTTACAAACGGTTGTGCATCCTTCCCATTGATGAAACTTGGCTATTGCAATACAGATGCTAACAAGAAATGTAGCCCTGCATTGCAAGAGTTCCTGGGTGATGATCAACCACCAGTATGGCATGTGGGCGAATGTGTAGATAATGCACGTTCCTCCGGCATCTTCGGTGGTATTGCTGCAGAACTCGGCCTTAATTTACCACAATTGCCATTTGCTATGTCTAGCCCTGAATGGTCTAACGAAAAGGGGATTGATGCATCCCTTGGCTTCCGCTTGATGGGGATTAACTCTTACCACTGTGTTGAGCCACCTACACAAGGCTCTGATGCCGTTACAAAATGGCTTAAAGAAGATACTAAGGATATCTTAGGCTCTGTTATGTATGTAAATACGGATCCTGCTAAAGTAGCTGAGAAAATCTTGGCAGATATCGATGAAAAGCGTGCTGCTTTAGGTTGGGCTGAAGTAAAAATAGTTTATCTTTTTGATAGATTATAATTTGTAGTTAAGTATAAAACACCCTCTATAGATCTTATAGTTATTATGACTATTAGAATTAAGAGGGTGTTTTTTATTGTTTGTGGATCAGATTTTTACTAGTCTTGTATTAGCCGTAGTATAATGTACCAATTGTTTTTAGACCCTATTAAAAGTGTGATGGTTTCACCATCTTCAGGCACTGCTACATGGCTTTCAATGTTGGTGCCTTTGATAAATTTGCGCACATCCTCACGACTTGTTGCAGTATGATTAACTGTATCCATGTGAACCGCGATGATTTTTAGCCTCTGGTTTGCGTACTACCATGCGAGCAATATCTTTTGTGCCCATAATAATACTATCTTCAAAGCCTAAAATTTGAGCATATCCAGTGTTCATAATAATAACGTTAGGGTCGAAGCGAAGGAGGGCCTTCTCTACATCACTTGTCCAAACTGTATCGCCTACAAGGTACACAGTTGGTTCGTCCTGTCACTTCAAAAATAACGCCCATCGCATCGCCTGCTAATGGTGCGAGAACTGGGATTTGCATACATTTCTACAGTGCCGTGAGAGCCACCTGTTTTTCTTAATGTGATACCATTAAACTCTAGACTTTCAAAAATAATGCGTACATCATTAAAGCCTTGTGACGTAATAAGTTCTTTGTCCGCTGTATTTTGTACAAAAATAGGAAGTGATTTTGGAATAGATTTAATTGCCGTATCATCCCAATGATCGAGATGTGTATGTGTAACTACTGCTGCAGTTATATCGCTTTAATAGATTGTCTATTGATACAGGCAAATCAACCATAGGCATTCTCTGCTGATAGTTAAATGTTCCCTTCAAAGCCAGGGATAAGTATCTTTTGGTGCTAAGAATGGATCAATAAAAATGTTGTGTTTATTTTATTGTTAGTTTTCCCGTTGCATTTCGAATGTGAGTATATTGTGTCATAGTTATCTCCTTAATTGAAATATTGTTGGTTTAGTTGAATAGATTACTATTTGTAATCTCTAGAATTAGTGTACCTTGTTTTGTTATACTAGTCTCAACAATAATTAACACTCTGTTTATTAATAGACACATTGTATAAAAGTGTCTATATTGGAGGTTTTATGATAACTCGAAAAGAAATGACACGTAGGTTGTTAAAAGAAGGGTTGCTTAGTTGTTTAGAGAACCATTCTTTTGAGTCTGTAACAGTAACATTGTTGTGTAAAACGTCAGGTATAACTCGTTCTACTTTTATTTACACTATAGTAATATCATGGAAATTGTGGATGATTTAGTGGATGATGCAATTGCTTATTCAAAGCCCAGGAATGGTAGATAATAATAATTTACAAACTATAGCTAAAACCTTATCAGCTGCTTCTGATTCTGTGTCATTGAGAGAAGCATATGATTCTATTTTTGATAGACTGCCGTTATGTCAGCGTATTATACGACATAAAAAGTATTTACCTTTATTTCTGGATGAGCAAATTGCAGAATATGTATTACAACGCATTATACGGCGTGAAAAAGATCGGCAAGAGGCTCGTTATGGCAGAAGCACTTGGGGTTTCATTTGATGTGGGTGTATCCGTTTTTGTATTTTTAGTACATGGACTATACGCTATTAATAAAGAATACAAGTGGTCTCAGAGCGATAAGTGGTTAGAAGCTCAGAAAATTATTTTTGAACTCGTTTATCGTGGTTTACAAAGTAAATAGTATTCATACCCGCTTATGTTTTAGTATTCTATGAAGTTTTTGATACAACGAAAAAGGACTCCATTTGGGAGTCCTTTTTCATGTAAGAAGTGTTAGTATTAATATCAAATGAAACATGTATTTAAACAAGTAGTAGGTTTGGGGTTAGTATTACTTGTCAGGGAGATAAATACACGTACGGCAAACCAGGGAATTGTTACCTCTATCTATCATTTGACATTATCATTATAGGAATGGTAAATGAGTTAAAATGAAGAAATTTAATAAATTTCTTTAAATTTCTATATTTGTAAAAACATGGTAATTAATTTTAATTATTGTTGATAAATATGGGACAATTTTGGTATTATATAAAGGAGAGATTGTATATTTTATAAAGGTTTATCTACATTAAGCTTTTTATAAAATATACAGCTCGATAGCATGAGAGGGGCAGTCATATGAGTAAAATATTCACCATATTAACACTTTTGTGGCTACTCAGTATAGGGGGGACTACTAACGCAACGGACTGGTACTATGTTGGACCAGATGCATCAGGAAACCAATTATTTATTGACAATGACAGTGTACAGAAGAGTGATTACGATGCGCTTTTGTGGCTGCGAGTTAATGAACTGGGTGGCGACGAATTGCGATATAAAGTTTATATCAGTAGATATAATCGAACCATGGAAACATTGAAGGTAGATGCGTACATGTCAGACGGGACGCCGTATGAGAATGTAGAATTTAATGAGAATCCTGAGCCCATTGCAGGGAACACAAATGGTCAAGCCATTTATATTTTATTATGGAAATAAAAGAACCATCTAGTACAGCAAACTAGATGGTTCTTTTTATATATAAAATATTTATAAAGCATTAGGAATATTTATATATACTACATCCTCTAGATGTGGAGAATGGTATATATGAGGTTTTTAGACTTGAGCTGTAGTGCGAGTCAACTCCAAGTCTTGAATCATTTGGAGATCGTCTTGAGGTGAACGACCGCCAGTAGTTAAGTAGCCACCAACCATGATACCGTTTAGGCCACCTTTTTAGAGCATAGCTTGTAAGTCTCGTAGATTTACTTCACTGCCACCTGCAGTCCGTATCAATGCGTTTGGCAAGATGAAACGGAATACGGCGAAGTGCGTAAGATATCCAATGGACGTAAAGCTTCGTTGCTTTCAAATGGAGTCCCTTTAACAGGATTCAAAATGTTTAATGGCACGGAGTCAATATGTAAACGTTTAAGTTCGAACGCCATTTCTACGCGTTGTTCTAATGTTTCGTTGAGCCCAAGGATACCGCCAGAGCAAACACGGATGCCTGCTTTTTGTGCATTATCTATGGTAAACATTTTGTCTTCGTAGGAATGTGTAGTACAAATATCTGGGAAGTGACTAGGTGCCGTTTCGATATTGAGTGGTATCGAGTAACGCCAACTTCTTTTAATTTGAGTGCTTGTTCGTAAGTTAACAACCCAAGGGAACAGCAGATTTCAAGACCAATTTCATTTTTGATACGGCCTAATACATGGATGATTTGATCAAATTCATCAGGGTTATTAGTATTACGACCACTTGTTACGATGGAAAAACGAATTGCACCAGCCTCTTTAGCTTTACGTGCTGCTTGGAGAATGCTTTCTTCATCCATGAAAGGATACTCCTGAACGCCTGTGTTGTGGTGTGCGGATTGAGCACAAATTTACAGTTTTCAGGACATTTGCCGGACCGAGCATTAACAATGGCACATACATCCACAGAATTATCATTGAAAATGTTGGCGAATTTTATCAGCCATAGCGAGTAGAATCATGGTATCATCATCTGAAGTATGAATCAGCTCGATTGCTTCTTCTTTTGTAATTTCGCCGCCGTTCATGATGCGGTTTGCAATGGTAAGAATTTTTTCGTATGTACCCACTTGGGATGGTTGTTGATCTATAAACAGCCATAATAGCCTCCGGTAAATTGTTAACTTAATAAAAACATAATATATTGACAATTTGATTGTAAACGTTCACGTATAAATTGTCAACTTAATACATGAATTGGTTAACAAAAATAATAACATGTTATGGTTCATATCTTATGAGAAAAGAATATGAGCTTATCTTATAATTTATACTTTATTAATAGTTAAGAGAAAGTTTAGTTTAACTATATCTTTTTGATGCTAAATGATAGTTATTTTTAACTTATCTTTAAGGTTTTGTAGTATAATAAAACTATTGTAATTACTATATATAACTATAATAAAAAAATATTAATGGAGGAGTGGATATAGATGCAGCCGTTTCGATTTATACACTGTGGTGATCTGCATTTAGGGGCACCCTTTCAATATGCTACAGGTATTAGCAATGCTGTTGATCGCGCCGTAAGTGAAGCAACCTATGTAGCCTTAGATAAAATTATTGATACTGCTATTACAGAACATGTGCATGCTGTCGTAATAGCTGGGGATATTTATAATAGCGAAGACCATAATTTGAGGCTCAAGTCCGTTTTGTGCGCGCCATGTATCGCTTGGCTGAGCATCGTATTGATGTCTATATGGTACAAGGTAATCATGATCCTGCTGAAAGCTGGAAAGCGCAACTGCAGATGCCAGATAATGTCCATATATTTTCTAGCGAACAGGTACAGCGTTTCCCGCTCATCGTTAATAATATAGAAATTGGTGGCGTATATGGCATTAGTTGTGGTCATGGTAATGAAAGCGACAACTATGCTCGTCAATACAGAGCTTTTGAACGGGATGAGTTTTCCCTTGCTGTCATGCATGGTACTGTAGGGTTCTAGTGTAGGCTCTGAAAATCATAATGTAACAGGACCTTGTAACTTAACTGATTTAACAGAGGCTGCCATGGATTATTGGGCATTGGGCCATATTCATAAATCTCAAGTTCTTAGCGAGGAACCTCTCGTAGTTTATGCGGGTAATTCGCAAGGATTGCATCGTAAAGAACATGGACCTAAAGGATGTTATCTTGTATCCGTATCTCATAATGGTCATTGTGATTTGAGATTTATCGACACCTGTGCTGTTCGATTTGAGGAAATCAAAATCGATATTGCTGGCATGCAAAATGAAACAGATTTCTTAGAGATTTTGCGGCATAAAAAAGAAAACTTGCGAAAGCAACATAAGAAAAACATCTTGCTATCCCTCGTTTTGTCCGGAACGGGACCTCTACATCGCCTATGTACGCAAGAGGAGATTCGAAAACTATGGTTGCAAGAGTCTCAAAATGAAGAGAAAGGCAAATCTATATTCGTTATGCCTTACCGTATTATTTCTAATACACGACCTAGTATTAATCTAGTTGAACGACGTTTATTAACAGATGTAGTAGGTGATTACTTGCGTGCTTATGACGATATGGTAGATGGGGATGCGATACAGACTGCGCGTCAAATCATGGCTAATCGTCCTGAATTTAAGCGCTTAGGCGCATATGCCGATTTATTGAGTGATGAATTATTGGCACGAGCTTTGAAACGTTGTGAAATTGAAGGTGTTACTGTGTTGATGGGGGCTAATGATGAACATTAAACGTATACGATTTGATGAATTTGGCCCGTATCGCGACTGGTCTTTCACCACGGGTGACAATGGGGTTCAACTCATGTATGGCCCTAATGAAAGTGGTAAAACATCCTTGCTCGAAGGGATGCGCACCTTGTTAGTTGGCGGTACTCATAAGGCTTATGGCCCTATGACGGGGGCCCTTGATGTGGACCGTAATGGTGAAAGTTACTATATCGGTCGTAAGGGTAAGCAGTTAGACTTTTACAGCCCTGGTCATCCTGCCATCCATGAAGAGCCGGCTCAACATTGGTGGCATGGCATCGATAAAAAAACATATAACCGCATATTTGCGTTAACATTAGACGATCTACAAGGCCTTGATGTATTACAAGAGGTAGAGGTTCGTTCTCGATTCTTTGGCGCCGAAGGGGGAGAACACTTAGGTGGAGCTGTTAAGGATGTTGAAAAAGGGGCTACAGACCTACTTGTAGCATCCTCGAATGGTAAACGTCGCATCAATGTATTGATGGATGAGCTTAAAGAAAACCGTCAAAAGTTGAGTCAGTTGGCGGAGCATGAAGCGCAATATGTGGAATTACAAACCGTCTTTCACAGTACGGAGCAAACCGAAATGGAATTGCAAAATCAGTTGAAAGAATGGAAGGAATATCGGGATGGTATCGATGTAGTATTGCGTGCGTGGGATACATATCGTCGCAGTGAAGAGGCGCGTATGCACATGCAGCAGTATAATAGTGAGCTCGCCTTGAGTCGTGATGAGTTCCTACGTCTTGATGAAGAAATAAAACGGGCTCGCGACAATATGCAATTATGGCAGGAAAAGGAAGCGGCATTGATGCCCGCTAACTTTAGTCCTGATAGCCCATTTGGAACTTACGGCCAAGATATTGAAGATCTTATTCAACAAGGTGCTAAATGGGAGCAATTACGCCGTGAGTGCGAAGAAGGCGATGCGTACATCCGTAAGGTTAGAGAACAATTAGAGTTTTCACGCACCCTACATTCTGCGTGGCGTCACGATGAGCCAATGGCAGAAGACATCAATTGGTTTGATGGAGAACGTTTGGCAAGTCGTTTGCGCACCGCAAAAGAACAACTTTTACATTGGCAAGACCGCAAACCTGCAGAGGCTACCGATGAGGTGCCGACGGCGAACCTTGATGGTGCATCCTTACCTAACTTTAGTGAAGAAGAATTAGCTAAAAAAGAATATTTAGAACGTGAATTAGATCGTATCTTAATGGATATAGATCGAGTAGAGAGCTAGACGGAATAGTTATGGTTCAGACGCACAGCCCTACAATTCTGCCAAAATGGCTACAACGCATTAGTGGTATAGGTGCTGTTATAGCTGTATTGGTAGTATTAGCAGGCCTGTTGGTTCTTGAATCTGCATTATATACTATAGGTGGTTTTATTTTCTTGATTCTATCTATGGGGCTATTCTGGTATGCTACATGGAGGCTTCATAATGGTAACTCTGATGTGTCTAAATTAAACTATGAGTTACAAATTTTATCCTCCCGTAAATCCGATGTAGAGCATCAGCTAGAGGCTTTGATCAAGGCTGCTACGCCTACAGCGAGTCCTGTACCATCCTTAGAAGGGGTGGCACATCTTGAACGTTGGATTCAAGAAGGTCATACACTACAAGGCATTTACGATGAAGCTCTCGCAGCATGGCAAAACTGGTTACCCCGAGGGGCGGCTAAGAGTCTCGATGAAGATGATTTCTTTGGTCTCAAACATGAATATGATCAATATCATGAGCAACTACGTACTATAGAAGGCTATGAAAAGCGTTTAGCGGAGCATAAAGAAGGTCTACGCATTATTGAAGACCAAGCGATGGCTTTGTGGTATAACCTTGGGATAGAGTCGCCAGTATCTCCAACAGAGCTAAAACGCATTTATAACCAATATAAGAACTTTCAACAAAAATAAAGATTGTATGGGAACAAAAGGAAGCACAACGTAAAGCTTCCGCAATGAATACGATAATTGGCATCGTAAGGAAAAAGAGCTACTCCTTCGTCAACAAGAACTGCTCCATAAAGCGGGTATGGAAAGTTCCAACGAGTATCGTCAACATCTTATCGATGAGGACCAATATAAACAGTGGCAAACCATCTACAAGCAAAGTCAGGTGCAGCTTGATTTGCTTGCTCCTGATGCGGAGAATAAAGACCTGTTCTATCGTCGTTTGCGAGAAGGCAACAAAGATAACTGGTTGGATGAATTGGCTCACTCTGAGCGTGAAATAGCCTCTATCGAAGATAAATTGGCTACCTTGTACGAGCGTCGCGGCCAAATCGTTGAAGCCATGCGTACACTTGGTTCTGACCAGGAACAACACCAAATGTTGCAAGAACGAGAGGCTTTACAAAGTGAATTAGAGTCTGCTCTCGAAGATTGGGCTACGCAAGTATTGATAAGTCATTGTATGGATAAGGCTCAACAATCATATGAACAAGAAAAACAACCTCATATGTTAGAGCTTGCCTCCTCTTATGTTGAAAGACTAACTGGTGAGAGGTATACGCTTGATATTCTAGGTATCAATAAAGGGGTAGCACTTATCAACAATAATGAGGGAACGACTAGAACTTAAATTTTGGTCCAGTGGTCTAGCTGACCAAGTATACTTGGCCTTGCGTCTCGCTTTAGCAAAAGGTATTCTCTTATCAAGTAGAATCCTTGCCGATTATCTTGGACGATATTTTGGTGCGTTTTGACGAAAATCGTCAACGTAGTGCTTTAGAATTATTGGCTGAGCTTGGGAAAAATCAACAGATTTGGCTCTTTACTTGTCAACGCTCCGTATATGATATGGCTCAATCTATTATGGGCATCGATTGCCATAGATTGAGTCGTAACTAAATGAATTTCAGACTTGAATTAAAGACTCAGTCAAATTAAAGTGGTAATGAAATAATAATCCCTGTGGAGGCATATGCTTTCTACAGGGGATTATTAGGGATATAAAGAATAAATAATGTAAGTGATTGTAACTAAAGTAACTGTTTTTAGTTACACATAGTGTGTTAGTATACATTTAGAACGAAAGGGGTTGGGTACTTGAACACAGCATATTTGGACATGATCCAAGGAAAGAACCCTGGTGTAACGCCTGTGTGGTATATGCGACAAGCTGGTCGTAGTCAAGCGGAATATCGCAAAATCAAAGAAAAATATACTTATTTGAAATTACAAAAGAACCTGAGCTATGTGCTCGCGTTACGGAATTACCTGTTAAGGAATACGGCGTCGATGCGGCGATTCTCTACAAAGATATTATGAGCCCCATGGTGGCTATGAATGTAAATGTAGAGCTCAAGGCTGGTGTGGGGCCTGTATTTAGCACGCCTATCCGCTCTATGGCTGATGTGGATAAATTAGAAACCTTTGATCCTACTAAAGGTGAGATTATATTGCGAAAACGATTACATTATTAACTTCTGGCATGCTCGACGTGCCGCTCATTGGTTTTCTGTGGGGCACCGTTTACTATTGCGTCCTACCTTATCGAAGGGGGACCAACGAAAAACTACAATAAGACTCGCGGTATGCTCATCGGTGCTCCAGATATGTGGAATGCACTGATGACTAAAACTGGCGGACATGTCCATTGCGTACTTGTCTATGCAAGCCGAAGCGGGTGCTAATGCACTTCAAATCTTTGACTCTTGGGTAGGTGCTGTTAATGCAGACCAGTATAAACAAGGAATTTACCCTCATATGGAGCGGATCATAAAGACTGTGAAAGCTAAATATCCTCATTTGCCAATGGCCATGAATGGTGTTGGTACGGATCATTTGGTGTCTATTTGGTCTCACTTGCCTTTAGATGTCATTGCCCTTGATTGGCGTAGTTCCATCGTTATGGCAAACGAGCGTGGCGTAACACAAACGGTACAAGGTAACTTAGACCCGGCGTATTTGTTCGGAGACGAAAAAACATTGGCCCGCGAAGTGGATCGCATCTTGCTCGACGGCGTTCGCTATGGGCGCCATATCTTTAATTTAGGTCATGGCGTATTCCCAGAGGCAGATCCTCAAAAACTTCATTGGCTAACGGACTATGTGCATGAACGTAGTCGTGAGATTTGGACTCAAGAGGGGTAAATTAGTGAAAGTAGAAAAAAAAGGATTATTATTCCTGTCTTATGGTAGCCCTTCAAGTAAGGATGATTTAGTACCCTATATGACGAGTATTCGTCGTGGCCGTGTACCAACGGAAGCAGAGCTTACAAATCTCACTAAGCGTTATGATACAATCGGTCAATGGGAAAATATTGAGCTTCAAACTATGGCAGAGTGCCAATATAAAGCCCTGCTTACTCTGTTGCCAACTATGCCTTCCGCTATTGGTTTTTTACACATGAAACCATCCATTGCAGATGCGGTTGACTGCTTAGTCCAGCAAGGAGTGGAGCATATTATCGCTATTGTAACAGCTCCATTCTTCACCGCTCTCGGTACTGGAGCTTATGAAAAACAAGTGCAAGCAGCCATTTCAAACCATGATAATGTGACATTTGACTTTATCCGTTCATGGTGGGATCAACCAACTTTTAAGGAATACTGGGTAAAAGCACTTTCAAAGTGTGTGCATAATGCTAAAGATGTATTCGTTATTTTTAGTGCGCACAGTATACCTCTTATCAATAATCATGATGGCGATTCGTATGCGTTAGCTTTAGAGGAAAGCGCTAAAGAGATTGCTGAATATTGTAAATTACCGAACTGGACTGTGGCATGGCAAAGTGCGGCTCCTCATGGCCAATGGTTGGAACCTACCGTAGAGGATGCAATCAATGAAGCTTTACAAACTGGTGCTACTCGCATTGCTTTTGTACCATTTGGATTTGTAAGCAATCACGTTGAGGTACTGTACGATAATGATGTGGAGTGTAAAGAACTCGTTGAAGCAAAGGGCGCAACATATATGCGTGCACCCATGCCAAATTGTAATGAAACATTTTTACAAGCAATGGCGAGTGCAATAATAGAAAGGATTCATTCGTGAACGTAACAATTGTGGGCGGTGGCTTAACAGGGCTAACAGCGGCTTATTATTTAGGTCATGCAAAGCCGGAATGGACCATTACTCTTTTCGAACAAGCACCACGATTTGGTGGGAAAATACAAACGCAACGTGTGGATGACTTCGTAGTGGAACTCGGTCCTGACTCCTATTTGGGTCGTAAAACAGAAATGACAGATCTCGTGCATGATCTTGGACTAGGTGATACCCTTGTGTCTAATGAAACAGGTCAAGCCTTTGTATATGATAAGGGCTCTATCCACCCAATTCCGGGCGGCTCCATCATGGGCATTCCTACGGAAATGATGCCCTTTGTGAAAGCAACACTCATTTCATGGCCTGGTAAATTGCGTGCTGGCCTAGATTATTTTAAGAAACCATACCAACTCGATAAAAATGGGGATGTATCCATTGGTCATTTTTTTCAAATACCACTTAGGACAAGAAATGATGAATAAACTCATCGAGCCCCTATTAGCGGGTATCTATGGTGGCGATATTTATAAAATTAGTCTATTGTCGACATTCCCTCATTTTATTCAAGTAGAACAAAAATATGGGAACATGGTAAAAGGTATGATGGCTGCTAAGATGAGTCACTCCAAAGCGGGTGTCTCTAAGGCCGCCAAAGGGGCTGTTACTGAAGGGGATGTTCCTCGAGCTGGTAAAGGCACCATGACGGACCGTCAATTTGAAAGTCACGAAGCTAAGACTAGTCAAGATACTTCTGCTGGTAATAGTGTAAACGGTTCTAGCCATGTGACAAAGACTAGTTCTAATCATCAGTCTGCTAAGACACAAGCGGATATGGAAAGTCGAAAGGGTACTGCTGCTCAATCTGGCATGTTCCGTCAATTGACAGGTGGACTTGAAAGCGTGATTACCGCTATCGTCAAGGCTATGCCTAGTAATGTACAGTTGCATACAGGTGCGCTAGTTTCTGATATTCGATATATTGATGGTGTATATGCAATCGATGTAGTGAAGTCGTGTAACGATTCTTGTGGCTGTCAATCTACGGCAGACCATGTGATTATCACTACACCGCCGGCAACATATACTCAATGGTTCAAGGATGATGCGGGTTTTGATTTCTTGCGATCCATGGAGCAATCTAGTTGCGCCATTGCTATTATGGCCTTTGATAAAAGTACCTTTGATGGTGATTTAAAAGGATCGGGTCTGCTTATTACCCGTAATACGGATACACCTCTTACAGCGTGTACTATTCTTAATCAAAAATGGCCTCAAACTACCCCTGATGATAAGGTGGTTTTGCGCGTCTTTATTGGTAAGCCAGGTAATGATGTAGTAGAACGACTCAGTGAAGCGGAACTTTCAGAATTGGCAGTCAAAGAAATTCAGCATATTATGAATTTTTCTGCCAAGCCAGAGTGGGTGCGCATCAATCGTCTCATTCACTGCATGCCTCAATATAATGTAGGGCATCGTGCAGGTATTAAAGTCGTACGTGAACATGTAGCCGAGCAGTATCCAAATCTACACCTCATCGGCACACCTTTTGATGGAATCGGGATCCCTGACGGTGTAAAACAAGCAAAAGAACTCGTAGAAAAACTTGTGAATGACAAGTAAAATAGTGACTTGCTTAAAAGAGTTAGTACAGTATTAAGCGACATAGGATTATCTCAGCCTAAAAAGCAGTAATTTAGTCTTAACTAAAGAATATACTAATAAAAATCTCAATAGAAACTAAATTGAAAAGACTCTATATGCTATAATAGTGAGTGGAGTCTTTTGATTTCCGTAATTATAGATATACATTATTATTTTGATATAATCACCATAGATAGGAGTGATCATAATGGGAAAAGCAATCCCTACGGTAGAAGGTTGGCATAGCCAACACATGGTATTTGCCATGGATTTCAGCGCATGGAACTGCTTCACAGAGGATGAAAAAGTAGCAGCGCGCAATGAATTAAAAGCATTCTTAGCCGACCTTGAAGCTAAACATCAAGCTAAAGAAGGTAGCTATGCATTCTATGATTGTAATGGAGCAAAAGGGGATTTAATCTTATGGATTCTCGGTCCATCCCTTGAATACTTGGCTCAAGTAGAACGCAAATTCCGTCGCCTTGCCATTGCAAGCGTATTAGTACAAACGTATTCCTATACATCTGTAACAGAAGTAAGCACCTATGTTAAGGCCAAGTTAGATACAGAGGAGGTTAATCAAAAATTATATCCTCATGTACCTCGCGATAAATATATCTGTTTTATAATATGAGTAAAAACGCGAAGGTGATGACAATTGGTTCATGTTACCACCGCAAGAACGCGGAGCCTTGATGAAATCTCACGGTGAACTTGGAAACATACTTGGACGTTTTATCTGAATTCACCACAGGTGGCTGTGGCTTAGATGACTGGGAATGGGGTATTACCATCTTTAGTAACGACGACATCCAATTCAAAAAAATCGTATATGATATGCGCTTTGAAGTAGCCAGTGCAAAATACGGCATCTTCAGCGACTTCTACGTTGGTACCATCATCGACGACGCACTACTAGAAGAAATCTTTGGATAATAAAAGAGCCTGCAATGCAGGCTCTTCTTTATATTTAATTCATATATATCGATAAATAACTGCTTATTGTATCGTATGTTTGTTCAGATTATAATGTTGTTAAGGTAGTCGGCGAGGTTGGGCCTCTCTTCGTTATAGAAGGGGTGAGCTAATGAGTGACTTTGAACTTATTACAGTTATTACTGGAATCTTGACGCTAGTCATTTCCTTTGGAGCACTTATAGCGCTTATTTGCCTCACAAAAAGCAAATAGCCCCTCCGTTACCAAGTGTAATTAGATAAACAGAAAGGCCATTTCCTAATAGTTTTGTTTTTTTGAGATGCCTGACGTTCCTACTCGTCTGACTATCTATTTATATTATAGAGATAAAGGTATATATCGTCAAATTAGAATGAATGGACTGCTTGCAGTCCATTTTTCTCCCTCAAAATGAAGGGCTATAATTTTTGAGGGAGAAAAGTTTTGATATACGCACTATACTTCGTAAAATATAATTCACATATATCGAGTATCGCATTCATGACTATATTTCTCATAAAAGAGAACCCCGCATCGATCCGACTTACGAGGTCTCTGCCCCTTAGAGCCGCAGAAACCTGATAAACATATGAGGAGAGATGCTGAGATTTCTTTATCGACTTCAGTATGACGAAAAACGTGAATGTATGAGTTTTGTTGGAGTCTGTTCAGTGAACGTAAATTTTCTGTTCCAGAAAATTATACGTTCATGTTTGCGCTTTTACGCACATAGAACCAGTAGCACACAGATACAGTTACAAGGTTGAACGCAAGTAATACAGCAAAGGCTGGGTGAATATTGCCGAACATGGAATATACAAAGCCGAAGATTTTAGGAGTAATGAAGGCACCGTATGCAGCTACAGCGGCTACGAAACCTGTAATTAAAGAGGAGAGCAATGGATTGCCAAATACGTGTGGAATCATACGGAATGTTGCACCGGTAGCAAAACCACAGCATACAAAGGTTAATACGGACATTGCAAAGAAGAATGGGAAGTTGTGCATATCTACACCAACTGCAATTAATGCGGTGGATGCACATAAGCCGATAAGACTAATAAAGGTAACTTTTGTACCACTATTGATTTTATCTGCTAACCAACCACCCACAGGACGAAGGGCACCTGCTACGAGTGGACCTACAAATGCGATAGAAGCAAATGGAATTTCAGGGAATTCTTTGCCTACTAATAGACCAAGTGCTGCTGCGTAACCAGAGAATGCACCGAAAGAACATGTATAGAGCAATGTTAGCGCCCATGTGTGCTTGTTACCAAAGATTTGTACGAGGTTTTTAGGATTTGGTTTTTCTAGAGGTAGGTTATCCATGAAGCGAGTCATCAATGCAAGGATAACAACAAGAGGTACAACCCACATGAAAGCTGCATTAGCTAGATATACTGCGTTGCCCTTAATAATTGTTGGCGTTACACCAAATACACTACCTAAAGCCGCAGATCCCATAGCAAATGGAGCTAGGAAGTAGATTACAGAAATACCAAGATTACCAACGCCACCGTTGATACCAAGAGCTGTGCCTTTTTCAGATTTAGGGAAGAAGTTACCAATGTATGCCATAGAGGATGAGAAGTTGGCACCTGCTAAAACCGATAAGGGCTGTTAAAATCATAAATGTCGCATAAGAAGTTGTTGTATCTTGTACAGCAAAGCCGAGCCACACAACAGGAACTAATAAGATAATTGTGGAAATAAATGTCCAGTTTTTACCGCCTAACAGTGCTGGCATGTATGTGTATACAAATCGCAATGTGGCACCTACTAGGCCTGGTAAGGCAGCCAATGTAAATAATTGATCAGTAGTAAAGTTAAATCCAGCGCTATTTAGCTGAGCCGCAATGGTTGCCCATAAGTACCAAACACAGAATGAAAGTGTTAAAGGCAATAGTGGATATAACGAGGTTTTGTTTAGCAATTTTTTTGCCAAACTTTTCCCAAAATTCCGGATTCTCCGGTTGCCAATTAGCCACGATTTCGCTGCGGCTTGCACCTACTTGAGGCATTTTTAGTTCGTTCATTTTGAACTTCTCCTTACTGTAACAACTATACACGTAGACAAGAAAAATATATAAGATTATATATAGTATATATATATAAATAGTAAAATCTAAAGAATTTCCATAGAAAGCATTCGATTTACTTACAAAACTGCGTTATAATTATTGTAGCATTAATATTTTTCAATGTCTTACATCACAGATATATTATATAGTGTAATGTGAATGTGATGTAAAAACACACATATTCTGGAAATTAATAAGTTATAATAATCATATATATACGAAAAAGTATATAGTATAGGTACTTTTACTATAAATAGATTAGTATAACTAATGGATTTTGTTATAAAAGTACTGTGGAGTGATAATGGTATGGATCAAAAATTAATTAACCAATTGCTTGCTTTGCCGGGTGAGGAACTACATCTTAAAAAGGTGATTTTCTCTTCCGTGAGGGGGACAAAGGCAAGATCTTTTACGTAGTAGTAAAAGGTAGAATGAGCATTAAAAGAAAGTTCGAAGCTAGCGGACACATTTTTGCGTTGCGTTTAGTAGGACCGAATAATGTAATTGGTGAGGTTCCGTTGTATGAGGAGAACACTAGATCATATGTGTTCAACGCCATTGCTCGGGAGGATTGCTCTGTTTATTGTATACGCTATGATGTGTTGGAAGGGCTAGTGCAAAAGACCATTCATTGGCCATTGCGATGATGAAAAATCTACACTTTACATATGCGTCGTCAACAGGCAAAATACCGAGACTTGCTACTTACGGCAAGAAGGAGCATTCTATTCTACCTTGTTGCGCTTTAGCCAATAGTTATGGTGTAAAAGCGCGAGGATGGTATCTTTATTGATATTGCCCTCAACAAATCAAGAGTTGGCTGAGTTTGCTGCCACATCAGAGAAAGTTTAAATCGCATGTTAAGTGAGTTACGTAAGTTAGGCTATGTAGCCTATGACAAACACCATCTAGTAATCTGTGATTTTGACGCTTTAATCGGATTACTTGATTTAGAGGTTGATGGTATCGACCCTAATATTAGTAATATCGAATAACAGGATTTTCTCCCTTGTGTTAGCACATCTAGCACAAGGGATTTTTTTGTAGTTTTGAAGGAGGACACGAGATGAGCTTGTTGTCTCAAAAGTTTAAGTTTCTTCGTAAGAAGGAAGTATCTCCAAGTGGTCATCAAATCACAGAAGATGGTGGTCGCGAGTGGGAAAATTTTTATCGTGACCGTTGGTCCTACGATAAAGTAGTCCGTACGACTCATGGTGTAAACTGTACTGGTTCTTGTAGCTGGAACATTTATGTTAAAAATGGTGTTGTAGCTTGGGAAAATCAAGCAACTGATTACCCTGAAACACCAGATGATATGCCGGATTACGAACCACGTGGGTGCCCTCGTGGTGCGACCTCTCTTGGTATCTCTATAGCCCTTTGCGCGTAAAATATCCTTATGTACGTGGCGAATTGGCTGAGCTTTGGAGAGAAGCAAAGAAGAATGCTAAGAACCCAATCGAAGCTTGGAAATCTATCGTAGAAGATCCTGAAAAAGCGAAAAAATATAAGTCTGCCCGTGGTATGGGTGGCTTTGTGCACTCACATGGGATGAAGCAACAGAAATCACTGCAGCATCCTTACTATATACAGCAAAAACTTACGGCCCTGACCGCAACGCAGGATTCTCGGTAATTCCTGCGATGTCCATGTTGTCCTATGCAGCAGGGGCTCGTTTCCTTAACTTGATGGGTGGTACACCATTATCCTTCTATGACTGGTATGCCGATTTGCCACCTTCCAGCCCTCAAGTTTGGGGGGAACAAACTGATACACCTGAATCTGGTGATTGGTATAATGCTGGTTACATCATGACGTGGGGTTCTAACGTACCGTTGACCCGTACGCCAGATGCTCACTTCTTGACAGAGGTTCGTTACAAAGGTACTAAAGTAGTATCCGTGTCTCCTGACTATGCGGAATCTACAACTTCTTCCGATGCATGGCTCAATGTAAAAGCTGGTACCGATGCGGCTCTTGCAATGGCAATGGGTCACGTTATCCTAAAAAGAATATTACATCGACAAAGAAACTCCATACTTCAAAGAGTATGCAAAAGAGTTCACAGATATGCCATTCCTTGTACGCGTTGAAGATATCAACGGCACAGTTCAACCAGGCCGTTTCTTGAATGCTAAGGACTTAGGTCGCCAAGAGGAAGGCGCTGACTTCAAAATGGTGATTGATGAATTAACAAATGAAATCGTTGTGCCTAATGGTACAATGGGTGAACGTCACACGAACCCACAAAAATGGAATTTACGTCTTGAAAATCGTGATACAGGCGCTAAAATTGATCCTCGCTTGTCCGTATTTGATCAACGTGAAGATGTGACTGTTGTCAAATTGCCATACTTTGGTGATGAAGAGCATGAAGGCGTTATTGAACGTGCTATTCCAACTATTACAGTACAAACTGTTGATGGTCCTGTGAAAGTGACTACTGTATATGATCTCATTCTTGCTAACTACGGTATTGACCGCGGTATCGGTGGTGAAGTAGCGACAGCTTACACTGATGACACTCCATACACACCTACATGGCAAGAAAAAATCACTGGCGTAAAAGCGGATATCGCTATTGCTACAGCACGTGAATTTGCAGATAATGCTGAAAAAACGAAAGGTCGTTCCATGATTATCATGGGCGGTGGTATCAACCACTGGTACCATGCCGATGTTATTTACCGTACTATTTTAAACCTTATCATGTTCTGTGGTACAGAAGGCGTTAACGGCGGTGGTTGGGCCCACTACGTAGGTCAAGAAAAGCTTCGTCCTGTTGAAGGTTGGGGTGGTATCATGACTGCCAATGACTGGAGTAAGGCTCCTCGTTTGCAAAATGGTACATCTTGGTTCTACTTTGCTACAGAACAATATCGTTCTGACTGCATCGACTTGGCAGACCGCGTATCTAAATTGGCTAAACCTCGCTATCGTCATCCTGGGGATTACAACGTCTTAGCAGCTCGTTTAGGTTGGTTGCCATCCTATCCTACTTTCAATAAAGGTAGCCAAGAATTGATTAATGATGCTCGTGCAGCCGGTGCTAGTACAGAAGCGGAAATCAACCAATATGTGGCACAAGCCTTGAAAAATAAAGATTTACAATTCTGTGTAGAGGATCCAGCAGCTAAAGAAAACCATCCACGTAACTTGTTTGTATGGCGTGCGAACCTTATCGGTTCTTCTTCTAAAGGCCACTGAATACTTCTTGAAACATTTATTAGGCACAAAAAATGCCGTATTGGAAGATGATGATGCTCCTACACGCCCAGAAGAAATTAAATGGCGTGAAGCAGATGGGTGCGGGTAAGCTTGATCTCTTAATTGATATCGACTTCCGTATGGCGTCTACAGGTTTATATTCTGATATCGTGTTCCCCGCAGCTACATGGTATGAAAAAGAAGACTTGTCTTCTACGGATATGCATCCATATGTACATGTATTCCAAGCAGCTGTTGATTGCGCATGGGAAACTAAATCCGACTGGGATACATTCCGCACTCTTGCAGAAACAGTATCTCGCGTAGCAAAAGAATCTGGCTTTACAGAATATGAAGATATTGTAGCTACCCCACTTGGCCATGATAGTCCAGGCGAAGTAGCGCAACCAGAAGGTAAAGTTCTTGATTGGAGTAAAGGCGAATGTGAACCAATCCCTGGTAAAACAATGCCGAACCTCGTTCATGTAAAACGCGATTACAGTCAGATCTTTGAAAAATACATTGCTTTAGGACCTAATATCGAAAATAAAATGGGTGCTCACGGTTTGGCGTGGGATGTATCTGACGAATATCAAACATTGTATGGTCAAAATGGTACGATTGATAATCCAGACTTTATTTCTCATGGCCGTCCAAGCATTTACGAATGTAAGGAAGCTTGTAATGTGGTATTAACATTATCTTCTTGTACAAATGGTAAATTAGCGGTTCGTTCTTGGAAAGCGATGGAAGAAAAAACAGGTCTTTCTGGGCTTGAAAAGAATGCAAAAGGTCGCGAACAAGAAAAAGATTACCTTTCGATGACATGGTTCGTCAACCACGCTTTATCATTAGCTCTGTAACAAGTACTGGTAGAACGATAAAAACCGTCGTTATTCTCCATTTACAACATCTACAGAAGATAAGGTACCATTCCGTACTGTAACAGGTCGTCAATCGTTCTATTGTGATCATGAAATGATGCGCGACTATGGCGAAGCTATGGCATTGTACAAACCTGTATTGTCATATAAACCAGTACAAGGTGATTATAAACAAGAAGGTATTCCAGAAATTACGTTGAAATACTTAACACCACATAATAAGTGGTCTACACATAGTATGTATTTTGATAGCCAACAAATGTTAACATTATTCCGTGGTGGCCAAACAATTTGGCTCAACGAAGATGATGCAGCAGAAATTGGTGTTAAAGATAATGACTGGGATAGAAAGCTTTCAATAAAAATGGTGTAGTTGCAGCTCAGTGCAGTTGTATCTCCACGTATTCCTCGTGGCATTTCTTACTGCATCACTCTCAAGACCGTCACATCAACGTTCCTGGTACGCAAGTTAAGAAAGATCGTCGCGGTGGTACACACAATGCGCCAACACATATTCACATGAAGCCGACACACATGATCGGCGGTTATGGTCAATTGAGCTATGGCTTTAACTACTATGGCCCAACTGGTAACCAACGTGATATGACAATTGTGGCTCGTAAATTGAAGGAGGTGGATTGGCTTGAAGATTAAAAGCTCAAGTATCCATGGTCCTAAATTTGGACAAAGTGTTTGAGCTGTCATACATGCTCTATTACTTGTAAAAATACATGGACGAACCGCGAAGGCGCGGAATATATGTACTTTAATAACGTGGAAACCCGCCCTGGCGTGGGTTACCCACGTAATTGGGAAAACCAAGAGAAATGGAAGGGTGGCTGGACTCTCGATAAAAGCGGTAATTTGGCGCTTTCACAGGCTCTAAAGGCTCTCGATTGATGAAAGTTGTTCTATCATCCAGAACAACCAGAAATTACGGATTACTTTGAACCTTGGACATACGATTATGAAACATTGATTCATACCGGTCGTAAAAATAATCAACCTGTAGCACGTCCTCGTTCTTTGTTAACAAAGCAAAAAATGGAAGTAACATGGGGCCCTAACTGGGATGATGATTTGGCTGGTGGTCATCATGCACGGGAAGATGTGAACTTGGCTAAGATGGGTGATGATATCGTATTTGACTACAGAAAGTATTTCATGCGTTATTTTACCACGTCTTTGTAACCACTGTTTGAATCCTGCATGTGTAGCAGCATGCCCATCCGGTGCTATCTACAAGCGTGATGAAGATGGTGTTGTACTTGTTTCTCAAGATGTATGCCGCGGTTGGAGACATTGCGTTCCATCTTGCCCATACAAAAAAATCTTCTATAACTGGGAAACAAATAAAGCTGAAAAATGTGTATTCTGTTACCCTCGTTTGGAAAATGGCTTGCCTCAAATTTGCGCTGAAACATGTGTAGGTCGTATGCGCTATGTTGGTGTAGTCTTATACGATATGGACAAAGTTCAAGAAATGGCAGCTACGAAGGATGAACAAGACATCTACCAAAATACAGTAGATTTAATCTTGGACCCTAATGATCCAGAGGTTATTCAAAAGCCGCTCGCCCAAAGCGGTATCTCTAAAGCATTCTTGAAAGCAACTAAAAATCTCTGTTTACAAAGCTGTAAAAGAATGGGGCGTTGCATTGCCATTGCATCCAGAGTATCGCATTGCCAATGGTTTGTATGTACCACCGCTCAGCCCAATTTACAACGTGTTACATCTGATGCTGCGCCAGATGCACATGAATGCGCGTGCCTGTACAATACTTAGCTAATATGTTTTACTGCTGGTAATACAGATATTTTAGCTCGTGTATTACAACGCATTCTCGATATGCGTGAATACATGCGTCGCCGTGAAACAGGTGATGAAGCAATCGCTCATGAAGTAGATCTTACAGAAGAGCAAATGTATGCTATGTACAAATTGTTAGCATTGTCTAAATATAATGATCGTTTTGTTATCCCATCCGATGTTAATGTATCTCGCGAAGGTCGCTTAGAAATGCAACACAATCGTGGTTTTGCATGCCCGACAGGGGGTTGCCATAATGGATGATGCACAAAAAATAGCTCTCATTGCTTCTTTTTTGCTTCGGTATCCAGATGAATCTTGGTACAATGAACTTGGTGAATGGAAAGAGGATACTCGCTCTGTTGAGCATCCTCAACTTCGCCAAGGATTGTTAGAGTTCTTTGATTACATTGAAGAAACGGATCGTAAGGTCTTTGAAGACCAATACGTACGTATCTTTGACTTCAGTCGTAATACAACGATGTACTTATCAACTTATGAATTGCAAGGTACAGGGGAACAAGCAGAGGAACTCGTTAAATATAAAGCCTTCTTCCTAGAAAATGGCTATGATTTACCAAAGGAGATGCCTGACTATATTCCAGCTATTCTAGAGTTATGCGCTGTTATCGAACCTGAAAAGGCTCGTGAAGTGTATGATTATTGTAAACCAAAGCTAGAATATATTAGGGATCGATTGATCGAAGCAAAACTGACCTATGCATTCTTATTTGATATCATATTGTCGGTTGCAAATGGATTGGAGGACGGTGCACGATGAATCTATTTTTATGGGGCGCTTTGCCATATATTGCGTTTACCTTCTTAATCGTAGGCACACTTGTTCGTTTCTTCTACTTTGAAAGAAACTGGACTACAAAATCAAGTGAATTTTTAGAGAAAAAACAATTACGTATTGCCAATCCATTGTTCCACTTTGGTTTGCTATGCGTTATCGGCGGTCACGTAGTAGGTGTATTAGTACCTAAAGCTTGGACTGCAGCTTTGGGTATCAATGACCATATGTACCATGAAGGTGCATTATATATGGGTGCTGTAGCGGGTATCATCTTCATCGTTGGTTTCTTGCTCTTGATGAAACGTCGCTTTACTGTACTGCATATGAAAAGTAAATACATCTAGCCTTGATAAATGGTTATATTTATTCTTAACATTAGCTATCTTTAGTGGTAGCTCGTACATTGCTTAATGCATCTGGCTTCTTTTGACTACCGTGTATCCATCGGCCCATGGTTCCGTAGCTTACTATCCTTTATGCCTGATCCATCCTTGATGGAAGGCGTACCATTCATGTTTAAATTCCACATGTTGGCATGGATGGTGGTTGCTATTATCTTCCCATTCAGCCGTTTGGTACACTGCTTGAGTGTTCCACTCAACTACTTAACACGTCCGTTTATCATTTATCGTAAACGAGATCAAAAATAATTAGGATGATGATTAATTTGTATGCCTATATATAATAGGATTCATTAATCTATGGCCCCTTGTAGTGGTGAAAGCATATGCTCACAACTATGAGGGCTTTTTATTTCGATTCTGTATTAGTAGATTACAATGTATTCCCTGTAAGAGAAAAATTTATTCATTGTAATAAAGCTTAGAATGACTATAATAAGTATTTTAATTTAGAATTATTCTTATAATATATACTATGTATCTAATATAAAGTAATCTACAGAAATTCGATTTTAAATGATAAACTATATCGTATAGATTGAGATTTTTTGGTATTATTTCGAAAGGTATAGAATGAGATCAAGTTGAAACAAAACAGAAAAAGTATTTACCATATCTTTGTATGGATTGCTATTTTCTCCTTAGTTATGATCGGTTTATTAGAGTGGGGCTACATCGCAGGCGGTCGTGCCTTTGGTAACTATAAAGTGTATACAGGTCTTGTGCCATGGTGTGTATGGATCGTCATGACCTATTTAACGACTCGCCCTAAATGGTTTACAAGCCGCTATAATTTAGGTGACATGTATAAGGTACACCGTGCATTAGGTATTGCCACTGTAGCTGTTATTGCATTCCATTTATATCTCTATTTTGGTAAAGCGGCTAAATCCATCCTTGGTTGGTGGGGCGGATATGTGGCTCTTACCTCCTTTGGTATTGCTACAATCTCTGGCCTTGCGTTCTTAACTCCAAAACTTAGAAAGGTTACACCATCTGGTCGTAATGTAGGTATTTGGTTACATCGATTAAATCTTGTAGCACTTGTTGCTGCAGATATCCATATTCATGGTTTTAATCGTATTTCTAAAATGGTGCCATTTTTACAAGTGTTTGATATCATTACATACGGTCTCGTTCTTTACTGCATTTACTTGATATTTAAAAAGAGATATGAGTTACTAGAATCCTTCTGTATCATGCAGAAGGGATTTTTCGTTACATTATAGTTTCTAGTAAATTACTAGGGATATTAACATAGGGATCTCAACATAGGATATTATCAGATTTGAGTCATAAATGATTGTGAGATTGATATACATTTTCCCTTCCTCATAATGAAAATTGTATGTATCTGTATGTTAAAACATGATAATGATAATTAGGTTCACAGATTCATTATCTCATTCATTTTTTATTCTTGTTATTTTTATTGTGTGAGGTTTAGTATGATTAAAACGTAAAATGAGCGAGTGCTTTTGCAGTGGCTGCCATGATGGTGTGGCTACAGCTTTTGCTGTTAACCCATTTTCTGATGTTCCTTCTGATGGTTGGAGCTTATCAAGCAGTAGATCAATTAGCTACAGCTGAGTATTATCAATGGATATCCTGATGGTACTTTCAAAGGCCAAAAATAACATTACTCGTTATGAAATGGCTCAAATGATTTGCGAAAGGTATGGCTAATCAAGATCGGGCAAATGCGAGAACAACAAGCTGCGAACTGCAGCTGATGAGTTTCAATGAATTGATACACTGGTGTGCGTGTAGCTAAATTGGAAGACCGCGTAGGCAATGTAAAGTTACTAGTGATGCTCATCAACTATATCGGTAAGAGGGTAGCGATGGTTATGATTCGAATGAAGATCACAGCTCGTGTACGTTTAGGTCTCGAGCAAAGGTTAATAAAATACCTCTGTTAGCCCGTATTACATCGGGCTCTATTGAACTAGGTGATAGCTCTAAAGAGGCACAAGCTAATTGGGATTTAGCATATGTAGAGCACAAATTCGGTAAAAATGTTGTGGTCGATGCGGGTCGCTATACTCAAAAATTTGGTGGTGGCTTGATTTATAGCTCTAACTTTGATGGGTAGCGCTACAGCTAAAGCTTGGTGATGTGTTACATTAAATGGCGCTTATGGTTACATGACAGCAGGTCGTTTTGCTAAGACTAGTAAAGCTGATAATGGTGATGTAGGTCTTATCAATGCTAATGTAGCTGTTAATGATCGCTTTGGTTTTGGTGGTATGTTTGCTCATGTAGGTACAACGAATGTACGTATGGGTAATGGCAAGAAAAATAACGAATTCGATAATGTATATGGATTTAATGCTAAGTATAATATTGGTAAATTCGGTATTGATGGCGAGTGGGTAAAAGCATCTGGCTTGAGTGATTCCGATATTTGGAACGTTGGCGTTAAATGGGGCGACTATAAAATTAATAAGAAGAACTCTTGGGCTATCCGATTAGATTACTTTGATCAAGCTAAGAATGCACCTGTATTTAAAACACAAAAATATGAATCTAATGATTTATTAAAGAAAACACGGTATGAAGGTTATAAAGCATGGCAATTAGGTGCATCCTACGCACCAGAGAAAAATATCGGCATTAATGCATACTACGGTTTCAATGCTAAAACACAAGAAGGCAATCGCGTAAATGATTACTATCATGCGGATCTTAACTGAAATTCTAATTTAATGATTGGATTTTAAGTTAATCAGTAAATAGTTCTAAGTAGAATGCTATAGGGTGAGAGTGTTTTATTAGCATGCTACATTAGGCCAAACTAGATGTATACTTGTAGATTGTATATAAGACATAGAGAGGTTTATTATGGCAGAAGTTGTAAAAAAACAGTTTAAGAGTAAATACCATATTTTAATTTGGATTGCAGTTTTATCCTTAATATTTATGGGCATGGTGGAATATGGTTATGTAACAGGTGGTAGATCATTCGGCAATTGGAAGGTTCACTTAGGCCTTATTCCTTATGTGGCATGGCTTGTATTAACATACATTGCAACAAAACCAAAATGGTTTATCAAACGATACAATCCAAAAGAAATGTTTGAAATTCATCGCATCGTAGGTATTGTTAGTGTGGTTCTCGTATGTGCACACTGGTATGTATACTTCTTGAAAGCTTTGAAATCCTTCTTAGGCTTCTGGGGTGGTTATATCTCCCTTGTGGCTATGTTTATTGCTCTTATCTTTGCGATATTATACTTAACACCTTGGGTAGGGAATATGACAAAATCTGTATCTCGTAAAAAAGCAATCTGGATTCATCGCTTGAATCTTGTTGCTATTATTGCGGCAAATATCCATGTTCATGGATTTGGACGTTTATCTAAAATGGTGCCATTCTTACCTGTGTTTGACGTAGTGACTTATGCGCTTGTTATTTACTATATTTACTGGATGTTCAAACAAAAATAATATATCGTAGGCATCTCTTTCTTTGGTAAAAAGTAGAGAATCACACGATAAAAAAGACCATCGCTGACCCTTATGGGTATAAGCGATGGTCTTTTTAGGTTGTTTGCGATACAATAGAATTATAAGTATATATTCTATGGATTTATGTAAATATATGCTGTTGCATTCTTTTGAGGTAAGAATAAAAATCTGTTCTATAAACATTTCTTTTGTATTATAGTATTCTTTAGCTCATATCGATATGCTATATTACTACCTTTATAGGTAATTTCTAAATAGAAAGAAGGATATTATGGATTCTTCTTGGAAACGAATTATATACCTAATCTGTACTATACAGGTTGGTGGGGGTATAACAATTATTGGTGTATTATCCTTTCTTCCGTTATTTTTAGCTGAGCTAGGTCTTCATGATCCAGGAGAAGCCGCCATGTGGGCAGGCCTTGTATCAGGTGTAACGCCTTGTATGGTGGCACTGAGTGCACCCTATTGGTCGCGTAAGGCTAATCAGCTTGGTCCGCGTAAGGTAATGATGTTCATCTTGTTTACCCTGATGGTGACTGTTGGCGCCTGTGCTTTTACACAAACACCATGGCAGTTATTAATGTTACGTATAGTGCAAGGTGTGGTAGGGGGCTATGTTCCAATAGGATTGGCTATTATTATTCTCGTAACCCCTGAAAATAAGGTACCTTGGGCAATGGGCTTTATATCAAGCCTCCATGGTTATGGGCCTCGTTTTTGGACCACTCATGGGTGGTTTGGTGGCGGACTTATTAGGTTATCGTGCACCATTTGTTATGTTCTCAGCCTTAACAGGGCTTTGTATGTTGGGAATTTATCTATTCATGCCTAATCTACAGTTTGAGCATAAGGTAGATGCTAGAGAGTCGCAGCTGTCTCTAATTAAATCCTTTTTGGTCATACCTCGAGTTCGCCTCTTGGTAGGACTATTGTTCTTATGTAATTTTGGTATTACTGGTATTGGTCCCATTTTACCACTATACATTAAGCACTATATGCATATGAATGATGAGTTTGTAGCCACTATTGTTGGTATAATCATCTTTGGCGCCGGTTTGTTTAGTGCTTTAGCTTCAATCTCCATTGGCAAGATAACAGAACGTTTAACCATGCCTCGTATTGTTTTTACTGCTACATGGGCTGTAGGGACTTTGTTTATACTTCAATATATAATGCCTAGTATATGGGGCCTTGGCATATTCCGTGCCATTGCAGGATTCTTCATGGGTTTTATTACACCGATTGCCAATACGCTCATATCCAAGGCGGTTCCTATTGAGCGACGAGGTATCGTGTTTGGTGCGGTGTCTAGTGTGGCCATGATGGGAAATGTAGTGGGGCCTGTCCTTAGTGGCATGATTGCTCGTGCCTTTGGGTACGGGGCGGTCTTTTGGTCTACAGCAGCTATATTCTTTGTGAGGCGCTGTTTGTTATCGTAGTTTAGTTATTCCCAGTGAAAGTCAATCAGCATAGCTGATTTGCTTTCTACCGTTTAGACTATAGTTAAATATATTTAGTATTATGTAAGGATCGGATACTATAAGATATCTATAGTAGAGATACTATGTAGAGAAAACGTATAGCAAACTCGATATGGGGTTACTATGTTGCGAAATGTTTCAAAGGTATTGAGTTGTCTAATCCGCAAGAGAGATGAGAGTGCATCGTTATGTTATTAAAACAATTAGAGTATTTTGTATGTGTAGTAGATAATAATAGTTTTACACAAGCTGCAACAGAGCAATATGTATCTCAATCTGCTATATCTCAGCAAATCAAAGCTCTTGAAAACTAGTCTTGGTGTTGAACTAATGGTTCGAGAGAAACGAAGCTTTTTATCTAACACCAGCAGGACAATATTTATATCGATCTGGGAAAAAACTATTAGAACGGTTTCATGATATTAAGGTAGAAACGACGCGTATCGGTACAGATGCACGTGTGAGTTTGCGCATTGGTTATCTGAATCGTTACAGTGGAATTGCTATGCAGCAAACGGTGATTCACATGGCAAAGCGTTATAAAAATTTAGATATTCGTATGTACAGCGGCAGTCATGAAGAGCTATATGGCATGCTCAGTGATCGTCGTGTAGATGTAGTATTTAATGATCAATGGCAAATTTTATCTGATGATTTTGAAAGTCATTTAATTGATAAAGCCACTACATTTATTGAGGTACCACAAGGATATACTAATGAAGACTGTGTAGAACTAAAGCATATCGATGATTTACCACTTATTTTATTGTGTCGTGGGAAATATACCTTGTCTGAAGAAGAACACTATCGTAAAGCCATAGGTTATAATGGCGCCTTCGCTTATGCTCGCACGTTAGAAGAAGCACGATACCTGGTTGCAGGGCAGCAAGGGCTATTACTATTAGATTGTTTTAAATATTTAACAGATCCTATGCCAGGTATCGAACGTAAGGTATTGACGAATCATGGTAAACCTATGGAACGCCACTACTACTTTATATCTCAACGAAATCAAAAATAATTCATATTGTAGCATCTCAGAGATATGTTCCAGCAGGTACTTGAAAAATTATAATGAGATTATAAATGAAAAAGCCGTTAGCAATTTGCTAACGACTTTTTCTTTTTCTGTACATCATCTATTTGTATTTTCTTATATAGTTATGATGGTAGTTAGTGATTTAGACTTTCTTTTGTATCTATGAGTATAACCTTACAAAAGTCTCTTTAACATCATGAAGCCATCAATGATAGTTTGATACCGTAAATGACGAGAACCGAACCACAGAAACGGTTAATCCATGCCATATGAGTAATTTTAATTTTTAGCTAGTAGATGCATTGTGGTAGCTAGAGAACCAAACCAAATTGGTGTCATAACTAAGAAACCAGCGAAGAAGTGGTAGATGCTTTCTTTTGGAATATTAGCTTGAAAAGCACCGAGCATCATTGTCGCATCTAGAATGGCTTGAGGATTGCCCCATGATACAGCGATGGCTGAGACGATAATTTTTCCTAATTGGGATATGTGTGTCCACATTGTGCATGTCTGGTTGAGTTTTAAATATATTAAAAGCCCATATAAACAATGAGAGGCCCCAAAGAGGAGAACTATGAGCTTTTGTGAGTACTACATTTTCAAGAACAGCACCAATACATGAAGGCAGCAGCACTAAACTCATGTCAAAAAACGCTAGTATGATTAGCGTCAATATAATGCGACGGACAGGTTGCACCAAGGCCGTATTAATAATGAAGAGGTTTTGCATGCCAACAGGGGCAAACGTAGCGAGGCCGACAAGAAGTCCTTATGAAGTACATATTAACCCTCCTGACTATGGTATGATAAAGTACTAATAAGGTGAATAGTAGCACGAAACCCCTCCATTACTGGAGGGTCCCTTTATTCTATTCATATATAATTATAACATAATATACAATATATGTATATTTTTCTACCATAAACCTATCATATGTTGTGCCATAAGGCTTACGACAGAAATAGCAATCCAGCAACAAGCACCTAAGGCTAGAGCAGAGCCGCCGGATTTTAATAATTTTACAATATTTGTATTAAGACCCGATTGCTACCATGGCCATTGTAATAAAGTATTTGAAATTGTTTTGAAGATACTCAAGATTGAATATCTACATTAGCATAGGATAATGCTGTTGTGATAAGGGAGCAAAGTACAAAGTATAAAACAAATCTTGGGAAAATCTTAGCAATACTAACGTTTGCACCATCTGTCTGAGAGGCATTTTTCTTGGCTTTGTATACTTGATAACTAGCGAGACCTAAACATATAGGAATAATAGCTAGGGTACGTGTTAGCTTTACGATAGTAGCATATTCCAAAACTTGAGTGCCCGTACCTTTCATACTATCCCATACAGCAGCTGTTGCTGTTACAGAAGAAGTATCGTTAACTGCAGTACCAGCGAACAATCCAAAGCCCATGTTAGAGAGCCCAATGGCGTCGCCTAATTGAGGGAATACAAAGGCGGCTACTACATTGAAAAAGAATACAACAGAGATTGCTTGTGCAATATCATGATCCTCTGCTTTAATAACTGGAGCCGCAGCAGCAATAGCGGAACCACCACAAATGGATGAACCAACACCAATGAGGACTGCTGAGTTAGAGTCAATATGGGTTAATCGATAAATAACATAGGATACGATTAACGATGTAGCGATGGTAGAAATGATGACAGGTAAAGAAATCCAACCTACATGTAGAATCTGTGTAATGTTAAGACCAAAGCCCAACAAAATAACGGCCCATTGTAAAATCTTTTTGGATGTAAACCCAATGCCAGCACCCGTATTTTTCCCGTTTCCAAGAGGTGAAGATAGAACCGATAATTATACCCTAAAATGATGGCAAAGATTGGACTACCTATTAGATGAAAATTAGCTGTCCTAGTAGCCAACAAGAGACTAGCGAGAATGGCACAGAGCAAAATGCCTGGCAACGTTTTTGATTGATACCCATTATAAAACCTCCTACTGTACATACAGTTCGTCATATGCGTATCATGTGGCGTTTTGCTTTCTATAGTGTTAATAGTACCATAGGAAGGGTTTTTAAATCTACTATATATGTCAGAATTATACAGAATATCTCATCGCATTTTTGAAGTTTTTATATGAGTTAATATAAATAAAACAAATTATAAGATAGAGTTAAATATTGAGTTAAAGATTTTTGTATAATCGATAAAATTCTGATACATATTTATAAGTTGAAATTTAAACTTGTTTTAGATGAATAAGGTGTATATAATGAATAGAATCTATTTCAGGTGAGAAATAGAGTATATAAAGTGAGGACCCTTATGATTGATATTGCAAAAATAATTGAGCTAATAAAGAATATGTGAAACAACACCCTGAGCTACAAAGGCAGGATTTAACAAGCCATCCTACAGTTAGGCATTGTAACTTGTATGGATACCCGCTTAGTAGGTATGCTAGAAGAAGCACTAGGTTTTAATCGAGGTGAGATAATTGTCATCAAAAACTGCAGGAAATGAGTGTAACACAACCTATCGATAACATTGTGCAAAGCTTGCTCGTTGCTACCTATGGTATGGAAATTGAAGATGTGCTAATCATCGGTCATGAAACTGCGGTATGATTGATTTTTCTGCTACAACATTCATGGAATCTATGAAAGCGAAAGGTATTAGTGAAGATGCTATTCGCATGATTGAACCGGGACCTTATCGACTGGATGGATCGATTCCATATCTCTGAAGACAATGTAATTTATACAGTTAACTCCTACGCCACCATCCCACTATTTCCAAAAAGGAATGGGGTTCTATGGAGCATGATGGATCCTGATACAGGCGAATTCCGTTATGTTGAGATTTAGCTGGTGACCTCGATGGGGCCCCATTAGATATATTACATTTAGGTAAAAAGAGTGATGACTAACTCTCTACGCTCAAAGCGAGCTAAGTCGCTAATCGATTGGTCATTACTCTTTTATAACTGTGTATTGAACTCATCCCATCGAGTCTATCCATAATCAATAAAACAAAATTCACTGAGTATCAAAGAGTAGGAATGAGCTGGCCATATCCCTTTCTCTTCACATGCGCCAACCTATTATTATCGTATTCAAAGTAGCGGTCTGTGACTCTATGGGACTAATACTGCGAGTAATGTTATAAAAAGTCTGTGTTCCTAAGCGAAAGTGCGACTTAGCTGCTATGGAGCGCAGAGTGTTAGGCTGACGCTTTTTAACATGTCAGCGATGTATTCGGGACCATAGAGTCATAGTATCGTAAACGAACAGCGTAATAATAGGTTGACTATATATTCCTTTTTTCATGTATATTGTAATTAGATTGTAAACTTACTCACATAGATTAGTTAACCTATGCGGCAGTAAGTATTCGCTTGAGAGGAGCTTTGTATGCAAAGCAGTTAGGTATTTCTAGCATTGGTACAGATACAGATGCTAGGTAAGACATTTTGTGACGGGGTTATTGGGGGCGATGGCTGTGGACGATGGCTTTGCTGTTGGTATGGTGAAACCCTGTCTTCTAGTGCAGTTCCTTTCCCTGAATGTGACGATGGATGAGGATAATTGTAATATTGGCCTTGAGAGCAAAGATGCGACGCATTTGATGCGTTCAGCTGGGTATTCCTGAATCTCGTCGTCACGGTGAATCCCTACGCTATTGCCGGTGATTTTTCTCCTGCCTTGCAGCGGAATTGGCTGGTATCGAGATCGATTATGATGGTGTTTGAGAACATACTTTGGATGTAGTGAGTCGCTATGATATAACCTTTGTAGAAGGTGCTGGTGGTATCGACCTCTCTCTATCGATAAAACTTTCACAGATTTTATGAAAGATATCCAATTACCAGCTATTGTCGTAGCAGACGGTCGTCTTGGATCTATTAATCGCGCTGTTTTGACTTGCGAATATGCTAAGTTGCATGGTATTGAGGTGAAAGCTATTATCGTAAATGATACGACAGCTGTAGATTTGTTCTTGCTGAAAACAAATGTGAGATATGGAGCGTTATACAGGTGTTCCTGTAGTAGCTGTGGTGCCGCCATACCAAGGACCGGATATTCACAAGGTTCAACTTGGATGGGCTCGATCTTTTATTGATTCTAAGGAATTATGGAATACAGTATTAGGTCTATAATAACTTATTGGTCGCCATATATTAGCTATAGCATTTAATATATGTTGAAAGTGATATTAGTACATATTAACAGTGATTTTGAGACTATTAAATTTTGTAATTTAGCATACCTTAGATAGGGCAGATTTAATTTCAGTTTATATAAGGTATATATGTAATAGAGAGTTATAGTTTGTAAAAACTTAGTACGTATGAGGTGACGAAAATGGCAGAGAAAAACAGCTTTCACAAGCAGCACAATGGGACCACGAGTTTGTATGGCATCCATTTACACAAATGCAAGATTGGCTAGCACAAGAACCAGTAGTAATTGAACGCGGTGAGGGGGTATACCTCATCGATGAGAACGGTAAAAAGTATTACGATGGCGTATCTTCGTTGTGGGTTAATATTCATGGTCACAACCATCCTGTATTGAATCAAGCATTGAAGGATCAAATCGATAAAATTGCGCATAGCACGTTATTAGGCCTCGTAAGTCCTCCATCTGCACACTGTGTAAAAGAACTTTGTAGAGCTTGCTCCAGACAGCTTAGATAAAGTATTCCTGTCTGATGATGGCAGTACAGCTATCGAAGTGGCTATCAAAATGGCTTATCAATATCGTCAGCAAGTGGGTCAAACTAAGAAAACTAAGTTTATTGCCCTCAATGCAGGCTATCATGGGGATACATTGGGTACCTGTATCCGTAGGTGGTATTCAATTATTCCATCAAGTATTCCATAATCTATTATTTAAACCATTGACTTTAGCAAGCCCTGGTGTATATAGAGATTTGGCAGATCGAGATAAAAGCCTTTGAAAGAGTCGTTGACTGAGTGGAACGCATCCTTAACGAAGAAGGTGATGAAATCACAGCTCTTGTTATGGAACCATTGGTGCAAGCCGCAGCGGGCATGCTCGTAATGCCTCACGGCTATTTGAAACGAGTTCGTGAGTTAACAGAACAACACGATGTATTCCTCATCGTTGACGAAGTAGCTACTGGCTTTGGTCGAACTGGTAAATTCTTTGCCTGCTGAGCATGAAGGTGTATCTCGAGATTTTTATGACCTTATCCAAAGGCATCACTGGTGGGTACCTTCCATTAGCGGCAACATTGACTACAAAACGCGTATTCGATGCATTCCTTGGCACCTTTGAAGAAAAGAAAACCTTCTATCATGGTCACTCCTATACCGGTAATGCCTGTAGCCTGTGCCGTTGCGTTGGCTTCTTTGAAAGTATTCCGTGATGAAAAAGGTGATTGAACGATTGCCTGACTAAAGTAGAGCTTTCACAAAGGCCTAGAACCTATTAAATCTTTGAAACATGTGAAAGAGGTTCGTCAGCGGGGCCTCATCGTAGGTATTGAACTTGAAAAAGATGTGTCCACCCACGAAGCGTATCGCTCCGAATGATGCGGTAGGTGCTAAGGTGGCAATCCTTGCCCGTGAACAAGGCCTTATTGCCGCCTATTGGCGACGTGATCTCATGCCTCCATTGGCATCCACTGTGGAACAATTAGAGGACATGGTCTCTATTGTGGGTGAAAGTATCCAACGTGCAACTGAGGAGGAGGATGCTTGAAGATATGCCCAATTATTTTATATGCTAAAGTAGTTATTGGGCTACACTATTGTCTTTGTTATAGTTTAAGGCAATGGAGTGTAGTTTTTGCATCACATGAAATTTCGTTATATTTTAAACTATAGACTATACATTGCCAGAAATTCGATGATTATTTTAGCATATCTATGATACTATATATGTATAAAGGAGGTCATCGATATGGACATATGTAATTATGCAAGTTATTACTTTTGTTTGCGCCATCTTCCTCGGTGTTCGCCTCAGTGGCATGGGCATCGGATTACGCTGGCCTTGATCCGAGGGTGTGTGTTAAGCCTTGGTATGGGGATGTTTCCGGGACAGATTCATGGGATGTAATTCTGATTATCATGTCTGCTATCCTGTCATCTGTGCCTATACAGTTAGCCGGCGGTCTTGATTATTTGGTGCGCATTGCTGAAAGATATTTTTGCGTAAAACCTAAAAGCACATCAACTATTTAGGCACCAACTGTTACGTATTTCTAACTATTTCTAGCAGGTACTGGTCATACAGCATTCTCTATAGATTCCCGTAATCGTAGAGGTGGCGAAAAAGTGAAAACATTAAGCCATCTGTAGCCGTTATCTATCGCTGTTGTAGCGAGCCAAATTGGTATCACAGCGAGTCTGTATCTGCAGCAGTAGTTGCTATGAGTGGGTTCCTTGAGCCATATGGTGTTAACTATCCACATTGCTCGCTATCTGTGCTTTCCACAACATTTCGTGAGGGGTTATGATTAGCGGCATTTATCATGTCTACCTTGGTGAATAATGATTTATCTTCTGATCCAGGTATACAGAACGTTTGGCGGCAGGTCACGTAGTACACCTCGTGAAAAAGCACTGATTTCCACTTTAAAACCAGGCGCAAAAACTTCTGTATTGATCTTTCTTGATTGGTATCATTTGTATCGTATTCTACGCAACAGCAATTTCCAAAAATATTGGCATTATTAAACCAGTTATCTTTGGCCGAAACTGATGCTATCATCGGCTTTATGATGATTATTGCGGCTGCTATAACATTCTTCTGTAAAAACTTGATACGCAGAACTTGTTAATACAAGCACATTTCAAATCCGGTTTATCCGCTTGCGTCTGCGTACTAGGTAGCATGGTTGGGCGATACCTTTGTAAAAGGCTCATATTCCTGAAATTAAAGCACTCGCTTCTAGCATGGTAACAGCATATCCGTTCCTGTGGCGGTAGCCTTCTTCTTTGCAAGCACATTGTTGTATATGCCAGCGGCAACTACACAAGCTTTTGGTACCAGCCGTAATCTCGCTCTCGGTATGCACCAGAGAACACAGGATCTGTTTATATTATCATCGCATCCTTCGCAGCTGTATCTGCACTCTTCGTGTTACGCCATATACCCATACACTCTTTGGGGGCTGTACAAATGGACGATACGGCTCTACGCGAATCGGTAGCTTGTATTTAACCATCCGTTCTTTATTCCAGGCGTACTTGCCATCGCCATTTCTGTAGCACTCGGTTTCGTAGTGGCTCCGTTGATGCTGTAATTGGTGAAAGCTAAATAAGGTTAATATCAAAATATATTTTAAAACTAAAAAGGACGTAACTATCAGTTGCGTCCTTTTGTTGTTTAAACATTAGTTGTCTATTTTCTACTTCTTGTTTTTGCACTTCTTACAAATCCCTGCGATCTCAAGGTGATGTTCCGTTACAGTAAATCCTGCATCGTTAAGTTCTTGTGGCATTTCTACGACGGGACAGGCATGGAGCGGTATCATGGCACCACAGCTCATACATACGGCATAGTGTCGATGTGTATGAGGGGTAATTTCATAATATGCCATCTCACTACCCATGAGCGTGGTACGTGTAACGATACCTCTTAGTTTCTAATAGTTCAAATGATGTACGGTAGATAGTAGACATCCATGTAGTGCTACCATCGCCCTAATCGCTCTGCGATTTCCATAGCCGTAATAGGTTTATCTGTAGTTGTTAATACAGACCAAATGGCTTCGCGCTGTTTGGTTTTTTTATGCCTTCAGGCCAAGCTTGTTGTATTCATAACGCTCTTTTCGATTCTGTTTTAATACTAAAACTGTTATACACTTGTATAGTTAGATGATTTATATGTAATAATATATCAAATATACTATCAGTGTAGTGCTTATCTTTTATTTAATCATTATATTATTCGAATAGCTATGTTGTTTATATCTAAACATTGATGATTGTTTTTAGTTTACTTTGCTAAATTGCATGCGGCGTATGATAGCTCTGAATATTCTTAATGACTAATACTACTAGTAAAATACCCAACTGATGTTAGAGATACAAAAGCCACCTGGAGCTACGTGAGGATAGTAGGATCCAAAGAGTCCAATGATCATAGCGAGCAAGCTAAATCCAATAGAGCATAATAGTTAGTTCTAAATCCTTTTTCTAACTGTAATGCAGATGCTACAGGTAAAGCAATCATGGCACTTAATACGAGAACACCAACGATTTTAATAGAAATGGATACGGCCGCAGCCATTAAGATGGCAAAGATATAATTGATAAAATCAACCTTAACACCTGCTACACGAGCTGCCTCTTCATCAGTAGGCGATGTAAAGAAGTGAGTTATAGGAAAATATAAGGTGAGTACAGATAAAGATTGTAAGCATAGCAATACTGATCATATCAGTTGCGTTTACCGTTAGGATACTACCAAAAAAAGAATACATTTGCGTTAGCCTTTTAGTTTGCCTGAGCTAATAAGCGTAATAGCTGTACCGATGCTGAGGGATAAGATAATAGTAAGAATCAAAATCGAGATGGTGGGAAAAAGTATTTTCCGCAAGAACTCGTATGAGTGCACCTGCAGATAGCAGTAAAGATAAATGCTCCTAAAGATTGGATTAGTATTTCGTTAATAAAACCCTAGCGTAATACCTGCTAGTAGATGCATGACTCATGGTGTCACCAATCATACTGGAACGGCGTAGCACCATGAAAGATACCGATACATGGGACATAAAAGAGAAATACAAATCGCTACGAAGAAGGCATTTTGCATGAAATCATAATTAAACATGGTGCACCTCCTCAATTGTGGTATCATGCCTGAGCCTGAGCCTGAGTCTGAGCTCTGAGTTGTTACATCTGTGAAACAGGAGCAGCTTTTCGTGATCTATTGGATTGCGATCCTGTACTGTGCATGATTTCACTAGCATATTGTCTCAGGGGAGCAAAGGTGACCTTGACCATTTGCAATATGGTAGATATTAGTTGAGTTAGCTAAGCGCCATTTCGATATTGTGCTCACAGAGATAATCGTAATATGGTGCTCTTGGTTCAAATTCGCGAAGTAGAGTAGATGCCCCTCTTGGCTTTTTCTGTCGATACCCGTTGAAGGCTCATCGAGAATGATGAGATCTGGCTTACCGATGAGGGCACGGGCGATAGATACACGCTGAGCTTGTCCACCTGAAAGTTTGCTGATGAGACGGTCTTTAACTCCGTCATATGGGTAAGCTCTAATACGCGATTGACTTCCTGTTTATCCTTTAATCTTTTAAAAGTTTACGGTAGGAATCGAGGATTTCTTTTACCGTAATAGGAAAGCCTGCGTGAGAGAAAGTCATTTTTTTGAGACACATACCGAATATTATTGATGCTTCGCTTTGATAGAGCCTTTTACAGGTGTAAGGAAAACCCTAAGATGAGACGGAGAAGGGTACTTTTACCACACCCATTGTCCCCAACGATGGATATATAATCACCACTGTGAATATGTAAATTAAGGTCATTTAACACATAAGGTGTTGACCTTGATAGGAAAAATAAAGATGTTCTATTGATAACATATGAAAAACCACATTTTCTGATTGACAAAATCTTAAGTAAGTTTATACTATAACTATATTACAAATGCAACTGAGTCGCAAACTGCAACTATAGAATGGTTTAGTATTCTGTATAGGCATAGCGATCAGGATTTCACAAAGGAGGACTACGATGATCAAGAAACTGATTTTTGTTAGTTGTAGGTATTATGATGGCTGCTTTATTTGCAGGCTGTGGCAAATGATGCACGAATGCACAGGAACAAGCAGGTAAGAAAATCCAAGTGGTAACAAGTTTTAATGCAATGGCTGAATTTGCAAAGGCTATTGGCGGTGACAAGGTAGAGGTATCTACTATTATTCCAGATGGCGTAGAGCCACATGATTTTCGAGTTGAAACCTGACAAATATGAAACAATTGGCAACAGCTCAAGTATTCGTGTACAACGGTTTTCGGTATGGAGCCTTGGGCAAAACAAGCTATCGAAGCAGCTAAAAATGATAAACTCGTCATCTGTTGTAGCTACTGAGGGCGTAGAAGCTATTAAAAATACTGATCCCATGAAGAAATTAAAGAACATGGTGCAGAAGATCCTCATGCATGGTTATCTTTAAAAAATGCAAAAATCGAAGTGAAAAATATTAAAGATGCTTTTGTAAAAGCCGACCCAGCTAATAAGGATTACTACGAAAAGAATTACAATGACTACGTAGCTAAACTTGATGAAATGATTAAGAAATATGAAGAGTCAATTTGCTACAAGCGCCTCATAAAAACTTTGTAACAGGTCATGCAGCATTTGCGTACTTATGTCGTGACTTTTGGTTTTGAGAACAAAATAGTGTAGAAGATGTATTTGCTGAAGGCGAACCAAATGCAGCACAATTGGCAGAACTCATCGAGTATTGTAAAGAAAAACAATATCACTACTATCTTTTCGCAGAAGAAATGGCTAGTCCCAGAAGTATCCAAGACTTTGGCAAGCGAAGTTGGGTGCTAAGGTAGAAACTATTTACACAATCGAAAGTAACGAAGATAATAAAACATACTTAGAACGTATGGATGAAAACCTTACATTGCAGCATCTTGCTCAGATAAACGAGGCGGCTAAGTGGGGCTGCTTTTAGTTATACAATAGGTTAGAATAATGTCTTTAAAATTTGAATTATATGTATAATATATTAATAGATGAAAATAAAAAGGAAACCTAATATGGTTATCATTAATAAATCAGGGGTTGCTGATGAAGGGCTTGACTCATAGTTATATGTTTGAAGGACAAGTTACCTATAAAGCAATTTGGTTTTCAAATCTTTGGATAACGGGAATTTCTTTTGCCGTATCCTTCGTCTTTGGTGTGGAGGTATAATGTTGTCCATGACGGTTTAAATATAGTTTGTGTTACAATTAAAAGAAATATAGGTGTTTTGGAGGTTTTATGGAAACAAAATGGTATTCAGATATTTGCGGCTTGACGTGACTCCCTTTTAAACGCGGTATTCCACAGATTGTAGAGCATGGATCTTTGTCGAAAAAGGGTTCTATGCTACAGTAGCTTTGGCATTGACGTCATTCGTATTTTCAAATATTCTACCTACTGAGTATGAGTTTGTGGATAAACAGTGTGCCACTGTGGCAGTCTCTTTCTGGGGCCGTATATTGGAGGCCTAGCGGTTGGCTTACTATTTGCTTTTATTGGTATTGCTATTTATTCTGCGATTTTCTCTTGGTCGTCAATAGTCTGATGCCCATACTACATATGAGTCTGTGTTAAAAATCATGTGGTACGAACAAGCTTATAATCAGATTATGGGCTTAGTATATTTCATTGGCTTCTATTCACTATCATTTACCATTTTTGCTCACTACTGGGCTCTCATCCCGATTCTACAGGTAGTATTGTATGGATAACTATGTATTATATTCACAACGATAGCTTTTGCAGTCTATACATTCTGGGTATGCTAACATTGTTGGGTCAAATTAATAAATCCCATTTAGCAACTTTGGCATTTACTACTATTACGAGTTTAATTCCTGTAATCATTTTAGGTATCTTGATTGGTATGGTAGTACCCTACTAGTTCCAGATAATTACATACATGAAAAATATGAAAGGGGCTGTCAATAAACAGCCCTTTTCTATCTAAAAAGCTATTAGCTGGTCATATATAATCTAGCTTTTCTCTGATATATATATAAGGAAAAGAGTTTGAAGACCCATTACACTTTGGAATAATTAAAGTATGAAAAGATATGTGTTTTGTGCTATAATGATGAACGGAGAAATGAAAAGGAACTATTTTTATAGTTTCCTTATTGTGTGTTATGTTATAGTATTCAAACCTAAAGTGTGTATGTATATTGTGTAAAAGGTGGTGATACCCATGATGGTGGGTTTAATGCAGTTTATCTATCGTTTATTAAACCCTATTGAAAGAATAATCCTCGTATGTATCACTTTGATATTGCCTATGGGCAACTCAAAGGAATGCTGCCTTAACACTCATATGTTATCAATTTACTATTGTGGGGTGAAGGCGTATATGATACTATGCGTGCGTTTATACGCAATTCTTCGTTATTAGTAGGTGGGAATCGTATCTTCCAGTAGGTCAACATGAAATACAACTTTTTGGAGCCGATGGGTGAGTCCTGAGAATTTTGGAATATGGGTCGCTTTTGCATGGGTAATCGGAAAAGTTATTTTCATGGCATGTATCATTCCTCGTTTATGCGGTTGCTCAACAGCGTAAATTTTATGTTCGAACTGTTACAACGGTATTTTGCATATCATGTCATTTGCTCAACTTGTTGTGGCATTGATTACTTTACGGCAGGGATTATGCTGATTTTAACTATATCATTAATACTGCAAGCGATCATTGCTTCTGTATGATTGTGCTATATGTTTTAAGTACCGTATTATTATTTACAAACTATGGGACGTATTGTGGAGCATGCTATTAATGGGACCCTTATGAAGGTTTGATTCTAATGTTGATTGCTCTTTTTGCTAGCTACGTGTTTGAATGGATTTATATGTTGACTCGATATACATATGATATATCTAGGACGAGACTATACTCGTCCTTTTTACTATTTTAAACTAAAGGAGCATTTATGACATGGTATAAGGATATATACATTTATTTTAAACTTACGAACAATCATTTCAGAATATTATTAATTATGGATCTCATACAAGCCATTCTGAATCTAGTCGTATCTACTATTGTATTATATATATTATTACTACTTTACACGTTTATGGGTGAAAGTTATATCTCAATGCTCAGGATTAAACGGATTGCTGGTTAACTCATTTTTGATGTATTAGTATTTTGTAAGTTCTAGTCAATTTTTCAAATTATCATCGGTTCATTTGTATATGGCGCTTACTTGTTTTATTAGGGTGGTCGTGGTACTTATGGTGGGGTATTGCGCAATTATATATGGATTAGCTTTATACAAATGCACTTCGCACGGTTGTCTTAGTATTAATTCATATACTAGGATTATTTTTCTCTTGTCTCTTCAAAATATAGGGATATGGCTTATCTTATTACACGATGTTCAGCCAGTATTATGCCGTGTTCATTGTGCCCAATTAATAGACGTTATGTTAATTCAGGTATCATCAAAACCATATTGTTATCTTTATTGTGGCATTATTATCGTCCCCGCTACCTCAATGGATTCGCTTTGTTCATACTCTCTTCAAATGATGTATTATAATAAGACTTAGAAAAACCGCAAGATACAAAATTCTGTGGTATCACTATAATAAGTTGGGCCTGTAGTGTTGTAAATAATAGCGCCACATTATCTTCGTCGTATTCGATTTATTTGTGACCATCTAGCAATTTGTTTTAATGGTTGTCCCTCTAAGGCGCTGGCTATAAGTATATAGTCAGTACCATCCTTTTGCATAAGCTAAAGATAGATTCCAAGGAATAGTCTGATAGCATATCGATTTGGCGATACAATATATGTTAGGCACCTTTGTTAGACAGGCTCTATCCTCTTGCTGTATATAGAGTCTGTACCGGATGTGATGAGTTGGTCTAGTTTACTAGATAATGTATAACTTAGTGCTGTCCAATTCTCATCGATGGGTTCCGTTTGTTTATATAGGTCTAATGGTTCTTTGAAAGACTGTTTTGAGGGCTTTGGCGTATATTTGAATAGATTAGGATCTAAATCAAAGGCTGTATTCAAAAACATTGTGGAGTGTTAATCGCTCCTCAAATTGAATTCATTATGGTCATCTTCAATTGTAAAGGAGGTGAGTCCGTGGTTCTTACGTGGACTGTGGTTCGCGGATGAGCTTCTGAGGTAATCCAACGCCATAGTTCTAAGTCTTTCAATGTAACATTGCTGGCGTGGATGCATCCTGACGGGTGTTGACTGAATCCTTCTTCTCCCAGTTGAGAACTGCCTTGCGTAGACCTTTTTCGATCGAGGTAAAGGGACACATAGGTTGTGCTTTAGAAAAGAAGATAAAATGACTGCCTTCTGCATCATCAGCAGTGATGAAGCGGCGTAAGCTTTCACCAAGAGAACCTGTTGTGGAATGATTAACGTTCCATGCAGTAGGCTCATCTATATCAATGGTCCGACTGATCACTGTATTCGCGTTGATCGCCTTGCATTGAGAATTCGCTGATATGATGGTGGGGTAGGAAATTGAAATCCTGGTTAAGCTCACGTATGATTTACAAAAATGAATCTATATGCATTGTATCACTAGGGCGTAGGTACATGCACTAATTCGATAAATAAAAGATTATAAACCGCGTTGATTTGATGTAACCTTAATTTGTATATATATTGTTATGATAACTGTTTGAGATATGGAGGAACCAATGAGATCATTTTGTAAAGGTAGCCTTGTATTGGCCTTGGCAGTGGCGATTTCGGCATGTACGCAAGTGCAGCCCTGTAGCTGAGCGCTGTAGAGGCCAGCAGCAGCGGTTGTTGATGGCAACCACTGCAGCGTTGTAGGCGCTGATGGTTTATTAAATACCTGCTTATCCAAAATCATCGATACGTGCGATCGCCTTTGATGCGGATGGAGGTCAAATTAAGTATTATGATGTTGAAGGTTTTGTTGATGAATCTGGCTGAAAGTATGGGTTAACGTACATCTATGCTACTAGTCCGTCTTTGAAAAGCGCGAGGGGACTTCGCCGATCACTAAAGATCGTTTGATCCTCCGAGAGCTGCACGCCTACGCTGCTGGTGAACTTTACTGACGCTGAGCAAAAGGTAAAGCTGTGAAGGCCTTAATGAATGGGCTGTGCGCTATGACAAAGGTAAAATTGTCACAGTTAGCTTTAGGCGCTGCAGATAAAAGTACATGTGCGTATGGATTACAATGAATGGTGACTATACTGCTAAATTTGACTGATTAATATATGATTGACTGATGACTATATGTGGAGTGCCTAGTGCTTTTATTCTGAACTGGCATAATTAAATGCCTTAATACTATTTTTCTTATAGCTAGCAAATGATATTGAGGCATCGTAATTTGCTCATGAGATGTGAAATTTTTAGATATCGATACGGCTACTTTTGAGGCCGTTTATCTATATGAGGATAAACGGCTTTTGATATATTTTCAATGGAGATTTTTAGGTATAAAGTAAATCCTTAAGTTTCCTTAGGAATTATATAAATTCATTCTAAACTCACTATAAAATAAGCTTTTAACAGTGGTACTACATTTGCAACTGCATAGACTGTCGATGGTATGTGTGCACAGTCGAAAGACAAACTCAAATATATCTGAAATTTCCAGTGTATATCTACAAGTCCATGCTGGATGTATGTTTTGGAACTTACATCAATGACATTTGGTTGACTGGAAATAAACTTGTCGTAAAGTTGCATGTGTCAAATGAATTAATAAGGAGGACAAGATGAAAAATCTATTTTTAAAAGTAGTATTGACTTTAGCAGTGGCTGGCGTGTTGGTGCCACTGGCTGGCCGTAACGGCAGCTGGACCAGTAACTCAATGCCTGTTTACACACAGAAACGGCAGTACAGCGACTCCAGCACAGCCAGTTGCTGATCCGGTGGTTCCTGCACAGCGGGTGGCTCCAGATGTGGCTGCTACTGCGGTTGCACCTAAAACTCCGGTAAAGCTCGCACGTATGGCAGACCCGGTAATCAGTAGTGCGCAGTACCGACGGTACTACACCAGTTCCAACGGCTACACAGATGTTCTACAAAACACCAGTGGCTCAAGAAACTGTAGTACTGGTACAGAAAATCACTGCAGCAGCGGTTCCTGCTATTGAAACTGCATCTGTGGCTAAAGCTCTGAGTGAAACAAAGAGTAGTACACGCGGTGGTGACATCTGAATCTGTGGTAAGCATGATAAAGAGTTAAAAATACTAGCTGCAGTGAGACAAAGCGCCTAGTAAAAGAAGTTGTGAAAGACGAGAGGCTGATAAAGAAGAGCCTACTGAGAGGAGCACTCTAAAGTGAAAATCATCTACCTAGCACAACCAATCAGCAAGAAGGCGTAGTAGACCAAAATAAGTAATTTTCGTAGTTGGTGCTAATTATTGGTGTGACCAGTTCGAAAGTAAATTTGGAAACTCAAAATCACTATGTATCCTTCAAAACTCAAGGTGAAAACTGCCGCCATTGTAGAGTAGCTGGTTTTGCAAAGCACTAGTGGTGCTCATTCTATGACTCTAGATGTGGCTACTGGTAATGCCAACGGATGGTACTCTGAAGCATATGACGCATCTGCATGGAAGCTAGTGCTATTGATGCTGGAACAGTAATACACTCCACGTGGCAGATTAATGCAGCTTTCGTACAGTCGTCTGGCAGGTAGCGACTGGAAGAGGTATTAATGCGCATGGTCTCTTGCTAATCAAAATGGTAAACCACTATATACCATAGAATTCCATGATGCACAAAATAGCAAGCCGATGTCCGTTGTATTGGATGCTAAAACAGGGGACGGTAGCAAAATCAGTTGATCTCCTATTCTATAGCGCTGTAAAGCAAAGCCTTTCAAAAACGAACACTAAGCACTCAAAACTATACACATAGCATACATACACTTACACACACACCACATACATAAACACACACAAAACACACACAATAAACAACACACATAATAAACAATTACACACAGCCCTCTGGATTGGATAGATAAACGATGACTCTACTCCTGTGCCATCTATCGTTCGAGGGCGCCCTATATCGTGTGGTTCCCTCGAGATCATGAGATTATGTACTTGGTATCTATCTCTCTCTCACAATAAGAACGTAACTGCTGCAGCACGCTGGGTATGGGGAGAGCAAAGTCCGTATCACATGTAGAATTCTACATGTGATGCAGAAAGCTCTCTCTACCCATAGGTTAAATATGTTGTCGATGGTACGCTCTGAGATCACAAAAGATTTCATAAAGGGAATTTGATGCAAAGCAAGGCTGCAATTTCTAGCAGCAATGCTTTCATGACCTTGAGACCCTAAAGTCCACCTGATCGCCAGGCTTTACCGTGATTGACTATCATGGACACAGCCATGAATTGATCCATACAAATGCAGCCTACTGCAGGACAACAGTTAGTGCCATGGATCGTACGGTGCCCCGGTTGGATAAACGTCACGAGGTAGCCATCCACGCAGCCTACGGGGATAGTAGCTATGGTGTCATTGGCTCAGTTGTGATATGGGTAGATCCATGTAATGCAGTCGCCAGCGGGGATATGTGCACATGAACAACTTCACTATGGAAAGATAAAACAGGTTTCGCCCAATCGATTTGGCACATCAAGAGATGGCATGATGCCGTATTGAATAATACCAGGGCGAGCATCTGTGAATAGACTGTCTTTGACAGATAAAAGACCTGCACTGTTGTGACCGAGAAAGCAGGTAATCTGCTTCTGGACGGAGATGCCTCGTATTTCATCTACCGTACGGTAGAGAATTTTTGCGATTTCAGCTATGGGCGTGTGATTGATCCTGCCATCAGCATTGCTCATGTGGAGAGAAAGATCCGTCCTGTTCCAGTCGTGGGACTTCAGTAGCGTTTGATAAAGCTCAATGGCATCACTCAGGCGTGACGCCGATGCGATGCATGCCTGTATCGACAGCAACAGCAGCGCGAATAATCATCGGCGCGATTATCAGCTACTTTATTGAGTGATTCCAGGTCGGTAGATTCTGAGCGGCAGGAATCAGTTGGTATCACAAGTTGAAGGATTGTGACGCTTGAATCTAATAAATAAATGGGTACCATAATACTGCATTGCAGTGGTACGGATTCTTCTGAATAGCAACGACTAAGTTCATGTATTCCTCCTGACAATACTGACCATCTTGCTGCCGTGGCCGTAAAGCTGCCTTGATGACAGCTGTGGACGTGCTCCATTCAGGTAAACTATCGCAATTTGCTGATTCTCACCGAACGAGACACTGTTGCGATTGGACAGTGGGTCTCATTGTTCCTCAATTCTATATAAACATTACTTTATTTATAACTTTTGAGGAATTACACAATACTTTTTGTGATTATATACAGAAAAATGGGTTTGTTTTTAGTTTTATGGAGCTTATACATATATTATATACAATTGTTGTGAAAGTATATAATTAGTTGTAGTATATTAATTAGTATAGATAGTTGATATATAATAGAGTTGTTTATTATAAATTTATATAAATAATAGTATAATTTTATAGAAGTGGTATTACCTATGTTTAGGCTATTCAATTTAGGAGGTTCTCATGAGCGAACGTGTGGTAGTGGTAGTAAGGCAAAATGAATTATGACCATGCGTGGATTTCTCCATATCTAATGATGTGCAGGTCTACGAAGATAGTACGAATGCTGAGCTTAGACAGTTCAAGGTTTTCGTGTTGTGGTTACAAAGAATTGCCTGTAAGTGCCGATCTGCTTTCACAATTTCCTGATACTGTGAAACATCGTAGAAGCGGGTACTGGCTATATGTGTGTTGACATGACGCAGCGAAAAGGCATCACATGCCGTATTCCTGCGTACTGCTTTGAGCGTATGGCACATGCGTGATCATGATGATCCTCAATTTTGCATCTACGACATAACAAATTGGTATGCTGGCTAAAGGTAATCGCAACAATTTCATGCAACTAAGTGACCATACAGAAGTGAATAGGTAAAACCTTAGGTGTTGTCAGGCTGAATACATCGGTATGGAAGTGTCATGCAAAAGCGCTTGAAGCATGAACATCTTAGTGCATACGTACACCAAAAGGCTGATGGTGATGGCATTCGTTATGTGAGCAGCGATGGTGCTGGCTAATAGTGACTATGTTCACTTATTGCCCGCTAAATAATGACTGGCATCTTATTAATAAAGAAACAATCGGTAGATGAAACCTAATGCGGTCATTGTGTATGAATGGGTCGTGGACCTCTTAGTAATGAAAGGGACCTTTGTGAAGCATTAGCCGTTAACGCCGCATTGTTGGAGCCGGTCTTGATGTTACAGGGTAAAGGCCTCCCGCAGAGGACAGCCCTATCCACACTAGATAACGTCATCATCACACCCCACATGGGTTGAACATTGAAACACGACCAACCTTGTAGGCATTATTCGAGATAATGTACAAGCCTTCTTAAAGGGAACCAATCAATGTTGTATCTTGATAAACTTAAATAATATATAATAATAGGTCTATAACGGCATGGAGTAATTGTCTAATTTTGGCGATTCTTATGCGTTTCTACCATAACACCATTTCGACAAAACTACCTGAAATATGATTGATAATAAAAGTCATCCGGTAGATTTATTTGCTTCGGTCTTACTGATGAAATATCACCAACTCATTTAGATGATCTCTAAAATAGCGCAAAAAGATTTCGTTATCACTAACTAAAGTAGTTCAAGTTTTATTTTCATTTTACTATAATCATGTAATAAATGACCAAATACCGAACTGGGTAATACTTGTTGATAAAGACCATGAGCATGAGGTAAATGATTAATACTATCTTATATAAAAACAAGTCTTCCAGAGGCTTCTGTAATACCTCTTTGACAAAAATGAGCATAAAATATGGTGCGTCCAACAGCGCACTATGATTTCTTGAACGGTGATTTGTCGCCTCTTACTAGATAATAATTCGTTAAAAGCTATAATATAGCTTCATTCTTTCATCTACGATCCATATTAACTCTGTCTTTTAGTACCAAAACATCATATGTTCCGTAATGAACATGA